>OCZT010003491.1_pt1 | contig 16017 bp, 11 predicted proteins | sample 1539031 | NCBI WGS metagenome assembly OCZT01 (sample SAMEA3539308, study PRJEB22396) | soil metagenome | biome: tundra; feature: field; material: soil | place: USA | collected 2010-05 | depth 0.15 m | reverse complement strand
GCAACTGACTCTTAATCAGTAGGTTGCAGGTTCGATTCCCGCCGCGCTCACCATTTTTTTCAGACACTTACAGCTTAATTTACAGTCTGTGTCTTGGCCGAGGGAGCCACCGGGGATGGAATAGCTAAAGCGTCGTTCATTTTGCTGGCAGTTCTCCCGTTTCGTCGATTCGAGCAAGTGTCCATAAACTTGCAACGTGAAGGCGATAGAGGAGTGTTCCAGCAGCTCGCTGATCGAGCGGGCGTCAACACCCTGCGCAATGAGGAAGCCGCGGCGCTATGGCGAAGATCATGAATCCGCATTTTGGGGAGCTTGGCGCGTGTCGAGATTTTCTCCTGGAAAATACGTAGAACGTTGCGCTCATACAGCGGCGTGCCCGGGGAGGATGTGAAGATCAGATTCCAGTCGCTTCCCTTCCAGGTATCGCCCGCCCATCCCCTCGCGATCCGCTGGTGTTCAATATGTTCCTTCAATGGACCGTCTGGACCGGGTCGACATTGGTGAAAGCCGTACCATCTCTCCATCGACCTTCTGAGGCGTATGACGAATTCGAAGCCGAGTCGGGGGCAGGTCGACATCATCCCATCCAAGCCCCAACGCTTCGCCGAGTCGCATCCCGATACTCAGGATAGTCCCGAAGAGAGCATAATAGAGCGGCTCCCCGTGGCGCTCGCCAACAGCGCGCGGGCTACAGCCAACTGAAGGAAGCGAGCCTCCGGCTTCTGCTCCGTGGTCCCAGCGTTAGTGCCTTTCTTCGGCCACCCAGATTTCAATAGCTGTCGACTCTAGCCCCACCGTTGAGATATTTGATCCTGCCTCAACACATTCAGAGATTCACACGCGCCAGACATTTCTCCTGCCGTTTCCACTCACGCAGCAGGTCTACTAGACCAGCCCTTGGGTCAGTAAGCCCCCCGAGCGGTCGCCACCGCCGCTACCGTCCGCGCAAGAATATACAAATCGAGCCACGGCGACCAATTGCGAATGTAGTAGGTGTCTAGCGCCTCCTGCACCTCAACATCGCCCTCGCTGCGGGCAGAAACCTGCCACATCCCGGTGAGCCCCGGCAGCACGCGGGTTCGCAGTGCGCGAAACTCCGCCGGAAATTGTTCGAGGTGGTAATCGGGAAACGGACGCGGACCAACCAGGCTCATCTCGCCCCTCAGGACGCTCCACAACTGGGGCAGTTCGTCGAGACTCGTTCGCCGCAGCAGCTTGCCGATCCACGGTAGCACCCGCGGGTCGTGTCGAAGTTTGAAATAGCGCGCCCACTCCAGGCGATCCTCCGGATGCTGCCGGAACCACGATTCGAGCAATCGTTCGCCGTCGACGTGCATCGTGCGCAGCTTCCACACCGCGATTCGCTGGCCGTCGATCCCCTCGCGCATCTGGCAATGGAACGCGGGACCCCGGCTGCTGAGCTTGATCCACATCGCAGCCACCGCCATCACCGGAATGCTCATCAGAAACAGAGGAATCGCAAGCACGCGGTCCATCATTCGCTTCAGCGCGAGATTCCGCGGCATCAGAAGGTTCTTCTTAATCTCCAGCCCCAGGCATCCGCCCAGATCCCGCGCGGTCACCCACAGGCTCCCAACCCCGGTGAACTGCGGGATCACCACAACGCGCGGAAAATTCAGTTCCTGCAACAAACCCGCCACGTCATCATTGCCGAGGTCGGCCAGCACCACCAGCGCCGCCTCCGCCCTGTGCTCAAAATCCTGCGCCAGGCCGAGCGGACCCGCCACCGGGATATTCTCCAGCGTCTGGTTCCACGCATCGGGGCGATTGTCGAGAAACGCGATCGGCACCAGCCCGAGCTGCGGTTCTCTCAGCAGCGTCCGCGCCACCAGCCGTCCCGTCGGCCCCGCCCCAAGCATCACGACAGGAATCCCCCAGCGCTTGCGGGCCACCAGTGCTCTCCGCGCTAGCGATTCAGCCAGGGGAGGCAGCACCAGCGCGAACCCGAACGTGGCCAGCAAAACTCCGCGCGACAGCACTCCGCGAGCGACGATGTTGTCCCACGCGACCAATCCGCCAAACACCGCGAGCGTGGCGAGAGTTCTTCGCCGTAATCGTTCGACCGGTCCGAGCAGGTAGCCGGGATAAATCCCGAGCTGATAGTGGACAACCGGCAGCAGCAAAATCCCCATCGCCACCGCGAAGTATTGCTCTAGTTCGATGTCTGCATTTAGCCATGGACTAAGTAACAGGCGCAGCGCAAGTCCGAGAACGAGCGAGAGCTGCAGCGCAACGATGTCTGCAACCACGATCGCGGCAGCAGTCCAGGGTCGCGCCTTGAAAGAAACGGGAGCGAAAGCCGCCCGTGCGGCAGTGCTCATCGAGAGCCTCCTGCGGCGATCCGGAAATTCGCTGCGCTTCCAGCGGGAATTGGAGCCACGCTGTCGTAGAGATCTGAAATTCGGTTGAGCATTCGATCGAGACTGAACTCCGCCACCACCCGTTTCGCTGCCTCCGACATTGATCTTCGAAGAGTTTGATCCTCGATGACGCGCAGCAACAAATCCGCGAACCGTTCGGTATTCCACGGCTCACAGACAAAGCCTGCACTGCCTCCTTGACCGAGTTCCTCAGCCACGCCGACGCGGGTGGACACAAACGGCACACCAGAGGCTAATGCCTCCAGGAACACGTAAGCGAACGCCTCGTATGTGCTGGTACACGCGAGGACGTCGAATCCTGCGACGTAAGCGGCGCCATCCAAAGGGCCTGCCCAGACAACGTCGCGTTCGAGCCCCAACGCTGTTGCATGAGTCTTCAAGGCAAACTCGGGCAGACCGCATCCTATGACGACAAGCTTAACCGGCAGCGTCGTTTTGCGTTTCAGAATAGCGAATGCGTCGAGCACCCGCTCGGGTTTCTTCTGCTCGGTGAGCCTCCCAATGAACCCAACACAGGCTGCTTCGCGAGGAACGCGGAGTGACGCGCGTATTTCTTCGCGTCTCTCCGCGTGGCGCGCCAAGGCCGCGACGTCCACGCCATTCTCGATTAGCGCTAGTTTACGCTCCGGGATACCTGTTTCGACTGCGCAACGCCACTCGTCGCGGGACACGACGATCACTTTCGCCGAGCGTCGCGCGAGAAACGATTCGAGCGCGGAAACCGCGCGCCGGCCGAGCCCTCGTAGTTCCGGGTTCATGGTCATGAGGCCGTGAGGCGTATAGATTTTGGCGGCCCGTCCCGCGCCGGGCACGATCCTTGCGACGAATCCCGCCTTGGTCGAGTGGCCGTGAATGATATCGAACGGCCCATTTTGCCTCAAGTAGCGGAATAAGCGGTAAAACACCACGAAGTCGCCCGGCGTCACGGCCCGCGTGATCCGGATTTCTAAGGCGCGAAAATCGGGCCGCTCGCGTTTCAATCGCGCGAGTCCTTGTGTGAACTGAACGTCGGCGCGGAGACCGGAATAGATCAGGTGGACTTCGTCATTTCGATCCAGCAGGCCCCTCGCTAGATCGAGAATGTGACGGCCAGTGCCTCCGAGCGTCGCCTCCAGGACCAGCAGCACTTTCCGTTTTTCAGACATGGGCGCTATATCCATTGTTGAGCCGGATCATGAACGGGCGGCTGATTAAGAACCAAACCATTCCCAACAAAACCGGCATGATCTGCAACCGGAATCGAACCGCGGTGCCGAGGTCCTTGTAGCTGACAAGACTATAGGCGAGTCCCCAGGTAATGAGCAAAGCCACTCCCCAAAGAAAGAAATGGTTCCGCAAGTACCGCTTCCTCGTCTTCAGCAGCGCCCACGCGCTGAGCAGCAATAGAATCAGGTCCTCCAAGCCGGCGATCCAACCCAACAGGTGAGGGAGATCGCCCGGAAGCGGACGGAAATAGGCGGCGAATACGCCTTGGGGCGTGAACAGGATCAAATCCGTCATCGAATTCAATTGGATATCCGGGTGCAGCGCCGAATTGGCTTTATCCCAACCCCTGCTCAGCGACTGCGTGCTGGAGAAAAGGTCCGAGGTGGGATCGATCTCCAAGCGGCTGGCGGTCACTGGGGCCAGGAATGCAAGCAGGGCGAGCGCGGCGGAGACCGTCAGCACGCGCCATCCGATGTGGCGAATCTTCAGCGCGAACAGGACCAAGGCCGGAACGAGGAGGATCGGGCCCATCCAGATCCGAACGACGCTCGCGACGGCCAAGCCCGCGACCACGGTCAACAGGTGCTTGCGCTTGCCGTGAGACACAACTTGGACCAGTCCCCAAATATGGAGCGCGATTCCGAACAAGACGACGGGATCCTTGCCCATAATCGACGACCAGAACAGAATCGACGGATACAAGCCCAGGGCCCAAAAAATCCAGGGTTTCTCGGTACGGACGAGGGCGATGGCGGCCCGGTAGAGGAGATAAATCGCGGCGAGTCCCACATATCCGCTGGATACTTTCATCGCATGATAGGAGTCGGGGCCGATTCTGAGGTGTAGCGCGCCCAGCAGCATCACGAAACTGCTGTTTCCCTTGAGCAGGATCGAGAGAACATCGGAATCGATTGCATGTGCGCCCGTAAAGTAAACCCAGGAGTCGAGGCCAGGGTAGTGTTCTTCATAGGGCAGCATCACGGCTAACATCACAAAACACCGGATGAACCACATGCCGAGGAGCATGCCCTTGTCGCGCAGACTCACGGGCCAAAGGAACAGCGACGCGCCGAGGGCGACGGCCCATGCGGTTCCCTTCGCATAGTCGGTCAGGACGTTATCACTTGGCACGTTACTACCGAGGATCGAGATGTACTCCGCGATGTCGGCGCGGCTTAGGACCCATACCAGCGCGGCTCCGAATACTACCGCCGCAACGCAGATCATCCAGGTGGACAAAGGGCGGCGCATCGCTCAGGCTGCGCTCCGTGACTTCAAGCTTTCCTGGTAGAGCAATTCGTACCGATCGCAGATTGCCTGGCTGGAATAGCGCCGGATCACGTGGTCCCGCGCCAACCGGCCGAATCGCTCCCGCTGTCCCGAATCCAGACTGGCGGCCAGGCTCATGGCTCGGCTAAGCTTCTCTGGATTCTGGGCCGGGACAACGAACCCCGTCTGGTTATTCAACACAATCTCGCTGGTGCCGCCAACGTCGGTGGTGACAATCAGACGTTCGCAGGCGGCCGCCTCTAACAGGGCGATCGGCATGCCTTCCCACCCCGAGGCCAGCACAACAGCGTCGCATGCGTTCATCAAATCGGCGATGTCGGTACGGAGTCCCAGCAGCATTACCGACGAGGCGAGATTCGCTTGCGCAATCAACGGTTCGAGCAAGCCGCGCTCCGCGCCTTCTCCGACAATTGCGAGACGCGCGGAGGGCGTTTCATCGAGCAGCCGACGGAAAGCCTCGATAAGGTTCGGATAGTCCTTAGCTTTATCAAGGCGGCCAACCGCTAACCAGACGAACGACGGTTCCCATCCCATGAGCTTGCGAACCTGGGCGCGGCGATCCGGCTGCAACCTGAATTTGTTGACATCAACGAAGCTCGGGATGGCCTGAATCCGGCCCCTCGAAACGATACGATCCCGCACGAATCGCTCCGACACCGTCTCCGAGACCGCGGTGGTTCGAAAGCAGCCGCGGTCGGTGAATCGGTAAATTGCCGCCCTGAGGCTGGCGGTGTCCTTTCGCCGATTGCTTTCGACGACGCTGTGGATCGTGCAGACCACGGGAATGCCGAGGATAAATCCAAACACGCGAGCCACAATATTGGCGTGAAACATATGGGCGTGGATGACGTGCGGCCGAAACCGTCGAAGATAATTCAAAAGCCGACAGCCGCCCATCAGATTGAGGCGTCCCGGTCGAATTCCGAAGGACACGACGCTCACGTTCGCGTTCGTCAGCTCCTCCAGAAACGAATCGCCACCGGCCATCGAAGCGATGGACACGTCCCACCCCCTGCGCCGCATTGCGACGGCGATGTCGACCACGGTACGTTCCGCTCCTCCGCGCTCCAGGCTCGGAGTTAACAGCACGATCCGATGGTTAGCTCTCATGCCGGCCATAGTATTTGCTGTAGTGACCGTAGTAGTAGTAATATCCGGCGCTCACTTCCCGATGGACCTCATTCAACACCACCCCCACCAGATTCGCCCGCAGCCTTGCCAGCGTCGTGATCACCGAGCTCAGCGCCTTGCGGCTGGTGTCGCCTGCCCGCGCGACCACGATCACTCCGTCCACTGCCGTCGCCATCTGCAATGGCTCGGCGAATCCGAGCAGGGGGGGCGCGTCCAGCACCACCAGGTCGTACTCGCGCGTCGCCTCCTCGATCAGTTCCGCCAGCCCCACGCCGATTAAGTCGGAAGCTCTCCGCGTCGACCGACCCGCCGGCAGAATGTGCAGCCCGTTCGGCTCGTCCATGATCACCACTGCGTCCATCCACGAAACTTCCTTCATCAACACGTTCGAGAGCCCCGTCGTGTTGGGCACCTGGAACAGACGGTGCACGCTCGGCCGGCGCAGGTCGCCGTCGATTAAGAGCGTGCGTTTATGCTGGCTGGCGTGCGTGGCGGCCAGGTGCGCGGCCACGGTCGATTTCCCTTCCGAAGGCGACGCGCTGGTCAGCAGCACGCTTCTCAAGCGGCGGTCGAAATCCGTCAGCAGGATGGAATTGCGCAGCGTACGAATGGCCTCTTCATAGTTCGAGAGCGCCTGCTCGGACGGGTCCTTCAGCGCCGCCGCCCCATTCGACGCCGCGACATGCACCAGCGCCGTGCCGTTTCCCTGGGGTATGCCAGGTGCCATTTTCGCCACGCGGCCGTTCGCCGAACCGGCCCCATGATGGATCGGGCTCAGCCGCCGCCGCCAGTCCTTCACCGCCGGCAGGGAGCCGATGACATCCGTGTTCAACCAGCGCGCCACCTGGTCGGGATCGCGAATGGTGTTGTCCAGCACGTCGTTCAGCACCGCCGCGCCCACGCCGAAGAAGGTGGCGAACAAGAATGCCAGCAGGACGTTCAACCAGGTTATCGGAAACACCGGCTTCAATCCCGGCCGCGCCGGATCGGCTACGCGGATCATGCTGTTTTGAAAGCTCGCGTTGATGCCGGCTTCCTTAATTTTGCGGATCAACTCCTCGTACAGCTTCTTGTCGCCCTCGGCCTCATTCTTCAGCGTCTGATATTCGAACTGGCGCGAGTTGAGCCGGTCGAACTCGGCCTTGGTCTCCAGCACCGCCGCTTCGAGCATCTTTTCCCGGTTCACCGATTCGCGGTATTCGATCTCGACGCGCTGTGCGATGCTGCCGCGCGTCGCGGCAACCTGCGCTTCCAGTTCCTGCACGCGCGATTGAGCCTTCTTGAACTCGGGATGATTGATGCCGTAGTGGTTCTTCACCTCCGCGAACTTTTGTTCGGCGTCGTTCAAACTGTCGGTGAGTTTTTTGAGCGCCTCGCCTTGCGTGGAAACCTGCGCCGCGGCCAGCGTCCCGCTCTTCACCGATTCGTACGCCGCTTCCTTCGTCACCCTGTCGGTCTGCGCGTTGGTGTATTCCGTGTTCAACTGCAACAGGCGGGCGGAGGTGATGTTGGTCTTTTCTTCGGGATTGATGACGTTCAACTCGCGCTCGAACTGCACCAGCGCGCCGCTCGATTTTTCCATCTTCGCGTGCAGTTCTTCCAGTTGCCGCTCCATGAACTCGCTCAAGCTGGCCGTCGCCTTGTAGCGGATGCGATACGTGTGCGCCAGAAACGACGAAGCGATTTCGTTCGCCACGTCCGCCGCAAGCTGCCGGTTGGCGGAACGATAACCGATCAGCAGAAGATACGTGTTCGGAGGCCTGGTGACTTTCAGATGCTTCAGCACCACCGGAGCCTCAATGCTGGTCGCCGATTTGTCGATCGCCTCTTCGAGCGCGTCTTTTTCGACGTCGCGCAGGCGATATTTGTCGACAACGGGACGCAGCACCGAATCCGATTGGATCAGTTTTACTTGAGTCGCCAGAAACTGGTCGGCATCGTTGGTCGCGTTCTGCATCGCCTCCGGTCCCAGCACGCCGGTCGGCATTTGCCGGTCGACGTCGACGGTAGTGGTCGATTCGTAAATCGGAGTGAGCCGTAGAGAGACGATCAGTGTCGCGAGCACCACGGCCACCACAAAGCCCGCGATTTTCCAGCCGTGGCGCCGCAGAATCCATAAATAGTGCGAAAGAGGGACGTGCGCGGCCTGCGGCTCATATTCCGCGTCCAGAACAGCGGTGTTGGAGGCCGTGATCGCGCGATATTCCGGTATCACCGGTGCGTTATGTTTCATGTTATTAATGCCAGATCAGCAGGCCGGACGCCGTCGCCGAACCGAACGCGGTGATGCGATCGATCACGGTAAACGTCGTCCGCCGGGTCTTATTATCGGGAACGTAAAATACATCGTCGGTCTCCAGCGTCACGTCGGGCGATTTCCTCTGCATGATTTTTTCGAGTGCGACGGGAATCTCCTGCTTGGCGCCTTTTTCGTCGCGGCGGTAAATGTACGCTTCCTTCGACGCGAACGGCAGCAATCCTTCCGACAATGCGACCATTCGCAGCACGGAGTTGTCGTTGGCATCGCGCACCGGAAATGCTCCTGGCTTGCGCACATTCCCGACGACGAAAATCTTGCCCGCCTCCGGCACGCGAATTTCTTCTCCGCCATGCAGCTCGTAATTTAAGGATGGGTCGGCGTCTTTCATGAGCTTCTTCACCAAAATCCGCTCGACCAATCCGCCGCGCGTGATCAGCACGTCGGTGCCGGCGTCGTTGGTCAGTCCTTCAGCGCGAGCTAGGGCGTCGAGCAGCGTCACCTTGCCCACCGATTGAAATGTCACCGGCTTGTGAACCGCGCCCATCACCGAAATCGGCCGGCTGTGATATTCGACAACCGTCACCTTCACGAACGGATCCACCAGTATCTGCTCCGACTTCAGCGCCGCCGCAATGCTCGTTTCCAGTTGCCGGGCGAACATACCCGAGGCCTTTACACCATCCTTCAGCAGCGGCAGATGAATCGTGCCGTCCTCCTCCACGCGCAACGTTCGGGTCAACTCCGGCGCATCGTAGACGGAGACCGCGATCAGATCGTCGACGCCCAGCTTCTGCGAAGGCAGATTCTCCTTCCCCGCGTCTTCCATCAGGGACGGTTTTACCTGGCCCAACGCCGCGAGCGTCGATACGAACAAGAGAAAGGTACGCATTACTTCTCCAACAGCTCCGCGATCCGCTCCACGGTCAGCTTCAATTCCGTAAGTTGCTGCTCGATCGGTGGACGCGTGATTTCGCCTAGCAATCTCGCCCGCGCAAAATCGGAGAGGCTTCGAGCGCCCGACGAGGCCGCTTGCAGGCAGTCGTACTCGTCCTGCGTCAGGCGGCAAAGGAGTGTACGATTTCGAGGCTTATTCACTGCCATTTAGCACCGTCCTTGTTGAATATTTGTTGCAAACAGCGAGGGCGGGCACGGGCGGGACAACCCGGCGTGCGACATCGAATTCTTCCGCGCAAGGAATCATTTGCACTCGCCGGGGGAGGGAGTACGACACTTTCCGCGCCGAACAGTCCTACAGAACTCGTCCGGCGGAAAATTGGGGGGAGAGCATTATAATAATACAGATCGAATACATGTCAAGGCCAAAGAGAGGGTGGCGGTTCTGTCACCCTGTCAGAAAGGCTCCGAGATCGAGATGTTCCGGAACAAAATATGTCTTAATCGGTGAGGCTGCTCTGACCAAATCACCTTCCATTTGAGTGAGAAACCAGCTTGGAGATGGCGTCGACAAGAACTCGTGAAGAATTCTCGAGAAGCCGCTGCCCCACATGCGCTCACGAGTCAGTGATTAGGACGGCTATGTTAAACGCTCAATGTCCTTAGATAAGCCACACTCTGTACCGTGAGATCCCAGCTCTGCTCGACAAAGTAGTTCTTCACGCCGCCGCTCTTCGCCGCGGCGAAGATTTTCGCCCAATCGAGGCTGTCTTTTCCAACCGCAACACCAGGGTTGCGCGGGCCGCGTCCGCGACCGCCCTGTCCAGCTCCGGTCCCCGGAGGAGGCGCGCTCAGGTCCACGCCCTGCAAATGCATCGAGAGGAAGCGGCCCGGATACTTCGTGAAGTACATCACCGGATCTCCGACCGTTTTCATGGCGGACATCTGGAATTGCATTTTCACCAGCTTCGGATCGAGCAGTTCGAGCAAAACTTCGTAGGTCGGGCGTCCGTCCACCTTCGAAAGCTCAAAGCCCTCGTCGTGCAGAAATTGCTGAATACCCGACTTCGCGGCCGTTTCGCCGATTTTGTTATATTCCTCGACCGCCTCCTTCACCGCATCCATCGTGGCGACGCCGCCCGGCGCACGGCCACCAAGGCTCGCCGTACCCATCTGCGTCATCCCGATATCCTTCGCCCAGTCGATGAGCTGCGCCTGCTTCGTCCGAAGCTCCTTCATCTCGAAATGAGCGCTCGGACATTTGAGTCCGTGATCCTCGATTATCTTTCGAGTCTGTTTGCCGTCAGTGAGGCTGGCGAACTCGGCGTACCCCGTCGAGCACAACTCCAAACTCCCGACTCCGAGGTCGGCCATGTCCTTGCACAGCCCGGCGAAATCGCCGTCTTTGATCCTTTGCCGGTGCGGATAAGTCTGGCTCCCAATCGGCAGGCCAAGCGGAGCTCCGTGAAGATCCGCTAGGGAAAGGAATCCGGTGGCGGCAGCCGATTTCTGAAATAATTCTCTACGCGAGATTGCTGACATATGTGCTTCCTTCACGCACTCGTGAGCTTCCAGCCGTCGCGATACTCGCGCGTCAAGTATTGGTTCGGTTCTGCGCCGTTGGTGAACTTCATATTCTCGCTGTCCCACAGTAGTGGAGGCGCGCATTTGTTTTCATTGAAGATTTTCCGGTTGTAACGCATGGCCGCACCGGCCAGCGCGATGGCCTCGGAACAGTTGGCGGCATTGAGGAAGTTGCCTTGCGAGGCCGGACCTCCCTTCACGTGGGCGATCCATTCCGCGTACGCGCCTCCGCCGCTGCGGCCGCTTCTCGTTCCTGGTTGAGGCTCGGGAAGACCTTTCGTCGCGCGATATTCTTTCATCCTCCTCGCCGGAACAAGCTCGTTGTTCAGGATGACCCCCTTGCTGCCAATAAAGAGACTTCCCGCCGCGGGGATGGATTTGCCGTCTTCGAGCAGTTCGTCGGGCGTGAAGGGACGCATGCCTCCGTCGTACCAATACAGCTTCAATGCCGGCCATTGCCCATGGGCAGCGAATTTGAAGCACACGCGGTTCGCATAAGGAAACGCGAAATCGTTCATCTTGATGGTGCTGATCTGATCGTTGATCTCGCAGCTTGAGCTTGATTGCGCCTCGACGCTGTGCGGCACCGGCAACTCAAGCGCCATGAATATCGGCCATAAGCTGTAGTTGCCCATGTCGGCGATACTGCCGCCGCCGAAGTCATACCAGCCGCGGAAGACGGCATGCGTGTAGCTCGGATGATAGGGGCGATCCTGCTCCGGACCCAACCAAAGATCCCAGTCGAAGTTTGGCGGAATCGGAGGCCGGTCGGTGGGCATCGCGAGCTGCTGCGGCCAAAAGGGCCGATCCGTCCAGTTGTGTACTTCCTTCAAGTCGCCGATGGCGCCGTCGAGAATCATCTGGCGAACCGCGGCGAGAGGCGCACGCCAGGCAAGAAGGTGAGTAGCCACACCCGTTGTGCGGGCCGATTCCACCACCATCCTCACCTCCGCCACTTTGTTGGACAGAGGTTTGTGCATCAGCACGTGCTTGTGCTTCTTCATCGCGGCGATGGAAACAGTAGCGTGCAAGTGGTCCGGCGTCATCACCTTGACCGCGTCCAGGTCCCTTTCCTTTTCCAGCAATTCACGAAAGTCGGCGTAGGAGGCGATGCCTTTGAAGTCGTCCGAGGCGCGCTTCTTCGCGTAGTAGGTCTCAATAATCTCCTTTGACATGTCGCGTCCCGCCCGTATCCCGCTGACGCCGTCTCCCCACGTGGGGTTCTCGAGGACTCTGCGCACGCTGTCGCGGATTCCGTGCGGGCTCCAGTCGACATAGTTCGTGCCGTCTTTCACGGGATCGCAGACCGCAATGATCTGTATCTCCGGCATCGCGATCAATTGCAGCAGCTCGCGCGTTCCTTGCGTGCCGCATCCAATACAGGCCAGCGTGATCTTATCGCTGGGAGCTACGTATCCCGGCCCGCCCAGCACATGTCTGGGAACGAGCGTGAGCGCTAGGCCGGCGGCCGCGGGCGCCAATAAATCGCGCCGTGTGATTTCGTCCTTGGGAACCATTCTGCATCTCCTTGACTGCTGGCTAGTCGAGTGTATACACGATTCGCCCCCGGGCACAAGATCCGTCCGCCCAGACGACGACAACGCGATCGGTTCGTGCGCATCCGGGCGGGTGCGGTGCGGTCAAAGGTGGGTCGCAACGCCGCGGATTCTCTTCAAACAATGCGGCTTCGATGGCATCGTGTGAAAGGCCGCGTCGCCGCATGATTCCCGCCAGCGCCCGCATGGAAGAAATACAAGTGCCGTCCGCCGCCGCCCGTGATGACTTCCGTGATCTCCGGGATCGGCCCAAACACATTGATTAATTCGACCCGGTCCGTCGGTCCGCCATTCCTGGGATCACAGGTAACAGCGCCGGTGGGAATTGCCTCCTTGTGCGCGGGGTTTCGCTCGCAGTCTATGCGAAACCCCAATGCAGCGCTTTCATAGCATCATTAACGGCAAGGCAGGTCGCCCGTTGCCTTACTTGGTTACACTGAAATCCATGCGTCAATGCTTCGTCTTTCTGTGCATCACATCTCTGTTCGGTGCCGATTCTTCGCAGTGGGAAGAAAAGTTCCGTCTCATCCCTAGCCCCAAAAACCAGCGCGACTATATGCAGCGGCTCTCCGCGCGCCCTCACCACGTCGGATCTCCCTACGATAAAGACAACGCTGAATGGATCGCGGCGACCCTCAAAAGCTGGGGGCTCGACGCGAACATTGAAAACTTCGACGTTCTCTTTCCGACGCCCAAGGATCGCCTCGTCGAGATGGTCGCGCCCACCAGGTTCACCGCGAAGCTTCAGGAGCCGCCGGTCGCCGTCGATCCCACCTCCAACCAGCAGAGTGAGCAGCTGCCGGTCTATCACGCTTACTCCATTGACGGCGAAGCAACCGCGCCTCTGGTCTACGTAAACTACGGTGTGCCCGCCGACTACGAACAACTCGCCCGCATGGGCATTTCCGTCAACGGAGCCATCGTGATTGCCCGCTACGGAGGATCGTGGCGAGGGATCAAGCCGAAGGTTGCGGCCGAGCACGGTGCGCTTGCCTGTATCGTTTATTCAGATCCGCGCGACGACGGCTATTTCGTCAATGACGTTTTTCCCGCGGGTCCCGACCGCCCGCGGGACGGCGCCCAGCGCGGCAGCGTCATGGACATGCCGCTCTATCCCGGCGACCCTCTCACGCCTGGCGTCGGCGCGACCCCGGACGCAAAGCGCCTTCCGATCGGCGAAGCGAAAACGCTGACTAAAATTCCCGTGCTGCCGATGTCCTACGGAGACGCGCAGCCTCTGCTCGCCGCATTACAAGGACCCGTCGCGCCCGACGCCTGGCGGGGCGCGCTCCCCATTACCTATCACATCGGACCGGGTCCCGCCAAAGTCCACATGCGCGTAAAATCCAACTGGGATACGAAACGCCTCTATGACGTGATCGTGCGCATTCCCGGCTCCGAGTACCCTGACGAATGGATCATACGTGGCAATCATCACGACGCCTGGGTCAATGGCGCCGAAGATCCCGTTTCCGGCGCGGTCGCCGAGATGGAGGAAATGCGCGGTCTCTCGGAACTCTTGAAGCAGGGCTGGAAGCCGAAACGGACTATCGTCTATTGCTTCTGGGACGGCGAGGAACCCGGCCTGCTCGGCTCCACGGAGTGGGGGGAGACTCATGCCGCGGATCTGGAGAAGCATGCCGTCGCTTATATCAACACGGATAGCAATGGACGCGGATTTTTAAATGTGGAGGGTTCGCACACGCTCGAGAACTTCATGAATGGCGTGATGAAGGACATTCAGGACCCCGAAACCAAACTGACGGTCTGGAAACGTGCGCAACTCGCCGGGATTTCACAGGCCGTCCCCGAACGCAAGCTCGAACTTCGCACGCGTCCCGATCTGCGCATTGGCGCGCTTGGCTCGGGTTCCGATTTCAGTGTGTTCATCGACCATCTTGGTATCGCATCCATCGATCTCGGGTTCGGCGGGGAAGGCGGAGGAGGCGGCGTCTACCACTCTATTTACGACGACTTCTATTGGTACACCCATTTTTCCGACACCGATTTCGTTTACGGCCGTGCGCTCTCCCAAACCGTCGGGACCGCAGTCATCCGGCTCGCCGACGCCGGGCTGCTTCCCTTTCAGTTCGGCGATTTCAGCGACACCGTCCGCACATATATCGATGACTTGAAGAAGCTCGACGCCGAACAACGCGCCCGGATCGAGGAGCAAAACCGCGAGATCGACGAAGGCGTCTTCACCGCGGCGGCGGATCCTCGCAAGATATCCATTCCACCACCGAAAGCTCCGGTGCCGCCGCACCTCAACTTCGCGCCGCTCGAAAACGGGATTGATGCACTGACGCGTAGCGCGCAGAACTATGATGCCGCCAGGGCGAAGGCAACGGCATTGAACATCCAGGTGAACATCCAGGCGGTGAACGCCAAACTGATCGAGAGCGAGCGGCGCCTCACCGATGCCGCGGGCCTCCCAGGGCGTCCCTGGTTCCGTCACATGATCTACGCGCCCGGATTTTACACCGGCTATGGCGTCAAAACCATCCCGGGTGTTCGCGAAGCCATCGAGCAAAAGCGCTGGCAGGAGGCTGACGATCAGATCCAACGTGTCGGCACGATCCTCACCAGGGAAGCCGACCTGCTTGATGAAGCCACGGCCGCTCTAGGCAAATAAGCTGCGCCTGATATCGGACATTATCGGCAACCTCCCGGAGCGGCGTTCTATAGTTCGCCAGTTGCTGAGCGACCGTTCCCAATCAATCCTGCTAACCACCCCATGAATCCACTTTCACGGATTTCCGCGTGCGTCCTGGCTTAAGCCACGGATGACGTAATAGGGCTGGCCGGCGAGATCCGCTGCAAAGCCGGGGTACAGCCACGCGCGATCCGGGGCCGATTTCAGCTCGAAGTAGTATTGGAGCGGATATGGCGAGTCGGCGTATGCGTCCGGGATGGCTGCGACGTAGGCCTGTCCCTTGCGGCTCATGACAACGGATTGCCAGCACTCCGCTTGGTTGACGTGGCGGTAGTGGAGCCGCGCCGACAGGAGCACCGGACCTGTGAGTTCGAGCGCCAGCGGCTGGTTGCGCCGAAAATGGTTGGGTGCGCGATGGCGCATCGCGATGGCGGGGCGCCGCGGGCGGCCGGTGGCTTCGGCGATGGCCGCCTTGACCGTTGGATCGCCGGAGAGTTTCGCGGAGAGCAGGCGTTTTTCCAGGAGAGATATATCGGCATCAATGGCGGGCAGGCGGTCCAGCCAGTGGCCTCGGAGCCAGGGAAGTTCGCCGACGGTGATGTCTGGAACGTAGACCCCCTTCGTCTTTTCGGCCAATCCGGCCCAGGCGGCACGCGCTGTGTGGTAGAACTTGAGCGCCTCCTCCAGGGCTTCGCGGTCGCCCGTGCGTTCGTGAATCGCATACAGGACGCCGGCGCGAAATTTAGCCGCGAAAAATCTACCCAAGCCAGACTGGATTGCAACATTTATGTCCACGCGGCGGGCTTTCACCGGTTGTGCGGCGACAGCGGCAAGATCCTCCAGCCATTGCGCGACTTCGATGGGCGAATATTTGCCGCTCCGCTCGCCCCTTAGCAACTCATCGGCAAAGTCGTTGATGCGGGAGAAGAGCTGTGGATCGAGTGGGCTGGTGTTGCCGAAAATTTTCGGTGAAGGGGTGTCGCTATACTCGGTTTTCGACGGCTCCACGAGCGACTGGTTGGTGTAGATCTCAGGCCA
>OCZT010003490.1_pt1 | contig 16018 bp, 10 predicted proteins | sample 1539031 | NCBI WGS metagenome assembly OCZT01 (sample SAMEA3539308, study PRJEB22396) | soil metagenome | biome: tundra; feature: field; material: soil | place: USA | collected 2010-05 | depth 0.15 m | reverse complement strand
CTTTGTATAAATGATTTATGATTAACTTTATTTCGAAATTACTCCTTTTCCCTGTAAAATAGTAAGGTATCTGTCGGAAGCAATATTCTTATAGACTTCCTTTGCTCCATTTGTCCAATTTATTTCAATTTGGTCTATCATTTTTTGAGAGCCCAGACCAATATGAAGGCGCTGATCACTGTTCGAAAGATATCCGGTCGTCCACTGATTGACAAACACTCGTTTCACGCCTCCCGCAGTCACTGTCACTTTGGCACCAATTGCTGAAGCTGGCCCGTTTTTGCCTTTCAAAGTTAAACCAAGCCAATGATTCCCATTGCCGCCACTATTGTGTAGAAGCGCAGCTGTCCCAGGTTGATCCACGTGTGAAATAATAAGATCGGGAAACCCATCATTGTCATAATCCAACACTGCTAATCCCCTACCTGAACGTTTGGTTGAAAAATAAGGGCCATGCTCTTTCCCGACATTTTTAAAATGACCCTTGCCGTCGTTCCCGAGCAACAATGGATATTGAGGAATAAGTTCTTCGGCCGTTCCATTAGCAGAAACAATATCAAGATTCCCATCATTATCATAATCAAAAAGTGCGGCTCCCCAGCAACCTTTTCCTTCCATTGCAGCTGCAAGACCGCTCTCTTCGGTGATGTCAACAAACAACCCATTCCCCATGTTTTTATAGAGCGCTCCGTAATCGAGATCGGTGACGAGGATGTCGATAAGTCCATCTCCATCAATATCTCCAATTGATGCATGCATAGAGCCTGTTGGTTTACCTTTGCTGTTGGCTGCCACACCGCTGGCTACTCCTACCTCCTTATAGATTCCTTTTTCATTTTTGAAAAGAAAATTTAATTGATGATCATTGGCCTGAAAGATATCAATATTACCGTCATCATTGTAATCAAAGACAGTCAGACCCATGCATTTTGAATCGGGGAAGTAGAGATTCTTTTCCCTGGTTACATCCTTAAATTTTCCGTTTGCCTGTTGTTCGTAAAGCATCGATGGTTGACCATTGTACTCTGCAGGACTAGGCATTAAGTCGGGTGTTGCCGGAGTTTTATAAGCCGGATCAAAAGCCATAAAATTACCAACCATTGCATCGAGTCTCCCATCTTTATTATAATCCCAAAAAGAAACCCCGATGCTCCATTTCGTAAATCCATTCAGCTTTTCAGGACCAGCCAAACCTAAAGAGTTGGTAATATCTTTGAATGTTCCATCTCCATTGTTATGATAAAATACATTTGGACCATAATTCAGTACATAAAGATCCTGATATCCATCATTATCAAGATCAATTGCACCAGCTGCCATGCACCAGTTATGTCCGGCAATTCCGGCCTTTTGAGTAACCTCAGTAAATGTGCCGTTCCCATTATTTTTGTAAAGTGAATTATGCGCATTTTTATATTTTTCACCATTCTTATCTGAAATACCTTCAAGATACTTCCCATTCATCATGTAAATATCCATAAAACCGTCGTTGTTGTAATCAAATACGGTAATACCAGAACCGCTACTCTCCAATATATTTTTATAGGTATCATCTCCAAATGTGTACTTAAAATCAATCCCAGCCTTTTGAGTGACGTCGGTAAATAGGATACTTTTTTTTTGTGCTGTTAATAATGTTGGCAAAAACAAAAAAATCAGAAAGTAACCGGTTGTTTTAAATTTTAACTCCATTTTATTTTTTACTTTTTAATCGCATTTCTATAATCATCCTGAGTAACAACTCTTGTATTGTATTCCTGATTATATCTTTTAAGTTCGGGATCATTGGGATAAGCATCCTTTTCGGAAGGAGGATAACTTTTCATTCCATGAAAAGGGAGCGGCAAAACAGTACTTCCTAATGCAGTGTTAATATCGCCATCTTTCACCCATCCAACACTATGGATGAGAAAATCCCTTTTCCATCCATCCTTCAGTTTGGGTAATGCTTTTGCACTAAACTTTACGGAGGTTTCATCACCCGCATTTGATATAATATATTTGTTATCAGAACCTTCCAGCAATGACAACACATTACCGTAGCGGGTATAGTTCCCGGAAAGATCGCGCCATTTTTTGTTTTTATCTACTTTTGAATAATCAAACCAATGAGGTCCGAATCGCCCCCCTTTTTTATAGCTCTGCGAGAAACCTCTGTAGTGAATATCGGCAAAAGTTGGATTTAGAACTGTTGATATCACTGGAGTATTTGTATTACAATCTGAAAAGAAAATCTGATCCCAATAGATCTCCATGTTTGTCTGGATTCTAACCCTATGATCGGATGAAAGAAATTTTCCGGAAAGAGCGGCAATTACGTTTTTATCTTTACCCATTGGAAAACCAAGATTTTCGATAACAGTTTCCCACTCACCTTTCTTATTTATAACCTGAAGCATCGGCGGTACGACCTTAAGCTGATCTGATTGTGAAATAGCAACATTAATGCTTGCATCCGTTGGAAATATCCAACCATTAAGGAATATAAATAGGTTTTTAGATTTACCTATCTCGCCGGGATCAAGGATCAAATCATGCATCCTGGTGATACCTTGATATTTTCCGGACCTGAAACCCGATATATATTTATCGTCTTTTTCGGAAATTACAGAAAGAACATTTTTACCTGTTTCATCTTTAGCAGAAATTGGCAACGATTTTTCATGTACCTGAAAGATTTTCAGTCCGGGAAATGGTGGGGGCGAAAACTGCTCAGGGACAAATATGCTTACAGAATCGGGATGATCGACAGCTACAAGCTGTAACTGATCGATATAAATTGTTTCCCATAGCTCAGAAGTGACCTGAAATAAAAATTCACCATCTTTCGACTTTATATTTTCGGCGGGTATTTTAATATAATCATCGGAAGCATCCGGAAAAGCATACTTTGTTGCACCTCCCATAATACCCAGAGGCATACCCAGAGCACTTCGCCAGATGATATCCTTTGCAAAAACGTATTTATCTCCATCCCAGGTATATAAAAATGGACAGGAACCTTTGAGCGTTTGAGCCTCAATTAATGCCTGATCGGCTCCCGGGAGAAATATATTTTGAGGGACACCATTTGTCCATGTGATTCTGATTACATCCGCTTTTGTTCGGTTCCCTAATCCAAAGTGCACGTTAGGATCGGTCACAACCATCGATTGGTATAAGTCACCAGAGCGCATTTCAATTTTTGCACCAATCCCAAAATGGTTATTTTTGGCACTACCGGCCTTTAGACCAACCAATTTCATATTTACATAGTGGTTAATGTTTCCTCCGTCATTGCGAAGAAGGAATACTCCCCCATTCAATCCAGCAATCACAACATCAATATCACCGTCGTCGTTGTAATCGAACAATGCTATTTGTCTTCCCGATTTCGGTTCGTCGGGCAGGAGTTGAGAAACATCCGAAAAATACCCTTTCCCATCATTGTGGAACAAGAAAAGTGCACGTTTCCCTTTAACCTCTGATTCACCAACAATGATAAGATCCTGGAACCCATCATTGTCGAAATCAAAAAATTTGGCATCGTACGCCTTAATATGCTGTAAAGCAGCGAACATCTCTTTTGATTTACCATCAAGCTCAAAACTTCCGTTGCCCAGATTACGGTATAAACCACAATCTCCTCCACTATATGAGGTAATGAACATATCCAAAAATCCATCGTTATTGTAGTCTCCTACTGTCACCGAATTTGCCCCTGCGGTACTCTTTAAGCCACTTTTATCTGCAATATTCTTAAAAATTCCCTGTCTTTGATTCGAATACAACATTGGACCTGCATTTTGGTTGACAACTACAAGGTCAATATCTCCATCATCATCAAAATCGCCAAACGCTGCATCTCTGCTATTTACGTTGTTATCCGAAAAACCCATATGATCAGTCTGATCCTTAAAAGTGCCATCTCCATTATTGCGCAACACCCGGTTTGAACCCGAGTTTGTTTCAAACAAATCAAGATCACCGTCATGATCAAGATCTAAGAATAATGCTTTAGTTCCACCCGGTTTGTTCCCGATCTTTGCCTTTGATGTTACATCTTCGAAAATTCCATTCCCAACATTGCGGTATAGTACATCACCCCCATCTTTAACGATAAAAAGATCAGGGAAACCGTCGTTGTCAAAATCGGCAAACGTAGCCGATGACTCCTTGCCCGAGTGAATAAGCCCGGCCTCTTTTGAAACATCTTTAAACCTTCCCATGTCATTATTGAAAAGGTAATGTTTATAAGTTTGAGAGGAAGGATCATAACTGCCAACATAAAGATCAATATCTCCATCGCTATCGTAATCAGCAGCTTCAACATGGGTAGCGTATTTGAATGCTGCATTTTCGCCTTCTTTGAAGGACGGAACGAAATTTAATCCGGCTGAAGCCGTCACATTTGTGAACCGAATCACATCCAGAAGTGATTTATTATCTGTGTTTTGGGAAGATGTTTGTTGGTCGTATGTTATCAGTGGAAAACCTATAAGTGACCCTCCCGGACCTTTTAACTCCATGATACCAGCCTGATAAGGGGAGGTAACTTTCATGTAATTATTGAAAAATGTAAATTGAACGATCGCTTTTTCTTTATCTCCTTTTTTGAGCAAAGAGAGTGTATTATCATAATATTCAATAACTTCCTTTGGAAAATCGGGGAACTGTTTCTGGATGATTTCCAATCGTTCGATAGCTTTATCCAAATCACCATTTTGGATTTCGATTTCTGTCAGATTCAGAAGAGGGACAATATTACCCGGAGCTTTCTGTGCAAGCTGAACGAAATAATCCTTTCGTAGCTTCTGGGATGACAGATCAGACGCTGTCGCATAAAGTTCAGTCAAATCATAAAGAATTTTAATATGATCAGGGGCAAATTTAAGCGCCTCTTTCAGTTCGGAAATCGCCTTGTCGCGTTGATCATTCATCTGATAAACGGTAGCCAACAACAACCTGACGTCGGCATCTTTCGAATCAATTTTAATTGCTTTTAAAAGTTGATCTTCAGCTTCCGGATATTTTCCCATTCTTAAATAGGCTAATCCAAGATTAGCATATCCTAATTTTTCATTGGGGGCGAGCTTGATAAATTTTTTAAACTCTTTTTCAGCTTCATCAAGTTTAAATTCTTCAAGATAGGCGAGCCCCAAAGTTTGGGTGCTCATCAAATCGATCGATTTTTGTTTGCTATCTTTTACGGAATCCGTACAACTGAAAAATGAAGCAAGACAAAGAACAATCGGCAATAAAACGCCTCTATTTTTATTCATAATTTTATCGATCTTATTGTCACAAAACAATCCAAAAACTGAATAACTATTTCACGAAATTGGTAACAACCAAAACACCAATTGGATATGTTAATATGCCCGAATGGTATAAATAATATATCCAACCATTTTTTCGGAAACAGGTATCGGACCAATTCTCTTCTCTAATTCACAAATTTAATTATTTTAGGGATCCAATGCCGAACCTAATTTTCAATTTGCTTTAATTTTCCATTATGGATTTCAATCAGACCGTTCGCATCCATTCGATTGCCTCTTTGATCGAACCGAATCGTGCCTGTTATCCCTTGATATTGACTTTTTGAGAGAACTTTTTGAAGTTTAGCACGATCAAAACCTGAATTTTTAATCGCATCAATTATTATATTCATGCCATCGAAGGCATAAGCTGCGATTGAACCCGGAATTTTTTTATATCTTTTCAGAAATTCGTTTCGAAAAGCAATGTCCTTATTTGCAATCCAATTTCCCGGAGAAACAAATACCACATTTTCATAATCTCCTAGTCTAAATTCTGGACTAACACTTTTATCCAGAAACGTAAAAGAACAAAAAACTGGTTGATTCATTTTTAAGTGCCTGATCTGTTGAATAAATTTCGATGCGGCAGGTGTAGATCCATAAAAAACGATGCCTTTTATGTCTGCTTGTCTAATTTTATCAATTATTAATTGAAAATTGTTCAATGAATTATCATAAATAAGTTGAATTGGAGTGAGATTCCCTGAATTTATTGTTTTTTTCAGAAAACATTTCCTAGCCATATCTGAATCATAACCATTTTCAGAAACGACTGCAACTTTGGAAATTTTTCTTTTAGAAACTATTTCTTGAACCAATAAATCAGCCTGTTCAAGGTCATTGGGGACACAGCTAAAATACCAGGGGACAAAAGCCTGCGACAGTGTCGGATCACTTGCCCAAGCGGACAAATAAACTATTTGGGATTTTGCGGTAACCTGTTCGACAAGATGGGCATTTCGTCCATCGTGCGAACCTAAAATAGCCCACACATTCCCTTCAAATATCAGATCTACAGCCATTTTTGAGCCGATTCCCCAGGAACCTTCCATCGAATGTGTCAATAATTCGAACGTATGCCCCATAGTACCTCTACCCTCATTTGCCTTTTGAATTGCCATTTCTGCCCCTTTTATGGCATCGGTGGATAAACTATCCTGAATCAACAACCCAATTTTAATGCGTTTGTCAGAATTCTTTGAATTTTGAGTGGCTGCCATGTCTTTCGAATTACCAACCATTTGGGCAAAGAACAGACAAACAAAGAACAGACAAACAAAGAACAGCGCTTTCGGGATTTTCATAAATCGATTTTCTTTAACTTTTCGCATCAATCATTTACACTTAGACGATTCTTCTTCCAATAACCTGCGCTAAGTTTCTAAGCTCAACCATCAAAAGATCAAATTCATCAAGACTAAGCGACTGTTTTCCATCACATAAAGCTTCTTCAGGACGATAATGCACTTCTAGTAAGAGTCCATCGGCTCCAACAGCTATAGCTGCTTTAGACATTGCGGGTACCATCCATCTAAGTCCGGTACCATGACTTGGATCAACAATAACTGGTAAATGAGATAACCGTTTTAACATTGGAACTGCACTTAGATCGAGGGTATTTCTTGTTGATGTTTCAAATGTGCGAATTCCTCTTTCGCAAAGAATAATATTTTCATTTCCATGGCTGAGAATGTATTCGGCTGCATTTAAAAATTCTTCGATCGAAGCCATCATACCCCTTTTTAATAATACAGGTTTTCGGCACATTCCTACCTCCTTAAGAAGGGGATAATTTTGCATGTTCCGGGAGCCCACCTGCATAACATCGGCATAGTTTGCAACAAGTTCGACTTGCCGTGTATCCATAACTTCAGTTACGATAGGCAAACCGGTCTCCTTTCTGATAAGGTCAAGTAATTTCAACCCCTCTTCCCCCAGTCCCTGAAAGCTATATGGCGAAGAACGGGGTTTAAATGCTCCTCCACGTAATAGCTGCGCCCCACTCGACTTTACCGATCTTGCCGTATCAAACAGTTGTTCCTGATTCTCAACGGCACATGGCCCTGCAATAACAATAATATCAGAGCCACCTACATGAACTCCATTGATCGTTACTATTGTATCGGTAGAGCCGGTCTGCCGGCTTACCTTTACTGGTTTGAAATTATCACAATTATTTTGTATCCCATCCTCATTAATTTTCATCGCTTTTTGCAATTAGGAATTAATAATCTCCGTTTTTACTACTAATTCTATGTTCATTATCCATCGGGACTGCAGGCGTAAAACTAAATTTTCCCTGATTAACCTTTGCTATCCAAATATCTGCAATATTGTTCCAGGATTGATCAAATGTTTTAGTTCCTGTGATTCCTTTATAATTCTGAAATGTTTTCCGATCAGTAAGAACGTCACGAATTAAAACCCTGTTTAATCCGACTTTATGTATTGAAGCTATGATTAAATTCATTCCATCATAGGCGTGTGCAGCAAATACATCGGGTTCCATACCAAATCGTTTAAGATAATTGGCCCGAAATTCCTTTAATTTTGGATTATCTGAATCGGGATTATATTGACAAGTGGTGACCAGTCCTTCTGCCGCGGGGCCTGCAATATTTAGAAAATCCTGCGAAACCACCCGATCAGATCCATAAATTGATTGTTTAAATCCTAAAGCGCGTATCTGTTTTATCAAATGTGCCGATTCTGTGGCATTTCCCCATACAAGGATCGCATCGGGCGAGGTTACCATTATTCGCTCAAGTTGTGTTTTGAAGTCTTTTTCGCCTTCACCAAACCGTTCTTCAATAATCATTGGATGACCAACACGTACAGCTGTTTCTGAAAAAATTTTAATGCCTACCCTACCATATCGGCTATTGGTTCGGATTACGGCAACACGCTTATGTCCATCCTTTTTATAAATTTGATTTACCAATCCGTATGCACTTTGTCTGTCGTCTGTAATGACACGAATTGCCCATGGAATATTTGTTTCGGTAAAAGTGGGATCTGGATCACCGGTATTTACCATCGGAATCTCCAATTTCAAGGTCGCCCGTAACGCAACATGAGAAACAATATCGTCAATTGAACCAATGAATGCCCAAACTTTCTCATCATCCATTTTTACAACTTCATTTGCAGCAGCACCCCAAAGTCCAACATCATTGTGTATCATTAACTTGAAAGGTTTTCCAGAATAACCGCCATTTTTGTTAGCCTCTTCTATTGCAAGTGTAGCCCCTTGCAACATCTGTTTTCCAAGTGAAACAATCACTGAACCTTCCAATGGTCCCAGAAAACCAATTCTTATCTCATTAAGATCTTTAGGGGCAACTTTATCACGACCAGCCCCGTAAAAATTTAAAGATTCAAGAAAAAAGTATTTATACGCTTTCTGATACCTCTGATATGGAAAGATTTCGTCAGTTGCTTTCCCATAGTTTTGCTTGGGTTGCTGACCGAATAAACTGGAGACAGAAAAAACAACTACCAGAATCATAATAATAGATAACCTATAGTCATGTTTCATATCGGCTTATTTTATTGATTTACAAATAGCATAAACTTCAATTTCGACCAACAATTTTTCCCAGCAGAGTCGTACCTGAATTCCGGTACTCGCGGGCAAAGGATCAAGATTCAGCCATTGGAAGAAGGAGGTACGTATCTTATTGAAATCTTCATAATCGCGTTCAATATCTCTTAAATAGTTAGTTGTTCTAACCACATCGTGCCACGACATACCCTCTGCTTCAAGTAAATTCGTAATATTGCGGTAAGTCCTCCAAAGTTGGGCCCTGAAGTCGCCAATATGCTCTGCTTTACCTTCTTCGTTCACACTGGCTGTTCCCGATACAAGCAATACTTTATATTCACCAAGGTCGAGACGTAGTGCCCTTGAAAAAGAGGAGGGTTTCTGATAATTGTAGGCTTCGTTGAGCACCTTAGGAGCATGCACCACATGTTTTTCAATTGGTGGTCGCTCTTCGTGAACCGAAGGATAAACTGATCCAATAAGGTGATTCTCCTCAGTTAATATCCCCAGTTTCTTCATTTCAATTTTTTCACCATCGGTAAGTTTTGAAAGATCTATCAGTAAATTATTATTGCCCATTATTTTAATTTATTTCTATAATTTCTATTTATTTCTAATATTTTCTATTTATTTCAAAATCTAAGGAGTTCAGCTATTTCAGTAATTCTCCGCAACTGACACCCTGTGAGGTTGCAACCCATAATTTATCGCCGTCAGCATCAACACCGATCGTGAAATTATGCGAAATAGAAGGCGACAATGGAATTTCCCGGGTCGATTTATTTTTTGTATCGTCATCGATGCGGCCATAATTTTTGACTATTGCCATTCCATCTTTGTTATTGTCATTTTTTTTATAAGTGACCCAACTCTTGCCATTTGTACTACTTAATCCCCTATCCGTGCAGACAAAAACAACAGAACCTTTTGCCCGAACGAAGTTGATAAAATTACTGGCAAGACCGCTGTCATGGTCAAAGAAGCCTTTCCAGTGCGTTCCATCATATCTGCTCAAACCAAAGTAAGTCGAAACCCACAAATAGCCATTAGCCCAGGAAGTTGCAGTTGTAATATCATGAACAATTCCATCATCAGGCAATAAATCTATTTCCATTTCACCATCCGGATCGGTGTAGTCTTTGAATTGTTTTGTTTTGGTAGTATATTCAATAACGCCGCCACCCCAGGCAGCAATAAAGATCTTCCCGGCTCCGGCAGAGACACCATATGTCCACGGTTCGTGCATTGGAGCATTTTTTTCCGTAAAGATTTCCCATTCTTTGGAATAGGTATCATAATGCCCTGCACCACCTGCCGTTGCAACCCAAACATCCTTTTGATCGCAAATAACACAATAAATCAAATCGTTAGGAAGTCCACTGTTTAATTGATTAAATGTTTCAAATTTACCACCGGACCAGCAACTTAATCCACCGAGTGTACCAATCCATACATCACCTGTAACAGCACTTACATCAATCGAAACAACCCCATTGTGTGGCAATCCATCTTTAGTAGTATATGTTGTCCATTTTCCTTTTTCATAAACAGCAAGCCCATCATGCGTACCCACAAAAACCCGATCGCCATCTATTCGGACACAATAGGCCTTATCGGATGGTAAACCGTCTTTTGTTGTAAAATTATGCCAGTTGCCATATACCGGCATTGGTTTTGTATCTCCGGCTAAGTCACTTTCAGCATGATAATTTTCTCCAGCTTCCTGTTCGGAAGTGTCTGTTGCCGATTTGTTCCGTTGATCAGAATTCGCACGTGGCGTGCGGTTGCCACAACTAACGACAATCATCAAAATAACTGAACCAAACATCACACTGTAATATCTCAAATATTTTCGCATTGTAAACTTTCGTATAATTTTATTCATAATATGTTAATTTCAATGAAACATTATTTTGTACTTTTTTTCTCATAACGTGGAGACCTGAGCGATTTTAGAAAATCAACCAGATCATTCAGCTGAATTTTTGTCAAATCATTCACCTTTCCGTGTTTATCTGTCTGACCATATTTTGTCCAAATTTCTTCAAGAGTCGCTGCCCGACCGTCGTGTAAATAGGGGGCAGAAGCATAAATGTTATTTAGCTGAGGCGTATCAAATCGCGTGGAATCATCGGAAGCGGCTAGCGTTCCTACATCCGCCAACTTTAAATTAGTATAGTAAGGCGGATTATGACAAGTGATACACCGGTTATTTACTGGTATAGCTGCACCAAAATTGTCCGTTTTACGCTCAAAGATTTTTTTCCCCTGGAGTTGTGATTTGGTCAGTACGCCGGAGGGATTAAACTGAAGATTCGGAGGATATGGGATCCCGGTTAAAATATAGGCTGTGATGGCATCAAGATCAGGATAATTAAACTGTTCAGTTCGGGTCAGCACAGTCGAAAAACGAATTCCATCTTGTTTGTAAACTGTCTGGTTTTTACCGTTCCATTTGTAAGGTGGTGTGTAGTGTATCTCCCTTAAAGATTGTGTATTAGTAAGATTTCGACCCATATCCTTGGGTGCTATGTTGTAAACCAATCCATCTTCGTGCATATCCGGATGACAGGTATAGCAATCAAACTGATTTTGAAAGGTGTGTCCGGAATTGTTAAAGAGTCGCCGGCCCTTCCTGTTAATCGTTATCCTTTTCGGACCATTTAGGTCTATACTACCAATTTTATCAAGCGTCTCAATATTAACGATTGCAATTTTATCCTCCAATTGCTCTGCAACATAAAGACGTTTCCCGTCGGGCGAAATGACAAGACCTTTGGGATCTGATCCTGTTGTAATTCGCTTCGATATATAATAGTCACTAATTCCCAAATGATTAGAAATACTATTCAATTCTTCAGTTGTCGATTTTGAGATGAGAGACCGGATAGAGTCAATATTGACAACAGATATACAGTTTACGCCGGAACTCGACACGAAAGCCTTCTTTCCGTCTGGTGTAATTGCGATACCGAACGGATCGGGATAATAGGCATTTGGTTCATCAAGTAATAACTGGATTACCCTCCCATTCTCTTTCTGCTCAACAATCGCGATACCATAATTCATCATCCATCCCTGCTCAACCTGAATCGATGGAACCAGGTTTTTAGGCCTGATCAAGGTTACAATTGCTAAATCTCCTGAAGGTGTGAAGGCTACATTTTCCATCATGTAAGCCGATTCGATGTTGTGTCGATTGGTTACTCTTTGTGTTCTTACATCTATTTCGGTTAGCTCGCTAACAACCGGTTCACCGTATGGGGCAATAATTGCTCTCCTGCTCGTAATTAATAAAGTTTTCTCATCAGGCGATAAATTGACCCCGGTAGGATTGTTTCCTGTAGAAAACCGTTTACGTTCTTCACCCGATTTGAGATCAATAAGAGAGATGGTTGATGAATACGAATTGACGACATATAAAAATTGTCCATCGGCACTGAGCGAAAGTCCGGCCGGTCCGTTGCCTGTTTTCAGTGTATCAACCACTTTTGCTGCAGTTAGATCAACCACTGACACATTATCCGACCACTGATTGCTGACATATGCCTTTTGTCCATTCTTACTGAGAATGACCGTGTGTGGCTGATTGCCAACTTTAATCTTATTTATTATTTGCTGCTTTTCAACATCCACTACCAAAAGGGAATTAGCCTCCTGAGCAACAACGTATAACCGGCTTCCGTCTTTAGAAATAGCTAAATTAAGAGGTGAGTAATAATCTGCATTTAGTAATTTAGAAACTAAAGCGTTTTCGGAGGTGTAAAGATGACAATTTGTGCATAACAGCGGATGATCGCTTACTGCCGTTTTGGTATTTACATGTTCTCTCGCCATTTTTCTTCCCGGAAAATAAATGAGCAGCAGTCCCAATGCAAAAAGTACTCCAATAATCGCGTATATTTTTTTATTCTTCATAGTTATTTTGATGAAACCTTTTTTTCGACAATTTTCATGACATGTATCGGCAAACTAACCGGCCATTTTTTTACCGCTAAGGGAACTATATTTTGAGGAGCTAGCTCATGATCTTCGTGACAACCTATACATCCACGTCGTTCGTTAGGTCGTAACCAAATCCAATCGCTTGGACCTTGTATTAACTTTCCGTTGATATCAATAGTCTTGATTCTAAATGGCTTATCGGCTATTATTTTCAAGTAAAATGAGCCGTCTTGCTCAACCTGTACCACGCCTAGAATTGAGTCAATCCCTGTAACCTCAATTCTGGATAGTTGTGAAGCAATAGATCTGCTTTGAGATTGATCTTTAATAACATTAATATCCTGACATAGTAGTTGCCCGGTCTTCACGCCGGTATCTACTTCACTTGGAAGTTTTTTGGGAATTTCTTGTTGTTCAGCAACAACAGATTCCAATATATCGTATCCTGAATTTTTATAGATAACATTCCCTAAAATCTTTTTTTCAGGATCGAATTCGTACAACGCATAACGATCAGCATCTGACTTACGATAGGAGACTATAAGTTTACCTGAATTTTGTTTCGAAACTGCCAGGAATTCACCAACTATACCAGATGAAAGATTGTCGCGCGAATGTAACGGTCGGTTATACCTGATTGAAACTAAACTTCCACCAGTAGCAAGAGATTTGGTCTTTTCAATGAAAATAACTTTGCCATTGGCAGTCTCAGTCGCCTGACTTAAAAGGGTGGATCCTTCAGTCAATTCATAAAAAATCTCACATTTAGTGCCATCTGGTCGTAAAACCATCAACTTCTGAACACCATTTTCTGGATATACCTGCCGGGAAATTGTCAAAATGCGGCCATCTTTTAGTAAGCTGGGAGCAAAATAGGAATGCGGATTAAATGTAATTCGATGAATGCTTGAGCCATCAAGCTGACAGGTATAGAGTGAATAACCGCCCTTTAATTTATCATTTAAATCTAATTTACTAAATACCAACTTATCTCCTGGCAGGTAGGCGGGATCGATGCAATTTTCATTGGATGAAATCACCTGTCTTGATTTAAAATTTCTGAGGTTCATTTCCCAAATCTGCCATGGATCATTTGGCTTACGCTGAGCAGTAAACAGCATAAAATTTCCATGGTAAGAAATTTGTGGATTTCGCGCCGAAAAGAAATCCTCAGATAGTATATGAACAGTACTATCCTTCTTATCCGGATCGATTGCAACGATTTGAGTTTTGGGACTATATCTCCACGACTCACCCGTTATATAATTTATGTTCTGCATTTTAACTGCTGATCGTGTAAATATCACCATCCCATCCATCGACTTTTGATTGCAGGATGAAAAAAACAGGGCAACAAAGCAGTAAAGAGCTGAAGTAACTGACAGAAGAATTATAGTCGGTCTTAATTTATTCATTACAAGGTGATATTAGGGTTCTTTGACAGTTAGAATCTGGTTGATCTTGACATTATCTAAAACCTGAAGTTTTCCGGAAGGCCATTTTATCTCAATTTTATCAACAACAGAATTCTTTGCAAGACCGAAATGTACTCGTGGATCATTTTGAGAAAGGTAACCTGTTGTGCTTTTTTTCTGGGCAGTCTGAATTTTTCCTCCTGAAGTCAGTTTTATTCGGGCTCCTATTCCATCACGGTTACTGGTCGTTCCGACTAGTTTAAGCGATATCCAGTTATTCTGATTCCCTTTATTATTACGAAGGAAAGCACCCCTGTCATTCAGATTTACTATATAAGCATCAATATCACCGTCATTATCATAATCGCCAAAACATGCTCCCCGTCCAACTAATTTCTTCATGAAATATTTCCCCAAACTTGTTGAAACATCTTTGAATTTTCCGTCACCTAAGTTTTCAAACAATTGATCTTCCTGCCCGTATAAATGTTTTAAAGCGCCGTTTGCTTTATATATATCAACTAACCCGTCATTATTATAATCGATGAACGACGAAGACCATCCAACAAATTGTCCTGCTGGCATTGCAATACCGGCTGGATACGATTGATCTTTGAAAATTCCATTTCCCTGATTTTCATAAAGAGAGCAATACTTGTCATCCGATACAAAAAGTCCCAGTTGTCCGTCGCCTTTGAAATCAGCAAAATCGACTGACATGCTTACCGTTGACTCACCCGCCTGACTGAAAGCAACTCCCGACATAATACCCCTGTCTGTAAACCCTTTTCCTCCGTCGTTGTGCCATAGATAGTTGTGCGAATGATCGTTCGCAACAAAAATATCAACGAAACCATCATCGTCGTAATCAGCTGCTCCAACGCCCATTGCCCTGCCATCGACATCGGTTATTCCCATCTTTTTAGTCACGTCTTCAAACGTACCATCCCCATTGTTATGATACAAAATATCTGGCTGACTGTCATAGGCCAATGGGCCTGGAAAACCATCAGGAGCATAAAAGTATTTGTAATTTGGATCAAAATTGAGGTAGTTCCCCACATAAAGGTCAAGAAAACCGTCATTATCATAATCTAACCACACTGCACCGGTGCTGAATTTCGTATCTGAGCCTCCGACTTTTGCACGTTTGGTAACATCTGTAAAAGTGCCATCACCATTATTTTTGTACAAAACATTTTTACCATAGTTACTAACATACAAATCCGGATAGCCATCGTTGTTAAAATCACCAATAGTTACCCCCATGCTATAGAGTGGCTCTCCTAACCCTGCTTTTTGGGTAACATCTTCGTAAGTGCCATTACCAAGATTGTGATATAGATGGTTATGCGGCATTTCATCAGGTTTTTCGCCACTGCTGATCCCCTTGAGCCATGTACCGCTGCAGACATAAAGATCGATGAAACCATCCTGATCATAATCGAGAAATGCAGCTCCTGCTCCACTCGATTCAACAATATTACTTAACTCATTATCTCCAATAGAGTGAACAAAATCCAATCCAATCTCTTTGCCAATTTCCTGAAAATAATCATCATTTGCTACCGGAGGCATGGAAGCAGATCTCTTCGCCTTTGAGTTGGAGTTACTATTGGTTTGGCATCCTGAAAATATCAGAAGGAAAATAAAAATGGAAAAGAAACACTTGATTCCATTTATTATTAGGTTATAATAATTCAACGCACCTATCCCTTTTAGTACAGAATGGGTATTATGATATATTTTAGTCATGTGTAACTAAGATAAGCAAATTTAATCTTTTTTCTTCAATTATCTACTTCTGTACT
>OCZT010003489.1_pt1 | contig 16021 bp, 14 predicted proteins | sample 1539031 | NCBI WGS metagenome assembly OCZT01 (sample SAMEA3539308, study PRJEB22396) | soil metagenome | biome: tundra; feature: field; material: soil | place: USA | collected 2010-05 | depth 0.15 m | reverse complement strand
GTTCAGACGTGTGCTCTTCCGATCTGTGGTCGCGCGGGCCCGGGAGCGGCGCGCCGGTGCGGCGCGGCCGGGAGGACCGCATGGTCGGCGGGGTGGCGTCCGGCCTGGCGGCCCGGACGGGCTTCGACGTTACCGTCGTGCGGCTGGTGTTCGTGCTGGTCACCGTGGCGAGCAGCGGCCTCGGCGCGGCGGGATATGTGCTGGCCTGGCTGGTGGTGCCGGCCGTCGGCGCGGACAGCAACATTGCGACCCAGGCCAGGACCGACCGCCGGGGCATCGCGCTGGCCGCCGGTCTCGGATCATTGCTCCTCGTGCTGCTGCTGATCGCCTCCGTCCTGGGCGCCGGCAGCTTCGTGTCGCTGGCCTGGCCGCTGGTCATCAGCGCGGTTGGCCTCGTGCTGATCTGGAGAAACGCCTCTGCTGACGAGCGAGCCACGATGCGGCGCCTGGCGGAGCCGCTGCTGGGCCTGGCCGAAGGCAACAGGCGCTCCCGGACCGTGGCGCGGGTGGCGATCGCCAGCGTGCTGCTGGGCGGCGGCCTGTCCACCCTGCTGTCCGGGCACACGAGCCAGGCCATGCTGCGGGCCCTGGGCGGGGTGGCGCTCGTGCTGGCGGGGGTCGTGCTGGTGCTGGGCCCCTGGTGGCTGCGTATCGCCCGCGATCTCGTGGTCGAGCGCCAGGCCAGGGCCCGGGCCGAAGAGCGAGCCGACATGGCGGCGCGGGTCCACGACTCGGTGCTGCAGACGCTCGCCCTGATCCAGCGCCGCGCCGACGACCCGCAGAAGGTCATCCAGCTCGCCCGCGCTCAGGAGCGCGAGCTGCGCTCCTGGCTGTTCGACGGCCGGGCGCCGGGTTCGATCGACGGCCAGGGCGTCACCCTCGCGGCGGGGGTGCGGCTCATCCAGCAGGAAGTGGAGGCGCAGCACGGAGTCATCGTCGAGGCCGTCACCGTCGGGGACTGCGAGCTCGACGATGACCTCAGCGCCCTGCTGGCGGCCGCGCGCGAGGCGACGGTCAACGCGGTGAAATGGTCTGGCGCCAGCGTTGTCTCGATCTTCGCCGAGGTGGAGCCGGCCGAGGTGTCGCTGTTCGTCAGGGATCGCGGGCGGGGCTTCGACCCTGACGCGGTCCCCGGCGACCGGAAGGGCCTGGCCGAGTCCGTCCGCGCCAGGATGGCCCGCCGCGGCGGTTCCGCGACCATCCGCAGTGCCGCCGGCGAGGGCACTGAGGTGTCCTTGACCATGCCCCGTGCCGCCGGGGAACGCCAGCCGAGCCGGACGTGAACACGTCCGGCACCCAGGCCACCGGCGGTGGCAGGCCGAGGGTCTTCATTGTGGACGATCATGGCCTGTTCCGTTCCGGGGTCCGGTCCGAGCTCGGCGACCAGGTCGAGGTCGTCGGCGAGGCTGACGACGTGCAGCCCGCGATCACCCGGATCGCCGAGTGCCTCCCCGATGTCGTTCTCCTCGACGTGCACCTGCCCGGCGGGGGAGGCCAGGCCGTGGTCACGGCGATCAAGGCCGCGCACCCGCAGGTGCGTTTTCTCGCCCTGTCCGCCTCCGATGCCCCCGAGGACGTCATTTCCGTCATCCGGGCCGGCGCGCGGGGCTACGTCACGAAGACCATCTCCGGCACCGAGCTGGTAGCTGCGGTGCGCCGGGTCGCGGCCGGTGACACGGTGTTCTCGCCGCTGCTGGCCGGGTTCGTCCTGGATGCCTTCGCCTCCCTCCCCCCGGACGGCGCGGGCCGGCGGTCGCTCGATCCTGAGCTTGACCAGCTGACGCCCCGCGAGCGGGAGGTCCTGCGGCTGATCGCCCGTGGCTACACCTACAAGGAGATCGCGCGGGAGCTCTACATCTCCATCAAGACGGTGGAGAGCCACGTTTCCTCGGTGCTCAGAAAGCTCCAGCTCTCGACCCGCCACCAGCTGACCCGGTGGGCCACCGAGCGACGCCTGACCTGACCACTGGGCTGACCTGGCCACAGGACTGACCTGGCCACAGGGCGTAGCTCAGGCTCGTCGCCGTGCCTCCATCAGCCGCAGGATGAGCGGAGTGAAGATGAGCTGCATCGCCAGCTCCATCTTCCCGCCTGGGACGACGATGATGTTTGGCCGTGACATGAACGAGTCGTGCAGCATCGACAGCAGGTACGGAAAGTCGATGCCCTTCGGGTTGGCGAACCGGATGACGAGAAAGCTCTCGTCGGCGCTGGGGATGAAGCGTGCAATGAACGGATTGGACGTGTCCACCGTCGGGACGCGCTGGAAGTTCACGTGCGTCCGCGAGAATTGCGGGCAGATGTAGTTCACGTAGTCCGGCATGCGCCGCAGGATCGTATCGACCACAGCCTCGCTGGAGTAGCCGCGGGTGGTCTTGTCGCGATGCAGTTTCTGGATCCACTCGAGGTTGATGATGGGGACGACCCCGACCAGCAGGTCTGCGTGCTGGGCGATATCCGCCTTTTCGGTGACGGCGGCACCGTGCAATCCCTCGTAGAAGAGTATTTCGCTGGCGGGGTCGACATCCGCCCAGGGCGTGAACGTCCCAGGCTGCTGCCCGTAGGGCTTGGCCTCCTCCGCGTCATGCAGGTACTTGCGGACCTGGCCGCGGCCGCGCTCGCCGTACTCGCGAAACAGGGTCTCCAGTTCCTCGAGCAGGTTCGCCTCGGGGGAGAAATGGCAGAGGTGGTGGTTGCCCTGCTGGTCGGCCGCGGACATGGCGACGTTCATCTCTTGCCGGTCGTGGCGGTGGAAGGAGTCGCCCTCCACGATCGCCGCGTTGATCTGCTCTCGATGGAAGATGTGCTGGAACGTCCTGGTCACCGATGATGTGCCCGCGCCGGACGATCCGGTGATGGCGACGATGGGATGCTTGGCCGACACCTGGTCTCCTGGCCGCTAGGGGATCCGGAACAGGGACCGGCTGTTGAAGAGCGAGTCGTCGAACTGCGAGTCCTGGCCGTCCGCGTGGTCGCGGTGGTAGCGCTCGATCCGCTCGACTTCGTTCCTGGAGCCGAGGATCAGCGGCGCCCTCTGGTGGAGGCTGGCTGGCTGGAGTTCCATGACGCGCTCGCGTCCAGTGCTCGCGGCGCCGCCGGCCTGCTCGACGATGAACGAGATCGGATTGCATTCGTACATCAGCCGGAGCCGCCCCGGCTTGGCCGGTTCCTTGTTGTCCTTGGGGTACAGGAAGACGCCGCCGCGGGTGAGGATGCGGTACGTCTCCGCCACCAGCGAGGCGATCCAGCGCATGTTGAAGTCCCGGCCTCTCGGTCCCGTCCGGCCCGCCAGGCATTCCTGGATGTAGCGGCGCACCGGGGGCTCCCAGAAACGCTCGTTGGAAGCGTTGATCGCGAACTCCCCGCAGTCCTCCGGGATGCGCATCTGCGGGTGGGTGAGGATGAACGCCCCGATATCGCGGTCGAGCGTGAATCCGTCGACTCCGTCGCCGGTGGTGAGGATCAGCATCGTGGATGGCCCGTACAGGGCGAAACCCGCGCATACCTGCGCGGCGCCGGGCTGGAGGAAGTGCTCGACCCGCGGCTCGGCCGCCGGGTCGGGACTGCGCAGGATGGAGAAGATCGTGCCCACCGAGATGTTGGCGTCTATGTTGCTCGAGCCGTCCAGCGGGTCGAACACCAGCAAGTACTTCCCGCGCCTCTCGGATGCCGGGATGGGGTGGATGTTCTCCATCTCTTCCGACGCCATCGCGGCCAGGTGCCCGGTCCATTCCGTCTCGCCGACCATCACCTCGTTGCTGATGAGGTCGAGCTTCTTCTGCACTTCGCCCTGGATGTTCGCTGTGCCCGCGCTACCCAGCGCGCCGACCAGCGCGCCGCGGCCGACCTGATTGCTGATGATCTTCACGGCCGTTGCCACCGCGTTGAGCAGCCCGGAGAAGTCACCGGTCGAACCGGGATGGCGGTGCTCGGACTCGATGGTGTAGCGGGTCAGTGTCTTGCGTTCGTCACGCACGGCCGGTCTCCTCTGGCGGAATGTCCGACCGAACGGCCAGCGGTACGGTTACATCCAGTAACTTCAGCGTACTACGAGTGACGCCGTGCATCGAGGCTAGCCTGCTGGCGCCAGGGCCGCATCACCCGCCAGAGCGATCGGCCGGGTGAAGTGGTACCCACCCGGCCCCAGGCGTGTCTAGCTCTGCAGCGGGAAGTGGCAGGCCGCGACGTGACCGGGCCCGAATGAGCGGAGCCGGGGCTCTTCCTCGGCACACAGATCCTGCGCGAAAGAGCACCGGGTGCGGAACCGGCAGCCCGACGGCGGGTTGACCGGGCTGGGCAGCTCGCCGGTGATTCCAGCGGCCGCCCCGGCCCCTCGCGCTGCCCTGGCCGCCTGGGGTTCCGGAGCCGGGATGGCGGCGATAAGCCCGGCCGTGTACGGATGCGCCGCCCGCTGGTAGATATCGTCCCCCGAGCCCATCTCAACGAGCTTGCCCAGGTACATGACGCCGATCCGGTCGGCCATGTACTTGACGACCGCTAGGTCGTGGGAGATGACGATGTAGGTCAGGCCGTGGGCCGCCTGCAGCCGCTTCATCAGGTTGAGCACCTGCGCCCTGATGGACACGTCAAGCGCGCTGACCGGCTCGTCCGCGACGATGACCTTCGGGTTCAGGGTGAGGGCCCGGGCCAGCCCGATCCGCTGCCGCTGGCCGCCGGAGAACTCGTGCGGATAGCGCTCGACCGCGCTGCGCGGCAGGCCGACCTCGTCGAGCAGTTCGTAGACGCGCTGCTGCTGCTGCCGGCGCGTCCCTACACGCTGAATGGACAGCGGCTCGCGGATGATCGAGCCGACCCGCATCCTCGGGTCGAGTGACGAGTACGGATCCTGGAACATCAGCTGCAGGTCGCGGCGCTGCTTTCGCAGCTCACCTCCGCCGAGGCCGGAGATGTCCTGCTCACCGAGCAGCACAGATCCCGAGTTCGGGCGCTCCAGCGCCACCACGAGCCGCCCGATGGTGGTCTTGCCGCAGCCTGACTCGCCGACCAGGCCGAATGTCTCTCCTGCGGTCACGGTGAACGAGACGTCCGACACGGCGTGTACGCGGCCGGCCGTGCGCGCCGTGAACGGCCCCGATGTGACCGGGAACTCCTTGACCAGATCGCGCACCTCGAGCAGGGTTCTCCCGGGCGGTACCGCCGCCTCCGCGCGGCCCGGCCCCCCGGCGGCCCCGTCAGTGATCCCGGCTCGGGCAGGGCCAGCTACCGGATGCCAGCAGGCGAACAGGTGCTGCTGGCTCTCGCCGCTGAGCGGTGGTTCGGTGGTGCGGCACTGGTCTGTGGCTCGGTCGCACCTCGGCGCGAACCGGCAGCCGGCCGGGGGATCCGACAGGTCCGGCGGAAGGCCGCCGATGGTCAGCAGCGGCTGCTTGCTGTCCTGGCTCAGCCGCGGAATCGAGGCGAGCAGTGCCCGGGTGTACGGGTGCCGCATGCGCCGGAAGAGAGCTCCCGCCGCTGCCGTCTCGACCATCCGGCCCGCGTACATGACCTGGACCCGGTCCGCGTTCCCCGCGATCACGCCCATGTCGTGCGTGATCAGCAGCATCGCCATGCCGAGGCGCTCGGAGAGGTCGCGGAGCAGCGCGAGGATCTGCGCCTGGATGGTGACATCCAGGGCGGTCGTCGGCTCGTCGGCGATCAGCAGCTTAGGCTCGCAGGCCAGGGCCATCGCGATCATGACACGCTGGCGTAGCCCGCCGGAGAGCTGATGCGGGTAGTCGCCGAGCCGCTCTCCCGGCCTGGGCATGCCGACCAGGCCGAGGACCTCCGCCGCCCGGTCCATAGCCGCTGCCTTGCTCGCGCCCAGGTGCAGCCGGAGCGGCTCCGCGACCTGGTAGCCGATGGTCTTCGTGGGGTCAAGCGAGGTGAGCGGGTCCTGGAAGATCATCGCGATGTCATTGCCGCGTATCTCGCGCAGGTCACTCGCGGGCAGGCCCACCAGTTCCCTGCCGTCCAGCTTGATCGAGCCGCCGACGATGGCTCCCCCCGGCGGCAGCAGGCCCATGATCGACAGGCCGGTCATCGACTTTCCGCAGCCGGACTCGCCCACCAGCCCGAGCGTCTCCCCGGGTTCGATGGTCAGGCTGATGCCGCCTACCGCCTGGACGACCGACCTGGCCAGCTGGATGTGCGTCGAGAGGTCACTGATCTGCAGAACAGGGACCATCCGGAGGCTCTCGTCGGTCAGCAGCTGGCTACTCGATCCGCGTTGTGATGGGTGTGCCGATCTCGATGGTGCGGCTCACCGTGCAGAGCCGGTCATGCGACTTCTTCACCACGTCAGGCAGCACCGCCCGGGCATCATCGCCGTGTTCGCCGCCGGGAAATCTGATCCGGAATGTGACCTCGATGTCGGCCAGGCGGTTGCCGCTGGTGTCGCGCACCTTGTCCGCGTCGACCTGCACCTCGAACGTGTCGGGTTCAGCGCGGCGGGACGTCAGGATGTCGACGTCGATCGCTGTGCATCCGCCGACCGCGGCCAGCAGCAGTTCGGTCGGGGTGAAGTCGCCGCCGCCGGTGCCCACGGCGATCTGGCCGCCGCGGCCGTTGGTCGCGGTGAACATGCTGTTCGCGATGCGCTCGACGGTCACGGTGAGGTGCACGGGGCTAGTCGCCATACCGACACCCTGCCAGGCACCGGGCGCTCGCCGCTAGCCGGGCCCGCCGCCGGCGGGTGGCCAGGGGACGAGCGGCTTGCCGATCTCCCAGTGGTGGCCGAAGGGGTCCTCGATCCGGCCCAGCAACCAGCCATGCTCCTCGCCGACCGGATAGATCCGGGTGGCACCGGCCGCCACGGCCCGCGCCACCACGGACTCCGGATCCTCGACGATCAGCAGGACCCGCGTGGTGGCTCCGCCCAGTGACTCAGGACTGAAGTTGCCGTGCGCCGGCGATTCGTCGGACACCCAGAACGACGCGTTCCCCACCGAGAGCTGGGCTACCACGTCCTCATGCTGGTCGGTGCCGTTCACCCGGTAGACCTCAACGGCCCCGAAAGCAGTCTTGTAGAACTCCACGGCGGCGCGGCCACGCCGCACCGAGAGCTCCGGCACGATGCCTGTTTGCATGTCAACCCTCGCTAGTGGCCGTCCGGCAGGTACCAGCGGTGCGGCGCGATCAGCCGGTGCGCCGCCTCCGGGCCCCAGGAGCCGGGGGAGTAGAGCTCCACCGGGGGCGGGCTCTCGATCAGCGGAGCCGAGATCTCCCACAGCCGCTCGATTCCATCCGACCGGGTGAACAGCGACTGATCGCCGAGCATCGCGTCCAGGATCAGCCGCTCGTAACCCTCGAGTTCATGCGCCCGGAGGAAGGAATCCGCATAACGGAAGATCATTTCTGCCTCACCGAGGCGCATGGCGGGACCGGGTTCCTTGGCCAGGAAGCGCGCGGCGATCCAGCCTGGATCATCAAAGTCGATGACGAGCTGGTTTCCCTGGCCGTCCCGGCTGACCCGTGCGTCAACCGGGAACATCCGCAGCGTCGGCTCCTTCAGGGTGACGGTGATCACCTGTCGACGCTGCGCGAGCGACTTGCCGGAGCGCAGGTAGAAGGGCACGCCAGCCCAGCGCCAGTTGTCCACCTCCACGCGCAGGGCGCTGAACGTCTCGGTCTGCGATGTGCTGGAGACATCCGGCTCGGCCCGGTATCCCCGGTACTGACCCCGCACCACGTGCGCGAGGTCGAGCGGCTGCATAGCGTCGAAAACCTTCTGCTTCTCATCCCGCAGCGGCTTCGCGTTCAGCGAGGTCGGCGGTTCCATCGCCACGAAGCCCAGCACCTGGAACAGGTGCGTCACGATCATGTCCCGGAACGTGCCGGTTTTCTCGAAGAACTGGGCGCGGCCCTCGATGCCGATGGTCTCGGGCACGTCGATCTGCACGTGGCTGATGTGGTCACGGTGCCAGATCGGCTCGAGGAACCCGTTGGCGAAGCGGAGGGCGAGGATGTTGTCGACGGATTCCTTGCCGAGGAAGTGATCGATGCGGAACACCTGGGACTCGCCGAAGACCGAGTGGACCGTTGCGTTGAGGGCCCGGGCCGACGCCAGGTCGGTCCCGAACGGCTTCTCGATGATCACGCGGGAGTTCTCGGCCAGGCCCGTGTCGCCGAGCATCCCGACGACTGATCCGAACGCTCCCGGCGGGACGGCCAGGTGGAAGATGCGCCGGGGGGTGCCGCCGATCTCCTTCTCGGCCGCCTGCACCGCCGCGACGAGCGGCGCCGGATCTTTCGGGTCGGCGGCGCCGAAGTGCAGCGTGGCCTCGAAGGCCTGCCACGCGGCGCCGGTCGGCTTCGAGGAGCCGAATTCGCGGATGGCGTCCTTCGCATGCTTGCGGAAGTCGTCGTCGCTCAGCGCGGACTGCGCCGGTGCCGAGCCGATGATCTGGTACTTCGCTGGCATCAGGCCAGCTTTGGCGAGATGGAAGAGACCAGGGAGCAACTTGCGCCTGGCCAGGTCCCCGGTGGCCCCGAACAGGACGATCACATGGTCGTCGGGGACGGCAATGGCCATCCGCTGGCGCCTGGCGGCCGCGGGAGTCCTCGCGGCCGGGCTCATGGGCGGGCCGCCGCGACCGCGAGCACGAGCGAGTGCGCCTCGACTCGTCCAGGACTGGCCAGAACGTGTAGCTCGTGTTTCATGGCGGCTAGCTCTTCTTCTCCGCGTGCCCGCCGAATTCGCTGCGCAGCGCGGACAGGAGCTTGTGGCTGAACTCGCCAAGCCCGCGGGACTCGAACCGCTCAATCAGCGCGGCGGTGATGACCGGTGCCGGCACGCCCTCGTCGATCGCCGCGATGACCGTCCAGCGGCCTTCGCCGGAGTCGGAGACGTGTCCCGCGAAGCCGGCCAGCTGCGGCGACTGCGCGAGCGCGTTGGCGGTCAGGTCGACCAGCCACGACCCGACGACCGAGCCGCGCCGCAAGACCTCGGCGACCTCGGCCACGTCGATGTCGTACTGGTAGTACTCGGGGTCGCGCAGGGGAGTGGTCTCCGCGTCGGAGGACTCGACGCCCGCCTCGCCGATGTTGGCGTGCTTGATGATGGACAGGCCCTCGGCGATCGCGGCCATCATCCCGTACTCGATGCCGTTGTGGATCATTTTCACGAAGTGCCCGGCGCCATTAGGCCCGCAGTGCAGATAGCCATCCGGAGCCGTCCCCGTGGTCCGGGTCCGGCCGGGGGTGGGCTCGGCACTGCCGACACCAGGAGCAAGGGTGCGGAAGATGGGGTCCAGCCGCTGCACCGGCTCGTCCTCGCCGCCGATCATGAGGCAGTAGCCGCGCTCGAGGCCGTATACCCCGCCCGAGGTGCCGACGTCCAGGTAGTGGATCTGCTTCGGCTTGAGCTGCTTCGCGCGGTCGATGTCGTCCCGGTAATAGGAGTTGCCGCCGTCGATCACCGCGTCACCGGGATCGAGGAGCTCCGCCAGCTCGTCAAGAACCGAGGCGGTGACCGCGGCGGGCAGCATCAGCCACGCCGTCCTGGGCTTCTCCAGCTTCGCGACGAAGTCCGCCATTGACGTCGCGCGGGTCGCGCCCTCATCCTCGAGCTGCTTGACGTGGGCCGCAGTGTGGTCGTAGACAACGCAGCGATGGCCGTCCCGCATCAGCCGGCGGACGAGGTTGGCCCCCATCCGGCCCAGCCCGATCATGCCAAGCTGCATCGGCTTGTCGGTTGTCATGTCCGCTCTCCTAGGTTCTGCTTCCTTAGACCGCAACGGCTAGCTCTTCAGGCTGCGGTAGCGCCGGATGAGCGCATTGGTGGATGAGTCGTGGGCGAGCTGGGGCTCGGTGCCGCTCGTCAGCTCCGGGATGATCGCGGCCGCCAGCACCTTGCCGAGCTCGACGCCCCACTGATCGAAGGAGTCGATCCCCCAGATAGTGCCCTGGGTGAACACGCTGTGCTCATACAGCGCCACGAGCGCGCCAAGCAGCCGCGGGGTGAGCTTCTCGGCCAGCAGGACATTGGTCGGGCGATTGCCCGGCATCACCCGGTGCGGTGCCACCTCGGGCGCGGTTCCCCCGGCGAGAACCTCCTGCTCGGTCTTGCCGAACGCGAGCGCCTGGGCCTGCGCGAAGACGTTGGACGACAGGATGTCGTGATGCTCGCCAAGCGGGTTGAGAGTCTGGCCGAAACCGATCAGGTCCACCGGGATCAGCTTCGTGCCCTGGTGGATGAGCTGGTAGAAGCTGTGCTGGCCGTTGGTGCCTGGCTCGCCCCAGTACACGGCACCGGTCTCGTAGTCGGCGGCGGTCCCGTCGATCGTGACGTGCTTGCCGTTCGACTCCATCGTGAGCTGCTGCAGGTAGGCAGGGAACCGCTTCAGGTACTGCTCGTAGGGCATGATGCCCGCGGTCTGCGCGCCGAAGAAGTCGCCGTACCACACGGCCAGCAGGCCCATGAGCACCGGCAGATTCCCGGCCAGCGGGGCGGTGGCGAAGTGCTCGTCCATCTCGTGGAAGCCGGCCAGCAGCTCGTGGAAGCGCTCCGGCCCGATCGCGAGCATGGTCGACAGGCCGATGGCCGAATCCATGGAATACCGTCCGCCGACCCAGTCCCAGAAGCCGAACATGTTCGCGGTGTCGATGCCGAACTCGGCGACGCGCTCCGCGTTGGTCGAGACGGCGACGAAGTGCCGCGCGATGGCATCCTCGGTGCCGAGCTGGCCGATGACCCAGTCGCGTGCCGAGTGCGCGTTCGTGAGGGTTTCCAGGGTGCCGAATGTCTTGGACGAGATGATGAACAGCGTCTCGTCGGCCGCCAGGTCGCGGGTCGCCTCGACGAAGTCGGTCGAGTCCACGTTGGACACGAAGCGGAACGTCAGGTCACGCCGGGAGTAGAAGCGCAGCGCCTCGTAAGCCATCACCGGGCCGAGGTCCGAGCCACCAATGCCGACATTGACCACGTTTTTGATCGTTTTTCCGGTAAAGCCTTTCCATTCGCCGGAGCGCACCCGCTCGGTGAAATCCGACATCCGGTCGAGCACCTCGTGCACCTGCGCGACGACATCGACGCCATCCACAACCAGCGAACTGCCTTTCGGCATCCGCAGCGCGATGTGCAGCACCGGCCGGTTCTCTGACACGTTGATCCGCTCGCCCCGCAGCATCATGTCCCTGCGCTGTTCGAGGCTCGACTCCTGGGCCAGCTGGATCAGCAGCCGCAGCGTCTCGTCGGTGATCCGGTTCTTCGAGTAGTCGAGATAGAGGCCGGCTGCCTCGGCGGTCAGCCGCTCGCCGCGGCCCGGCTCGTCGGCGAACAGCTCGCGCAGGTGCCGGCCGCCGATCTCGGAGTAGTGCTGCTCAAGCGCTTTCCACGCCGGGCGCTCGCGAAGCGGGATGGTCGGCATCTGCTCGTTCCTCCAGGTGATCATCCGGTCATGAGTGGCGCGCGACTTCCCGTGGCTGGGCGCCGCTCAGTTCGGGTCTTCATCAGCCCGGCGGTGAACCGGTTCCCGCCCGGGCGGCTGGCTGGGCCGCGGCCGGGCCGGCAGGGCGGCGATGGCCTGGGACTGCGGCTTGTCGGCCAGGAGCTTCACCGTGCTGCCGTGGTGCAGGATCTCAAGCGGCTCGCCGTCCGCCAGCACATACCGGGCGGCCTTCTGGGTCACTTCGACATGCAGCCGCCTGCCCCGGATGCGGATGGTGAACGCGAGCCTGGTGAGGCCGGCGGGCAGCCGCGGCGCGAAGCTAACCGTGCCGTCCATGTGGCGCAAGCCGCCGAAGCCGGCGACCAGTGCGACCCACGCGCCGGCCAGCGAGGCGATGTGCACGCCGTCGCGGGTATTGTGCTCGAGGTCCCGCAGGTCCATCAGCGCGGCCTCGCCGAGGTAGTCGAAGGCCAGATCCAGATGACCGACCTCGGCGGCCATCACTGCCTGGGTGCAGGCAGAAAGGGACGAATCGCGCACCGTGAGCGGCTCGTAGTAGTCGAAGTTCCGCGCCTTCTGCTCGGCGGTGAAGGCGTCCCCGCACAGGTGCATGGCCAGCACCAGGTCGGCCTGCTTGACGACCTGCTTGCGGTACAGGTCAAAGTAGGGGAAATGCAGCAGCAGCGGGTACTGCTCAGGGGTGGTGCGGTCGAAATCCCAGACCTGGTGGCGGGTGAACTGGCTGGCCTGCGGGTGAACGCCGACCACCTCGTCGTAGGGGATGGACATGGTCGTCGCCGCATCCCGCCAGGCAGCGGACTCCTCCGCGTCGATGCCGAGTTCCCTGGCCCGTTTCGGATGGCGCTCCGCCATGTCCGCGGCCGCTGTCAAGTTCCGTTGGGCCATCAGGTTGGTGTAGATGTTGTCGTCGGCGATGGCGCTGTACTCGTCCGGGCCGGTGACCCCGTCGATGTGGAACCGCCCCTGGGCATCATGGTGGCCGAGGGAGCGCCACAGTCGCGCGGTGTGCGTGAGCAGTTCCATCCCTGGCCCCCGGGCGAAATCCTCGTCGCCGGTGGCGTCAACGTAGCGGATCACCGCGTTGGCGATGTCCGCGTTGATGTGGAAGGCGGCGGTGCCTGCGGGCCAATAGCCCGAGCATTCCTGGCCGGCGATTGTCCGCCACGGGAAGGCCGCACCTTTCAGCCCGAGCTGGGCGGCCCGCTCGATAGCGGCCGGAAGCGTGCCGTGCCGCCACCGCAATGCGCTCGCGGCCGCGTCGGGGGCCGTCAGGGTGAGCACCGGCAATACGAAGGTCTCGGTATCCCAGAAGGCGTGCCCGTCGTAGCCGGGCCCGGTCAGTCCCTTGGCGGGGATCGGGCGGTTCTCGCCGCGCGCGCCGGCCTGCAGGACGTGGAACAGCGCGAAGCGAACCGCCTGCTGGACCTCGGTATCCCCGTCCACCTCCACGTCGGCGTTGTCCCAGAAGTCGTCGAGGTACGCACGCTGATCGGCGAGCAGCCCGTCCCAGCCGACCTGCCGGGCCGCGCTGAGCGCCGCCCACACCTGATCACGTACTCCGGTCAGCGAACGCTCCTGCGACCAGCCGTACGCCACGAACTTGATTATGCGCAGCCGCTGTCCCGGCTCCAGGCGGACGGTCGCGGTGACAATGCCGCCGTCGGTGTAGGACCGCGCTTCGACCTGCACCCCGGGCGGCCCGTCAATCAGATGATCCATCGCCGCGCCAACGAGCATGCCGCTGCCCTGGGTCTTGTGCACCAGCACGACCCTGGCTTCGTCGCCGCTGTGGAACTCGCAGTTCAGCGGCGTTTCGAGGACGGCGGCGAGGCGGGGGTCTCCGCTCGAGGCCGGCAGCTGCTCGTTAGCCAGGAGTTCGGACTGCACCGCGATCCGCGCCGGACCGCCCAGCGGCTCCACTTCGTAGCAGATCGCTCCGATCGCCCGCTGCGTGAAGGACACCGCCCGGACCGAGGAGATGCGCACTGCCTGCCCGGCCGGTGACATCCACTCGGCGTGGCGGCTCAGCGTGCCCGCGCGGAAATCCAGCAGGCGCTCGTGGCTGCGCAGTTCGCCGTAGCGGACGTCGAAGGGCTCGTCATCGACGAACAGCCGCATCAGTTTGCCGTTGGTGACGTTGATGACCGTCTGCCCGGACTCGGGGAAGCCATACCCCGCCTCCGCGTAGGGCAGCGGCCGCAATGCGTAGACCCCGTTGAGGTAGGTCCCGGGCAGGCCGTGCGGCTCTCCCTCCTCCAGGTTGGCGCGCCATCCCAGGTGCCCGTTCGACAGCGCGAACACCGACTCTGTCTGAGCCAGCATGTCCAGGTTCAGCTTGGTCTCGCGGAGGCACCACGGCTCTACCGGGAATGCCGCCTGCCGTATCACGGACGGTCCAGCAGTTCGGCGAGATCTTGCACGACGATGTCGGCGCCGTGGGTTTTCAGCGCTTCAGCCTGCCCGGCGCGGTCTACCCCCACGACGTAGCCGAACCCGCCGGCCCGGCCTGCCGCCACGCCCGCCAGCGCGTCCTCGAAAACCGCGGCGGCCTGCGGTTCCAGCCCGAGGGCCCGCGCCCCGGCCAGGAAGGTGTCCGGGGCTGGTTTCCCGCGCAGATGCTCCCGCGCGGCGACCACGCCATCGATCCGCGCCTCGAACAGGTCCTCGATGCCCGCCGCGACGAGGACGTCACGGCAGTTGGCGCTCGACGACACCACGGCGCGGCGCAGCCCCGCATCCCGGGCTGCCCGGACATAGCGGACCGAGCCCTCGTACGCTTCCACCCCGTCTTCCTTGATCCGTTTCAGCAGGATCACGTTCTTGCGGTCGCCCAGGCCGTTGACGGTCTGGGCGTCTGGCGGATCGTCGGGGCTGCCTTCGGGCAGTTCGATGCCACGGGACTGCAGGAACGAGCGGGTCCCGTCGGCCCGTGGCTTCCCGTCGACATACTCGTCGTAGTCCTTGACCGGGTCGAACGCCGCGTTCGGCTGGCCAGTGCTTTCTGCGCGCTCGCGCAGGAAGCTATCGAACATCTCTTTCCACGCGGCGTCGTGCACCTTGGCGGTCTTGGTCAGGACACCGTCGAGGTCGAAGAGGCAGCTGCGGATTCCATCCGGGAGACCGATCACGCGTCAAGCGTACGAGAGACCATCCTGCCAGTTCCCGGGCGGCGTCACCAACCGTAGATACGTACCGGAAGTTCATGCAACGGCGCCTGATCCGGGCCGGGATAGGTGATCATCAGGACGATGTCGTCCGGATCGCGGCCCTCCACCGCCACGATCCCTCCGCTGCTGCGGGTCTGCCGGTGCGCCGAACGCCCACGCAGCACGCCCTCGGCCCGGTCAAGGTCCTCTTTCCCGTCCGCGGTCCAGATGACGTACTGGACGCCGATGCTGCCGAGCGCGTGCGGGGCGTTGCTGCCCATGGAGCGGAGCACCAGTTGCGATCCCTCAGCGCTGATGAGCAGCGCGGCGGTCGGGCTGCGGTCGGCGACCTCCAGGCCGAGGACCTCCAGGTAGAAGCTCACCGACCTGTCCAGGTCCTGCACGAACATGACCACCGTGCCGAGCCGGGCACCGTGTGCCATCTGCTGACCCTCCAATACCGGGGTCACGCTTGCCCCGTGCCTGCCTGCTCTGTGTCTTCTGGATCTAGGTATTCTGGGCCCAGGACCTCAGCGCCACCGGGCGACGGAACCATGTCGCTCTTATCGTGGTTCCCTATCTCTGCCTTAATATTCATCCGCCTGTCGGTGACGTGGTCCCAGAGTTCCAGGCGCGCATCGATTGGTTCGGCGATCTTATCCAGGTAGTACGAGGGTATCTCGTACACCAGTTGTCCGCTGACCGCGTTTCCTGGCGATAGTGCAAAAGGCATGCTAATCGGGCTCAGGCTCAGCGCAGCCGGCAGCGTCCAGCCCGGCGGAGGGCAGGTAGCCTCGCCCACCCGCCCCCACGAGCCAGGGATCAGATTGACGTAGAGCAGGACTGTCAGCCTCGCGTTCTGCGCGGTCTCCATGTTGATAAAGCGCGCATTAAACGACCTTAGGCGCACGGGCACGGCGAGGCCCGTGCCAGCCTCACGTTCCGTATCCATGGTGGCAGTGCCATAGATTTCGACCTTGATATCAGGGAAGCCTGGTTTCACGAACGGCGGGAGAGGCCAGCCCTGGACGGCGCCGAAGAAACATGCGAAGGCCGCTATGAACGCCACGCACGCGGCGAGCATCCACCAGTTCAGGAAGAGAGAGTAATGTGCTTCCTTCGCAAAGGATGCAATTGCAATAGCGGCCAGGAATGGAAAGAGTGCCAGAAACAGCCCGCCAAGCCAGAGCCAGCGCCAGAGGTCGCGGTAGGGGCGCACGGCGGGGATTCTACGCTGATCAGGGCGAAAGCCACGGCCAAGTCCGCCCAGCGGGCGTGATTTCGGTCACTGGCCCTCCCGGCGCCGGCGGCTGCCGCGGCCGGATGAGTTGCTACCCTCGGGGAAATGGAGAGGCAGGCGGCATGATCGACTACGTGATAGCGGGCGTACTGCTGATCATCATCACATCCACGCTGATCATGCTCAAGAGGTCTGAGCGTCGCGGACGCTAGCAGCAAGCCGCTGGC
>OCZT010003488.1_pt1 | contig 16021 bp, 34 predicted proteins | sample 1539031 | NCBI WGS metagenome assembly OCZT01 (sample SAMEA3539308, study PRJEB22396) | soil metagenome | biome: tundra; feature: field; material: soil | place: USA | collected 2010-05 | depth 0.15 m | reverse complement strand
GGAATCATACTTCCTCTTCTGGTGAATACGGTACAGTTTCGTTCATCAGCGTGGCGACCCGAAGCGACGGGTAAACTACGCGCTTCCCGTCCTCGCGGATAGCAACGTGAACGCAATCGTCGCACGCTAGTTCGCGGTTCCCGAGCCGCCGGAGCGGACCTTCGTGTTTGCACGAAGACGCGGACACGTACTCACGGATGAACGATTTCATCGAACCTCCTTCCCGGTTCTTCGATGACGACGCGTTGGAGGTTAAGAATTCGCGCGAGCACTTCGGGGTCCTCCGGGTCGGAGTCGAGTGGCCCGGTGTACTTGACGATCGAGCGATAGGCGTCCGAATCGGCGATCGACTCCAGTTCCGCCTTCGTCACGAAGAGGGTCCGGGGACGGTAGCGCGTTTCCCGGCGGACGGTTTCCATCGCGAGCATGATCGGGATGATCGGGCCGTCTTTATAGGCGAGTAGTTCGCGCGCGTCGAGGATCGTCTGCTGCGTGATTTCGAGACCCCCTTCAATCCGTTCGCGCATTTCGAGTCTCATAACGGCGTCCCTTCCGGCGGCTCGTGATCGGGCGGAACGTGGTCATCACAAAAGTACATCCACGCGGCACCCGCCGCGTTCCAGCCACCCGTGAAGTCGGCGCGCGTCGCGTAAGTGGCGGGCCGTTCGCATTCGCCGCGTTCCCGGTTCGGCGGCGGCCAGTTCCCAGAGCCGCAGATCGCGGAATGAGACCGGAGCGGTCGGACCTCCGTCCATTTGACCTCGAGCTCGATCGGCGGGGGGTCGGACGGCGGGACGAAGAACGGCGGCGGGATCGGCAAGCCCTCGAAGTAGTGCGGCCCCTCGTGGGGCGAGAGGAACAGGCATTGATGCCCGAGTGCGCCCTGCGAACAGCGCCTCCCGCTCTCGCCGTGAAACTCGTACTCCGTATCCGCCGGAAGGATCACGACAGAGCCCCGAATGGGGGGCTCATCTCGTGGAATCACGACGGCGCCCCCGATTTCGTGCCGGTGCGGTTCCGTCAGCCCGCAGTTACGCATCCCGTTTAGACAGCGGTCGTCGTTCATCTTTGCCTGAGTGCGAACGCGAGTCGCGCGGTGGAGTTTTTCATCTTCAGTCGCAGCCAGAGCCGTTTCAACGCGCGGAAGCTGAAGAGAGGCCGTCGTTTCTTGTCCCATTCGGCGCTCTCGGCTCGGTAGGCTCGGCGGAGTTGCTTCGCCCGGACGCTCCTCATGCGTCCACCCGGCTTTCGAGATCGAGGACGAAGGCGGTCAGTTTCGAGATCCGCGTCCCAATTGACGACCGTGAATAGCGATGTAGCCTCGGGTCGGAATCGGGCCGGAGCACGGGGGCGAGCGTGCCTTTTAGCCCGTCGAGCGTGGTTGCCAGTACGTCAAGGAGCGCACCGATGCCGGGGGCTGAGAGGTTGGTCGCGGAGTCGAAAAAGAAGTTCTTCGCGCCTTTCGGAGGATGGTGGTCCTCCATCGCTTCGTACTTCCCCACGACGGGCTCGCGGGGCGTCGGCTTCCCGCGCAGCTCGTCGGCGTCGCCGGTGGACTGGAACGGCCCGCCCTTAAGTCGGTGCGCTCCGTCGTGTTGCCATTCGCGAACGCATTGATCTCCGCCCGTCTCGATCTCGGAGCAGCGCAGTTTCGCGTCGGCGCCTTCGTGTGCCGTGCGGGCGTCGTTCGGCCACGCGGACCCGAGATCGTCCCGATGCCCGAGGATATGGCCCGCGTCGAGGTAGCACGAGCGCCCCGTGGGAGATAGCGCCGCGCACGGCCTGTCGATCGAACCGCCGGGCCGGGCCGGGATCGGCACAATCTTCACGGGCTGGCCGTTCTTATCGAAGTCGACGGCGTAGTGCGTCGCGGGCGGGATGAGTGCCTTCGCGATCCTCTCCGCCTCGGCGAGACTCTGGGCCCCGAACGACGGCCAGACGGCGTGCTCCATCCGTTCGTGCTTCTTGCTCAAGCGACGATGCTTGATCTCCGCCGCCATCGTTTCCGCGCGGGCCTTCGCGCCCGGAACGTACTTCAGGCGGTGCGAATGCGTTACGCTTTTCTCCCCGATCTTCTTCCGAGCGACGCCTTTGATTTTCATGGCTGGACTCCGCTGAGTCGAACGTCGAACGGCGCGCCCGGGGTCGCGCCCGCGTCCGCCTTGTCAAGCGTTGCCGCCATCGTCGGCTCCGCCGTAACCGAGTATGCGGCACACGCGCAGGCGAGAGGCGTGCCGTTCCGCTTACAGATCGTCTGTCCCGGCGTGGCGCCAGCAACCGTCACCTTCTCGTGTTCGGTGTACCTATGCCCGCATTTCGGACGAACGCATTTCGGGAAGCCCTGCTCCGGATCGTCCTTCGCCGGCTCGGCCTTCTTCATCGTGTCCTTCGCGAGCGGTTTCTCCTTGTGCTTGTCGAGCTTGTCGAAGAGGCCCGGCGACGGACGCTCCTCGCGCTTCTCGCGCATAGCGGTCTGCATCCGGTAGATCCCCGTGTCGATCTCCGAGAGACGGTCGGCCATCCCCTTTTTCGTGTCGGCCTGATCGCGCAGCTCGCTCTCGCGGTCGTGGAGTTTCCGCGCGAGCTTCATCCCCATTGCGGCGATCTCCGCCTCGGTAAGCGGGACGAAGCTCGTCCCGTTCCCTTCGTCAACCGGCTTCGGTTTCCGGAGGACGGTCGGACCGGCGGGCTTCGCCTTCGCGGCCTTCGGCGTCGCGCCCTTCTTCGCCTCTCGCGCGAGGACCTTCTTGTCGAACGCCGCGACGGTCGGCTTCGCTTTCTTGGGCGCCTTCACGACGGTGCCTTTCGTCGAGCGCTTCACGGCGCCCCCCGGCTTCGGAAACGACTTGTGGGTTGACATGGGTTTCTCCTTCTGCCGCGTCACGTGCGGCCCCCGATGAGTGCGAAGAATTCGGCGCGAGCGGCTTCTTTTTCGCGGAAGACGCCGCGTACGTCGGACGTGACCATGAGCGCTCCCGGCTTCGCGACGCCCCGGACGGCCATGCAGGAATGCGTCGCTTCGATCATTACGCCGACCCCGAGCGGTAGGAGGGCGGAGGCGATCGCGTCGGCGATCTGCTTCGTCATGCGTTCCTGAATCTGGAGGCGGCGCGCGAACGCGTCCACGACCCGAGCGAGCTTCGAAAGGCCGACGACGCGGTCCTTCGGGATGTACCCGACGTGCGCGCGCCCGACGAACGGGAGGAGATGGTGCTCGCAGAGGGACGCGAAGGGGATGTCTTTCAGGAGGACGAGCTGGTCGTAGCCGTCACCCTCGAACGTCGTCGCGAGGATCGCGGCGGGATCCTCTTTGTAGCCGCGCGTCATTTCCTGCATCGCCCTTACCCACCGGCCCGGCGTGTCCTTGAGTCCGTCGCCGTCGAGGTTGAGACCGAGATCTCGGAGCGTGGTGCGCATGCTCATCGTCGCGATAGTCGTCGGGCCGCTCATCGCCCTTCTCCTTTACGAATCAGCCTTTGAACGGCGCGATTGAACGCGCGAAAAGCGACGTTCCATTCCGCGCATTCAGCTACAGTCTCGTCGTACAGACGATTCGCGCGCCTAAGAATCGCGCGCGCCTCCCGCACGGTCGTAGGCGGATCAGAAAAGACGCGCCGCCGGAGCTCCTCCATTTCTGCGCCACGAACGGCGAAGCCGCCGTAATGAATGGCCGGAACGATTTCGCTTCGAGCGCGGCCTTTCATCGGACGCCCCACGTCTTGTGCTGTTGAACCGAGAGTCGCCATTTCGGGTTCTCCTTTACGAGCTTGATGCACCACGCGAGCGTCTCGCGGTCGAGGCCGTGATCCGTGAACGCGGGGGAGATCAGGTAATGGTCGGCGGACGCGACCGGCTTCGGGATTCCTTGCCCGACGTGGCGAACGTACTTGCTCTCATTGCAGTGTTCGACTTTGACCGCGTGCTCCGCGACCTTCGGGGAAAGCGTGATCCAATCGAGGCCGAGCCCTTCGGGGTCCACGGTCCCGTTCGTCTCGACGCAGATCGGGGAGAAGCCCGCGTTTTTAAAGAGGGCCACGAGCTCGGGCGTGACCTGTAGGAGCGGCTCCCCTCCCGTGAGGATGACGCCCGGGAAGGTCGCGCCCGTCAGCTCCAGCGCCGCGCAGACGATCTCGTCCGGCTTCATCGTCCGCCCGGAGGCGAATTCCGTGTCGCAATCGAAGCCGCCCGGGGAGAGCGGCCCCGATTCCGTCGCGCACCGGAGGTTGCAGCCCGTGAAACGCACGAAGACGTTCGCGGTCCCGGCGCGCATCCCTTCCCCTTGCAAGCTGTAGAAGATTTCGTTGACCCTCATCCGGCATCTCCCGCCCCGAGAAGGAGCTGTGGGACTTTCCCCCGCGAGTAAGCGAGGGCGATCTCCGGCGCGATCGCGTCCCCGACCGTTCGCCCGCCCGGAAGGACGATGTGCGCGAGAAATTCCGATTCGAACGTCGTGATGCCCGTGTCGACCGCCTCGAGCTTCGCCTTGATGACGAGGGCGAGCGCGCGCCACGCGGACCGGCACGCCTGCTCCCATTCTTTAAGCGCGGCCTCCGGCGAACGCGGGCGTGGGTCCGAGTAGCCGCGCGCTTTATGGTGCGTGAATCGCTTCTCGGCTTTTTTCGGGAGCGGGAGATCGAAACGGACGAGTCGTTCCTTCACGCGGAAGCCGACCGTCGCGAGATCCCCGCGCCAGCCGGAAGCGAAGTGGTCGGCGCCGTAGCGGACGAGAAGGCGTTCGATGTCGGCCTTCGACCGCTCGACGGCGACGGAGGTCTGAACGGCGTACCTCATCGACCCGCCACCGCGCGCCGTTCGAACATCAGCGCCTTGCTCAGGCAGTCATCTCTCCATTCCGGTTCCGCGAGCGCGGCGGCTTCGCGGAAGAGGCGCGCGGCGAGGAGATTCTCTCCGCGAAGTGCGGCCTCGGCGGCGTCCCATCGCCGCTCCTCGTAGGGTGTCGGTTCATAACGGGGGGGCGCGCGTTTTGCCGAGGGCTTCTTTACCTCGACCGCGACGACGCCATAAAGGGCCTCGTCGAGACGGGCCTGCTCGGGCGTTTCGGCTACGCGCACCGTCTGGCCGTCGAGGTTGACGAACGTCCGTTGTTCGCTCATGGTTCTCCTTCGTGGTCGCGGCAGTAGTCGGCTTTCCCGACGCGGCGGCGATGCCTCTCGCACATCGCCTTGTCGCACGTCGTTTTCTCGCCCGTCGGCCAGTCGCAGATGATGTCGGTCCCGTTCGTCATGGGCGGCGCCCCGGGTCCGCCCGCGAGGCACGCGACGCAGAAGCGCTTCTTCCCGCGTCGTCCTCCGCGAGCGCAGAGGATCGCGGTCGAACCGTTTTTGAGCCTCACAATCTGGCACGTCATCGCGGGCGCCGAGGGCGGCGGAAGGGCCGTAGGCATGGACGGCGGGGCGCCGGGGACGGTTCCCGGGGGGCGGTTCACGGGCGGTACTCCGCGCACGTCTTCGGCGTCTCGCGGACCCGGACCGCGACGAGGCCGGAATAGAACGGGAGCCAGCGCCGGTAGATCGCCCACGCGAGCAGCTCCGCCGTCGGCTCGATCTCCGTGAGACCCTCGTCGTCGAGCACGTCCTTGACCGCGAGCGGAAGCGCTTCGTTCAGGTGACGGTGGTCGAGCTTCTCGTCAATCCATTTCTTGAAGCCGTCGAGGTCGCGGTAGTCGGTCACGAATCCGCGACGGTCGAGAGACGATCCGGCGAGGACCAGCTCGAACTCGTAGTTGTGACCGTGGAGGCGCCCGCAGGGATGCCCGGGCGGGACTTTCGTCAGGATGTGGGAGCAACAGGCGGCGAACGTCTTCGAGATCGTATACATCAGGCGATTTCCTTTCGTTCGGCGATGAGCCGGAGGCGGTGGAGCTGGTAACCCATCCCGTGAAGGTCGGCGAGCGGGGTCAGGGCGTTCGGCCAAACGTCGAGGGCGACGCGAGAGTAGGCGCGCCCGGCGAGGACGATCACGGCGAGCCCGGGCTGTTGCGTATAGAGCAGTCCGTCCGCCATCGCTTGAACGCGGACCCACTCAGACGTGACGCACCCGGGATCGCCCATGCGGAGGTTGTACGGGGAGATCGTTTTCTCCGGCGAGATCAGGCCGTACTTCGCCGAGAGAATCCGGATCGTCCCCTCCTCTCCGGCGAGAGCGCGCGCCGCTTTCCACGCCGCGCGGAAGTACGACCCGACGTAGAGATCCTTCGCGGCGCAGAACGGGACGAGCCACTTCTTCGCGCCGCAAGGGACGATGACGAGGGTCACGCGTCCCCTTCGTAGACGGTCGGGTCCGCGACCCCGGCGAGAGCGAAGGCTTCCCGGCGCTCCGTACACGTCCCACATTTCCCGCAATGGAAAGGGCGCCCTTTGTAGCAGGAGTAGGTCAGGTCGAAGGGAACCTCGAGCTTCGTCCCGAGCGCGACGATTCCCGCTTTAGTGATTCCGAGGAACGGGGCGCGGAGGCCGATCGGGTCGTAGTCGCAGAGCAACATCGCCTCCTCCATCGCGCGAGCGAACGCGGGGCGGCAGTCGGGATAGATCGCGTGGTCCCCGGCGTGGGCGGCGTAGGCGACCTGAGAGCACTTCCGCGCGATCGCGTAGGCCGTAGCAAGCGCGATCAGGACCATGTTCCGATTCGGAACGACCGTCTGCTTCATCGAGGCGTCTTCGTAATGCCCTTCCGGAACCGCGATCGCGTCGCTCGTCTGCGAGGACGTATCGGCCAGCTCGGCGAAGGAGGGAACGTCTATCACGCGAATGTTCCCGACGCCCTCGAATTTCTTCTGGGCGCGCTCGACGACGTTCTCCGCCGCCAGAAGCTCGTGGTAACGGTGGCGCTGTCCGTAGTTCACGGCGAGCGGGAATAAGACCGCGTCCGTCGCGGCGAGGTGGTAGAGGAGCGTCGCGGAATCCATTCCCCCGGACACGAGGACGACGAAACGGTTATTGATCACGCGGATCTCCTTTGCGCGGCGCGGTGGGCGTCGATGCGGGCGGCGAACGTGAGGATCATTCGGGCGGTCTCGACGAGAAGCTGCGAGCGGTGGGCGTCGGTTTCGAACATCGCCCCCGGGTGCGCCCCCCGGAAGGCGCGCGTCACGTGGAGCTGGCGCGCGAGAGCGCCCTTCGTGAATCCGGCGGGATTCATGAACGACGGTGTCCCGCTTTTCGACCAACGCGGGATGAGGCCCCGGTTCCCGACGGCGGTAGGAGTCGTTGAATCGCACGAGTCCCACGGGAACGCCGCGAGCGTCCGCGTCCCCGTGACGCCGAAGCCGTGGACCGCGTGAGTCCCGTGCTTCTCGATCGCCCGCCACGTCCGCGCCTGCCACGCGAGTAGCTCGTGGCCCTTGATCCCGACCATCCCCCCGAGCGCGAAGGGCACGTTCTCCGCGAGGATCGGGTCGAGGAATTTCGTCGGCGAGCCGACGTGGAAGACCGGAAGCACGTCGAACTTTTGGAGCTTCTTGAAGTTGGCCGCACTCGCGATCGGGTTGCCGATCACGTCGAGGCTTGCCCTTCGGTCGAAGAGATTCCCGTGGTCGCGGAGAAAGGCCGCGTAGTCGGCGAGGTTGACGGGCTTTTTGCGTCTCATCGCGGAGAAGGCGCCCGAGTCGAGGAACACTTTCCAGCCGTGTTGCCGGGCAAACACGGCGTCGGCAAGCCGTTCGGAGTCGCCGAAGAACGACAGCAGGACTCCGCCGTTCGGTTGAGGCCCGAGCGTCTCGATCACGCGGCGCAACGCGTGGACGTGGAGCGCGGCGAAGTAGACGATCACCGGAGCCCCGCCTTTTCCTTCGCGACCCTGAGCCCTTCGCACGGCCAGCACCTCGGCTCGTCGTTGCGAAGTCCTCGCCCACAATCACGGCAACGTCGCCGTGGCTTCGCGCGACGAGCGGCGATTCTGTGGACGGAAGGCCGTTTCGATCTGCACGCGAGGCATAGGGCGTAATTGTCGACCTCGCGCGCCGACGCGACCCACGGATAATCCAACCCGCAATCCTTGCAAGTGAACCCGGACGGGTCGCGCTTTATCGCTTTCACGCCTCTATCCTCGCGAGGAGCGCGTCGAGCTGCTTCCACGGTCGGTCGCCTTGTTCCGCGCCGAGCGCCGTGTCGAAGCGATCTTTCGTTTCTTGGGGGACCTTCATCGTGATTGCCGGCCAGCCGAGAGTCTCCTCGTCGTCGTCGGCTTCTCCCGCCGCCTTCACGTAACCGGCAACGGACGCCCCGAGGTCCGCGACCCCGATCAGGGAATCAAGCAGCGCCTTGAGCCCTTCGTCGCCGGTCGTCACCGTCGCGAGCAACGCTTTCAGGGCGACGTGGTCCGCCTCGGCCATCGCGGCGAGCGGGTCGAGCGTCGCGAGAATTTTGTCGGCCTCCTCCTCCGTCACGTCCAGGACGAGGACGGGCACGACGGCGTCCGGGGTCGTATCCCGGCGGAGATGCCCGTCGATCAATTGGAGGCGTTTCTTCCCGTTCTCCTTGACCTCCCTCGCGAGTAACGCGTCGGCATACCCGATGTCCGCGAGGACGCCACGGAGCGCTTCCTGTTGGCCGGGTGGATGACGCCTCCAGTTCTTCTCGTTCGGGATGAGCGTGGACGCCTTGACGCGGCGGAGCTCCACGACGCGGTCGCGAATCGTCGGCGGTTTCGGTTTCACGGTTACTCCTCGTTGGCCCGGCTCTCGATGAACGAGTCCGGCGACGGTAGATCGACTGGTGTCGAAATTCGAAGCGGCGCGGGGGAAATCTGTTTCGTGGAGAGGTCGGGATTTGTGAGAACCCAGAACCGGACCGGCTCGGGATAAGGCCGCTTAGGGAACCCATTCTCTTTTTTGAAGCGGTCGTAAAACGACGCGGCGCGCGGGAAACGAGCGCGCATCCCGCGCTCGGCGACGAACTGCCGGTCAGAAAAGACGGCGGCGTGAAGGTCCACGTCTTTGAGCCGAAGCATCTGTTGGCGCCACCGGAGATAGTACCCGTAGACGACCGTGTACGGGTTGCCGTAGCAGTTCCCGGGCTCGCCGTATAGCTTCCCGTCGAAGTCGTCGAAGAATTCCCCGCAGAAAGTGCACGGGTAGGTGACGGTTCCGTTCTCGCGGTGTCGGGCCACGACGCGGGCGTCGTAACACCACGCGCACGCCTCCCCGTCAACGAGCGGACGCGAGAACGGGATTAGCGGCGTGACGAAAGGACTACTCATCGTTCAACCTCCGGGGCGACGGCTCCTGCTTCCTCGTAAAGTTGCTCGACCCATTTCTTGTGCTCGTCGCGGACGGTTCGCCGTTCGTCGGCGCGGAGCTGTTTTTGAATTGTCTTCTGCGCCCCGGCGTCGTCGCCCGCCGCCATCCGCATCCACGCTTTCGGATCGTCCTCGTAGCGACCTTGGTTCAACCACGTCATCGGCATCGGGATCAGGTGGACGCGCGCCACGTCCGCCGCTTCCCATATCTGCGAGAACCCGACGACGGCGGTGAGCGCCGCGCGTCGTTGATCCGGCGTCAACCGTTTCCATTTCTCGCGGACCGCTCCTTTCCCGTCTTTCCTCGGGTAGAGATGCCAGAACGCTTCGAACGATTCGAGAATCTCCCGTCGTCGGACTTCCCGGGACGAGAGGAGTTGACCGACGATCGCTCTCGACGAAGTCGAGGACGTAACCTCCTCGGAACTAGGTACTCCGTCACCCGGAGAGAGGGAATACGGGGACGGGGACGGGGACGGGGACGGGGACGGGGACGGGGTGCTACTCGTTGTGCTACCGTACCGTGCTACTTCAGGTTCTACTTCGGGTGCTACTTCGGACGCGGGGGGAAGTAGCCCTAATTGACGGCGAGCGGCGACGCCGCTCAGGGCCCGCATCCGGTAAACGTCGAGCCGATCGGAAGCGATTTGCCATTCCTTGAGCTGTCGGCGATTGACCCGACGGTCCCCGGTCGCGGGCCATTTCGGTTCGAGCGCGGGCCAGACGCGAGCCCATTCGTCCGTCTCGTAGTGCATGAAGCGCCGAAGTCGTTCCGGGTCCGTCGGCAAAGACGCACCCTGCGTCCACGCGAGGACGAGCGAAAGCGCGTAGGCCGCTCGTTCCGGCCCCGTCATCGGAAGCGTCGCGACGAGAAAATCTTTGACGAAAAAATCCATGGAGTAATCGACGGATTCAACGGGCGGACGCTTCGCCATCACCGCACCCCCGGTTGCTTACCGGGGGGGCGTCCTCGCCTTCGAATTCCTTCCGTGAGTCGCTTCGCCGTCGCGAGCGGGATGCCGTAATGCGACGCGATCCATTCGTGAGTGCGCCGGTCGCGGGCGTGGGCTCGCATCGCGCGGAGTCGCTCGCGAGAGATCGGACCGACGTGCTGGTGCGTCGTTCCGAACGGGCACGGGTTGTCGGGTCGTTCCATCGTCGGTCGCCTCCGGGGACCGGGGATGTTACGCCCGGTCGATCGGGGCCGTTTTACCGTCCGGCTTGACGCCCGGCAAGACTTATTTTGATAAATGTTTGCGTGTCTAACCGGGCGGATATGAACGACTTACGGGCGACGCGGTGCCTCCAACATCCCCCGTTTTACGGGTTGGCCGTAATATTACGACGGACCCGGAAGACACCGGGAGCCGACGCCAACGACGCCACTCGGCCCTTTGACAATCGAAAAGACGGACACCGGAATAAGGCCCGAAGGCCAACCGGCGACCGTCGTCCCCCGCCGAACGGCAACCGTTCAGGCGCAGACAGAGTGCACCGGAAGGAAGAGGGGACGACAAAAGGAAAGCGACGCGAGGAGCCCGAGAGGGACGGATGCGACGCGGACCGGACGGGCGCCGACGGAGCAGGAGAGGCGGGCACGATAAGAACGGTGGACCGGAAAGATCCGCCAAGCGAACCGCCAGAACGTGACGCACGAGGATGTGTTAGCCCCTCCCGTCGTGAAGCGAACGAGAACAGCCGAACGCAAGGAAAACAAACGGATCGCGAGACGCCGCCGACATCCGGCGACGGTCGCCCGAAACCCGAAGCGGACGGACGACAACCAAAACACACTTCATCCCCGACATCGACACGAACAGAACCGAAGCGACCGCAGGCCCGATTCGCCCGCCGTGAGAAGCGGGCGGATCCAACGTGCGATCGGTTCGCACGAGAAGGAGACCGTCATGGTCAACACGTACTCGCCCCGCCGTCCCGCCGTCGTCGCCGACATCGTCGTCTCGTCCCACGGAACGCTTTTCGTCATCGAGGCCGTCACGAAGGACGCGCGGCGATTCTTCGGCGACCTCGGATTCAACGGGTCCGCCGTCGTGCCGTATAAAACGCTCCGCGAAATCCGGTACGCGTCCCGCGACGCGGGCCTCTCGATCCAGTAGGGAAGAAAACCGCATGCGCAATTTCGCCGCCCACGACCGCCTGCTCACGATCGGATGCACCGTCGTCACCTCGACCGGGAAAGTCGGCGTCTACGTCGGCCTCGTCGCCGCGTCCACCGACGAATGGAACGCGCGAGTCGTCCTCGCCCCGCCCTCCCCGCCGTTCGCTATCGAATTCGAGCGGACCGAAATCCTCCACCACCGCGATTGCGCGAACCACGCCAAGAAAACGAAAAGGAGCCACCTGTGAAGAATTCCGTCCATCCCGACCCGCACACCGCCGAGATCATCAAGAGCGTGAGCCTCCTTGTCGAGATCAACCGAGTCACCGACCGCGACGTCCTCCGCAACCTTAACCACGCCGTCATCGAACGCATGCGCGCCCTCGACCGCGACCTCGTCTATTCGTTCCGGATCGGCGACAAGGTCGAATTCGACGGGCGGCGCGGGGGGACGGTCAAGGGGATCGTCGAGAAGATCAACGCGCGCACGGTCACGGTCGGCGTCGACTTCGGGCGCACGTGGCGCGTCGGCGCGTCCATGCTCCGCAAATCCGCCGACAACGACAAGGTCACGGTCTAACTCGACCTTCTCCCGATCGACCAACGCAACGCAACCCGCTCGAAAGGAGCCTCCCGTGAAATCCACCAAGAAGACCGCCGCCCCCGCGACCCGCTTCCAGATGACCGACGCCGCCGTGATCGCCGTGACCGTGAAGATCCTCAAGAAGAACCCGGACCTTTCGAAGAAGAACGCCCTCGGCGCTTTCCGCGTCCACAACGCCTGCGAGCAGAACCGTTTCATGCGCCTCGTGAACAAGGCCCGGAAGGCCGCGTGATCGCGATGGCCCGCGCGCGTACCGCTATCCACCTTCCCCCGCCCGAGTGCGTCGACTGCGGTGCCCCCGCCGAGGTATGGCGCGACATCGGCGCCGGAACCTCCGCGTGCCGCCCGTGCGAGACGAAGAAGCGTTTCTGCGACGGCCTCGCGAACATCGGCCCGCCCGACGGCTACCGCCCGTCGCCCGCCGAAGTCCGCGAAATGGACCGCCTTCTCCAAGACTCGATGCGCCCGACCGACCCGAAGGCCGAACGCGCGTGGCTCGTCGCGACCGAGATGGACCACCGCCGGACCGCCCGCGAGAACGGCGACGCCTACTGCCATTGCGCGACGTGCGACGACGCCCGGCGGCTCGTCCCCGCGCTCGTGCGAAAAGAAAGGAGAGCCCGTGGGAACCTTTAGTGATTCCGAACAGCGAGCGATGGACCAAGAATCCGGGCGGCGGGAGGACGCGCACCGCGCCGCTACCTCCGCCGCGCTGGAGAAGATCAAACGTCAAGTCGCCGAACATCCGCTTCTCGTCGCCGACAACGAGCGACTCCGGGCGCTGCTACTCCGCGTGAGCGCAACCTTCGACCCGGACTCGATGCCGGGAGATGGCGCCCGCGTTCTCGACGCCGACATCCGCGCCGCGCTTAAGGCGGCGCCGTGAAGCGCACGAAGGCCGCACGACAGGCGGCGATGGCCGCGAAGGCCGTCCCGCTCGTCCCCGCGATCGTCGTCCCCGTCGGCGTCACGATCACGAAGGCGCCCGAGGTCGCCCCGGCCCGCCCGCTCCCGGCGTCCGGCCAAGTCTGGTCCGCTCCGATCGCCGCCTCCGACCCGTCGAAAGGACGGCGATTCATCGCTATCTCGACCGTGGGCCCGGACGTCGCCGAATCCTACGAGGTCACGAAGGACGGCGCCCGCGTCCCCGATCCGATCGCAAAGGGCGTCCCGATCCGCACGGCGCTCGACACCCGCGAAATGCCCCGACCGTACCGCTACGAACCGACCATCACCGCGATCGACGACACGCCCGACGAGGGCAACAACCGCGCCTCCGGCGCAAAGGAGACTCCCATGTCCGCCAACCACACCGAGACCGTCCCCGCCCCCAAGAAGACCGCCGCCGTCGCCGCGATGAAGAAGACCGCCGAGAAGAAGGTCGCGAAGGACGCCGCGAAGCCGAAGGCGACCCCGAAGGCCGCGAAGACGACCGACGTGCCGACGAACCGGATGAAGGACGACGACGTGCTCGCATTCGCCGCGAAGATCCTCACGAAGGACCCCGAGACGAAGAAGGCCGCCGTCCTCGCCGCCCTCCGCGCCGCCGGGCATTCCTGCTCGCAGGAACGGTTCGCCCCGTCGTTCAACAAGGCGGTCAAGGCCGCGAAGGCGGCGGCGAAGGGATAACCGCCCTCCGGCGCCCCTTCCCCCGCCCCCCGATACGATCGCCCGCCCGCCGCCCCCGAGGGCGCCCTACCGACCGTAGGACCCCCCCCGGGGGCGGTTTCCCGCCATCCCGAAAGGAGCCCCCCGTGAGCGCCACGAATATCCGCAATTTGAACGTCCCCACCGTCCTTCGCCGCGCCCTCGCCCGGCCCCGGTCGCTTCGGGGACCGTGTCTTGAGCTCGTCCTCGCCGAATTCGTCCGCCGCGTCACGAGCGGCGAGATTTTTTGGAGGTAGCCATGAGCCGTCTCCCCGCTCCCCGACTCCGTCCCGTCCGTCCCGCGTGCGCGTGCCGCGACCGCTGGTGCGGGACGCATACGGGTAGAACGTGCCGCGCAAGACCTTCGCCGAGAAACCGCGTAGAGGTCCGCCGCGTCGAATGGGACCCCGCGCACGAGCCCGTGCTGATGTGTCTCCCCTGCTCTCGGTTCTCCGTCGATTCGCTCGCCTTCGCCTTCGCGGAGCAGCCCGATGTCCTCCCCTGATTTCATCCAGCTTGCCCGCGATCCGTTCGCCCGCGAGGATGTCGTCCGCCGCTCCGTCCAGACGTTCGGCTCGTGCACGTGGTGCGGCGGCTTCCGGATGCGCGCGGGGAAGGCGCTCCGACATCTCTTCCAATACGGCATCTGGCGCGACGCCGGCAAACCCAACTTCGAAGAACGTCGCGCGTTCACGGCGGCGGAGCGCGAGCGTGGCGTTGATCGGTTCCGCCTCCCGCTTCTGTTTTGTTCCAAGGCGTGCCACGACGCCTACCACGGCGCTTAAGGAGAAACCACGTGAGCGAAAAAATCTTCTACCGCTGCGAGACGACCGGGACCGAATGGGAAGCGACGATCCGCTGGACCGGCACGCGTTCGAAAGCGACCCATCTCGACCCCGAGGAATGGCCGACGCCGGAGATCGACCGTGCGTGGCGCAACGGCGCCGCGATGAGCGACCCGAACCTCATCCCCGAAGACGTGACCGACGAGATCCTCCGCCGCGCGGTTGATCCCGAGTACGGCTTCGGAACCGACGAACCCACGAACGCCTGCGACGCCGGAGCGTGCGGACACGAGAGGTGCTGAATGACGAACTGGAACGCGAACGACAACACGCCTCCGCCGTCCTGCTCCCGCTGCGGCGCCTCGTTCTCCAACGGAGCGTCGATCATGTCGAAGTTCAACCGCGACCAGATCTGTGCGACCTGCAAGACCGACGAACAGGCCCTTACGAGTTACGCCGCCGCCGACGCCGCCGAAGTCGCGTCGGTTCGCGGAGGCTCCTACAATTTCGACGGGGTCGGTCTCTCGTTCTTCGACCGCGAATGCCTCGCCGAAATGCGGAAGGCGAGGACGAAATGAGGATTGAAAGGCGCCAGCGTCTCGTTCGTGGTCCGTTCGGCTTCTTCCGGCGCGACGTGACGAAGGTCCCGTTCGGGATCGTCCTCGCCCTCGTCCTCGCGATCCTCGTCGCAATCGCGCTCGCGTGCTGAAAGAGAAGAGGCGGCGAGGTCCGCACCCCACCGCCCCTTTGAAACCGACACCGGAGAAGAAGACAACCCGCAGAGAGGAGTCTACCACCGCCGTGATCGAGTATCTCGACTTCGCCCGGCGTCACCGCTTCGGCGACTGGATGACCGGATACAAAGGCGGCGCGCCGTCGATGGACGGCCACCGCGCCCGTGACGAAGGCACGGCCCGCTTCGCGTGGGCGATCCCCGACGAAGAGGCGCTCACGCTCCTCCTCGCCCTCGGCCCGTTGATCGAACTCGGCGCCGGATGCGGCTACTGGACGTTCCTGCTCCGCGAGCGGGGCGGCGACGTGGTCGCTTACGAACGGAACCCACCGCTCGACGACCGCCATTCGAACGGTTACTGCAAGGAGACGAATCGCGGTGGAGGCGCACCAGACGTGATCGGTCGCGTCTGGACGCCGGTTCTCAAGGGCCGCGTCAAGCCGATCCGCGCGCATCCAGACCGAACGCTTTTCCTTTGCTGGCCCCTATATGGCGACCGCTTCGCCGCCGTCGCGCTTCAGGCGTACCGGGGCGCCCGCTTCGCTTATATCGGCGAGGGCGCGAGCGGCTGCACCGGAGACGACGACTTCCACGCGCTCCTCGCCCACGAATGGGAAGACGAAATATTTCACCGCCTCCACCAATGGTGGGGCCTCCACGACAACCTCACGATCTACCGTCGGAAGGAGAGCCCGGCTCCGTAACCGGGCAGAAGGAATCCGCAATGGCACACGAAATCGACACCACCGTCAACGCGAACGGCGCCGCCGTCTATGCCAACGTCGCCGCGTGGCACGGCCTCGGAACCGTCCTCGACCATCCATTCACGTCCGCCGAGGCGCTCGCGATCGCGGGCCTCGACTTCACCGTCGAGAAGC
>OCZT010003487.1_pt1 | contig 16024 bp, 13 predicted proteins | sample 1539031 | NCBI WGS metagenome assembly OCZT01 (sample SAMEA3539308, study PRJEB22396) | soil metagenome | biome: tundra; feature: field; material: soil | place: USA | collected 2010-05 | depth 0.15 m | reverse complement strand
GGTTTTCGTTTGATTCTATTGTATCATTAGAAAGGATTTTTTGCAACGGAACCCTATTTTTTACACCAACGTTGGTATTTAGGAAAGCAAAAACCTTTTGGGATAAACAATTTTTATTTTTCATTTTTTACATTTGATTTGGAAGAATTTCTTTCCCTTCAAGCGATAAAAAAATCATTTTTTGGTTTTATTAATTGCATTAATTTTAATAAAATATATGTATTTTATTTTGAATCAATGCAAAATTGTTCTCAAATTTTGGGTGAAACGAAGAAAATGCATATGTTTCATAACAAAAGAAACTATGTATGTTAAATATTATACTATTATCGAACCTCAGTGAACCTACACTAGTTCTTATCAAGAAAGCTCTCAGAATGCAGGTATGATTCTCAGACTTTATGTTATAAATTCTTAGATGGCTTAAATAACATTATAGGTTTTTAAACTTGTTTGGATTATCTTTAAGAAGAAAAAAATAAATCTTTTTGAGAAGACAAACCGAAAAACTGATGCGATTTATAGTAAGTTGGAAGTTTTGGTAATATTTAATTATTATTGTAATCTGGAACTCTAAAAAACAAATAATTAAAATACATCAGACCCTCGAATTAAAATTAATAGAAACTCTTTATTCCAAAGAATTTCTACATAGCTCTTATTTTTCCGTGCCTATGGCATTTGTAGAGCTATCGTGCGGCTAAAGTATCAAAACACAAGCAAAAGTAGCATTGGAGATTTCATCTTGAAAATGCCAATCTTGTATCGGTGGATGACCGAACCATACAATATTTGAACAATATATATTGATATTTATTTGCACATTATTCAAAAGTATTAAATAACAGGATACTGTTAGTCAGTTGTTGATCTTATAAAAGGTTAATATATCCAAATTTTGGTATGAAAGTACATTCAAGTACTTTCATGTCTTGTGCCTGCTGTTCGAAGAATATCAGGTTTGTCATAAGTTATATATGAATATTTTTATTCATAGTATTTTCAATAAATCGCTGACATGCCCCTATATTATAGAACTCCTAAATTTATATGTTCGCTAGGCTTTGTATTTCTTTCATTTGATTATAGAATATGCGAGTTCTAAATTATAAATCGGCGCTCACAGGGAATGGAACATAAATCAAACATAACTGTTCAGCCTATTGAAAATAATTAATTGATATCAATTTTGAAATAGCATCATCCAAAATTGTTTATTAATTTACAAAAAACATAATCAATATCAAACAATTACAAGAATGGACTCATTGAAAGTTGTCAAGAATATTTTAATAAAAGATGGTTATTGATGCTGTATTATTTAAGCTGAATGGTTACAGAACAGGAGACAAAAAGATGAAATCTACACAAATTGATCAAACATCCCTGCGTGTATCAACTTTCAGTTATGGAACGTTCTTTGACTGCTCTTGCTCATCTTTGTGGCAAGGAAAGGAGTGATTTATTTTGGTGAAAATTCTTTGTGTACTGTACGACGACCCGGTAACGGGCTATCCACCTTTGTATGCACAAAAAGACATACCGAAAATAGAGCGGTATCCCAACGGGCAGACGGTACCTACGCCACATGCTATCGACTTTCGGCCGGGAGAGTTGCTTGGAAGCATCTCTGGTGAGCTTGGATTGCGGAAGTTTTTGGAGGCAGCTGGACATACTTTAGTGGTAACTTCTGACAAGGATGGGTCGGACAGTGTGTTCGAAAGAGAGCTTACGGATGCAGACGTAGTGATTTCGCAGCCTTTCTGGCCTGCGTATTTAACTGCCGACCGAATTAAGAAGGCCCGTAAACTAAAGCTGGTGATTACCGCTGGAATAGGCTCGGATCATGTTGATCTACAGGCGGCAGGAGAGCACGGACTGACGGTAGCGGAAGTGACCTACTCAAACAGCATCAGCGTAAGCGAGCACGTGGTTATGATGATCCTGGCGCTGGTGCGGGACTACATCCCAGCATATGGGTGGGTAATACGTGGAGGGTGGAACATCGCAGATGCGGTGTCCAGGTCATACGACCTAGAGGGAATGCATGTGGGGACTGTCGGTGCAGGCCGCATTGGAGAGGCTGTTCTCAGGCGGCTGAGGCCGTTCGGCGTTAAGCTTCACTACACTGAACGGCATCAGTTGCCGGCTGAGGTGGAGCAGGAGCTGAATGCGAAATACCACCCAAATGTCGAGTGGATGGTGCCTGTATGCGATGTTGTGACGATTAACGCACCACTGCATCCGCAGACGGAGAACATGTTTAGTGATGTGCTGATCAGCAATATGAAACGGGGAGCCTACATTGTGAACTGCGCTCGCGGGAAAATATGTGACCGTGATGCTGTGGCGCAGGCGCTGAAGAGTGGGCATCTGGCAGGTTACGCAGGAGACGTCTGGTTCCCGCAGCCGGCGCCAAAGGATCACCCTTGGCGGACGATGCCACATCATGGAATGACACCGCATACGTCTGGGACCTCACTCTCAGCACAGGCAAGATACGCAGCAGGTACTCGTGAGATTCTGGAATGCTGGCTAGAGGGACGCCAGATCCGCGAAGAGTATCTTATTGTGGACCGCGGACAGCTGGCGGGAACAGGTGCCCTTTCGTATACTGAGGGTAATACCACCGGTGGCTCTGAGGAAGCATCGTGGTTCCGAAAGTAACACTAATCATAGATGACGGCAAGCTAGGAGACATTTTATTATATTATGGTCTCCAAATTTTTTCTCCAATCATTCTAAACGATCAAAGATAAAATAAGAATTTTTTCATTATTTTCTGAGTTTTTGTTTGATTGTAATTAATTGCCAGTGAGATTAATGATGAATTTTTGTTATCCCATAATATATTAAAAAGCATCTTGTTGTATGATTGAGAGCTCATTACCATCTTGAAGAAACTCGATACAAAGGAATTCATTGATATCAAGTTCTTCTAAAGATATAGATGTATCATCTGTAGGTCATTTTTATTTCACTGCAAAAAGCATGATGCAGATTCAATGATTATGCTGACAAAGTTTCTGTTTTAATTATTTTCACTGATGCAGAGCTTTTCACACAAAAATGGTACATTAAATATGATTCTAGTTTCAAGAACTCTAATATGAATTCTCAATATCTATTTTTATACTTTAATCTCTGTTCCAACGATCAAAGAGTTAACTTTCATACTCTTAGACCCCCATATTTCCATTGCAACTACCCAATCATTAGAGATGTTGTTTCGCCTAATTTAGTTTATTTTCCACCCGTGATAGTTTCTGTAACATAAGAATTCTCGGCTAGCACAGACCGATCAATTATTATTAAACTTTTCTTTTAGTCCAAATTTCTACTGTAGGTTACCTCGATGTCAGAAGATTAGGGAAACTGAGACCATGGAATTTCTGGAATAGATAACCTCTGAAATCTGCAGTCTATAAATTTTCTCAAAAATGGGTTCATTTTCATTGACCTGCTTCAGATATCTTTAGGCTACCTATTCTTTATAGGCCAAAACATAAAACCATTGGGTCTACAGCTCAGTGTATGTAAGCGTCAACTTTACCCATGGTTCCGTATGTAATTTTCGGCTGCTTATTTGTTAACATTGCCGATGGAAAATGTGAAATATCCCTCATTCCATACTGTATGTTCTTTCCAATAGTAATTTTTTCAAATACTCTTTTCGAGTTTTCAGTATCCTAATTGTTGTCTCTTGCTTCAATTTTCGAATGATCGTAAGAGTGCTGACTTTTTGCTCGCTTTTAAAGAGTATATGGATATGTTTTTGTAGTTTTCATTTCTATTAATTTCAAAATCTCTTCCTTTTCAATGTCATGAATTATATGTTTGAGTTCTTCTTCGATCTGTTCTAGTATCTTTTTCCGATACTTGCACGCAAAGATAATGTTATGTATTAACAAAAATTTGTTATATTTTTATGTTCATACTCTGTATTTATCAAAAAGTATGTTTATTGCTAAAATATATTAAGTATTATATGAAACATTCAAATTTAGGCTATATCCAACAATTGATCAATCCAACCAACTTAGTCAACATATTGGTAGTTGTAGGTTTGTCTATAATTGGGCGCTTGATCAGAAAGTAAAACAATATGAGCAAATCTGGAAATCAATTTCTAGGTTTGACTTAAACAAACTAATTTCTAATCTAAAAAAGCAAAAGCTGTGGTTAGGAAAAATCAATTCCCAATCACTTAAGGGTGTAGCTAAACAGGTAGAATCTGCATTCACTAGATTTTTTAGAGAAAAAAATGATTTTCCTAAATTCAAATCAAAGAAGAATCCAATTCAGTTATCTTCTGTACCACAACATTACAATTTGGATTTTGAAAATAATACTATTACGCTTCCTAAGATTGGAGAAATCAAAACAGTTCTTCAGAAGACATTTGATAGTGGAAGATGGAAAAGAACTTCCAGTTAAACAAATATTTTCTGAATCTACGACTATTGGTATAGACATCAGGTGATTTTTTTTCTGTTATGTCAACTGGCGAAGAGGTTGAAAATCCTAAGCACTCGAAAAACTCTTTGAAGAGACTTAAAGTACTCTAAAAAAGAGTTAGTTAAAAACAGACTGGTTCTGAAAACAGAGGGAAAGCCAAACAAAAACTTGCTGTACTTCATGAGAAAATAACAAATCAGAGAAATGTTTTCAACACAAAGTATCTTTTTAAACCTGTTAGCGAGAACCAAACAATAGCTGTTAAACTCTGAATATTAAATGCATGATTACGAATTATAATTTAGCACAGGCTATATGTGATTCGGCGTGGAGTAGGTTTGTAACAAAATTAGAATATAACTCAGAATGGTTTGGAAAAAACATCCTTATGATGGATGAATTTGAGTCGTCATCTAAGATCGGTCATGTTTGTGGTTATCATAACTCTGAGCTAACACTAACAGATAGATAACAATAAATGTCCTGATTGCAAGATAAAGATGATAGAGGCATTAATGCTGCAATTAACATCTAAAAATTCGCTTTCATTGATCAAAATCTAATTGGAATCTAACACCTGTGGAATGCGGGGTATATGGACTTGGGGACTTGTTCTCAAAAGAGAAAGGAATGAACCAAGAAGCTACTTAGTTTTCAGCTGAGTGGTAGTTCATTTTGTTATAACTTCACAGCCGTTCTGAGTTATCACTATTGTATGCTCTGCCTGGGCTACAAGTCCACCTTCAATTTCAAGAAGTACGGGATAAGATTGAAGGATTCCTGTGTTTGCAAGCTGGATTAATGCAAACTCCAACTTATCGGATTCAAGCCAGCGTTTTGCAAAAGGTAGGCCTCTGTATTCTTCCACCTGTTTCAAAATATTCCGGACTGCAGGCATACGGACCGGTTTTTTCCTTATGAGGCTATATATCTCGGTCCACCTTCCGTCGTGAATGACCCCTGCTCCATTCGTTGCAAATGGTTCTATTGCAAACACATCCCCTTTCCTGAGAATTACCCCCCCATCAACGCGCTTGTTGGGAACAGAAGGTTCATCGTGGGCATCATATTGGGAAAGCCCGTGGCCTGTCAAGTTTATTATTGGGTTTAAGCCATAGCTTCGAATACTGTCATCTATTGTAGCTCCAATTTTTCCTGTAGTGATCCCTGGTCTTGCAAGATTAATGGCCGCAGAAAGGGCCTCTTCCGCTGCTTTTAATATATCCGAGTTTCCTGATAGGTCAATGGTAACGGCTGAATCTGCAATGTATCCATCTATATGGACACCAAGGTCTAGCTTCACCATATCTTTCCCGAATACATCGGTGTCTCCAGTTTTTGGAGTTGCATGCGCTGCTTCCTCATTTCTTGAAATATTGCAGGGAAAAGCCGGCCTGCCTCCCAACTCGAAAGTTCTATTTTCCACAAATTCTGCAACTTTTAGCAAGCTATTTCCAACTTCCACCATTTTTACGGCCTCGTCTCTAACAACCTTTAGGATCTTTCCTGCTTCTCTATATTTCTCGAGAATTTCTTGCTTATTGTTCACATTATCAGTCATGTTAATCCCGTTAATTTCTTATTAAATGTAATAGGTTTCTAGCCTGAATGAAATAATAAGGGATGAGTATCTGATCCTTGCAATCTTATCGTTAATTTTAGGTTAAAGTGGGGTTATATTCCAGATATAGACTAAGTTTTCAAATTGTGAAATGTTATAATGCAAATCTCTTTTCTAGTCCTGTTAGGTTCTCACACCCATTTTCTGTGACAAGTACCATATCCTCAAGTCTGATTCCTCCAGTCTTAGGGTAGTATAGGCCAGGTTCTATAGTGATTAAGTTACCTTTTTCAAGAACATATCCATTATCTCCTACTGCTGGAAGTTCATGCACGTCTAGTCCAACGCCATGCCCTGTGGAATGAATAAATCCAACTTTTGAACCGTTTCTGTAGGTTTCATAACCCTTTTTTTCGAATATTTCACAGACTGCATTATGCACATCAGCTGTAGATACACCTGGCTTAATCACTTCAAGCCCCTTTTTCTGGGCTGCAAGCACAGCTTGGTACATTTCTTTCAACTCTTTTGAAGCCTCTCCATGAAGTACTGTTCGCGCCATATCCGCGAAATAGCGTTCCCTCTTGCTCCTCGGGAAAATATCCAAAATAATTGGCGAATTTGCCCAGAGAGGACCATCTGTAGTGCCATGCGGATTCACTGTATCTCTACCACACGAAACGATAATTTCTTCGGCTTCACATCCAAAATCAAGCAATGTATGGTCAATGACCGCTCTTACTTTAGCGCCTGTAAGTATCTGCCCTTCATGATACAAGTTTCCTTTTCTTTCTTCTGCTTTTGCGATGAGGACAATAGCTGCTTTCATAGCTGTTTCTCCTGCCATTTGAACATACTTTATAGACCTAATTTCTTCTGGTTTTTTCAGGCTCCTCATTTTCGTGAAAGGGCTTTTCACAGGTACTATGGAAAAACCTGATTTTTCAAAGTAATTTGAGTAAAATATCGGAAAATCGTAAGGTACTGCAACTTTTTTTGCTCCTTCTCTAAGGAGCAACTCTGATATACAAGCTGCATAGGCAATATACATATCTTTTTTCTCCTTGATCTTCTCCCTGTAGTCAAAGTCCTGAGTCGTTGATATAACTGAAATCCTTGACTCGAGTTCTGCCCTTCCCTTTTCCATTTCCGAAATAAAAAGTATCTCTTCTCCTGCTCTTGTTTGTAGATAAGCAAACTCATCCGAAGATAGGAAATGGGTCACATAGTAAATATCAGAATTATGTATATTTCCTATCATAAGATAAGCATCAGTTCCTGCTTCCTCAAGGGTCTTCTTTATGCTGAATTCTGGTTCTTTCATGCAAGAGCATTTTGCTTTATGTGGATAAAATTCTTATCGTCAGATCTTTTTTCCGACTATACTTAACATTTTCTTTCTTCATTCCAATCGAATGACCTGCATCTTGCTATGGGATGGAAACTTCCCCGAAAATAAGTATCCCTTTTTCCGTAGATGTATACAAAAGTGTCATATATTCGAATAGTAGCCAAATAGGCAAACGAATTCTACATTGATGTATATTTGTAAAATGTGGTTCCTAAGAGCTATCTAGTAAATTTTCACAATTTAAGCTTGGCTTTCAAGAAAAACTAGCTTCTTGAATCCTCCAAGTTTTCTGGAAACAACTTCCTGTAGAGGTTCTAAATTTTATTCGAACTCAAAAAAGTTTCGGACATTTAGATTATGACTTAATTATTTTCAAATATATACCATATATATGCACGCCATGGCATTTATATGAAAACTTAGATAATATTGAACAACTTTTATGATGAATACTTATTCAAAGAAAATTGGTATGCACCTTAAAAGGTGCTTTAATTTATTTTTAGAACCTAACATCTTTGTTGATGATGAGCTGATTTGTCTTCAAATCGATGATTTTAATGTTGACAATATCACCAGATATTGGCCCTGTCCCAAAAACATTCATATCATCGGTATTAGCCAGTGAGAGTATTTTCATGTCACCAACACTCAAGTTATCGAGACTAGAAGTGTTAACTGCAGCAGATTTAGTTCCAAGAGATGCAGTAACTTTCGTTATTGAGTCTCGAAAATAAATTTGATCTCCGCCAAGGTGTTCAAGTTTTACAGATGCTATGCCAGTGGCATTAGAAGTATCATTTGCTTTAATATCGATGTTTGCCTGTGGTGCAGATTTTGTAGATCCCTGGCTGAAGACGGTAGAACCGATTGCAGCGGCGAGAATGACAGTTATTGCAACCATCAGAATGACACCGATAACAGGGGACACTGCATCTTTATTTTTAAATAATTTCTTGAGATCCATCTGTTTCTCCCTCCTGGTTAAAGTTACTCAGACAGTATACCCGCCTGAAACTTTTGGCAATTATTATACACAGATAAACTATATACAGTTAACAATATATAGCTTTTTATAGTGTTATACCCCCTATTCACCATTCTTATATGTATTTTTGTTGATCCAATTATTATATTATTTATATGACCTATAATAGCTAAGTACCATTATTCTTTATTAATTATTTTAAGTAATATGTTATTATTTACAGACAGTCAAGTTAATATCCAATTAACAGCTATATAACATGAGTAATATAAAATATTGATAATGTGGTTTTAACTTGGAGGGCAAAAAATATAGGGCACTTGGCGAGAACTGCCAGGCAGTTTCAGAAGTATTAGGACAGGTGCTCATGATGGCTATAATTGTATTATCTTTATCTTCATTCGCAACTACGATATTTTTGGATGTTGTAATCATAAATCCTCCTCATAAGCAGCATACATACATCTCTGAAAGAATTGACACTAATGCCGATACTATTCAGATATTGCATAGTGGTGGAGAAGCCATTAACCTAAAAACGCTCCAAATCATACTCAGTGTCAATGGGAAGTTGGCTAAGTTTAACATGTCCGATCCTAGTGTTAAGGTTTTGAATTCAGAGGTTCTGTGCTTGACAATGGTTTTCTGATGTTAGGCGACTGTGTAGAAATCAATGCGAGACAACTGGGAATTTACCTGAAGGATAACGATACTGTTGATATGTATATTGTGAACACTAAATCTGGTCAGGTGATCCAGAGGGTTGCACTCCATAGGGGTAAATGAAAAGAGAGAAGCAAGAGGATATTCTATTTGAGAATCATACAATGGCCTGTTATGAAACTCAGAATGAGTAGAAGCTTCGGAAAGGTCATTAAAAGCTTATCAAAATCGGAATTAGCAGCATCCGCAGTCATTGCTGTGGTACTACTGCTAAGTATCCTATTTACAATATTTGCAGTGGTAAGAATTGCGTATGTTCCGGAATGAAAAACTGATGCCGAACAATCACATATGAGTGAAGTCCAAAGGGATATGACTGGACTAAAATCAACAGTAGACATGATTATTTTTCTTACGGCTACAAACACCAGTTATTCAACACGACCTCCCTGAACGGTTTCATTTAGCATGGGTGGGGGAGAAATATCTATTCTAGAACCCTCAAAATCAAGCGGGACACTGTCAATAAATACAAGATTATACAAAATGACAATAATCCCAACAGTGGGTAATGAAACATCTATTAACTCTAACATAATTACTTATCATTCGAACAACAGGCAATATGTGGATCAGGTTTTCAGGTATGAAAACGGAGCTGTTATTCTTGTTCAAGACGACAGATCATTAATGACACAGTTTCCCACATTAATCAGTATAAATCAAATCAGTGAACATAACTATATTGTTTTGATCCAAGCAATCAACTTATCAGGAAATTCAGACTCTATTTCTTCGGAGACATATACTTACTTGAGATTGACTGGAAGTCAACCTCATGATATAGACTTAGGAAATATTAATTCATTTGACGGTATAATTTCCACTAAATATCCGGATGCTTGGAAGTCTTATTTCAAAGAAAATCCCAATGAAATCTCTAAAGAAACAGGTCTCAAATATGGCACAGATTTCATACTTGATCCAAAAGATTACTCAGATAAGGTACATTTAAAATTTCTTGTTGGCAACAAAAACCAAAACCATTACAGACTTTCGATAAGAGAATATGTTATCACGGCAGAAATTGGAGCAAGGAATAGTTTTAATCAATACAAATCATAAACCTCCTCTTGAAAACGTTAGTAGCAAAGTAGAGTTATGCTCACTTCTCTTTTATAGTCTACAGATCCACCAAAAACCATAGAAGAATGGGACTACATCTTTGGAGATGGGGTTTACTCAACTGAGCAAAATCCAATGCACATTTATTCAGCAGCAAGAAATAATGCAATATAACTTAATGTAAACAATGCAAATGGCAAAAATTCAAAGATAAGCAACATGAATTTAACAATGTCTCTAGAAAAATCAGCTATAGGCTTTTTCAGTAAAGCTATTTGAAACATGTACATTTGCTTGTTGTCTTTACTGACCCAAATCCATGAATGTCCACTTCATGAACATGGAATCTTTAGAGATAGGGCACAAATTATTCTGCCACGAAACCTGTAAATGCATGCAATAAAGCTGGAAAAATAAAGTTAGCTTAAAAGTAAGTCAAGAAGCCAAAAAAATAAGCAACACTTGATTATTGCACCTGCCTATATTATAGTGAAACTTAAATTCATCATTTAACTAACTGGTTTAGATATTCATCAAAATTCCCTTCCATTTACATGATCTTTGCAGAAAAGTAGTGCTGAACAGTTATTATTTCTAACGTTCGGAGAGTCATGAATTCCTTGCCCTTTAGGCAGTTGATGATATGAACACTTGCATCTTTTTGTTTTTGTTTAAACTTTTAAATTATTGCTTTGTTGCAAAACAAGTTTTTTTGTTACTACGGTCATAGATGATGCTATCCACATCTGAAAGGGCTTTGATACGTATTGTAATTAAATAGCTTTAGCAATAGCTATTGTCGGATCATCTATTACAAATATTGATGCCTGATTATCGATACAATATATTCTCCATCAAGCGAATTAGGAGGAATTGTATGTATATCTTTATCTCGGTTCGTGTTAAGCAAAGCTAAAAATTTATGCTATGTAAGTGGTAGAATCTTGCATTCACTAATTCCTAAAATCCAATTCAAACGACCTTCTATTAGAGGCTGTTTAATACTTTAAAGGAGACGAATATTAAAAATTTTTTAAAGTTTGTCCTAATTGGAAAATTATGTAGTAATGGGGATGTATAGTCAAATGATAAGTTTTGTATATTCGTTTGAGCGATGGCAGCTGCCATAATAAACAATATATTCCGGGATCTTGGAGAGGACCTAAAGCAGTGTTTTAATCTCCTAGATTAAAGGAATAAGATAAAACAATAATCGATGATTTTTGAATTTCGACGAACTGACTGGCGGTCTAGAAGTATATCCCATCATTTAGTTCGTAATAGACACAAATAATCATAATTTGAGCGTTTTATTCAACGAATTTCATATTGGTTTTAATTAATCCCTCTTTAGTAAAGCGCATTTCTAAACTATAAGTTAGTCCGCTTGAGCCTAGCGAAACTAACATCTTGCTGCTGAAGCAAAATTTGGATGGCTCAATTCGACTTTTAGAGAGTACCCTTCGTACTTTTGATATCTTTTCCGTCTATCTTTACTGCTCGTTTCATGGCGTAGGCAAAAGCCTTGAAGAGAGCTTCGATTTTGTGATGGTCGTTGTCTCCATAGACGCTTGCATGTATCGTAATTTTTGCATTTGAGGCAAGAGTGTCGAAGAAATGCCTTACCAGCTGGGTATTTAACTGTCCCACATTGGGCGCAGCAAAGTCTGCTTTCAGGACCAGATATCTGCGCCCACTAATATCCAAAGCAACGTCTGCAAGAGCCTCATCCATTGGAATTTTGGCTTCCCCAAAACGAGCGATTCCTACCATGTTTCCAAGCGTTTCTGCAATAGCCTTTCCGAGAACTACCCCTGTATCTTCCACTAGGTGATGCTCGTCTACGTAAAGGTCGCCCTCGGAACGAATCTTAATGTCAAATTCTGCATGTCGCGCAAAGGAAGTAAGCATATGATCCAAAAATCCGATTCCTGTTCTAATATCCGCAATTCCTGTACCATCGAGGTTCAGTTCAAGTTGGATATCAGTTTCTTTTGTCTTGCGGGATATTTTGCTTGTTCTCATAGAGCATCACATTCTCTTAAATTAAACAAATGTCTTGCATTTAGCAGTTTTTTGAATCCTGATAGTTTATTCCGAAAAATCAAGGTACTTATCTAATCGCTCTGCTGGAAGAAAAAGACAGGACACCCAGTCAGTCATACTTTGTGGACTCAATAGCTTCCTCAAGAGAAAATCTGCCTGTGTAAAGAGCACTGCCGATCACCACCCCTATTGCCCTAGTTTTCTTCAGAATTTGCAGGTCGTGCAAAGAACCTACTCCTCCAGATGCAATTACAGGGATAGTGACTGATTCAACAAGTTCCTTTGTAGGACCAGGATCCACTCCTTGCATAAGACCTTCAGTATCTATATTCGTAAAAAGCAAACTTCCTACACCTAGCTCCTCAAACTTTTTGCCCATTTCTACAGAAGTTTGTGCGCACTCCTCAGTCCAGCCTTTGATTGAGACTTTTCCGTTCTTAGCATCCAGAGCAATAGTTATGTATGCACTTCCAAAGGAATTGACAAGCAGTTTTACCAGTTCCGGATTTTGGATGGCAGCTGTACCAAGAATTACTCTTGAAACTCCTAGTTTAAGGAGAGCAGCTACATTTTCGAAGTTTCTAATTCCCCCTCCTACTTGAATACAAACTCCTTTTTCCTTACAGACCTCTACTATCTTTTCAATAATTTGAGTATTTTTGCGTTCTCCTTCTATCGCACCATCGAGATCTATAAGGTGCAGACACTCTGCACCTTTTTCAATCCAGTCCAAGGCAACTGAAAGAGGATTGTCTAGGGATATCATTTCACTACCAGGTATCCCCTGCACAAGCTGAACACACTTTCCACCCCTCAAATCCACCGCAGGAATCACTACAAAAACCAAGAACACCACTTCTCCAGCAAACTTATAACATAATCGTTTCATGTTCTCATGATCGTCTGTCTTTTCCTTTCAGGGCATTATTCTTTCAATCGGTACAACAAGGATGTCCCGCGCACCTATTTTTTTCAGTTTATTTACAATGGTAAAGATTAGGTTTGCATCAACAACTGCATGAATTGCAAGAATTGACTCTTCAGAATGTTTGCTGGATTCAACCTTCATGACTGTAGGTCCTGACATTCCAGGTAGTACTTCTTTTACTGCTTTTAGCGAGGTTTCAGGGACATTCATCATGAGATATCGTCGTTCTTTTGCATTAAGCACACTTTCGAGCGCAGTTTTGATATCAAGGATTTTATCTTTTGTCTGTAGGCTCTCTTTATTAGCTATTAGATAAACCGTTGAGGAAAATACTTTATCAATAGCTTTCATGTGGTTGATCATCAGAGTTGTTCCGGAACTTGAAATATCTACGATAGCATCCGCAATTCCTACATGTGGAGTAATCTCGCAAGCACCGCTAACCTTTATGATGTTAATATTAACTCCCAGCTCTTTGAAGTACTGGCCAGTAATCCTCGGAAATTCAGTTGCAACTTTCTTGCCTTCGAGATCCTGAGCTTTCTCAAAATTAGAGTCTTCGAGAACAGCTAGTACAAGGTTTGATTTTCCGAATTTAAGGTCTAAAAGAGTTTCAACATCTGCTCCTCTTTCCGTAATTAGGTCTATACCTGTGATACCAACGTCAGCAGCTCCATCTTGTACATACTCAGGAATATCACTAGCCCTGGCAAAGAGGATGCTGATCTCTGGATCTATGGTCTTTTCAAAAAGTTTTCGGCTTTCGGTTCCCCCGCTTATTGGAAAGCCTGCATCGCGGAAAATAGATATTGCGGGTTCGTGAAGGCGTCCTTTATTTGGTATTACAATGCGAATCATCTACTCTGCCCTCGAATAGTTGTCTACCGGGAATTTTTCCCGAATGTGTTAATTCTAATAGAATGTTTATCCAAAGCACTCTTTTATAATATAGACTTCACGGTAGATTTCACGGAAAATTTATATTCTAAAGATTAGGCGTAAAAAGAATAGTTTTTAAGTAGTTGTGGTTTAATGAGATCAATTTCCCGTAATCCTCATATATTCATACTCCATTTGAGTCAAATTTTGGTCTCCTTATATATCGTTTCTTCAACTCTATATAATTTTTTTTTGCTTTTAAAACAAAAAAAATTCACTTTTGATTTCAGAGAAAGATTATGAAAATATCAAGCAAATCGAAATTTATAATAATGAGCCTTTTCATTCTAAAGGGGATTTTTAAGTTTCTGTTGTGTATGAAGTAACTAAAACTCAATATATTGATGATGGAATTTATCGAGTTATTGATGCTGGTATTATAACAGTACTGTTGTCAATACCAAAGGTGAATCTTTGAAATAAGAAATCTTAGATTAGATCAATATTGACAACCAAAATTAGGTTCTGTAAAGTCTCGAAAAGATCATTTGAAGGACAAAAGAAAGATTCTAAAAAAAATAAAAAACACCTTATACACAAAAGACTTATAAAATGATGGAATAATAAATCCAATTAGTTTAATGATTTTCAACATAAACTTTTCCGAAATAATAGTTGGTAATACCAAAGCTGATACTCTGATTATAAGATATTTGAAAGGCAAAACATGGCTAAATCTTAAAAATAGAACGGAAAGAGAATATATTTTCAAAATAAATCCACTATGAATCAAGGTTATCTTTTCACGGTTCTCATTTTTTAGCTTATAAGTTGAACTTATAGGTAAACATTTGACACAAAGCGATGAAATTTGTACTTTCAAAGAGTTTTATGTTTGTGGAACTAGAAAAGAAATATCTTTTTGGGAAATAACCCTGAATTTAGATTGTGGAAGTGTTATTAATTTAGATAGGAATAGTTCAATTCATATCATGAAACTTTTCCGACCACAGCGTTCTTTGTAGACAAATTGCCGATATTCTATCGATACGCTTTGATAAACGGTCTGGCGGGTGGTTCTAAAGAGCGTTATTCTTAGTAAAATAACTTAAGTACTTGAAGAGCGCTCCTTCCTCGATGCATCAGGGTTGGAGTAGAGTTCATTAAATATAGATTCTGGAGTTATATACCCACTTACTGCAGATGTACACAAGAATACCAATCATTTTTTCAACATGACAGTAACTTAAAATTGATCTAACTTTCAATGAATAATACTGGATAGAGAAGTAAACAAATTCCAAATATACGTACATATACAAAATGTCGGATGTACAATATCATTGATATGTTTTTTAGTAATATATGAGTTCGTGTAATAATGAGTGCTAAAAAAGCAGACTTTTAAATTAACTACTGAACAATAGTAACAGAACAACACCCCCATTACTAATTAAACTACTGTTAATTTTAAAAAAGAGGATCCAAAATGGCCCGAAATATAAAAGTAGAGGAGCTCTTGCAAACTCCGATTGAGAAACAACAAATAGAGCTTGTAGAACGCAAAGGGATAGGGCATCCTGACAGCATATCAGATGGATTGGCGGAAGCCGTAAGCCGCGCTCTATGTAGGGAATACATCAGCAAATGTGGGGCTGTACTCCACCACAACACCGATGAAACTCAGATTGTAGCGGGAAGGTCATATCCAATATTCGGGGGTGGGGAAGTACTGCAACCAATATATATTTTACTGGTGGGCAGAGCCACAAAAGAGTTCGAAAGTATCGAACTTGCTACCGAGTCTGTAGCTCTTCAAGCTGCAAGGAAATATCTTAGGAATACTCTTGTGAATATGGACCTTGATAGAGATGTAATCATGGACTGCAAACTCGGAACAGGTTCTTCAGATCTAAGGGATGTATTCAAAAGAGATAGGGTTCCTATTGCAAATGATACTTCCTTTGGTGTTGGCCATGCTCCTTTTTCTGAACTTGAAAGCCTTGTCTACAATACAGAAAGGCA
>OCZT010003486.1_pt1 | contig 16026 bp, 8 predicted proteins | sample 1539031 | NCBI WGS metagenome assembly OCZT01 (sample SAMEA3539308, study PRJEB22396) | soil metagenome | biome: tundra; feature: field; material: soil | place: USA | collected 2010-05 | depth 0.15 m | reverse complement strand
CGTATCAGACGGGTGGGTATAGCTACACCACCCCAACCCAGTTGGCGGGCATCAACAATCGACGCCGCGCGGTGCTGGACATCAGCTCTCCCGCGTGCCGTGACATCATTACCAGGGAGTTTCAGAAAGTGCTGAAGCTCGGCGCGGACGGATGGCTCTTCGATGAGGTTTGCCACCATGGTCCAGCGGAATATTCCTTTAGTCCGGACCGTGGATACACCGAACCAGGATACATCTATGGCGCTGATCTGCCCATGTCCAGGCAACTTCGTGCAGCCGCAGATAAAGTCGATCCCGATTTTATATTTTCCGGAGAAGGGCCGCAGGACTGGCTCATGCAATACTACCCAGTCTCTTATTTCCGTATTAATGGAGGGTCCAAGCCAGTGAGCCGGTATATCGATCCCCAGGCTCCCCTGGTGGTCGCGGTTACCGGCTTTGACGATCGCGAAATGCTCAATCTGATTTTGCTGAATCGCTACATCATCAGTTATGAGCCTTATAACTTCAAAGGTCATGTTACCGATTTTCCTTTGACACTCGCCTACGGGCAAAAGATTGATGCGCTGCGGAGGAGATACAAGACGCAGCTGTGGGATGCCGAGTTCCGCGACACGCTGGGCGCCACCGTGACCGGGGATGGGTTGCATCGCTATTCCGTTTTCGTCACGGCTACCGGCAGGCGTACCGTTGTGGTCGCCAACGACGAGTACAACAAGACAATTACCGCAGCGGTGGACTTACCCAATCCCGGCGCTTTCGTAGTTGCCACACCCGAGCAACCAGATGCTCAGCCGACCTCAGCCAAGCTCAAGATCCCTGCACGCTCAGTTGCAGTTCTGATGGAGCAATGAACGGCTTTCGCTTAGACGAATTGATTTATTTGTGAGAGGAACTCGTTTATGAGATCAGTATGCAATCTTGCACAGGTAATATATCAGCATCGCCCGCAAAGGCGCACTTGCCTGCTCAACCGGGCTCTTGTTAGTTTGGTGCTCTGTTGCGGAGCTTCTGTTGCCTCAGCACAGGCTGCCTTTCCACTTCATACTGCGGGACCATACATTGTCGATGGCAACGGATATCGGGTGAGACTGAATGCCTTCAACTGGTATGGCGCGGAATCGACAGACTTTGTAGTCGGTGGACTTCAGGCTGCTTCGCTGCAAAGTATCGTCACCGAGATTAAGAGCCTCGGCTTCAACGCCGTGCGCCTGCCTTGGTCCAATCAGATGTATGAAAGTAACCCGGTGGTCGGGAACTATGCGCTTACAGCAAACCCGAACTTACAGGGTCTGAACGCGCTGTCGATATTTGACCAGGTCGTGAGTGCCCTCACCTCTGCCGGGATCATGGTCATTCTGGATGACCACACCAGCAATGCGATATGGTGTTGCGGTAATGATGGCAACACGCTTTGGTACAACAGCTCCTACCCTGAGACGAGTTGGATCAGTGACTGGCAGGGCATGGCAAATCGCTATAAGAGTAATACCGCGGTGATTGGTGTCGATCTGCGGAACGAGCCGCGAGTCAACGCGACCTGGGGCGGAAGTTCCACCACCGACTGGCATGCGGCCGCCCAGCGCGGTGGCAATGCCGTCCTCAGTGTCAACCCCAATTTGCTGGTGTTTGTCGAAGGAGTCAGTTATGCCGGCGACCTGTCCGGTGTTTCAAGCCTGCCAGTCGCCCTCAGCGTTGCGAACCGCCTCATCTACGAAGCCCACGACTACGGTTATTGGCATTCTGGACTAACCAGCTATACCGACTATAAAAACGCAATTACGCCAAAGTGGGGTTATCTGGTTACCGGTACGAACCCAAAACCATTCTGGATCGGAGAGTTTGGAACTTGCAACACGGCTAGCACTTGCGTGAATTCTAGCAACAATACTGATCTCGGATATTGGTTTAGTTTCGTTACTGCCTACATGCAGGCATATAGCGTCGACTGGTCCTATTGGGGGATCAATGGAACGGAATCGACTGGGAGCGGCCGAACCTATGGGGCAACCGAGACATATGGTGTATTGAATAGATCATGGAACGGGAGCGCGCTCGCAGCGCTTACGTCACGTTTGCAAGTGGTCATGAATACAGGCGCCGACCTCTCTGCGGGAACCTATAAAGTGATCAATGTGAAGAGTGGCTTGGCAATGGAAGTCTCCAATTGGGGCACTGCGAATGGCGATGCCGTGGATCAGTGGAGCTATTTGTCCGACGCAAATCAGAAATGGGCGCTAAATTACTTGAACAACGGCATATACCAGCTGAACAATGTAAATAGTGGCAAAGTCCTGGATATGACAGGCAACGGTACTACCGACGGGACTAAGTTGCAGCAATGGCAAAACCTTGGTGGAAGCAATCAGGAGTACATCATCAGCCAGACGAGCGATGGTTACTTCCGGATCATCAATTCAAACAGCGGCCTGGCCGTCGAAGTGCCGGGTCTTTCGACCAGCAATGGAACGGTGCTGGACCAGTGGGGCTCGAACGGTGGGATCAATCAGGAGTGGAGCCTTGCGGCACCGTAAGGCAATATCGTCACCCAAAACCATAAATTTGCAGCGATCGCTGTGCACTGTTCTTGACATAGCGGCACATAGCCTCCCAGTTGAGGAGTGAAGGGATTGATTATGCGATTGATGTACTCGTGGCGTTCGTTATGTACGGCAAAACAAGATATTCAAAGGTTCCAGGTCAAAATGTTCTGGCCAATACTTGCAGCGCTTTGCGTGGCCAGCGCAGTTCATGCTCAGACCATGAAGGCACCCGATATAACTAAGACGCCGACACTGTATGTCGTTCCGTATGCGCATCTAGACACGCAGTGGCGCTGGAACTTTCCGCAGACCATTAGCGAATATTTGCTGAAGACGATGCGTGTGAACTTCGATTACATGGATAGATACCCGCACTACGTCTTTAATTGGTCGGGCTCCAATCGCTATCGCCTGATGAAGGAATATTATCCGGACGATTACGCCCGGCTGAAAAAGTATGCCGCTGAAGGTCGCTGGTTCCCGGCCGGCTCGTCGGTCGAAGAGGGCGACGTCAATCTTCCCAGCGCCGAGGGGCTGTTTCGCCAGTTTCTGTATGGCAACGAATACTTTCGAAAGGATCTTGGCAAAGCCAGCACCGAATTCATGCTGCCCGATTGTTTTGGCTTCCCTGCTTCGTTGCCCACCATTCTCGCCCACGCGGGGGTGAAAGGATTTTCGACGCAGAAGCTCAATTCTGGTTGGCAGCCGGCGCCGCTGATCGGCGGTCCTGATTCTCCGGAGCAGACCCCGGTAGGGATTCCGTTCAACGTCGGGCTGTGGATCGGACCCGACGGGAAAAGTGTGATCGCTGCATTGAATCCCGGTGGATACACCGCTAAGGTTCACAGCGATCTCAGCCAGCCACCGCCCCAACTGACCCCGCAGTTGGAAGCACAGATGACGCCGGAACAGAAGACGGCCTTCCTCCGTTCCAGAGATACGAACTGGGTCGACCGGATCAACCTCGACGGCAAGGTCACCGGTATCTTCGCGGATTACAAATATGTCGGCACTGGCGATACGGGAGGAGCGACCAACGAGGAAACCGTGAAGATCCTCGAAGCGACCGTCACAAAGACAGAGACATCTCTGCCGCCGCCGCCCGGCCCTCCCGGGTCCGAGACAGGGAAACCGCAGCGACTCGGCGAAGGCCCCGTGCATGTCATCGAGTCTGCCTCCGATCAGATGTTTAACGACATCAAGCCCGAAACGACTGCCCGCATGCCGACCTACAAAGGCGATCTCGAACTCATCAATCATTCCGCAGGCTCATTGACATCCCAGGCCTATCACAAGCGCTGGGTCCTCAAGAATGAACTGCTCGCCGATGCCGCCGAAAAGTCCTCGCTGGCAGCGGAATGGCTAGGCGCCAGAGCCTATCCTCAGCAACGCCTTACCGACGCATGGGTACTTTCGCTCGCCGGTCACTTCCACGATACTGCTGCAGGCACTGCGACGCCGCAGGCCTATCAATTTGCCTGGAACGACGACCTGATCGCGGCCAACCAGTTTGCGGGCATCTTGACCTCGGCAACCGAAGGGGTTGCGTCCGGCCTCGACACACAAACCGCAGGCGTTCCCATCGTTGTCTTCAACCCGCTCAATATCGCGCGTGAGGATGTGGCTGAAGCCAGCGTCGATTTCGCTGCTGGCTCTCCGAAGGGCGTGCGTGTCTTTGACGCAGACCGACACGAAGTTCCATCCCAGCTCGAGGGTAACAAGGTCCTTTTTGTGGCGAAGGTTCCCTCGGTCGGATATGCCGTCTATGATGTCCGGCACGCTGCAACTGCGGCGTTGCAATCGCAGCTCAAGGTGACAGAATCATCGCTTGAGAACAACCGCTATCGCATCCATCTCGATCAAAATGGCGACGTCTCAAGCATCTATGACAAGTCCTTGAACAGGGAACTGCTCTCCGGTCCGATCCGCCTGGCCATTACTACGGATGTGCCCAGGATCTATCCCGCCTGGAACATGGAGTACGAGCAGGTGGAGGCCCCGCCGCGCGCTTATGTCGGCGGCCCCGCCAAGGTCCGAGTCACAGAAAATGGCCCCGTGCGTGTCTCGCTCGAAGTCACACGCGACACCGAAGGTTCCAGATTTACTCAGACAGTTAGCCTTTCGGCAGGCGATGCGGGCAATCGCGTGGAATTCGGCAACGCGATCGACTGGAGAGGTCTCACTTCCAATCTCAAAGCATCGATCCCACTCGCGGCATCGAATCAGAACGCGACCTACAACTGGGAGGTGGGAACAATTCAGCGCCCGAATGCAGCTACGAGGCAATTTGAAGTTGCCTCTCATCGATGGATCGATCTCGCGGACAAGAGCGGCACTTTCGGGACCACCATCCTCACCGACCTCAAAAATGGCTCAGACAAGCCGAACGATAACACCCTTCGCCTCACCCTGGTGCGCTCGCCCGGCATGCGGCCTTCAACGAACGGCCATCCGCCAAGCTTCAGCGATCAGGCAAATCAGGACTGGGGCCATCACGAGTTCCTGTTCGGGCTTACCGGACACGAAGGCGATTGGCGCACAGCCCAGACAGACTGGCAAGCCTACCGGCTGAACGATCCCTTGATAGCCTTCGCAGCGAAGCAACATCCTGGTGCCCTCGGCAAGAGTTTCTCCTTGCTGCATCTCAACAATTCACGCGTCCGTGTCCTCGCTCTTAAGAAAGCGGAGGACAGCGATGAAATCATTGTCCGCATGGTCGAACTGGATGGGAAAGCAGAGCCGGACGTTAGCATCTCCTTCAGCGGGCCAGTCGTCGCCGCCCGCGAAGTCAATGCGCAGGAGCAGCCTGTCGGCCCGGCCACGATCCATGCTGGCGCGCTCGCCACGTCATTTACCCCGTACCAGCCGCGCACGTTTGCCCTGCGCCTCGGCGCTTCCGCAACAAAGCTTGCTGCGATTCAGTCTCAGCCGGTCACGCTGCAGTACGACCTTTCGGTTGCCAGCAACGATGACACCAGGACAGTAGGCGGCGGCTTCGACGGCCACGGCAACGCCATGCCCGCTGAAATGCTGCCCGACCATATCAACTACCATGGCGTCCAATTCAACCTGGCGCCCGCAAAGACAGGATCTCCGAGCGCGGTCGTTGCCAAAGGCCAGACGATTCGCCTGCCCGCCGGCCAGTTCAACCGCGTCTATTTTCTTGCGGCGTCTGCGGACGGAGATCAAACCGCATCGTTCCACCTCGGAGAAAGAGCCGTAAGTCTCAATATCCAGGATTGGGGCGGGTTCATCGGCCAGTGGGATACGCGCATCTGGAAGGATCTCCCACACACCGACTGGGCGATCTCCGCCAATCATGCCGTCTGGCCTCCGCCCGACATGGCGCAGCGCGAGAAGCCTGACCCAACCCCCTCTTACCCCGGGGACTATGTCGGCCTCGAAGCGGGCTTCGTCAAACCCGCGGGTGTGGCCTGGTACGCATCGCATCATCACACTGCCGATGGCCTCAACCAACCCTATCAGTACTCCTATCTCTTTGCTTACTCAATGGATGTCAACCCAAACGAAAGAACACTTGTGCTGCCGGACAATAGCAAAATCCGCATCCTCGCGGTGTCAGTTGCCCAGGAAAATCCGGAGTTGAAACCCGCGCAACCCCTCTTCGACACATTGAATAGAACCGAGCCCCCAAAAGCGATGGAGAAGGCACTTCCATGAATCATTCATCTGCATCGCTTCAATCGAGGACGTAACCATTGTCCAATGAGATGAATCGTGCTGCTGCGGTCTCCCGCAGGAAGTTCCTACGCAATTGCGCTGCCACAGCGACACTGACCTCGTTGCCCATCCTTGGCGGGTGGGACTCAGGTGGCCGTAGCGTTCCTGGAGAGGGTGGGCCCGCTTCGCGCACCATCTCCCTGGACGACGACTGGCTGTTTGGAGGAAAGCTCGACACCTCGGCCCCCAACCCGCACTCGCTCGATCCGGCCTTCGATGATTCCCATCTCCCCCAAGTCACATTGCCGCATTGCGTGACTCCGCTCTCCTGGCAAAAGTGGGACCCCGCGGAATGGCAGCATGTCTGGCTCTATCGCCGTCACTTCAAAATGCCAGACGCACTCGGCGCGGGTCGCGTCTTCCTGCATTTCGATCGTGTGATGGCTGCCGCGACTCTCGCTTTGAATGGCCACGCTCTGGAACAGCATCAGGGAGGATACTTGCCCTTCCAGCGCGAGATCACCGGAATCATCAAAGAAAACAACACTCTCGCAGTCGAGGTTGATTCGCGCTTTCTCAGCATTCCGCCCGCAGGCAATCCCAAAGGACCCAACTCCGTGGATTATCTGCTGCCCGGTGGAATCACCGGCTCAGTCCATCTTCGTGTGCTTCCGCAGGTTTTCATCAGCGATGTCTTTGCTAAACCACTCGATGTGCTGGGTCCCGGTCGCCGGCTGGAAATCACCTGCACTATTGACGCGGGCGCCCACTTGCCTGGGCATTTTCGCCTCTCCGCGACTCTCTCGTCCGGCAACGCAAAAATCGCCGAAGCGTCAAACAACCTGGTCATCGAGCAGCCTGGCGAGACCGAATCCACGCTTGTTTTAGACGATCTCCGCAAAATCGAGCTTTGGGATGTCGTTGCGCCTCACCTCTACGATCTCCAGGTAACGCTGCTCCACAACGATCAACCGATACACGCCTACCGAACGCGCATAGGATTTCGCGAAGCTAGCTTCGGCGTAGACGGATTCTTCCTCAACGGCCGCCGGCTCCAGCTCTTCGGACTGAACCGGCACGAATCGTTTCCCTATGTGGGATATGCGATGCCCCCTCGCGTCCAAAGGCGTGACGCGGAAATCCTGCGGCACGACTTCAACTGCAACATCGTACGCTGTTCCCACTATCCGCAGTCTCCGGCATTTCTGGACGCATGCGACGAACTTGGATTGATGGTCTGGGAGGAGACGCCCGGCTGGGGATATCTCGGCGATGAGCATTGGCAGGACGCAGTCGTCGACAACGTCCGCGATATGGTGCGCCGCGATCGTAACCGTCCCTCCATCATCATCTGGGGCGTCCGCGTCAATGAGTCACGCAACGACCAACCGTTGTATCAACGCACAACGGCGCTTGCGAAATCGCTCGACGGATCACGGCCGACTTCCGGCTCAATGACAAACTTCCGCAACTGGCAGCAGGAATGGCACGAGGATGTATTTGCCATGGACGACTATCACTCAGCACTAGACGGCAGTGTCGGCATCTATCCCCCACTGCCGGGGATACCGTACATGCTGTCCGAGACGGTGGGGCAATATTCCTATGGTGGAAATGGATTCAACAACAAATACCGGCGTGCGGGCGATTTAGCGTTGCAAACTCAACAGGCCTTGTTCCATGCGCAAGCTCACGACAGGGCCGCAGCCTACCCGCGGTGCGCCGGTGTGATCGCCTGGTGCGCTATCGACTATGCCAGTCTTATGAATGATCACGCCGGCGTAAAGTGCCCTGGCGTTGCGGATGTCTTCCGCATCCCGAAATTAGCGGCCTCTTTCTATCGCTCTCAGAGCGTCCCGGAGACGAGGCCGGTGATCGAACCAAACTTTTACTGGGACTTCGGTCCTGGCTCGCCCAATGGGCCTGGCAACCACGCCTCTATCTTTTCCAATTGCGAACGGTTGGTACTACGGATCAACGGCCGAGAGCATGCTGGCGTTCATCGCGATGCAGCCGCTTTTCCGCATCTCAAGTATCCGCCGTTTCTTGCGGACCTGGAACTGGATGGCTCTGGCAGACCCGAACTCCGAATTGAGGGGTATCTAGGCGACCATCTCGTCCTGTCGCGCTCGTTCTCATCCGATCCTTCCGCGGATCGGCTTTCCTTGAATTTGGATGACACCGAACTGACGGGAGACGGATCGGATGCCACCCGGCTGACATTCAAAGTCACCGACAAGTTCGGCGCACCCCGTCCGTTTGTTCAAGGTGAGATCGCCTTTCAAATCCACGGCCCCGGACTCATCGTAGGCGATAATCCCTTTCAACTGGAGGACAGCGGCGGTTCTGGCGCCGTCTGGATCAAGGCCGCGCCCGGCGGAGCCGGGAAGATCAGAATCGAAGCCGCACACGCTTTGCTAGGAAGGCAAACAGTTGAAATCGAGGTCCGTGCAGCCTCTAAGCAATCTCTGAACAAGTCCCGGCTTTGATAGGGACGGGCTTCAGCCCGTCCATAAAAGCCGCAAAAGTTAATGTGGCTTTAGCCCCTGAGGGAATGCCAAAAGTACTTGTTCAGACCTTCTCTAAGCCTGCTTTATCAGTAAGCATTTCGTGTCGATCGATAGGGTTACGGTTGTCTCACCTCCAGAGATCGTTCTCGTGATGCTTGAAAGATCGCAACAATCGTTAGAAATTCCAACCATTACAAGGGTTGTCTCCTTGACATTCGTGCCAGAGCATAGATACAGTTTCATAGCAACTGAGAGACCGGTTTCTAACAAAAGGAAAACGTTGAACCGAGAACCGGTTTTCAAGAGGGGTTGATCATGATTGACACAGAAACATCAGTGGAGCAGTTGACTCTTGAGGCTTTGGAGGCGGGGGAAGGGGTCTTGCGACTTGCGCCAACGTGGGTCCCAAGGTCCTACCTCGTGCCGGGACGGAGACTCAAACTGGATTCGCGCGATCTCTATGCCTACGGAACCCATCGCGGTGGCATCGATGAACGCTGGATTGCCTCGACAACATTTGCAATGAATGAAAACCGTACGCCAGATGAAGGGCTCAGCTTTGTTGTCTCGGGAGGAGAGCGTTTCACGCTCAAAGAGGCGGTTCAAGCCGAAGGCCCTCGCATGATCGGGCAGACGATGTGGGAGACCTATGGCCGCTGGCCGGTCTACAGTAAGTTTTTTGATAACTTCGGCCCCATCCCGCACCACCTCCACCAGAGTGAGGAGCAAGCGAAGCTGGTGGGCCGAGAGGGCAAGCCCGAGGGATACTACTTCCCTCCGCAACTGAATGCCACCTCCGGCAACTTCCCCCATACCTACTTTGGCCTTGAGCCGGGCACGACGAGGGAAGATATTCGCAGGTGCCTCGAACGCTGGGACGCGGGCGACAACGGCATTCTCGACTTTTCGAAGGCGTACCGGCTGAAACCTGGAACGGGCTGGCTCGTGCCGCCGCGTGTCCTCCATGCGCCTGGATCTCTGTTGACCTACGAACCGCAATGGGGCAGTGACGTTCTGTCCATGTTCCAGTCGATGGTGGACGGGCGCCGCGTAGAGCGAGAGCTCCTTGTTCAGGATGTACCCAAAGAAAAGCATGACGACCTGGATTTCCTGGTTGATCTCGTGGACTGGGAGCGCAATACGGATCCCAACTTCAAGAAGAAGCATTACATCGAGCCCATACCGGCAACCGGTTCCGACGAAGAAAGCTATGTCGACAAATGGGTCGTGTACGGTACGATTGGCGGCCAGCAGCGCTTCAGCGCGAAAGAGCTTACTGTCCTCCCCGGCGCGAGCTGCACCATTCGCGATCCTGGGGCTTACGGCCTCATCGTCACTCAGGGACATGGCACGCTCAACAATCTGAACATTGACTGCCCGTCTCTTATTCGCTTCGGACAAATGACCGAGGATGAAGTCTTCGTCTCCTATGAAGCCGCTACTGGAGGAGTGACCTTTATTAATCCTTCGCCAACCGACCCCTTGGTAACTCTGCGGTACTTCGGACCGGATGTTCATTCCGACATGCCCAACGTCGGCGACCATACTCGTTGAGTTCGGAGCCATGGATATGACTGTAATTGCCGCGAGAGGCCGAGACATCAGGGGCGTTCCACGGGAGAAGGAGTTCTGCGATGCAGCGGCAGCATTTCGAAGACAAGAACGCTAAGATTCAGGACCAATTCCGCCAGCTCAGGAAAACCTCTCCGGAGATGCTGAAGACTCGACTCAACCTCTCCTGGAGCAACTGGGGGTTCGGTCGGGAGTCGCTTCAGGATTCCGCGGCACGACTGCAGAAGGCAAAGGTTCCTTTCATCGAATTGCACGGCAATCACTACGGGCCGGACCTTGGATATAAAGTTGACGAAACTCTAAAGATTCTCGGCGATCATGACCTGCGAGTCTCCGGCGTCTGCGGCATGTTCTCCGCGGACAATGACTTGTCGAGCAATCATGCAGTCTGCCGTCAGGCGGCGGTCGATTATCTAAGACGTGAGATTCCCTTCACCAAAAACGTCGGTGGATCATACCTGTTGGTGGTGCCGGGAGCCGTAGGAAGAGCTAAAGCATATGACGACGTGGAATTCGATCGCTCGGCGGAGACCTTGGCGATCCATGCTGACTGGTTTGTCGAACACGGTGTGAAGGCAGCAATCGAACCAATCCGATCCGCTGAAGTCAGTCTCGTCCATACGGTCGCCGACGCGAAGCGATACATCGCTGAGGTCAACCATCCCGGGGTAGCGCACATCAATGGCGACGTCTATCATATGCAGTCGGAAGAAAGTCATATTGGCGACGCCCTCCTGGACGCCGGAGATCAGTTGCTCAACTTCCATTTTGCAGACAGCAACCGAAGCGCTTTGGGAGAAGGCTCCATCGACGTATGTACCATCATCCGGGCTCTGTATGTCATCGGGTACAACCGGGAAGGGCATTTTGTGACATTCGAACCGCTCGGCCCCGGCGGCGATCCATACCCGGCCATGTACGGCAGGCCCGATAAGGCCAAACTCGACGCGCTGGTCCACAACAGCATCCGCTATTTCCGCGATTGCGAAGAACTGGTGCTCTCGGAGTAACGCCGAATCCCAACGAACGCGACCAATACCTCTCAGTGCTGAAGAACCAAGCTAGCCGAGGATTAGGGAATGACTATGTGCAGCATTGTGGCGGCGTGGATGCCGGCAGTCGGTGAGCGACTAATTTCGCTGTCTTTTTCGGATATTCTCATCATCGTCTTGTACTTTGTCATGGTGCTGGGAATCGGCATTTACCTTAAGGGTTACGCAAATACCTCCAGCGATTTCTTCATGGCCGGACGCGAGATGACCGCATGGGTCGCGGGCCTCAGCTTTCTCTCCGCCAACCTGGGCGCTCTCGAATTGATGGGTTGGGCGGCGTCCACTTACCAATATGGAATTTTGGCGGCGCATTTTTATTGGATCGCGGCCTTCCCGTCCATGGTGTTTCTTGGATTGGTAATGATGCCCTTCTACTACATCTCCAAGACGCATTCAGTCCCCGGCTATCTTCAATTGCGTTACAACGAATCGACCCGCGCCCTCAGCGGCATCTCGTTCGCGTTAATGACGGTACTGATGTCGGGCATCAACATGTACGCGATGGCCATCGTGATGAAGGTCGTTCTAGGATGGAACATCCACTTCAGCATTTGGGTGTCGTCTCTGACGGTTGCGATTTACGTTACGCTGGGTGGGCTTTATTCCGCAATCTTCAATGAAGTCCTCCAGTTCTTTCTGATATGGCTAGGCGTTCTGACCGTTCCCATCCTTGGCATGATTGAGGCCGGCGGATGGTCCGGTCTGGTGCTCAAGATTCATCAGAGGGTTCAAAGTGATAACTATGTCCATCTGTGGAGCACGCTTGGAACCTTCTCCGGAAATCCCATGGGCGTGCACTGGACCGGAATTCTTTTGGGACTCGGTGGCGTGATTGCATTTGGCTATTGGACAACGGACTTTCTTGTCGTCCAACGAGCGATGGCTGCGAAAGACCTGAGGTCTGCGCAATTTGCGCCCATAATCGCCTCCTACTTTAAGATGATCGTTCCTTTGATCGTCATTCTTCCTGGCCTATTGGGCTTGGCCGTTCTACCGTATCATCTGGTTCCGGAGAGCGCGGCAGGACCTGGAATGCACAGTTACAACGAAGTGCTACCGCTTATGCTCGCGCGCTATTGCGGCCCGGGCCTGCTCGGCTTGGGCGTCACCGCGCTGATTGCCGGCTTCATGTCCGGAATGGCCGGGAACGTCAGTGCTTTTGCGACGGTCTGGACGTACGACATTTATCAACCCTACATACGCAAGATGGCGTCGGACGCACATTACGTCCTCGTCGGCCGCTGGTGCACCATCCTCGGAGTGATCCTCAGCATAGGCACCGCCTATTTCGTGACCCAGTTCAAGAGCATCATGGACTACATGCAGGCGCTGGTGAGCTTTTTCATCGCGCCGCTGTTCGGCACGGTAATCATAGGCATGATGTGGAAGCGGGCGACACCAAAAGCAGGCTTTTGGGGCCTTCTCGCCGGCACCGTTTCCTCAATCGGGATGTATACGTTGGTGAAGATCCACCCTGCTTTTCTCTCGGTGATTGCACTTTCGCCTAACGCGAAGGATATGGCAGAGAACCTCTACCGCGCACTTTGGTCCTGGATTATCTGCGTTGTGGTCACCATCATCGTCAGTCTATTCACAACGCCAAAACCCGCCGCCGAGTTGACCGGGCTGGTGTATGGCTACACAACAATTCCATCCGATAAAGCCCTGCCGCTCTACAAGAGACCAATCTTCTGGGCAGGTGGCGTGGCTATCTTCTTCGTCGCCCTGCAGTGGATGTTCTGGTAAATGAGAATGGCAAGGATATGACGAGAATCACTGGGCCCAGACAACTGGCTTGTCTCTGTTGCATTGCTATATGGGTAGCGATGCTCAACCGTCCATGTTTCGCAGCGTTGGGAAACACATCACGCTCCGATCATCCAACATATCTCGCTCTTCCGCTAACAGGAAGCAATCAGAACGCACCAAACCAGAAAATACTCGACCGATATGGCATTCCTTTCCTTGAAGGAACACTGCAAGTCGAACCCGGCGGAACGACCAAGGTAGATGTCGCAAGCCATGTAAAGCGACTATTCCTTCTTGGCATGACTGAGTCTGCCGGGGTCCGCTGTTGGGCAGACCCACGGGACTATTCGGTCCGGTTCTTTGTCGGGGATCGCCTGGGACAAATCCGTCTGGACTACGCCGATGGCTCAACGCAGGTCTTTCCGTTGGTCCTGGGGGAGAGCGTTTGGTGGGGTCAGCCTTTCTACAACTATCCCGAACCATTTCAGAGCGACCCACAGTTACGGACAGCGCTCGGTGCCGCGATGCATCTCTATCCCCCGGAGCCTGTGAAGGACGGCAATTACGTGGCGGTCATCACGCCCAGGGCCGCTATCCTTCGCAGCATCACCATCGAGAACTCTCCAGCCAAGAAGGGAGGAGTAACAATCTCCGGGATCACGCTCGAGACCGCAGAGAAAGCCGATATCTCCGGCGCAGTCTCCCTCCCGGCTGGCACACCCTCCCCGCAATTCGACAGGTTTATCCAGGATAAATCGCTTCGCCCTCTCGGCCAGCGTGAACCTGAAGCGCTACGGCGACTCACTGATCTTCGGCGCGCCCTCTACACCAGCAATGAAGACTTCAAAGGCCATGTCGCCAAGACCATTCCGCCCGAATATTCCGGACCCAATATTTCTTTCAATGGAAGTATTTTCGCGGACATTCTGGAAAATGCCTTCCGCTACAACATAGAAGACATCAAAAGTAAGATCGACGAAGACGGAATGTATCACACGTCCACCAAAGATGCCGTCTCCTGGGGGCCCGCCGGCTTCGGAACCTATCGCAAGAACGCTGGTATGTACTATCACGCTTCGTGGTCGCGGGATATGGGGCGAAGCCTTGAGGAACTCACCGACCTCGGCTACATCAAGGAAACTACCCGCGGCGCCGACTACAGCCTGCGCACGGCACGCCTCTGGGAACAGCCGCCTGCTCCCAGGTTCGATAATCAATATTTCCCCCCGCATTGGGGTCGCGTCGCCAACAATCCCAATGGAGCCCCGCCCTTTGAAAACGACGGGCAGGGACTCGTTACACTATTTCTCTACAGGCTTTGGCAGCACCAGCCCAATCGGAACGAGTGGCTTCTCTCCCATTGGGTCGACGTGAAGGCAGCCGGAGATTGGATATTGTGGCAGTTCGATCATCCCGCGATATCGGGCGCCACCGACGGTGTGCTTCATACCACCGGAGAATCCGCGGCAGGGAATGGATTCTCCGTTTACGCCGACTACGTTTGTATGGAAGCCCTGCGAGCTTTGGCCACAATGGCGGACTCCATCGGAGAGAAGGAATCGGCAGACCTCTGGCGGCAGCGAGCGAAGAAAATGCACACAGCCATTGCAGCCAGGTACATCACGACCGACCCAAAATACGGACGTGTGTGGACGCTCGACTCCGCAGGTTGGCCAAATCAAAGTACGGTCCTTGGCCCACTCATCTTTTCCGCGGACTTTCAGGGTTTTGCGCCGGAGGATGACGACCCAGGTTTGCGTCCAGTCAACCAGGCAACCTATCAGAGAGTGATTGATACCTATCGTCCCTTCGGGTTCTATGGACAGGCGATGGGTTACGGTCAAGGCTTCATTACCCAGTCTGCCCTGCTTCTCGACCGGATGCAGGATGCCACGCAGATGCTGGATTGGACGGCCAGAGGAATCTATGATCCTCGAATTGGTTCATTCATTGTTCCGGAAGGTGTCCAGATCGATCCGACGGGCCAATTCTGGTATCGCGCCGGCGACCTGGGGAACGGTGTGCAGGAAGCCGAAATCATCAAAGCTTTGCGCATCGTTATTGGCATGGATAACACTCAGCCGGATCGCCTCCGCCTTTTTCCGAGAATGCCTTATGACTGGAGTGGAATAACCGTAGGAAAATACCCGGTCCTCTTCGAACGTCTCGGCAAAGCGGATACTGCGCTTATAGATTACAAACTAGAACGCATCGCTGCTCGGATGAGCTTGAGTATCTCTTCCGACAAGGAGTTGGGGCCTGTCACAATACGCCTGGGCCCTTTCGCTCACCAGCCCAACGCGTCCAGCGTTCGGTTCAACGGAAAGCTGCCTGCGCATGCATCGATTCAGCACAGTGGAGACTCCTGGTGGGTCAGATTCACGACCGCAATCGGGCCGGCTGCCGGGATTACACGATAATGGAGGTCACACGATGAGCGGAAAAACCCACATGTTGCCCGTATGGTTCTTCATTGGAATACTGCTGACGGTATACGGATTCATCATCTTGGCCACCGCGGTGGTCGACTTCTCAGAACCAACCACAGTTGTGCTTGCGAAATATCATCCCGCTCTCTTCGGAGGCATCCTCCTTTTGCTGATCGGAGGCTTTTACACTCTCTGGTTCTGGCCAAGGCGCCATAAGGATAACTAGAGCCTAAGATCATGAGTCTGCCGACCATCCCTGGTAATCGATCATGTGCCCAGTCAGTGTACCGAGTAGACTTATCCTGCGGCAGTTTGAGAGGTAACCATTGAACATAAGGGAAATTGCGCGTCGATCACGTGTTTCACATTCAACGGTGTCCAGGGTAATTAATAATGTTGAGACCGTAGACCGTAAGCTGGCTCGTCGTGTGCAGGCGGTTATCGATGAAGTCGGCTATCGCCCGAACTACCAGGCGCGAGCCTTGGCGCG
>OCZT010003484.1_pt1 | contig 16028 bp, 8 predicted proteins | sample 1539031 | NCBI WGS metagenome assembly OCZT01 (sample SAMEA3539308, study PRJEB22396) | soil metagenome | biome: tundra; feature: field; material: soil | place: USA | collected 2010-05 | depth 0.15 m | reverse complement strand
CCACGTCGCCCGGCTTCACGTCGCCTCGATCGCGCATGTAGTGCAACTGCGTTCCATGCATTCCGCCGCCCACGATCGAGCCATACGACGGACGCGCGCCGCCGAGCCGCATGAAGGCATATTCGAGCGCGGCCTGGATTTCGTACTCCTTCGCCGGCTCGGCAATCGTCATCGCGGAGCGATGGCCCTCCGAGCTGATCTCCGCCGCCTTGCGCAGCAGCGCGATCTCCGCGGGACTCTTCTTCGCCCGCAGCTCATCGACGAGGGCATGTCCGTCGCGCAGCACGAGCCCGCTGTGTCGTGCCGCGATGGAGCGGATGAACTGCTGTCCGCGCGTGAGTGAATCCTGCGACGCGAAATCGGCGTCGGAGAAGTCGCGCAGCGAATAGACCGGCAGTCCGGTGGACGCCAGCGAGTCCACGACCTTGTCGATCGCCGAAAACGATCGCGCGTTCATTCCAAGGTCACGAACGACGGCGGCGGAGTCCGGCCGCCTTCCATAATAGAATGCCGAGCGCGCGTTGACCGGCGTGATGAAGAGCGTGTTGGCGGAACGGCCACCGTGCACGACCATGACCAGCGCCGCGTCGGGCTCGTCAAAATTTGTCAGGTAGTGAAACGAGGGAAGCTGGTAAAAGGGACCGAAGTCCGTGATCGGCGTGCGTCCCCCGAACGCGACGACGATGCCGTCCTTGATGCGTGCAGCGAGTGAGTCGCGTCGCGCCGCATACTCAGCGGCGGGGATCTGCGCGCTGAGGAGCGATGGCATCACGATGGCGAGCAGAGCGCTCAGTGATCTTCTCATGAGCGTGACCTTTACGGAATCAGCCGCGGCGGCGCCGGCGGCGGCTTGATCTCATACTCCTTCGGCGGTTCGGCGCCCATGAGATTCTTCACGAAGTAATCCCACCGCTTGCGCATCATATAGGACGACATGCTGCCGTAGCCATGCGCCTGGTTGGGCAGCATGAGCAGATCGAAGTCCTTGTTCGCCTTGATCAGCGCATCGACGACGAGCGTCGTGTTGTTCGGCGGCACGTTGTCGTCCAGCGTGCCGTGCGCGAGGAGCAGCTTGCCTTTCAGATTCCTGGCGAGCGACTGGTTGGCTTCGGGCGCGTAGTTGTCCGTTGCGCCGTTCTTCACGAGCAGACCCTGATAGCGCTCGCCCCAATCGTCCTCGTAGACGCGGTTGTCGTGATTGCCGGATTCGGCGATTCCGACCTTGAAAAAATCCGGATAGCGGAACATCGCGTCAGCCGTCGCGAAGCCACCGCCCGAGTGCCCCCAGATGCCCGCCTTGTCGAGGTCGATGAACTTGTAGCGCGATGCAAGCTCCTTCATGCCCGCAACCTGATCGGGCAGGGTGTTGTCGCCCATCTTGCCAAAGTACGCGTCGTGGAAGGACTTCGAGCGCCAGGGCGTGCCCATTCCGTCGATCTCGACGACGATGAATCCCAACTCGGCCAGCGCCTGATTGTCTCCGCGCGCCGGGCTGAAGCCGCGTCCACCAACGCTGCCCGTCTGCGGACCGGGATAGATGTGGTTGATGATCGGATACTTCTTCGTCGAGTCGAGCGAGGCGGGCGTGTACATGAGCCCGTACAGATCGGTCTTGCCGTCGCGGGCCTTCACGGTGATCGGCGTTGGTGGCATGCAGCCGCTCTCGAGCAGGCGCGAGATGTCGGCCTTCTCGAGCGTGGCGACGAGCTTGCCGTTCTCATCGCGCAGCACCGTGACCGGTGCGACGTTGGGCTGCGCATAGGTGTCCACGAACCAGTGCCCCGACGGCGAAAACGTCACGTCGTGATCGCCGTTCTCCGGCGTGAGCATGGCGAACTTCTTTCCGTCCATGCCAACCTTGCAGAGCGCGCGGAAATACGGATCGCGGCCCGGCGCCTTGCCAACGCATCCGAACCACAGCGTGCGCGTCTTCTCGTCGACGCGAAGGAGCTGCGTCACGTTGCCGACACCTGTCGTGATCTGGCTCTTCAGCTTCCCGGTGTTGAGATCATAAAGGTAGAGCTGGCCCCAGTCGTCGCGCTCCGAGAACCAGATGACCTCGTTCGACGCGGGCAGCACGTGCCAGTTCACCTTGCCGTTGCCCGACTCGAACTGCGTCGCCACCGTCTCGTCGAACACGTCGCGAATGGCGCCCGTCGCTACATCGGCAACGCGGAGGCGCGCCTGCTTGTGATCGCGTGACGTGGACACGAAGGCGATGTGCGAGCCATCGGGATACCATTCGACGTCCGCCCATTCTCCGGCGCGACAGGCGACGTCGTCGCACAGCGTAGAGCGGTGCTGGTCGGCCGGCATCTGGAATCGCGTGACCGCCGCGGCATCGACGTCGATGACGACGCGCTGAATCGTCGTGATGATGCTGTCGCCGGGCAGCGGATACGCCCACGACGACAGGACCGGATGCCCGGTGTTGGTGTTGACCAGATGCATCATGCCCACGCCGCGCTCGTCCTGCTGGAAGGTCGCGATCTTCTTGGAGTCGGGCGACCACATGACGATCGGCCGATCGGAGTGCTGCCAACCCGCGTTGTCCGTGGCGTAGCCGAAGCTCTTCACGCCGTCATGCGTGAGCTGCGTCTCCTGACCCGTGGCGACGTCCTTCACCCACAGATTGAAGTCCTTGATGTAGACGGCGCGCTTGCCGTCTGGCGACCGCACGTCCGGACGCGCGCCACCACGTCGGCCTGCGGGGACAGCAGGTGTCGCCGCTTCGCGATCGTCCATGGCCGCGCCGCAACGGCCCGTCTCCGTGTTGCAGTCGAAGCCCCGTGTGCCGACGCGCACGCGAATCGATCCGTTGGGCAGGTATTCGAACTGATTGAACGGCAGAGCATTGGCGCTATACGTCGCACCCGCGGCCGCCGAGAGTGCGGAGGCGAACTTCGCCTGATCGAAGGCGGCCGTGCGCGTTCCCTTCGTGGGATCGACGAGGATGAATTGCGAGCCGCCCGCGATCGTCGTGCGGTACCAGAATCGGTCGTTCGGGAGCCACGTCGGGCGGACCGAGGCTCCGTAGACGAGCTGGCTGGTGTATTGGGCGAGTGTGCGTTCCGCGCGACCGTAGTCGTCGGCGGTAAGAACGCGTGGTTGCTGGGCGCCGGCGGAAATCGCCGCGATGGCGGTCGCCAGGGAGCCGGCGAGGACGCGGAAGTTAGAACGTGGTGACATGCGTATTCTTGAGACGAAAAAGAAGGAGAAACTGGGTGTGCAGCGAATAGAGCATCTCTAATGATACGGACGTGCAGCGCATGGCGTTCTTACCAGATGCGTGGCAGGACCGCACCCGCACGCACCATAGGATCACCAGCCTTGCACCCCCAGGCTGCCCGGAACTCGGGCATGTTGCTCAATGGCCCATTCACCCGCCATTCCGGTGGCGCGTGCTCGTTGGAACTGACCTGCCAACGGAGGAACTCCGGCCTGGCGACCTCGCGCCACACCTGCGCCCATCCGAGGAAGAAGCGCTGTTCCGGGGTGAAGCCGTCGATCTTTGCGCGCGGATCATTGCCGAGCGCGCGCTCCATCGCCGCGTACGCAATGGTGAGTCCGCCGAAGTCTCCGATGTTCTCGCCGAGCGTCAGCTTTCCGTTCACGTGCGTGGCCGTATCGAGCACCGTGTACGTGTCGAACTGCTTCACGATCTTGTCCGCTTCCGCGACGTAGCGCGTCCCATCTTCCTTGCTCCACCAGTCGCGGAGATTGCCGGCCTTGTCGTACTGTCGCCCTTGATCGTCGAACGCGTGCGACATCTCGTGCCCGATGACGGCACCCATCGCACCATAGTTCACCGCTTCATCCGCGTTCGCATCGAAGAACGGCGGTTGCAGGATACCGGCGGGAAATACGATCTCGTTCAACAGCGGGTTCTCGTACGCGTTCACGGTGGGTGGCGTCATCCCCCATTCCGTTCGATTCGTCGGCTTGCCGATCTTGGCCCAATCGCGATGTGAGGCCCACCCGTCGGCCGCCCGAACGTTGGTGAGGTAGTCGTCCTGCACGACGGCGAGCCTGGAGTAATCGAGCCACTTGTCCGGATAACCGATCTTGCGCGTGAAGGCGTCGAGCTTGATGAGCGCCTCCTGCTTCGTCGGTGCGCTCATCCAATCGAGCTTCTCGATGCTGGCACGAAACTCCTTCACGAGATTGTCCACGATCTTCACCGCGCGCGCCTTGGCCACGGGAGGAAAGGTCCGCTTCACGTATTCCTGCCCGAGCAGCTCGCCGAGCCGACGGTCCGTCGACGCGACGCACCGCTTCCAGCGTGGCAGGATCTCGGTGGCACCGGAGAAGATCTGTTCCAGGGCGAAGTCCTCGCGGACGAACGGCGTGGCGAGCGACGGCGCCGAGTAGTGCACGGCCCGCCAGCGGAGCAGGGTCTTCCAGTCGTCCACGGAGATCGTGGTGAACAGCGTATCGAACGAGCGGAAGAATTCTGGCTGGCCGACGTCGACGCGCCCGACGCCAGGCACGCCGATGCCCGCATAGAACGCGTTCCACGAGAAGTGCGGCGTGAGCGAGTCTGCCTGCGCGAGCGTCATGCGGTGGTAGTTCGCAATCGGATCGCGCAACTCCACGGGCGTACGCGACGCGCGCGCGAACTTCGTCTCGATGTCCACGATCGTCCGTGCCTCGGCGGCCGCGCGATCGGGAGCGTCGCCGAGCAGCTGGAGCATGCGAGCGACGTGCGCGGAGAACTTGTTCCGGATCGCGACGGACGCAGAATCGGTCTTGCTGTAGTACTCGTTGTTCGGCAGCGAGAGTCCGCCCTGATAGAGACCAGCGATGGTATTCGCCGCGTCCTTGGCGTCCTGCGTCGATCCGTCCGACCATGGAGCAAGACCGGCGCGCATCTCGAGCACACCGAGTGCGTGGGCGAGATCCGCGCGATTCTTCACGGCGGCAATGATATCCAGCTCGGGTTGCAACGCGGCGGCGCTACGCCGGTCGATGGCCGCAGTGTCCATGCACGTCGCGTAGAAGGCACCCACCTTCCACGCCGCGCTCCCCTGCTCGGCCTTTCGCGCGCGCACGGCCGCCGCGTCGCTCTCGAGAATGTCGTGAAGCACCGCCTCGTTGCGGTCCGCCAGTTCGCGGAACGAACCGAACGACGAATACGCGGCGGGAATCTTCGTCTTCGCCAGCCAACCCCCGTTGGCAAATCGGAAGAAATCGCTGCACGCCGCGCAGGACGTGTCCATGTTCGCCGGATCGATCGGCTTCGACGGTGTCGTGCGTTGTGCGCCGAGGGTGGCGGACAGCGACGCGAGCAGGAGGCACAGCGCGGCACCAGGTCGCGAGACAGAAGGAACGCTCATTCGGCGAGACTCCAGGCGAGTGGAAGAGACGCCTGCAAAGTATGACTGCCGTGGCGGCGCGGGAAGTCGTCTCTTGCGGATGGTGTCCAGCAGGCCCGACGCCTATGATGGAGTTTCCAGACCGCGAATTCGTGAGCATGCCCGAACTGCCCGATGTCACCGTGTACGTCGAAGCCATCGAGGCACGCATCGGTGGCCAGCCGCTCTCGGCGTATGCCATCCTCAGCCCGTTCATTTTGCGGACGGTGGAGCCTCCGCTGGATGTCCTCATCGGCCGCACCGTCACGAGCGTGCAGCGGCTCGGCAAGCGCATCGTCATCGGCTTCGACGGAGACTTCTTCATCGTGATTCATCTCATGATCGCCGGACGATTCCGTTGGATCGACACCGGCGCTCGGAAGAAGGTGCCGGCTCGCATCGCGCTCGCGGAGCTGGAGTTCACGACGGGAACGCTCGTCCTCACCGAGGCAGGCAGCAAACGGCGAGCATCACTTCACGTCGTGCGCGGCCGAGACGCGCTGCGGCAATTCGACCGCGGCGGGCTCGAGGTGCTGAACGCAACGATCGATCAGTTCGCCGAGCGTCTCGCGCGGGAGAATCACACGATCAAGCGTTCGCTCACGGATCCCAGGCTGTTCAGTGGAGTTGGCAACGCCTACTCCGACGAGATCCTCCATCGCGCTCGGCTGTCCCCGCTCAAGCTGACGAGCCGGCTCACCGAGGACGAGATCGCTCGCCTGTTCCACGCCACGCGCGACACTCTCGTCGCGTGGACGGAGCAGCTGCGCGCCGAGGCAGGAGGCAGATTCCCTGAAAAGGTCACCGCCTTTCGCGAGGGCATGGCGGTGCACGGCAGATACCGCGAGCCCTGTCCTGTCTGCGAGACGCCGGTGCAACGCATCCGCTACAAGGACAACGAGACGAACTACTGTGCGCGCTGCCAGACGGAAGGGCGTCTCCTCGCCGACCGCGCTCTGTCGAAGCTGCTGCGACAGGATTGGCCGAAGACGATCGAGGAACTGGAAGGCTAGGCTCGAGATCCTCCGGAGCGCTAGACGTGCCCTTCCCAAACGAGCGGGAGGACGACGCTGAACGTCGATCCCACTCCAGGCTGGCTATGCACCTCGATATGGCCGCCGAGCAGCGTGGCAAGACGCCGCGAGATGTAGAGGCCGAGCCCGGTTCCACCGTGTCGCCGCGTGAGGCCGCTGTCCACCTGCGCAAAGGGACGGAACAGGCGCTTGAGCTCTTCCTCAGGGATCCCGATTCCCGAGTCCTGCACGTCGATCCAAACTGCCGCAGCACGAACGCTGAGGGCGATGGAGACCGTCCCCGTGTCGGTGAACTTGACGGCATTGCCGAGCAGGTTGACCAGGATCTGCCGCGACTTGTCGATGTCGCTCGTCATCCGAATGAAGTTGCTCGGTAGCGAGACCTCGATTTCCAGCTTCTTCTGGTCAGCGAGTGGCTGCACCACCGCGATCGCCGCGCGCACGAGGTCCGCCGCGAGAAACTCGGTGGGACGCACGACCTCGAGCCCCTCCTCGAGGTTCGTGAACGCGAGAATCTCCTCGATCATCGCCGAGAGATGCATCGTCACCGAACGCATGCGCTCGAGGATGTCGAGTTGCGGATCGCTCACGGGACCGATCACCTGATCGATCAGCAGCTCGTTGTATCCGGCGAGCGCGGTGAGCGGCGTGCGCAGCTCATGGCTCATCGTCGCGAGAAAACGGCCCTTCTCCTTGTCCGCGCTCTGCGCCTGCATGAGCAGCAGCGACTTGTGCACCGCGAGCGCGGCATGATCCGCCAGCACACGCAGCCGGCCGAGCTCGCGCGCGCGAAAAGCGTGCCCGCCCACACCTCGCGCGACCGCGATCACACCGAGCGTTTCGCCATGCGCGCGCAGTGGCGCGACGAGCATGGGCCCGAGAGCGAGTTCCGGAACGACGCGCAAGAGCGGACGACCAGACTCGCGGTAGTTCTCCACGCTCACGATCTTGTGCTCCGTGATCGCCTCCATGAGAAGCGATCCCTCCAGATCGAAGAAGCGCCCGCGTGCCGGCACGAGGTCGCCCGCCGCCGCGACGACCTCTCCCTGATGCCCGAGCACGCGCAACACTGCCGCACTGCTCGCGCTGCACTGGTGCGTCGCGATGTCGCACAGCGTGCGCAGCACCTCGGCCATGTCCGTCACTTCGGCGAGGCGCCGGGCGATATCGTTCATGGTGGCGCGCTCGTCGTCGCCGTCGAGGCGTGCTTCGACAACGAGACCGTCACCAGCACGGTGCACACTGCAAACGAGACGTCGCGTGACGGTATCGGCCCGCACTCCGCGGAGTGTCAGCGTTATCGTGCGCGACTCGCCGTCCATGAGCACGGCGCGCAGCTCCTCTTCCACCGGCGCGGCTTCGTCGTCGAGGAGCGATGCGAGCGGAGCTCCAACGCTCACCGGCGCGCCCAGCCACGACTCCCAGCGCGCGTTCGCGTAGCTCACATGCAGATCGCGCGCGAGCACGAGGACTCCCAGCTCGAGCGCGTCGAGCAGATGCGCGGCGCCATGTTCCGCCCCGCGGCCGGACGCAGAGCGCTCCTGCTCGGAGGAGTTGCCTCCGATCGCGCTCACTTCACCACTATGACTTGCGCCCACCATGCATGCCGTGGCGTATCAGTGCGGGACCGCGGCCGGCCGCGGTGCGGATACGCCGGTGCCCAACGGGACATCCACGCCGCGCGGCCGCCGCGCACCCTGCAGCAGAGCGAGCGCATCAGCGCGATCGAGAGACGGCAGATAGATCACGCCCGCGAGACCGCTCATCTCGGCGGAAGCGCACTCCTCGGGATGGTGCGTGAGACTCACCGCGAGCACAGGTACCTCGTGTAGTGCGCTGTCGCGGGACCAGACGTCGAGCACGGCGGGGCTCAACAGATCGCTCTCCGCCACCACCAGGTGCGGCTCGAACGAGGCGGCAAGCACCGACGCTGCGTTGACTCCGACCGCCGGTTCACACTGCGCCCCCAGCTCGCGAAAGAGACGGCACAGGTGCTCACTCAGATACTCATGACGTCCGACACACAGCAGCCTCATCCCACAATATACCTCGAAGGGCGGACATTGGGTGTTCACCATCAACCGAGCTGTTCAAGCGCGTCGTGCATCGCTTCCGCCGTCGCGGGTGGCCCGCCAAGCGGTCCTTCGCTGCGCTCAAGACAACAATGAGATCAGCGCGCGGGCTCGACTGGTGTAGCCTCGGCGGGCGTCGCCGGCTCGTCGGGAGCCTTGGCGATCGCCGCCTGATCTACCTGCCTGCGCGCCAAGTGTGTTTCGGCGGTCGCCGGCAATGTCAGCCGGAAGGTGCTGCCATTGCCCGTCTCCGACTCCATATCGAGCACGCCCTGCAGCATCTCGGCGAGCCGGCGCGAGATGGGCAGACCGAGCCCGGTGCCTTCGGTGAGCTGCGTCTTTCCGAGCTGAACGAACTCATCGAAGATCTTCTCGCGATCCGCCAGAGCGATTCCTTCCCCCTGATCGATGACCTCGAGCACGAGACCACCATCGGGGCCTGACATCGAGCGCACACGAATCGGCTTGCCACCTCCGAACTTGATCGCGTTCGAGAGCAGGTTGAGCAGGATCTGCCGCAACCGCCTCGGGTCGCTGACCACGTTCACCAGGTCGCCCTCGTGCTCGATCGCGAGCGATGAACCGTATTGATCGGCAAGCGGACGCACGGTGACGAAGAGATCCTCGATGAGCGCGGGGAAAGCCACCGGCTGCAGCTGCAGATCGATCTTTCCCGCTTCCATCTTTGAGAGGTCCAGTACGTCGTTCACCAGCTCGAGCAGGTGCTTGGCCGCCTTGTGCGTGCGGGCGATCCCCTCTGCCTGCTTCTCGTTGAGTGGACCGTAAATGTTCTCCAGCAACAGCGTGCTGTAGCCGAGCACCGCGTTGATCGGCGTGCGCAGCTCGTGGCTCATCGACGCATAGAACCTGCTGCGAGCCGCCATCGCTCGCTCGAGATCGATCTGGCGTTCGGCCAGTTCGTCGTTGAGCGCCTTGAGCTCCGTCATGGCTCGAGCCAGCGACTTGGCCTGTGACTGGAGCTCCATCTCGGCGAGCTTCCGCTCGGAGATGTCGCGCACGATGAGCGTGTAGGTCTTCTTGCCGCGCACGTCGAGGCAGCTCGCCGTCGCTTCCACGGGGAACCGCTCGCCCGTCGCGTGGGCGCCCATGAACGCGAGAACGGGTTCCTTGACGGTGGCGTCTATCTCGGGGCTCTGCTCGCTCGTTGCGCCCGAGTGCGCGCAGATGCGATCGAGCACCTCCTGGCGCATCCACTCCGGGAAGAACGTGCCAACGTTGCTCTTCATCGCCGTCTGCGCCGGAGTGCCGAACATGCGCTCGGCCGACCTATTGAAAAGAGTGACGACGCCATCCTCGTCGAAGGCAATGATGGCATCCATCGCCGAGGCGAAGATCTCCGAGAAGCGTGCCTCCGATTCGTAGATCTCGCGCATGTGCCGCAGCTCGAGCTCGCGGCGTTCTCCCTCGGCGAGAAGTTGCTGCTGCGCCGCGAGCTGGCGCTGCTTCTGGTAGAGGTCGACGAAGACGTTGACCTTCGAGCGCAGGATATCCGGCTGGAAGGGCTTGGACAAATAGTCCACCGCGCCCACCGAGTAGCCCTCGAAGACGAACTCCTCATCCGTGCTGATCGCCGTGAGGAAGATGATCGGGATGTACCTGGTTCGCTCGCGTGACTTGATCAGTCGCGCCGTCTCGAACCCATTGATCCCCCGCATCTGCACGTCGAGCAGGATCATCGCCACGTTGTGCGAGAGCAGCTTGCGCAGTGCCTCATCACCCGAATCGGCGCGCACGAGCGTCTGGCCCAACGGTTCGAGAATCGCCTCGAGCGCGAGGAGATTCTCCGGCCGGTCGTCCACGATGAGGATCTCGACCGGCGGCTGTGGCTCGTCGAGACCGGCCAGTGGCGCGGTCACCGCGCCCGCGGCGGGAACGATCGCCGAAGTTGCCGGCGTAAGCATCTCCGGTCTCGCGTCGGTGCTCATCTGTCGTCCCGCTCTGGATCGCCGGCTGGCAGCGACGCAATGAGCTTCGTCATCTCCATCAGGGTCATCACCCGCGCACGCGGAACGGCTTTCATCGCGGACGCGGGCATGAGCGTGCTCTCCGCTGTCGCGGGATCCTGGATGATCGCCAACCCGCCGCGATCGGAGATCCGGCGCAGCCCTTCGCTGCCATCGGCATTCGCGCCCGTCAACACGATACCCACGGTGCGATGACCATAGCTGTCCGCTGCCGAGAGAAACGTGACGTCGATTGACGGACGACTGAACCGCACGGGCGCCTCCGTGCTGAGAGAGAAGTGCCCCGGCTCGACGAGCGTGTGGTAGTCTGGCGGTGCGACGTAGATCCGGCCCTGCTCCAGCGGCATTTTGTCTTCAACCTCACATACCTCGAGCGCAGATCGCTCCTGAAGCAGCGTGCGCAGCAGGTGATCGGAATCCTTGTGTCGGTGCTGCACCAGCGTAACGGCCATTTTGAATGTTTCCGGAAGTCCGCTGACGAGCGTGCGGAGTGCGTCGAGGCCGCCCCACGACGTGCCGACCACTACCAGATCGTATCCGACTTCCCCCTTATTCGCCATCAAGCGATTTTTTTGTAGAGCTTTTCTGTCGGACTCAGCTTTTCATAGCGGGGCTCGAACGGCGAGAACTTGAGCGATTCCTTGCCGCCGAGCGCAAGCACTCCAAACATCACCAGCGATTCATAGAACAACCGGTGCACCCGGTTCTGCAGCGTCTTGTCGAAGTAGATCAACACATTGCGGCAGAAGATCACGTGGAACTCGCTGAACGACCGGTCGGTGACCAGGTTGTGCGGCGAGAACACGACATTGCGCGTGAGCGACGGCGAGAACAGCGCCCCGTCGTACATCGCCGTGTAGTACTCGGAGAAGGAGCGCGTGCCCCCCGCCTTGATGTAGTTGTCGGTGTACTCCTGCATCCGCTCCAGCGGGAAGATTCCCTGCTTCGCCCGCTGCAGCACGACGTCGTTGATATCGGTCGCATACAGCCGCGCTCGGTCGTACAGACCCTCCTCCTCGAGCAGGATCGCCATCGAAAAGACTTCTTCTCCGGTGGAACAACCCGCGTGCCAGATCCGGATGAAGGGATAGGTGCGCAGAAGCGGGACGACCTTTTCGCGAAACTCCCTGTAGAAGCTGGGGTCGCGGAACATCGCCGTGACGTTGACCGAGAGGTCGAGCAGCAACCGCTCCATCGCGTCCGGATCGTGGAGAATGCGCGCCTGCAAATCGGAGATCGTGCGCAGCCCCCCCTCCTCTCCCTGCACCCGCTTCCACAGCCGGCGGCGAATCGAGGCATACGCATAGGATCGGAAGTCGAATCCGTAGTGACGGAACACTCCCTCCAGGAGCAGCTCGATCTCGAGATGCTCCAGGTCGGCATTGTAGGCATGGGGAGGCCCCGGGAGGGACGTCCCGGTCGCATTCACCGGTATAGCCATACTCTCATGAGACTCAGCAGCTGCTCGGTATCCACGGGCTTGGTGATGTAGTCGGACGCTCCGGCCGCGATGCACTTCTCGCGGTCGCCCTTCATCGCCTTGGCCGTGAGCGCGATGATCGGCAGCGACTTGAGCGCCGGAATCTCACGGATCGCCCGCGTCGTCTCGTAGCCGTCCATCTCGGGCATCATGACGTCCATGAGCACGAGATCGAAGTCCTGCCGCTCACGCAACAGCGCAATCGCATCCCTTCCATTCTCTGCAAACGACACCAGCATGCCGTGATCCTCGAGCATGCTCGTCAGCGAGAAGATGTTTCGCACGTCGTCGTCCACCACGAGCACACGCTTGCCGGTAAGCACGGCATCCGTGTTGTGCAGGCGCTCGAGCATGCGCCGCTTCTGCTCAGGCAGCTTCGCTTCCACGCGGTGCAGGAAGAGCGCGGTTTCGTCGAGCAGCCGCTCTGGTGACTTCACGTCCTTCACGATGATCGTCTCGGCAAACTTCCGGAGCTTCGTGTCCTCCGCCGGCGAGAGATCCTTGCCCGTGTAGATGATGATCGGCAGGTCCCACATGGCAGGATTCGCCTTCACCGTCTCGAGCAGCTCGAACCCATTCATGTCCTTGAGGCCGAGGTCGAGCACCATGCAGTCGAAGTGACCCGTGGACAGCTCGCGCAGCGCATCCTCCGCCGACGCGACCGCGGTGATCTCCACGTCCTCATGCTGAATCAGTTCGATCATGCTTTCGCGCTGCGTCTCGTCGTCCTCCACCACGAGCAGCCGCTTCACCGACGTATCGATGAAGTCGGAGATCTTCGCGAACGATTCGTCGAGCGCCTCCTTCGTGACCGGCTTCTCGAGATAGGCGAGTGCGCCGGATTTGAGACCGTGCTGGCGCTCGTGGATTCCGGTGATGATGTGCACCGGGATGTGACGTGTTTGCGGATGATGCTTGAGACGGTCGAGCACTGCCCAGCCATCCATCCCCGGCATGTCGATGTCGAGGGTGATCGCGTCGGGCTCGAGGGCGTGGGCGAGCTTGAGCCCCGCTTCGCCATCGAGCGCGTTGAGACCCTTGAAACCTTTCTCGCGCGCCATGTCGAGGAGCACTTTCGAGAAGGTGACGTCGTTCTCGATGATGAGTAGCACGCGATCTCCCGCCTCGATGTTCTCGCGATCGTCGTCGAAGCCGTCGGGCCGCGGCAGGGAATCGCGCGACATCACCACGTCGGTGTCGGCCGGCTCCACGGGAGCCGGCACGAGCGCGGTGCCGCCCCCGGACTGCTCCCAGCCACCCGACTCGGCGGTGCTGCGCTGCCGGTTGTATGTGGTCGCGAGCGGACGATCTCGCGGGCCGCTGCGCACGCTTCCCCCATCCGTGCCCCAATCATCACCGCGATCGCGCCGGCGCGACGACGACTCCTCGCCGATCTTCGGCGTATCGGGCTTCGCGTAGCGACCCGGCAGGAAGAGCGTGAACGTGCTCCCCGCGCCCGGCGTGCTCTCCACCCTGATTTCGCCGCCGAGTAGACGCGCGATCTCGCGACTGATGGAGAGACCAAGTCCCGTGCCGCCGAACTTGCGACTTGTCGTGCCGTCCGCCTGCTGGAAGGCCTCGAAGATGAGCTGCTGCTTGTCCCTCGCGATGCCGATGCCCGTGTCGCTCACGGCGAAGGCGATCACCGTGTCCGCCTGATCGAGCGTCCGGCTGGCAAATCGCTTGCCCTTTTCCGCCTTGCGAATGGTGAGCGTGACGCCGCCCTGCTCCGTGAACTTGAAGGCGTTGGAGAGGAGGTTCTTGAGCACCTGCTGCAAACGCTGGCCGTCCGTGTAGAGCGACGGCGGCGAGCCTTGCTGGATGTCCACCGTGAATCGCAGCCCCTTCTGCTGCGCGACCGGCTCGAACGTGCGCCTGGAGAACGACTCGACGTCCGTGACCGGAACCTCCATCGGGTTCACCTCCGTCTTGCCCGCCTCCACCTTCGACAGATCCAGAATGTCGTTGATGAGGTTGAGCAGGTCCGTGCCCGACGAGTAGATCGTCTGCGCGTACTCCACCTGCTTCGGCGTAAGGGTGCTCTCCTTGTTGTCCGAGAGCAGCTTGGCCAGGATGAGCAGCGAGTTGAGTGGCGTCCGCAGCTCGTGGCTCATGTTCGCCAGGAACTCGCTCTTGTACTTCGAGCTGAGCGCCAGTTGCTCCGCCTTCTCCTCGAGCGAGAGACGCGCCGCTTCGACCTCGCGGTTCTTCTGCTCGACCTTCTGGTTCTGCTCGGCAAGCAGCGAGGCCTTTTCTTCCAACTCCTCGTTGACCTGCTGCAGCTCTTCCTGCTGCTCCTTGAGCAGCTCTTCCGACTGGCGCAGCGTCTTCGCTTGCGCCTCGAGCTCGGAGTTCGACCGCTTGAGCTCGTCCTGCTGCTGCTGCAGCTCCTTCGACTGGCTCTGGAGTTCCTGCGTCAGCTTCTGCGACTGCTCCAGCAGTTCCTCCGTCCGCATGCTCGCGCCGATCATGTTGAGCACGACGCCGATCGACTCGGCGAGCTGGTCGAGGAAGGTCTGGTGGATCTGGCTGAAGGGGAGGAAGCTCGCGAGCTCGATCACCGCCTTCACCTCGCCCTCGAACAGCACGGGAAGGACGATGATGTTGCGCGGCGGCGCTTCGCCGAGACCGGACGTGATCTGGATGTAGTCATCCGGCACGTTCTGGAGCAGAATCAGCTGCTTTTCCAGCGCGGCCTGACCAACGAGTCCTTCGCCGATCGAGAATCGATTGCCTACATGCTTGCGTGCGCGGTACGCATAGCTCGCGATGAGGCGCAGCATTGGCGAGCCCGCTTCGTTGTCCATGATGAAGAAGGCGCCGTGGTGCGCTGACACCAAGGGTGTCAGCTCTGACATGATGAGGCGCGACACCGACTCCAGGTCCTTCTGCCCCTGCATCATCCGGCTGAACTTCGCGAGGTTCGTCTTCAACCAGTCCTGCTCCTGATTGCGCTCCGTCGTCTCCTTCAGATTCGCGATCATCTGGTTGATGTTCGCCTTCAGCTCGTCCAGCTCGCCCTGCGCCTCTACGGTGATCTGTCGCGTCAGGTCGCCCTTCGTCACGGCCGTCGCCACGTCGGCGATGTTTCGCACCTGCGCCGTGAGCGAGTTGGCCATCGCGTTCACCGAGTCGGTGAGCGCCTTCCATGTGCCTGCCACGCCAGGCGCCTCGGCCTGACCGCCCAGCTTTCCTTCCGTGCCGACTTCCTTGGCGACTCGGGTTACCTCGTCGGCGAAGACCCGAAGCTTTTCCACCATCGTGTTGACGGTGTTTTTCAGCTCGAGAATCTCGCCGCGTGCTTCGACGGTGATCTTCTGCGACAGGTCGCCGTTGGCCACCGCGGTGGTGACGAGGGCGATGTTTCGCACCTGCGACGTCAGGTTCGACGCCATGAAGTTCACGTTGTCGGTGAGGTCTCTCCACACGCCGCCGGCGCCGGGGACACGCGCCTGTCCGCCGAGGATGCCTTCCGATCCCACTTCGCGCGCCACTCGAGTCACTTCGCTCGCGAAGGCATTGAGCTGTTCCACCATCGTGTTGATCGTGTTCTTGAGCTCGAGGATCTCGCCGCGCGCATCCACCGAGATCTTTCGGCTCAAGTCTCCGAGCGCCACCGCCGTCGTCACGTCGGCGATGTTTCGCACCTGCGACGTCAGGTTCGACGCCATGTAATTCACACTGTCCGTCAGGTCCTTCCACGTGCCGGCCACGCCGGGCACGTTGGCCTGACCACCCAGTCGCCCTTCCGTACCTACCTCTCGGGCAACTCGAGTCACTTCGTCGGCGAAGCTCCGGAGTTGATCCACCATCGTATTGATGATCGACTTCACCTCCAGGATCTCCCCCTTCGCCTCGGCCGTGATCTTCTTGGAGAGGTCGCCCTTGGCCACCGCGGTGGTGACGTCGGCGATGTTGCGCACCTGATTGGTCAGGTTGCTCGCCATGCCGTTCACCGAGTCGGTCAAGTCTTTCCACGTACCGGCGACGCCGGGCACGTTCGCCTGGCCGCCCAGCACGCCCTCCGTTCCCACCTCTCGAGCGACTCGAGTCACCTCGGAGGCAAATCCGTTGAGCTGGTCCACCATGGTGTTGATGGTGTT
>OCZT010003483.1_pt1 | contig 16032 bp, 14 predicted proteins | sample 1539031 | NCBI WGS metagenome assembly OCZT01 (sample SAMEA3539308, study PRJEB22396) | soil metagenome | biome: tundra; feature: field; material: soil | place: USA | collected 2010-05 | depth 0.15 m | reverse complement strand
GTTGGCGCCGCAGCACCGGCGACCGCATCGTGACGACCGCCGCCCTTCGACAGGCTCAGGATGACATGCTCGCGGAGCAACGCAGCGGGCTGCTCCAGCTGCGCTTCGCCGCGATCGTCGGTGCGAAGAACGCGATCGTTTCGGCAGCCGGACTGCGGACGTACGAGACCGACGGACTGCTCGGCTATCGCTGCCGTCCAGAGATCGTCGTCTTGCCGGCCTCGACTGCCGAGGTCGCGGCCTGCGTGAAGCTGGCCCGCGAACTGGGAATGCCGGTCGTCCCGCGCGGCGCGGGGACGGGGCTCTCCGGCGGGTCGCTGCCGAGCGAAGGCTCAATCGTGATCGGGCTCTCGCGGATGAAGAAGATCCTCGAGGTCGACCTCGACAATCGCGTCGCGCGGGTGGAGCCCGGCGTCATCAACCTCGACATCACCCGCGCGCTCGCGCCGGACGGGTACTACTACGCGCCCGATCCCAGCTCGCAGAGCGTCTGCACGATCGGCGGGAACGTCGCCGAGAACTCCGGCGGTGCGCACTGCCTCAAGTACGGCTTCACCGTCAACCACGTCATCGGGCTCACCCTCGTGACCCCGGACGGCGAGATCGTCGAGCTCGGCTCGCGCGCCGGCGAGCCGGAAGCGCTGGGCTACGATCTGGTCGGCGTCGTCGTCGGCAGCGAGGGGATGACCGGGATCGTGACCGAGGTGCTGGTCCGCGTGCTGCGCACGTCCGAGAACACGAAGACGCTGTTCGCGACGTTCCCCTCGACCGACGAAGCCGGCGACGCCGTTTCGCGCATCATCGGTTCCGGAATCATTCCGGCGGCGATCGAGATGTGCGACCGGCTCGCGATCGAGGCGATCGTGGCGGCGACCGGCGTCGACTGGCCGCTCGACGTCGGCGCGCTGATCTTGATGGATCTCGACGGCGTCACCGCCGAGGTCGAAGACGTGGCGGTGCGCGCGCGCGACCATTTGAAGGTGGCCGGTGCGCTCGACGTGCGCGCGCCGAAGGACGACGCGGAGCGGCAGCTGGCTTGGAAAGGGCGCAAGGCCGCGTTCGCCGCGATGGGTCGCATCTCGCCGAACTACCTCGTTCAGGACGGCGTCATCCCGCGCAAGGACATCGCCCCGGTGCTGCGCGAGATCGCGGCGCTCGGCGCGAGCGCCGGACTGCGCATCGCGAACGTCTTTCATGCCGGCGACGGCAACCTGCATCCGCTGGTGCTCTACGACGCTCGCATCCCGGGCCAGGAGCACGCTGCCGAGCAGGTCGGCGGCGAGATCCTGCGCGTCTGCCTGCGGTACGGTGGTTCGGTCACCGGCGAGCACGGCGTCGGCCACGACAAGGTGTGCTATATCGGCGAGCAGTTCAGCGAGGACGATCTCGAGACGATGCAGGCCGTGCGCACCGCCTTCGATCCCGAGCAGAGCTTCAATCCCGACAAGGTGTTCCCGACGCCGCGGCTCTGCGGCGATAAACCAGGCGCGTACGTCGCGCACGCGACAGAAGCGAGCGGCGAGGCTGGCCGGGGATGACCCAGTCGCTCGCGATCGCCGGTGTCACGCCGCGCCAGGTCGTGATGCCGCGCAGCATCGATGAGCTGAGCGAGACCGTGCGCGAGCTGTACGGCGGGCGCAAGCCGTTCGCGTTCGTCGGCGGCGGGACGCACCTCGATCTCGGCAACGCGCCGCGCGCGCTCGACACCGTGGTACGAACCACCGCGCTCGACGAAGTGGTCGACTACACGCCCGAAGATCAGACGATCACCGTCGAGGCGGGGCTCACGCTCGCCGAGCTCGACGCCGTGCTCGAGCGGAACGGCCAGATGCTGCCGCTCGACACCGCCGACCGCGAGCACGCGACGGTCGGCGGCGTCGTCGCCGTGAACGCCTACGGGCGGCGCCGCCTACGCTACGGCACTGCCAAAGATCTCATCGTCGGCGTCGGTATCGTGCGGCCGGACGGGGTCCGTGCGCGCGGCGGCGGCAAAGTGGTGAAGAACGTCGCGGGGTTCGACCTGCCGAAGCTGATGGTCGGTTCGTTCGGCACGCTGGCGGCGATCGCCACGGTGACGTTCCGGGTCTATCCGGTGCCGCAGTCGACGCGAGCCGTGGTGGTGCGCTTCGATCGGGAAGCCGCGGTCGACGATGTGCTGCGCGAACTGATCGCCGACCGGCTCGAACCCGAGTCGGTGGCACTCTACGGCTATCGCTCGCTCGTCGTGACGTTCGTCGGGACGCGGGCAGGCGTCGACGCGCAGATGCGTGCGCTGCGCGACGGTGTAGCCTACCGCTGCAGGGTCGAGACGGCCGAGCTCAGCGAGCTCGAGCGTGAAGCCTACGAACAGCGCGAACGCGCGGTGCGCCGTGACGGTCCGTGGCGGCTGCACGTCGTCGGCCCCCCGTCGGAGCACGTCGCAACGCTCGCCAGCATCATCCCGGCGTCACCGCTTGCCGTGCCCGTCGCGTACCCGCTCACCGGCGTCGCGTTCCACGCGCTCAGCGAGTCGACGTTCGCCGGCGGTCCGGACGCGAGCCCTGATTGGCACGTGCGCGATCTCCGCGATGGGGTCGCGATCGCAACGCGGGGCCGCGGCCACGTCGTGTTCGATGCGATCCCCGATGCGGCGCGGGCGCTCGTCGACGCCTGGGGCCCGCCGCCGCCCTCGCTCGCGCTGATGCGCACGATCAAGGCGAACTTCGACCCGCACGGTCTGTGCAACCCAGGCCGCTTCATCGGAGGCATCTAGTGCCGGACGTGACCGATACTCGGCCGGCCGAATCGCCGCAGAAGGCGGGGTCGCGTACGTTCGATTCGCTGCTGTCGGACTGTGTGCATTGCGGGTTCTGTTTGCCGGCGTGTCCGACGTACGTCTCGTGGGGCGACGAGATGGACTCGCCGCGCGGGCGGATCGACTTGATGAAGGGCGTCGAGGACGGGAAGATCCAGCTTGACGACGCCGTCGCGGGACACATCGACAAGTGTCTGGGCTGCATGGCGTGCGTGACAGCCTGTCCGTCGGGCGTGCGCTACGATCTGCTGATCGAGGCGAGCCGCGCGAAGGTCGAAGCCGCGGTGCAGCGGCCGGCCGAGGACCGCGCGTTCCGCGAGTTCGTGTTCTCCGTGTTCCCCTATCCGCGGCGGCTGCGCGCGATGATCCCGGCGCTGTGGCTGGGGACGAAACTCGGTTTCAGCCGTGCTGTTGCCGGTCCGCTCGGCAAGCTGCTCCCCTCGCGGCTGCGGCAGCTTGCCGCCATGGCGCCGCCGATCGACCTGCGCGATGCGTTCACGAGCCTTCCCGTGCTGACGCCGGCAAAGGGCGAGCGCCGCGCGCGCGTGGCCCTCGTCGCGGGCTGCGTGCAGCGCGCGTTCTTCCCCAACGTCAACGCGGCGACGATCCGCGTGCTGAGCGCCGAAGGCTGCGAGGTGGTCGTGCCCGGCGGCCAGGGCTGCTGCGGGGCGCTCTCGCTCCACAGCGGGCGTCCCGAAGAGGCGAAGCGCTTCGCGCGCGCGCTGATCGAGCGGTTCGAGAAGATGCGCGTCGACGCGATCATCATCAACGCCGCGGGCTGCGGCTCGACGCTCAAGGAGTACGGCGAGCTCTTCGTCAGCGAGCCGGCGTGGAGCGAGCGCGCGCATGCGTTCGCAGCGAAGGTGCGCGACGTCAACGAGTACCTGGCGACGCTCGAACCGCGTGCGCCGCGCAAACCGCTCAAGCTTCGCGTCGCGTACCACGATGCGTGCCATCTGGCGCATGCGCAGCGGGTTCGCGTCCAGCCGCGCACGCTGCTGCGCACGATCCCGGAGCTGCAGCTGGTCGAGATCCCCGACGGCGATCAGTGCTGCGGGAGCGCCGGAACCTACAACCTGTTCCAGCCCGAGTCCGCGCACGAGGTCGGGGTGCGCAAGGTCGACAACGTGCAGAGCGTCGCGCCGGATCTGGTCGCCAGCGCGAATCCCGGCTGCACGCTGCAGATGCAGTCGATCTTCCGCGAGCGCGGCGTCGCGCTGCGCGCCGCGCATCCGATCGAGCTGCTCGACGCCGCGATCTGCGGGACCCCGCTCCGCTGACGAGCGGCGCGGCGAGCTACGACGAACTGGCCGCCGCCTGGCGCACGCTGCGAGCGCGCGGTGTGCGCGTGCGCGAGATCGCCTGCGTCGGTGCGCCGCGCACGCTGCTGATGGCCGAGCTCGGCGATGCGAGCGCCCGGACCGTCTCGATCATCGCGGGAGTACACGGCGATGAGCCCGCCGCGCCGTGGGCGCTCCAATCGCTCGTCCGCGACGGGCTGCTCGACCCGCGCTTCGCGTACCGGATCTGGCCCTGTCTGAATCCGAGCGGCTACGCGGCGGGGACGCGAACGAACGCGGAGGGTCTCGACGTCAACCGCAGCTTCTCGCGCGGTGGAACGACGCCTGAAGCGCGCGCCGTGCTGACCGCCAACCGCGACCGGCGCTTCGCCCTCGCGCTCGACCTGCACGAAGACTACGAAGCGGCGGGATGCTACGTGTACGAGCCGCTCCGCCGCGGCTTCGCGCCGCGCTTCTCGGATGCGATCGTCGTAGCGCTCGACGACGCCGGACTTCCGGTCCAAACGCTGAGCGACGATTTCGACCTCGGCGCGCAGGCGGACGCCGACGTGAACGAGATGTACCAGCTCGATCGCGGCCGGGTGCTCGTCGACTACGAGCTCGAGCTGCGCGCCTTCCCAGGCTTGCCGAGTTCGATCGCGCTGATGTACCGCGGCACACCTTCGGCGCTGACGTTCGAGACGCCGCGGCCGCGCCCGTGGGACGAGCGCATCGCCGCTCACCGCGTCGCGGTCACCACGGTCCTGGCCGGGAGCGCCTGACCCGGGGCGCGAAACCGGGCGGGTCATGCCACAGCGCGATTCCCTCGAAGTCGACGTCCTGTTCGTCGGAGGCGGACCTGCCTCGCTCGCCGGAGCGATCCGGCTGCAGCAGCTCGCAAAGGCCGCCGGCGCGGAGCTCGCCGTGATGGTCATCGAGAAGGGCGGCGAGATCGGGAACCACGGCTTCTCGGGCGCGGTGGTCGACCCCAAGGCGCTGCACGAGCTCTTCCCCGGCGACGAGATCACCGGCGGGCTCGACACGCCGGTCACCAGCGACGCGATGTGGTTCCTCACCAACGGCGGGAAGATCAAGGCGCCGTTCGTGCCGCCGGTGCTGAACAATCACGGCAAGTACGTCGCCTCGCTCTCGAACCTGACCAAGTGGCTCGCCGCGAAGGCGGAGGAAGCCGGCGTCGACGTCTTCCCGGCGTTCCCGGGCCAGGAGCTGCTCTGGGATGGGGACCGCGTCGTCGGCGTGCGGATCGGCGACAAGGGCGTCGCGCGCGACGGTTCGCACAAGTCGAACTACGAGCCCGGTCCCGACCTCACCGCGAAGGTGGTCGTTCTCGGCGAAGGTCCGCGCGGCACGCTGACCAAGACCGCGATCGCGCGCCTCGGTCTCGACGAAGGGCGCGATCCGCAAGTGTACGCGGTCGGGATCAAAGAGCTCTGGAAAGTGCCGGGTCGCCTTGCGGCCGGCAGTGTGATCCACACGCTCGGCGCGCCGCTCTGGAACACGTTCGGCGGCGGCTGGATCTACGCGATGAGCGACGACATCATCGACATCGGTCTGGTGACCGGGCTCGACTACGCCGATCCGACGACCGATCCGCACGACAACTTCCAGCGCTACAAGCTGCACCCCGCGATCCGCCCGCTCCTCGAAGGCGGCGAGATGATCCGCTACGGTGCCAAGGCGATCCCCGAAGGCGGATTGCACGCGATGCCGCGCTTCTACGCGGACGGACTGTGCATCATCGGTGACTCGGCCGGATTCTTGAACGGCCTGCGGCTCAAAGGGATCCACCTCGCGATGAAGTCCGGGATGATGGCCGCCGAAGCGATCTTCGACGCGCTGCAAGCCGAGGACACGTCGTCGGCCAAGCTGGCGGCGTACGCGCAGAAGTTCGAAGACTCGTGGGCACGTACCGAGCTGCACGCGGCGCGCAACTTCCACCAGGGATTCGGCAGCGGAATGTGGGGCGGTCTCATCAACGCGCAACTGAGCTTGATGACCGGCGGCCGCGGCTTTGGGATCAAGGACAAGCTGGCCGGCGAGTACGGTCATGAGCGGATGAAGAAGCTCAGCGAGCTGACGCCGATCGAGGTCACGAAGCGCGTCGTCCCCGACGGCAAGCTCACCTTCGACAAAGTCAGCGACGTGTTCAAGAGCGGCACGATGCACGACGAGAGCCAGCCGCCGCACCTCCACGTCTCCGACACGAACATCTGCGCGGAGAAGTGTACCGTCGAGTACGGCAACCCGTGCCAGTACTTCTGCCCGGCAGCCGTCTACGAACCGCACTTCACGAAGGTGGGCAACGCTCCGGCCGAGGGCAAGCTGCAGATCAACTTCGCGAACTGCGTGCACTGCAAGACCTGCGACATCATGGACCCCTATCAGATCATCACCTGGGTCCCGCCGCAGGGCGGCGAAGGCCCCGTCTACACCGGGATGTGAACCACGCCTGACGTTATCGTCGTCGGCGCTGGTCTGATCGGGCTCGGCGTTGCGTACGAGCTCGCGAAGCATGGTGCGTCGGTGACCGTGTACGATCGGGCCGAGCCGGCGCGCGCCGCGTCGTGGGCCGGCGCCGGAATGCTGGCGCCGTTCAGCGAGCAGATGCCGGACGCCGCGATGCTCGCGCTGTGCCGCGAGTCGCTTGCGATCTATCCCGAGTTCGTCGCGGAGTTGCGCGAACGGACCGGCGTCGATGCGCGCTTCCGGCGCGACGGGACGCTGCACGTCGCGCTCGACCGTGCGCGGCTCGCGGAGCTCGCCGCACATGCACCGACGTTCGCGGCCAACGGTGGCGAGGTCACGCTGGTCGACCGCGGCGAGGCGCTGGCGCGCGAGCCGATGCTCGCGAAGGATCTCGCCGGCGGCCTGTTCGTCGCGAATGAGGCGCAGGTCGACAACCGCCGCCTCGGCCGCGCGCTGTTGGCGGGGTGCGAATCGCTCGGCGTGCGGATCGAGCGCGTCGACGGCCTCGCCCTCGAATGCGATGCGCGCCGGGTGCGCGGCTTACGCACCGCGTACGGTTTCGCGAGTGCGCCGGTCGTCGTCAACGCGGCGGGAGCCTGGGCCGGCACGCTCCCGGGCGTTCCCGACGCGGCGCGCGTCCCGGTACGGCCAGTCGCCGGGCAGATGCTCGCGATCGCGATTCCGCGCACGGCGATGCGCGCGCTGGTCTGGCTCGGGCACCGCTATCTCGTCCCGCGTGGCGACGGCCGTCTGCTGGTCGGTGCGACCGTCGAGGACCGTGGCTTCGACGCGCGCGTGACGGCCGCCGGGATGCACGATCTGCTCGACGCGGCGCTCGCCGTCGCGGCGGCGCTCGCGACGTTCGCGGTGGTCGAGACGTGGGCCGGTCTGCGCCCCGGCTCGCACGACGGACGGCCGTACCTCGGCGCCACGGCCCTGGACGGATACGTCGTCGCCTGCGGCCACTATCGCAACGGGATCTTGCTCGCACCGGTCACCGCGCGCGCGATCGCGCAGCTCCTCGCCGGGGGCGCGGCCGATCGGCTCGCTCCCTTCGCCCCGGCGCGAGGCGGAACGGAGCCGGCGACCGCGCCCGCGAACGGACTCTCGTGACGATCAGGGTCAACGGCGAAGCGCAGCAGGTCGCCGACGGGGCGACGCTCGATGTGCTGCTCGACAACCTCGGCGTGCGCTGCGACGGTACCGCCGTCGCGCTGAACGGCGGCGTCGTTCTGCGCGCGGACCATCGCTCGACCGCGCTGCACGAGGGCGACCGGCTCGAGATCATCGTCGCGGTCGCGGGGGGCTGAGGGTATGCAGACCGACACTAGCATCGATACGCTCCGGATCGGAAAGTACGAGTTCCGGTCGCGGCTATTCGTCGGGACGGGGAAGTACCCGTCGCTCGAGATCATGCAGGCGGCGCACGAGGTCAGCGGCGCCGAGGTCGTCACCGTCGCGATCCGCCGCATGCACCTCGACGATGCGAGCGGGAAGACGCTGGTCGACTACATCGACCGCAAGCACATGACGCTGCTGCCGAACACGGCCGGCTGCTACACCGCGAAGGACGCGGTGCTGACCGCCAAGTTGGCGCGCGAAGCGCTGGGCACCGACCTGATCAAGGTCGAAGTGATCGGTGATCCGGAGACGCTGTATCCCGACACGCTCGAGACGATCGTCGCGTCGGAAGAGCTCGTGCGCGCAGGCTTCACGGTGCTGCCGTACGTCGTCGACGATCCGATCGCGTGCAAACGGCTCGAAGAGGTCGGCTGCGCCGCGGTCATGCCGCTCGCCGCCCCGATCGGGAGCGGCCTGGGCGTCTGCAATCCGTATTCGATCCGCCTGATCAAGGAGCGCGCGAACGTGCCGGTGATCGTCGACGCCGGCGTCGGCACGGCGTCCGACGCGGCGATCGCGATGGAGCTCGGCGTCGACGCGCTGCTGATGAACACCGGGATCGCCGCCGCGCGCGACCCGGTCCGCATGGCGCGTGCGATGCGGCTTGCGGTCGAGGCGGGCCGCGATGCGTTCCTCGCCGGCCGGATGGAGAAGCGGCTCTACGCCAACGCGTCGAGTCCGCTGGCGGGTTTGATCGCCACCGAGCGCGCCGAGCGCTCGTGAGCGACGAGATCTCCGTCCACGACCTGAAGCACCGCCGCGACGCCGGCGAAGACTTCGTGCTGCTCGACGTGCGCGCGCCGGACGAGATCGCGACCGCCTCGATCCCGTGGGCGACGACGATCCCGATGATGGAGATCCCCGCTCGCATCGGTGAGCTTCCGCACGACAAGCCGATCGTCGTGATGTGTCATCACGGCGGGCGCAGCGAGCGCGTCACGCGTTTCCTCACCGCGAACGGCTACGACAACGCCGTGAACCTCGACGGCGGGATCGACGCCTGGGCGATCTCGGTCGACGCGACCGTTCCGCGCTACTGACTGGAGCCCAACCGGTCCGCCGCCAGGATCCGGCGCAGCGCCTCGAATCCGCCCGCGGCGAGAGCGCGGTCGCCGATGGTCGTGCCGTAGTCGGCGACCAGCACCGCGTGATGGATCGCGCGCCACCGCGCCCGTCGCCACGTGCCCGGCGCGACATCACCGTATTCGCTCAGGAACGATCCGTGCGCCGCGACCGGCAAGATTTCGTGCGCCACCGAGAGATCGACCGCCGGATCGCCGTAGTGGACGTCGCCCCAGTCGATGACACCGGTCAGGGCCGAACGTTCGTCGAGTAGCAGGTGGCGCGCGTACAGATCGCCGTGCACGACGGTCAGCCGCTGCGGACCATTGGTGCCCGCGTCGCGTTCGAACGTGCCGAGGAGCGCAGCCGCGTCGTCGGATTCGAGGCTGCCGCCCGCGACGAGCGCGAAGAGACGCTCGCGCACTTGCGGCAACCGCTTCGCCGGATCCATGCGACCGATCGTGTCCGGCGGGAGTCCCGATGCGACGAGCGGCTCAGGATCCACGGCATGCAGCGCGCGCAGAAATCGTGCGAGCGGCGACGCGAGCGCGGCGCGTGCGGCGTCGTCGGGCCTCGCGATGTCGAGCGGCGTTCCGGCGAGGAGTTCGTAGCCGGCGAAGCGCCACGGATAGGCGGAGTCCGGCTCGCCGATCCAGCGCGGGACCGGAATCGCGACCGGCAGCAACCCAGCGAGGGCCGGCAGCACCGCGATCTCCGTCGCGACGAGCGGCGCGGCGACGGCGCGCTGCGGGAATCGGAAGACCGTCGCGCCGTCGACGAGGTACGCGGCGTTGTCCCAGCCCTGGCCGAGTCGTTCGAGCCGCTCGGCGCGCACGTCGGCAAAGCGCGACGCGATCAAGGCGCGAGCGCGGTCCTCGTCGACGACGATCTCCGGCGTCCAGACCGGGTCGCTCACGCGCGCTGGGCGACGACGAACCAGTGGACGCGGCCGGCGACCGTGTCGTCGTCACCGTGCGCCCAGCGTCCGACGATCTCGTCGACGTCGACTTCCTCCATCGACTCGATCGTGAAGCCGAAGAGCAGCTCGATCACGCCGTCCCGGTCGAAGTAGGCGTGCGGGATCCCGGCCTCGTCGCCTTCTCCGGGCGCGAAGCTGCGCTCGTCGAGCGCGATGCCGAGGCCGTAGCGTGCGTCCTTGAACGAGCCGAGCGTGATGTAGGCCGGTGCGTTTGGGCGCAGCACCCGGCGCAGCTCGGCGATCCCGGCGCGCAGCTTGGCGCTCGCCCCGTGCAGATACGCGTGTGTCGAGAGCGCGGCACCGTAGCTGTCGTGGGTGCCGGGAAGCTGCGTGTACGGTGTGCTGTCGGGCACGCCCACGGCCGGTATCCCCGCCTCGACCAGGGCCCGCGTGTTGCGCCCCGAACCCGTGCCTACCTCGATGACGGGTCCATCGAGCGGCCGCTCGCGGGTGGACTCGATGAGACGCTCGGTGAGCGGGTGCGCGGTCTGTGCCGATGACGATGACATGAGTGCGGTTCCTCTGATCCTGGTCGTAGGCGGCGACGCGCTCGCGATACGCGTGTGCGAAGAGTTGCTCGCTACGCAGGGACACCGGGTGGCGCTCCTGTGGATGCACGACCTCGGGCTCGCAGAGAAGCTCGAAGCGCTCGGCTGCGCATACTTTCCCCACGCGCCGAACGACTACGATGCGCTGCGGATCGCCGGCGTCGAGGATGCCGCCTCGATCATGACGCTCGCCGACGACGACCGGCTCAACCTGCAGGTCGCGCTGAAGGCCCGCGACGTCAACCCCGACATCCGGGTCGTGCTCCGTCAGTTCAACCAGGTCCTCGGGCGCAAGCTCGAGCAGAACCTTCCCGACTGCTCGGTCCTCTCGCTGGCCTCCCACTCGGCGGCGACGTTCGTCGGTAACGCGCTCGACCCGTCGTGCTTCTACGCGCTGCAGTTCCCGGACGTCGACGGCGTGCAGACGGGCTTCTCGGAGCGGGCCGCCGACGGTCTGGGGATCGCCGGGCTCTCGCTCCGAGCCGCCCAGCAGCGGCTGCGTCTCCGGATCGTCGCGCTGAACGGCTCTCCGGTCATCCCGGCGGACCACGTCTTCGCGCCCGACGACGACGTCATCGTCTTCGGCCGGGTCGAGCTGCTGATCGCCGGCGGCTTGGGCTGGACCACGTACCGGGTCGAGCGCCGCAAGCGGCACCTGCTGCGCCTGCGGGTAGGGTTGAAGAAGCGGCTGCGCGCGCTGCGAACGATGGACCCGATCTTGGCACGCGTGATCGGGGCGGCGGCGACGATCTTCACGCTCGCGGTCGTCTACTTCGCCTTCGTGCTGCAGCGCGACCCCGTGACGGCGCTCTATTTCGTCGCGACGACCTTCACCAGCACCGGATACGGCGACATCACGCCGCTGGGGAACCCGCCGGCGATGATCGCCGCGAATCTCGTGATGTTCGTCGGGGTGGCGTCGACCGGTATCTTCATCGCGTTCGTGACGTCGGCGCTGACCCGCGCGCAGTTTACCTCGATGCAGGGCTTGCGGCAGATCCGCACGCGCGGTCACGTCCTGCTCTGCGGCTCCGGAAACGTCGGCATGCGGGTGATCGACTACCTGCGCGCGCTGCACCAGCGGGTCGTCGTAGTCGATCCCAATCCGGATCCCGCGCTCGTCGAAATGTCGCGCCGGCGGCAGATCGAGCTGCTGACGGGGGATGCAACGCGCGATGCGACGCTCGACCTGTGCAACATCCAGAGCGCGCGGGCGGTCGTCGCGCTGACCGACAGCGACACGGCAAACCTCGAGGTGGCGCTTGGCGTGCGCGCGCGAAACCCGCATGTGCCGGTCGTGATGCGCGCGCAGGACGAAGCCTTCGCCGGCTCGATCGGGCGCCAGTTCGATGCGATCCGCACGTACTCCACGACGACGCTCGCCGCGCCCGCGTTCGCGATGCTCTCGCGCTTCCCCGGGACGCGCGGCCGGATCGCGTTCGGAGACGACAGCTACAACGTCGGCGAACGGGTTCAGGGAGAGGTGCCGCAGCCTCCTCCGGCGGAGCATTGCATCCCGCTGGGCGTCTGCCGGAAGGGAGCGTTCCTGCACATCGACGCCTTCGAGGAGATGGAGCCGTTCGATCGGCTTCTCTTCCTCGTACCGCTTTCGCAGTTCCAACCGGCCGACGAGGACCGGGATGCGATCGGGGCGCGGACCACGTAACGACGACGAGGAGGATCAGTGCTCGAAACGGGTGCGAAGGTGCCGGATGTCGGCGCAAGCGACCAGGACGGTAACGACGTGCGGCTGCGCGGCTTCGCCGGTCGTACGCTGGTCGTGTATTTCTATCCGAAGGCCGACACTCCGGGCTGCACGGCCGAGTCTCAGGCGTTTCGCGATGAAAAGGCCGAGCTGAACGCCGCCGGTGCCGATATCGTCGGCGTCAGCCGCGACGACGTCGCGGCGCAGAAGAAGTTCGCGCAGAGGTACGGACTGAACTTTCCGCTGCTGGCCGACACGTCCTCGCAGGTCTGCGACGCGTTCGGCGTGATCGTCGAGAAGAACATGTACGGAAAGAAGAGCATCGGCATCCAGCGCTCGACCTTCCTGGCCGGTCCCGGCGGTACGATCGTGAAGGTGTGGCCGCGCGTTTCCGTCGAGGGACACGCCGCCGCCGTCCTCGAGGCAGTCCGATCGCTCTGACGGTAACGGCGCGCGTGACGGTCGCGGGATCGAGCTCGTCGATCCCGCGACCCGACCGAGCCTGCAGCTCGTATCTGGTCGACGACGGCGAGACGCCGATCGTGCTCGACCTGGGCACCGGCGCGTTCGCCAACCTGCGCCGCCACGCCGACTACGACCGGCTCGGCGCGGTGGTGATCAGCCACATGCACGCGGACCACTTCATCGACCTCATCCCGCTCCGCTACGCGCTGCGCTACGGCGCACGCCGGAGTGAGAAGAAGCTGCCGGTCCATCTGCCGCCGGGAGGGCTCGCGATCCTGCGCACGCTGGTCTCGGCGTTCCCGCATGAGGGCGGCGATTTCTTGAGTGACGTGTTCGCGCTCTCCGAGTACGATCCGTCGCTACCGCTCGCGATCGAGGGCGTCACGCTGCGCTTCGCGCACACCGCGCACTACATCCCGGCGTTCGCGGTCCGCTGGGAACGCGACGGCGCCAGCGTGACTTACTCGGCCGATACCGCGCCCGACGAGCGGGTCACGTCGCTGGCGCGCGAGACCGACGTTTTCCTGTGCGAGGCGACGCTGCGGCACGGCGAGGTGGAGCAAGGCCTGCGCGGGCACTTGTCGGCGGCCGAGGCCGCCGCGATGGCGCGCGACGCCGGCGTACGCCGGCTCGTCCTCACCCACTATCCCGAGGAAGCGACCTCGCGCGACCTCGACCAAGCCGCGCGCGCGATCTTCACCGGCGAGATCGTCGTCGCCGACGACCACACCACCCTCGAACTCGCGCGCTAGTTCTGTCTGGGGCCGCCTTCGCCGCGGGGGAGTGAGAACTGGATCAGCGAGCCGACCGGCGCGAGGCCGCGTGAGATCACGGCGTACGGGCTGACCTTCATGTTCAGCTCTTCGAGCCGCGCCTTCGCGGCCAGCAGCTCGCGACCGCTGGTGACGACGTCCTCGAGCAGCAACACGTGCAGGCCGCCTTGGATCGGACCCTCGACGTACTCTTCGGCGAAGGCTCCGTACTGCTTCGGCTGTTTGCGCACGACGATCATCGGCAACCCGGTGAGCTGCGAGACCGCGGTGGCGATGATCACGCCGCCGAGCTCGGTCCCGCCGATCACGTCGGGGTTGAGCTCGGAGATGACCGGCACGAAGAGACGAGCGATCCGTCGCAGGACCTGCGGGTCGGCGAACAGCTTGAACTTGTCGATGTAGTAGTCGCTGCGCGCGCCGCCCGAGAGCAGGTAGTCGCCGCGCGTGAGCGCCCGCTCCACGATGATGTTTCTCAGCCAGCGCAGCTCGGGGATCCGCGCGATCGGGCTCATCGGCTCGTCGAACACTACATCTCCCACTCGTACGCGTTCCACGCTTCGTTGACCGGATTCGGCGCGAAGCCTTTGAACGCCGGGTTGATCGGCTGCGCCTGCCGCGGGAACCAGATGTAGTCCTCGGGGACGTCGCGCGCCAACAGCTTTTGGATCGTCGAGTACGCCTTCTTGCGGGCCGGCTCGTCGTACGATCCCAGCGCCGCGGCCTGGGCGGTGTCCATCTCGCTCTTGTTGCAGTACCGGGTGTAGTTCACGCCGTCGGGATGCCCCGGCCGCGGGATTTGATCGCACTCGAAGAGCGAATGGTCGTCGGGATCGAAACCGGCGATCCAGCCGGAGACGGCGAGATCGTACTTGCCGGTCGTCAAGATGCCGCCCTGGCCGTAGGTGGCGAAGAAGAGGTTGGCCGGATACGCCTTGATCTGCACGGCGATCCCGGCGTCTTGGAGCATGGCCTGGATCTGCACCGCGACCAGCCTGCGCGTCGCGTTCTCGAGGTTGTAGGAGAGCTGTAACGAGAGCGGCTGGCCGCTCTTGCGCATCGTTCCGTCCGGACCAGGTGTCCAGCCGGCTTCGGCGAGCAGCTGCTTCGCTTTTGCGACGTCGTGCGGGTATTTGGTCACGTTCGGCTCGTACGACCACGAGAACGGAGGCTGATCGGCCCAGGCGACGATCGCGCTGCCGGCGGTGTTCTTGTCCACCAGCGCCTGCTTGTCGACGGCGTACGAGATCGCGCGCCGTACCAGCACGTCGTTCAGCGGCGCGCGCGAGGTGTTCATCTGCATCCCCAGCGTCTGCGGCTGGTCGTTGAGGATCGTCGTGATCCCCGGCAGCGTCTTGAGCTGCTTGTACAACTGTGGCGATGCTTCGAAGATCCAGTCGACGTCATGCGAGCGCAGCGCGTTCAGCGACGTGTTCTCGTCGGGGATCTCGCGGACGAAGATGCGGCGCAGCTTGGGCTTCCCGCGGAAGTAGTCGTCGTTCGCGACCAGCTCGATGTGGTCGCCGCGCACCCACGACGCGACCTTGAACGGGCCGGTCCCGATCGGCTGCTGGTTGAACGGGATCTGGTTGAGGTTCGGGTACTTCGCGAGCAGGTGCTCGGGTATGATGCAGACCGGATCGTCGCTCTCGGCGAACACGGTGTTCACGAAGGGCGCGAACTTGTGCTTGAGGTGGAAGGCGACCGTCGTATCGTTGGGCGTGTCGACGGATTGCACGTCCTCGTAGCCGACGCGCGCGTTCACGTTGTTCGCGCTGTTCATCATCGCTTGCCAGGTGAACTTGACGTCCTTGCTCGAGAACGGCGCACCGTCGTGCCATTTCACGCCGTCGTGAAGGTGGTAGGTGATCGTGAGCCCGTCCTTGCTGATCCCGCCGTTCGCCTCGGTCGGGACCTCGGTCGCGAGGATGGGGATGGTTTTTTTCGTGCGCCCGTCGACGCTGACCAGCGTGTCGAACGAGAGACGGTTGAGGAGACCTTCCGTCGTGTTCGCGGACAGGATCGGGTTGAGCGTGTTCGGCGCGCGCTGGATCGCGACGCGAAGCTCTCCCGGGATGGTGCCTGCACCGCTCCCCGTGCTGACGCCCAGCGCGGTCGCACTCTGGTCTCCGACCTTCGTGCACGCGCTGACGGACAGCGCGCACGCGAGCGCGCCGACCACGAGTCTACGCAAAACCGGGTCCCCTCCTAGCGGCGCTTGGCCGCCGTCTTCTTCGCAGTCGCTTTCTTTGTCGCCGCTTTGCGCGCCGGCGCACCGCGCGCCGGAGCCTTTTTCGCGGCGACCTTCTTCGGCGCGGCCTTCTTGGCGACCGCGCGCGCCGGCGCCGATTTCTTCGCCGCAGGCTTTTTCGCCGCCGCGGCCTTCCTGGCCGGAGCGGACTTCTTCGACGCCGGGCGGGCCGGACTCGCCTTCTTGGCGGCCGCCTTCGCCGGTATGGCCTTTTTGGAGCCGGCTTTCGCCGGTGCGGCTTTCGCCGGTGCGGCTTTCGCCGGTGCGGCTTTCGCCGGTGCGGCTTTCGC
>OCZT010003482.1_pt1 | contig 16033 bp, 9 predicted proteins | sample 1539031 | NCBI WGS metagenome assembly OCZT01 (sample SAMEA3539308, study PRJEB22396) | soil metagenome | biome: tundra; feature: field; material: soil | place: USA | collected 2010-05 | depth 0.15 m | reverse complement strand
CCGATTCCGGAACTGGCACCGGTTACCAGCGCCCATTTTCCACGCCAGCAATCGGGATTTGCCATTGCCCGTAACGTAGCACGTTCCAGGAGGGACAGGTGCATTGAGAATGCATTTACGATCTAGCTCCGGGAGTGGCCGCCTTTCTTCGGCGTTTTGGAAATCCATGCAGGGGCCGTGGAATGCTCGCGATCACCCGTAATCGCTCGCTGAATCGGAGTGCTTGAGATATACTGAGAACCGGGACTCGGAGAAAACCGGTTGGACGAGGAACAAGTCCGTACATGCAAAGCAGTTGCCGCCCCGGTTCGCTGCCGGCGGTTTCGTCATAGGCCGGCCCGGACCGGCCCTATCCAGGTCAGCCCAAACAGGAGCCAGGCCGCACACGCGTGCGCGCGTCACACCAAAATGACTTTGCAAGTTTATGATCGAAGGAGATGATGGTGCCTATATCCCCCAAGCCAGCCTCCAAGGTAACAGCGGCGCCACGTGTTAAGCGGTTGGTCAAATCCTCTTCACCTTCAACCAAGCCATTCCTTCGCTTCTACCACTCAGAAACCCTTCGCGCGAAGACCCTGGCAGTCCTCACGACCCTCGAAAAAGCGAAAGACCGCAAGCAACATCGCGATGCGTTGGCGGACATCGTCGTGGAGCTCACCGACAGCGGCCTGGAATACTACTTCCTGAGACCGTTGAAGCTTGCCAAGGTGGGCTTCTTCGTCGAGCAATCGGCCAACCTCGGCATGGGAGCTGCAAAGCGGATATTCGCATCCGTCATCCGTAACATCATAGGCCGCATGGATAACCCTCAACTTCTCTCAGTTTGTAGCTATGTTCGGCAGCTCATGAAGTAAACCTCAGCCCTGCATAACACTCTGGCCCTCTCCGCTTTGCATTGCCGGACGAAGAGTGCCGCCTAACCCCTCGTTGCAGCGGACTCGCGTGGTTCCTCCGGGCCGGGCAACATCCGGCCAAGCATCGCACGGACGCCCAGAGCAGCGAAGTAGTTGCCGGAAACGGCGTTGATGGGAAGTCTCTCGAGAGTTCCTTCTATCGTCAACCATTCAACCAGACGATCATAGGCGATCACGTCGGAGAATGCGCTTACGTTCTGCCGAAAGAAAGCGTAGTCGGAGTAGCTGATGGCTTCGTACGCATCTTCGCCGATCTGGAGAAATAGGCGGTACATCCAGAACGCTGAACAGCAGGCAGTTCGGCCCGACCGCAATCGCGAGGGACAGAACCATGACCGCCGTGGAGGCGGGCTTCCCGGCAAGCCGGCGCATGCCGTAGCGAAGATCGCGTAGAAATCCTCTCATCGACACTTCAAGCAATCATGCCTCCGGGAGGTCGGCCATGACCGCCCGGCGCTTCGCCTCGGACCTATTTCAGTGCGCGGTCCCCGCCCCTGGAGGTCACTCCGAACGCAGCGCTTCCATGGGATCCACGCGCGTGGCGCGGCGCGCCGGGAGCCATGCGGCGGCCAGCGCCAACGCCATCACGGCAGCGGCGCTGAGCCCGTACGAAAGCGGATCGAGAGGCGTCACGCCCAGCAGCATGGAGCGCGTGTACCGGGCGGCCACCGCCAGCCCGGCGAGTCCGATGGGCACTCCGATCGCGGCCAAGCGCAACGATTCGCCCAAGATCAGGCGCTCGATTTGGCGCGGCCGGGCGCCCAGCGCCACGCGCAACCCGAATTCGCGCGTCCGCCGGTTGACGGCGTATAGCAGCACGCCGAACAGGCCGGCGGCGGTCAGCAAAACCACACTGGCGCTCAACGCGCCGCTTGCGGTGGCGGTAAAACGGTCGACCGAAAGGTCGTTGTCCAGAGTCTTCCGCAAAGTAGTCGATTGGTACACGTCCGCCCCGGGGTCGAAACGATGGACCTCGGCGCGGGCGGCACGGTCGAGCGCCGCCGGTTCGCCCGAGGTTTCCACCATCAAAGTGATATCGTCCGGCACCGTCTGGGCGAATGGCAGAAAGATAAACGGCCGCGGCTGTTCGTGCAAATCGTTGGACGGGCCATCCTCGGCTACCCCCACCACCTGGCGCGGTTTGCCATCGATGCGAACCCAGGCGCCGAGCGAATCGCGGTTGCCGAACACGGAACGGGCAAACTCCTGCGATACGACCACCGCCAGCGGCGCGCCTGCGCGATCGCGGCTATCGATGCTCCGCCCGGCCACGACGCGGGTACCCATCAAGGAGAAGTAGTTGCCGCCCACGTTATTGAGCGGCACGCCCATGGGTGCGATTCCTGGGATCTCGACACGCGCCGTGAGCCCGCCGCCGGAACCGCTCAGGGGAAGCCGCCGCGCGTACGTCGCCCCGCGCGCGCCTGGCAGCGCGGCCAGCCGCTCGCACACCTGGTCGCACCAGGCGGCGTGCGGGATTTGGAGCGCAGGGATCACCGAGAGGGCCAGGACCTTCTTGTGCGGATCCAGGCCCGGCCGTATCCCGGTTGCGTTGTAAAGGCTGGTCAGGAACAACACAGCGACGCCGAACAGCGTCACGCTCACCGCGATCTGCGTGGTGACGAGCGCGTTCTGCTGCCAGCCGCGGCGCCGCATCGTCACGCCCTGGGTCTGCTTCAACACGTCGGAGATGTTGAGCCGCGTCGCGTGCAGCGCGGGCCCCACGCCGGCAACCAAAACGGCGAGAAGCAGCGCTCCTCCCGAGAATGCGAGTACGCGGTAATCCAGCCGGATACCGTAATCCATACGTGGGTCGACCGCGTGACCGAACTGCGAAACCTTCTCCATCAGAAACTGGGCCAGCAGCAGTCCCAATCCGGCGCCCGCCAGGCTGAGCAGAACGGTCTCCACCAACAACTGGCGCGCCACTCGCCACCCGCCCCCGCCCAGGGCGATCCGCACGGCCAGTTCCTTGCGGCGCACTTCGGCCTGCGCCAGACGCAACTGAGCCACGTTGGCACACGCCACGAACAGGACCAACCCCAGCACCGAAGCCATGCCACCGCCGAACATCACGTCGAACGCCCAGGGCCGCACGAAGCATTCGAGCGCCGTTCCCGAACCGTTGCCGGGCGCGGGTTTGTGCTTACCCGAACCGCGGATGGCGGCGTCCAGTTCCGCGCCAGCGCGTGCCGCGGTCAGGGGAGCGCGGAATCGCGCGGCGATCTCGAACTGGCCATCGCGAGACTGCTCTTCCTCCCGATTGCCCAGCGTGGAGAACCAGGCATCCGGACCCACCCAGACACCGACCAGAACGCCCCGCTGCAGACCCGTGAAGCCATCCGGCATCACGCCTGCCACCAGGAATGCCTTGTGATTGAGCAGCACGGTCCTGCCAACGATTTGTGGGTCGCTGGCGAAGCGCGTTTGCCACAGCCGGTAACCCAACACGGTCTCCGGCCTCCCCCCGGCCTCACCCAGCGACGCGCGGCCCAGCGCGGCCTTCACTCCCACGACTTGGAAATAATTCGCGGAGGCGGGTTGAATGATCACCAAGTCGCTTTCTTCGCCCACCTGGACGCCGCGGCGCTGCGTGGCCACCAGTTGTGCCCGGCCTTCCAGCGCCTTGGCCATGTCGAGGTAATCCGCCCAACCGTACATCATCCAGTTGCCGTCGTCGCCGCGCGAATTCACCGACCACAGCTCTTGCGGCCTTTCCACCGGCAGGGGCCGCAAGAGGGCTGCATCGCCGACGGCGAACAGACCGGTGGTCAAGCCGATCCCCAGGGCAATCGAAAGCACGGCCAACGCCGTGGCGCCGGGATTCTTCGCGAGCAGGCGAAGAGCCAGACGCAGGTCGCGGTTCCACTCAACGGGTGACATAACCGGAAGTGAACGGCAATTGAGAGGCCAGCCGCCAACCCAGTAGAATCAACAATATTTCAGCTCCCATAGTCTTATTTACAGCGCGGGCCGTCCGGTTCTGGGACCGGGCTGCGCGGCACTGGCATCGGAAGCGCTTCAGCGGCGGGCCGGGTGACACTTCGGCCACACAGTCGCACGCCGCACGCACCCAGATCGCAGTTTGCGCGGGATCTGGGAGCGGAGGCGAAATGCCCTTCTGGTTCACCGCGTCCACCCTGATGACGCTGGGCATGGTGAATCTCCGGTGCTCGCCAAGTTCAATCCCGGCCAGGCCGACGATCGGAAATGTCGCGGGCGTCAGCGGGCTGACGGGGAAGCCGGTCGTCATCTGCTCCAGGACCGCCGCCTGCGCGAGGTGCCGCGGGGCGGCGCCTAACGCCAGTCCCAGGATCAAATGGCATGTGCCCCGCGGCGGGCCGCGGCAGAAAGGCCACCAGAGACTTCGCCATTGCCGCCAGCATGCCGCACTCCCGCACGATCCCGGTGAATGCTCCCTCGCGTTGCAGCTTCAAATCCGGATAGTTGGTCCACTAGCCCGTATTTCTCACATGTGGCCCGATGAGGCGGCAGGCTCCAAGTGCATCGCGGCCATCGGGTGCTTGGCGCGGGAGCCGATACACCGCCTTTCCTGGCCTGCTCGGTACCAACGCCCAAGTGGTGTTTCCAGCCTGCTGGCCAGACCGGCACAGAAGAAAAGAACGTACCGCACCAAAGTCGACGTTAACCCTCCTATCATGCGGCGGTCCCGCACGCGCGGTATTCCCCCCAAGTGGTATTTCCCCCAAGTGGCGCACATTTGCGTGAATTAACGCTAAAGCCCGCGAATTTTGGTACGGCCGCACCACAAAGCACGACACTTCGCGCGGCCCGGCGGTGGACCGAGAAATGCAAGACTGCCCAAACGTTAACCTGATGCGGTGTTCGTACTGCTATTGAGGCGGGCGGTTTTCGCGCGCCCGGAAGTGGAGCCGACAATGTCCGCTGACGAGACGGTTCGATGCTTCGATTCGATCGAAAGCGCGCAGGATTTCATGAAAGTCCTGGCCGACACGATTTTGGATTCGATGAAAGATCTCAGTGGCGATCAGCAGGCGGCGGTGCAGGACGGTGAGCCGCGCCGCGCGCAGGCTATCGAACTCGCGATCTTCAAGCTGAAGACGCTGAACTGCCACATCCACAAAAGCCGCATTATCCTGAACGATCTGCGGACCGTGCGGCGCCTCATCTTGAATGAACGGCAGCCGAAGGAACGCACGATGGCCGCCGCTGGATCGTTCTGAAGCGGCAAATCATGTTTTGAAACAGATATTGAGGTATAATACTACTTAAAATCTCAACAGCCAAATGACTGCTGCCGCCTGCGGCGGTATCGGCCAGGTTTCTCGGAAGCTGAGAGGACGTTATGGCAGAGGCGATTCCGTCGCCCGCACAAGCGACATTTTGGTTCATCCAAGGGCGCATCCTATTTTGGATCGTCAATCTGCTGGGCTCGGCGTGCTTCGCATACATCGTAGCCAAACGCATGGCGCCGCTGATGCGGGCTCAGCGCGACATTCGATTCGATCGGCCCTTGATCCGGCTGGGCAGGCTTTTGCAGTTCTGGTTTGGGCAGTGGAGACACCCGCGCTACCTCGCCGCGGGAATCATTCACATTTTTCTTTTCGCCGGCTTTATTGTTTTGGTGATTCACACCGTCTCCCTGCTCGCTCTGGGCACGTCGGACCATCCTGCGGCGACGGGCGGTGTGTACGGTGCAGTCGCTGACTACGCCGCAACCGTCGTTTTTCTCTGTATGATCGTCGCGATCATGCGGCGCTTGTTCAAGCCGGCGCGATACGTGGTGCCGGCGAAGTATGGCAAAGCCCACACCGCCGACGCGATCTTCCTCCTGGTGCTGATCGCTGTTTTGATGGCGGCGGCCAGCCTCTTCGAGGCGAGCCACAACGCTAGTCTTTGGCAGCAACATCTGCCGGTTGAGCCATTGACGGTTTTGTCACTGCCCTGGATGTTGCAGGGCGCTCTGGTGGCAACGCCTTTGCCGGTCCTCGCCAATCTCTACCTGGGCGCGTACCTGGTGCACGAACTGACCTTTTTCTTTTTGCTCTGTTACCGGCCGTTTGGAATTCAGTTTCACGTGGAGACTTCGCTATTCACCGTTTATTTCGCGAAGCTGGACCGCGGAACCGTCAAACCGGTGCGCTGGGGCGTTCCCGACGAGCAACTGGACCAAGTGAAATCCTTCGGGGTGAAAACATTCGAAGACTTCACCTGGAAACACATGCTCGATTTTTATTCGTGCGCCGACTGCGGCCGGTGCTCGGACCAGTGTCCGGCCAACGCCGTGGGCCGGCCGTTGTCGCCCCGGTTCCTCACCATTAAGGCGCGGGATTACAGTTTCCAGCATTATCCCATGTGGGGCACCGCGCACAATGGTCAGCCGTTGATCGGCGGCATTTATTCCGAGGATGAAATCTGGTCGTGCACCACGTGCGGCGCTTGCGAAGCCGAATGCCCGCTGCTGATCGAATATATCGACAAGATCGTCGATTTGCGGCGGGGCATGGTGGATGATGGCAAGGTGCCTCAGTCGCTGCAGAAGCCGCTGAAGGCCCTGGAGAGCCGCGGCAATCCCTTCGGCAAAATGGAAAAGAAAAAAGCCGATTGGGTGAAGGCACCGGCTTTCCGGCAAACCTGCAACGTCCGAATCCTGAACGGCGACCACAGCGCCGGCACGCTGTATTTTGTCGATAGCATCACCTCCTTCGACGACCGGATACAGGCGATCGGGCGAGCCACTGCCCAAATTCTCAACAGGGCCGGCGAGAATTTCGGCATCCTGGGCGCCGCCGAAAAAGACAGCGGCCACGATGTTCGGCGCTTCGGCGAAGAGACGCTGTTCATGGCCTTGCGGGAACACAACACGGAGGCCATCAAGGCATCCGGCGTCGAGCGGATCGTGACTTCCGACCCGCACGCGTATAACGCGCTGAAGCACGACTACAAGGATGTGCCGCCGGTGGAGCACATCAGCGAGCTGATCGCCAGGAAGGTGCAAGCGGGCGATATCAAACTGAATCCACTGGCTAACAGAAACGCAGACGAAAACGATGTGTACGCCTACCACGATCCCTGCTACCTGGGGCGGCACAACGGGATCTACGACGCTCCGCGGGATGTGCTCGATGCGATTCCCGGATTGAAGCGCGTCGAGATGCGCCGCTCGCGGGACCGGTCGTTCTGTTGCGGCGGCGGCGGCCTGGCGCTGTTTTACGAGCCGAAAGAAGATCAGCGCATGGGTGTGAAGAGAGTGCAAATGGCCGCCGAGGCCGGGGCCAATGTGATCGTGACGGCCTGTCCGTTCTGCATGGTGAATATGGAAGACGCCATCAAGGTGGCGGGCATGGAAGGGAAGATGACCGCCATCGACCTGACGGAACTGGTCGAGAAGCAAATGAGGTGAATGTGGAAATCCTAGTCTGCGTCCGAAGGGTACCCGACACGTCGGAAAACGAAATCGAGATGAACAGCGTGGGGAACGACATCGAACGCGACGATCTGGTTTATTCGGTGAATGAACCCGACAACTATGCGGTGGAGGAAGCGCTGCGGATCGTCGAGCACGCGGGCGGCGACGTTACAGTCGTCACGGTCGGCGGCGACGATGACGAAGAGATTTTGCGCCGGGAGATGGCCATGGGAGCCAAGCACGGCGTGCTGCTCTCCGACGATGCCTTCAGCGGATCGGACGGTAGAGGCATCGCCACGATCCTCGCGGCCTTCGTCAAGAAGGGCCATTACGACCTGATCCTCACCGGAGTCCAGGCCGAGGACGGAGCGGCCCAGGTAGGCGGAATGCTGGCGGCGCTGCTGGATTATCCATTCGCTTCCCTGGTGAATTCGATTGAAGTCCTGGATGCGAAGTTGAAAATCAGCCGGGAAATCGAAGGCGGCAACAAGGAGATGAACGAGATCGATCTTCCGTGCGTGCTCTCGATTCAGACAGGCATCAATGAACCGCGTTATGTCGGCATGCGGGGCATCCGGCAGGTGGCTTCCGTGCCCATTCCAACCTTCGGCGCGGCGGACCTGGGCCTGAACGGCAACGCGACGGGCGAAGCCGCAAAAGTGAAGCGGACGGATTATTTCATGCCGCCGTTGGGCAAGGGGGCCGAGATGCTCGAAGGCGGCACCCAAGAGATCGTCGGCAAACTGATTGAGTTGCTGAAAGCCAAAGGAGGGTTGAAATAATGGCCCGGATTTTCGCCTATATCGTCCACAAAGGTGGCGTGGCCGACGATTCGGCGGCCGAGCTGGCGGCCGCGGCCAGAAAGATCGATGCCGCCCAATCCCCTGCGGCGGCCGTCACCGGCTGGGGTGCTGATTTCGATGCGGTGTGCGAATCCCTGCGCGCTTCCTTCGGTGAGGTTTGGAAAATCGCCAATGAATCGCTGGCTTACCCGAACGCCGAACTGGTCCGGAAGGCGCTGGTGAGCGTGCTGCCATCCGGCTGCATCGTGTTGGTCCCGCACGCGCATTTCGGAACCGATCTGTCGCCGGGCCTTTCCATCAAGATGAACGCCGCCTACGTTCCGGACGTGCTGGAGATCGAAGGCATGCATGGAGCCGCCCTGAAGCTCGTCCGCCAGGAGTTCGGCGGACAGGTGAGCACGCATGTGCGTTGCGATATTTCTTCGGGTGCGGTCATGACTATACGTCCGGGCGCATTCAAGCCGCTGGAAAGCGCTCCCGCTGACGGAACGGTGGTCGACAAATCGGCCGCTGTTGGCGCTTTGTCGGCGCGCCGGCGCTATCTGGAAACGGTCGCGGCCGAGACGGGCGACGTCGATATCACCAAGTATCCGGTTTTGGTTTCTATTGGCCGCGGCATTGAGGAGCGGGAGAATGTGGCCATCGCCCAGGATCTGGCCGACGCCCTGGGCGCGGCGGTGAGCTGCTCGCGGCCCGTGGTGGACGCCAAGTGGATGGAGAAATCCCGGCAAGTGGGATCGTCCGGCCAAACCGTCAAGCCCAAGGTCTACCTGGCATGCGGGATCAGCGGCTCGTTCCAGCACCTGGCCGGCATTAAGGGCAACCCTTTCATGGTGGCCATCAACAAGAACCCCAAAGCTCCTATATTCCGCGTGGCGGATGTCGGGATTGCCGCCGACATCCTGGAATTTTTGCCGGAATTAACCAACAAGATTCGCGAAAAGTGAGACAAACATGATCACAAAGAAGACGCTGAAATTGAGTTTGAAATCGCTCAGGGACTTCGGCAAGAAGCGCTTGCCGGACCAGGATCTGATCGACCTGGATGCCCGCGACGAATGCCCGCTGGAGATCGTGCGGCACATGTGCAGCCCGGACAAGCTGGGCATTCAGCTCCTGTTCATTCCCGAAGAATACGGGGGCATGGGCGGCGGCGCCTTCGATGTGTATTGCATCTGCGAAGAGATGGCCCGGATCGACCTGGGCGTGGCGACTTCGGTGCTGGCCACGTTTCTAGGCAGCGACCCGATCACGATGGGCGCTACGCCGGAGCAGAAAAAAATCTGGCTGACGCGCATCGCCGAAGAGGGGATTTTGTTCGCTTACGGCGCCACCGAACCGGACGCGGGCAGCGATCTGGCGGCGCTGCAGACCACCGCCGAGCGTGTGATGGACGGCGATCACGGCGATACTATCGTGGGCTACAAGATCAACGGCAGCAAACAATGGATCAGCAACGGCGGGGTGGCCGACGCTTACACGATTCTGGCGAATACACCCGCCGGTCCCAGTTGGTTCATCTTGGAGAAAGGCGCCAAGGGGTTCAGCCACGACGAACCGGAAGACAAGCACGGCATCCGCCTCAGCAATACGGCCGCCCTTTCGCTGAGCGACGTCTATGTGGATGCGGACCGGCTGGTCGGCGGGGTGGAAGGCCAGGGTCTGAACCAGGCGCAGGCCGTGTTCGGTTACACGCGCCTGATGGTGGCGGCGTTTGGTCTGGGGGCCGGATGGGCCGCGCTCGATCGGGCGATTCCTTATTCGACGAAGCGCATCCAAGCCGGGGCGCCGCTCTCGCAAAAGCAGGGATACACGCATAAGTTGATCGTGCCGAACGTGGCCCGGCTGGAGGCCGGTCGCGCTTACATTGAAGAGACCGCCGAGCGCATCGACGCCGGTGAAGGCAGCTTAAACACCGAAGGCGCTATCGCCAAATACATGTCGACCGAAGCCGGCAACCTGGCGGCGGACGCCAGTATCCAGGCGCTGGGCGGCTACGGTTACACGCATGAATACATGGTGGAGAAGATCAGGCGCGATGTGCGCATCACCACGATCTACGAAGGCACCTCCGAGATCATGGAGATGACCATCAGCCGCGATCGCTGGCAACTTCACCTGAAAACGCGCGGCCAGTACTATCACGAGCAGGCGCGCCGGTTCGAAGCGATGCACGCGCGCCACCCGGATGCGGGCGCGAACATCGCGGCGCTGGCGCTGCACGCATTGGCCGAGGTGATGGAAAAGGCGCGGGTCGGCCGCCTGACCCGCTATCAACATATTCTGCTGCGCCTGGGCGAACTGATCGCCTACGCGGAATCCGCGGGCAGTCTGGCGCGGCGCGCGGCGCTGATGGCGGAAGGCAAGCTAAACGAGAAAGCCAACCAGCGCTTCGATGCGGCGGCGCTGGCGGCGGTGAGCCGGGTGTTCGCGCGCGAGGCGGCCCTCAAGGTAGGCGAAGAAGGCTTGCGCTGGGTCACGGGAGCCGGCGGCGTGAATGATGCGGAAATGGCCGCATTTGAAGCGGGTTTGGGATTGCCTGCGATTCACCGGGCGCAGGCCGGACTGATTGCGGATATGGATTATGTAGGCGACGTACTGTACGGCCGGGTGGCGAAGCAGGCTGCACCGGCAGCGTAGCCTTGTGGGGCAGACCTCCAGGTCTGCGCGGGTCCTCCAGGACCCGCTCTTCCCGCAACGGAGGCCGGCGTGGACGCCGGCCGCAGGACTGGAGTCCTGCCCCACATTCTTATTTAGCAAGGAGCGTCATCATGGAAGACACCGCGTATCGAGCGGTCGCGATTGTGGGGGCGGGTGCGATTCTGCCCGATGCCCCGAACGTAGCGGCATTCTGGCAAAACGTGAAGACCGGCCGCTACAGCATCAGCGAGGTTTCGCCGGACCGTTGGGACCCGGCCCGCTACTACGACGCCGATCCCAGCGCTGCGGATAAGACTTATTCGAAGATTGGCGGCTGGGTCCGCGAGTACGAATGGGATCCGATCAAGTGGCGCATGGCCGTGCCGCCGCGCGTCGTGGATGCCATGGATATAGCCCAAAAGTGGGCCATCGCCTGCACGCGTCAGGCGCTGGACGACTACGGCTATCCCCAGCGGCCGATCGACACCGATCGCACGGCCGTGATCCTGGGTAATGCCATGGCCGGCGAGAGGCACTACCTCACGTCGTTCCGCGTTTACTTTCCGGAATACGCCCACGAACTGGCCGAAAGCACCAGTTTTGCGGCGCTGCCCGAAGCCGTGCGGCGCGATATTACCCGCGAATTACACCAGCGGATGGGCAGCCGCCTCCCCGAGATTACCGAAGACTCCATGCCCGGCGAACTGGCCAACTGCATCGCCGGCCGCATCGCGAATATCTACAACTTCCACGGTCCTAATTTTGTTACCGACGCCGCTTGCGCGTCGGCCATGGCAGCCTTCAATGCGGCGGTCGACGGACTGGTGGCGAAGGACTTTGACGTGGCGGTCACCGGCGGCATTGACCGCAACATGGGCGCCCCGACCTTCGTCAAGTTCTGCAAGATCGGCGCGCTCTCGGCGACCGGCACCCGGCCCTACGCCGATGGCGCCGATGGCTTCGTCATGGGCGAGGGCGCAGTCATCTTCCTGCTCAAGCGCCTGGCCGATGCGGAGCGTGACGGCGACAAGATTTACGCCGTGCTGCGCGGCATAGGCGGGTCGAGCGATGGTAAGGGCAAGGGTATCACGGCGCCCAACCCGGTCGGCCAAAAGCTGTGCATCCGGCGCGCCTGGGAAAATGCGGGATTGTCGCCCGCTACCGCGACGCTGATTGAAGGTCACGGCACATCCACCCGCGTGGGCGACGAGGTCGAAGTCGAAAGCTTCACCGACGTGCTCAGCAGTTTTCAGGTCCCCACCGGCACGGTGGCGCTGGGCTCGGTGAAATCCAACATCGGGCATCTCAAAGGAGCCGCCGGCGCAGCCGGATTGCTGAAGACCGCCCTGGCGTTGCGGGATAAGGTGCTGCCGCCCAGCGTGCATTGCGAGCACCCCAGCCCGGTTATCGACTTTGCGCACTCGCCGCTCTACGTCAATGGCGAGCTGAAACCGTGGACGGCGGTGGCGGATGGCGTGCGGCGCGCCGGCGTGAGCGCCTTTGGATTTGGCGGCACAAATTTCCATGCCGTGCTCGAGGAGTATATTCCGCACCGGTTAACCGGCAATGGCAAGCGGGTCAGTGGGGCAGACCTCCAGGTCTGCGCGGGTCCTCCAGGACCCGCTCTTAACGCAAGGGATGCCGGCGTGGACGCCAGCCGCAGGACTGGAGTCCTGCCCTACCTCGCCAAAGCCCCTTTGCGCGGCGCGCTGGTGATCGGAGGCGCCTCGGACGCCGACCTGGCCGAGCGTCTGCGCTCCGTGCAGAAAGCTGCCGAAGCAGGCCGCGCGCCGTCGCCGGCCGCGCCGTCTGAATCCGACCTCCACGCGCCGGAGCGCATCGCGATCGACTACGCCGACGCGGCCGATCTGGCGGACAAATCAGCCAAGGCCCTCAAGGCGCTGGCGGCCAACCAGCCGATGCAATGGAAGGCACTCCGCTCTCAAGGCATCTTCCGCGGTCACGGTCCGGCGCCCAAGGTGGCGTTCCTCTACACCGGCCAAGGCTCGCAGTACGCGAACATGCTGAGCGCACTCCGCGCGGCCGAACCCATCGTCGCCGCGACTTTTGCCGAAGCGGATGGCGTGATGACCCCGCTGCTCGGCAAGCCGCTGAGCGAGTTTGTCTTCGTCAACCCGGCCGACGCCACCGCCGTCGCCCAGGCCGAAGAGGATCTGCGCCAGACCGCCATTACGCAGCCCGCCGTGCTGGCAACCGATCTATCGCTGACACGCCTCCTGGCGGCATACGGCATCCAGCCCGACATGACCATGGGACATAGCCTGGGCGAATACGGAGCGCTGGTGGCCTCGGGCGCGATGCCCTTTGCAGACGCATTGGAAGCCGTCAGCGCCCGCGGCCGCGAAATGACCCGCGTTTCGATGGTGGACAACGGCCGTATGGCGGCCGTGTTTGCGCCGCTCGGTGAAATCGAGCGCGTGCTGCGGACGGTGGATGGCTACGTGGTGATCGCCAACCTCAACAGCAACACCCAGGCCGTGATCGGCGGCGCCAGCCAGGCCGTCGAGCAGGCCATGGCACTATTTGAAAAGGCCGGTTACAATGCGGTCCCGCTGCCGGTCAGCCACGCCTTCCACACGTCGATTGTGGCGCCGGCCAGCGAGCCGCTGCGGCGGACGTTGGAGCGCCTGCACTTGGAACCGCCGCACATCCCGGTGGTGGCCAACGTGAACGGCGAATTCTATCCGATGGGGCCCCAAGCCGTACCGCAGATGTTGGATATCCTCGCGCGGCAGGTGGCTTCGCCCGTGCAATTCATCCAGGGCCTGCGCACGCTCTACGATGCCGGCGCGCGCGTCTTCGTGGAAGTCGGGCCGAAGAAGGCGCTGCAGGGATTTGCCGAGGACGTGCTCGGCGACCGCCCCGACGTCCTGGCGGTTTTCACCAATCATCCGAAAGCCGGGGACATCCCGGCCTTCAACCAGGCGTTGTGCGGTCTCTACGCGGCAGGTTTGGGTGTGGGACAGGCCTCCCAGCAGGTGGCACAGGCTTCAGCCTGTGACGACAGGCCGGGAGGCCTGTCCCATGATCGTCTGCCGGTGACCATCACCGGAGCGGCTCTAGGCCTGCCCGGACCCGGACGCATCTTCGACGACGGCAACATCGCCCGCATCCTGCGCGGCGAACAATGCATTGACGTGATTCCCACCCGCTTCCGCCGCGCCATGCTCGACAAGCACATCACGCGCCTGCTCAAGAGCGACAAGGGCGGGCCGACCTTCGAATCCATCAACAACCTGTCGGAGGTCATCAAGCTGGCGGGCCGCGGCGGCGATTTCGATCTGGAAAAGGAGTTTGGCGTTTCCGCCGAGCGCCTGGCCGCCCTGGACCGTGCCACGCAACTGGCTATCGGGGCGGGCCTCGATGCCCTGCGCGACGCCGGCATCCCGCTGGTGATGCGCTACAAGACCACCAGCAAAGGCACGCAATTGCCCGAGCGCTGGGGATTGCCGGACGCCATGCGCGACGATACCGGCGTGATCTTTGCCTGCGTTTTCCCCGGCTTCGATTCCTTCGCGGCTGAGATGTCGCGCTATTACGCCGATCGCGCCCGCCGCGACCAGTTGGCCATGCTGGAGAGCATGTACGCCCGTCTGGTGGAAGCCGAGGGCCGCTCCACCGTGGGGCAGGAGATGGCCCGGCGTATTGACGACCTGCGCGCCGAGCTGGAACGGGAGCCATACAAATTCGACCGGCGCTTCCTGTTCCACATCTTATCGATGGGGCATTCGCAGTTCGCCGAGTTCATCGGCGCGCGCGGCCCGAACACGCAAATCAACGCCGCCTGCGCGAGCACTACCCAGGCAGTGGCGCTGGCCAACGATTGGATCCGCGCCGGGCGGTGCCGGCGGGTAATCGTGGTCTCGGCGGATGACATCACCACCGACAATCTGATCGAATGGTTCGGCGCCGGCTTCCTGGCCAGCGGAGCGGCGGCCACCGACGCTATAGTCGAAGAAGCCGCCACCCCGTTCGACCGCCGCCGGCACGGCATGATCATGGGGATGGGCGCCGCCGCGATGGTGATCGAGAGCGCGGAAGCGGCGCGCGAACGCGGCATCCGGCCCATCTGCGAAGTGCTCAGCGCGGTGACGGCCAACAGCGCCTTCCACGGCACGCGGCTGGATCCCGAGCACATCTGCCAGGTGATGGAAGGACTGGTGGCCCAGGCCGAAGCGCACAACGGATTCCGCCGGCACGAGGCAGCCCCGCGGACGGTCTTCGTTTCCCACGAGACGTACACGCCCGCGCGCGGCGGCAGCGCTTCCGCTGAGATCCACGCGCTGCGCCGCGTGTTTGGCCCCGAGGCGGATCGCATCGTGATCTCCAACACCAAGGGCTTCACGGGTCACCCCATGGGCACGGGCATCGAAGATGTGGTCGCGGTGAAAGCGCTCGAAACCGGATGCGTTCCGCCGGTGGCCAACTTCAAGGAAGTCGATCCCGAACTGGGCAATCTGAATTTGTCGAAGGGCGGCGGCTATCCTGTCGAGTACGCCTTGCGCCTGGGCGCCGGGTTTGGCTCGCAAGTCAGCATGACACTGTTGCGTTGGATCGCGGCGAAAGATGGCGTAAGGACCAGCCCCCATGCGCTGGGCTATGCCTCGCGCATTGCGGATGCGAGCGTCTGGAGCGCGTGGCTGAGCCGGATCGCGGGCAATCGAGCCGCCGATCTGGAAGTGGTACAGCGCACGCTACGCGTAAAGGATCGCGCGCCGCAGGCGGCGCAGGCTCACCCGGTCGTCGAGACGAAAGCGGCGCCGGAAGGAAAGCAACAGCCCCCAGCCCCTAGCCCTCAGCCCCCCGCGCCAGTGGCAACGGACCCAGTCAAAGAGCGCATACTCGCCCTGGTTGCCGAGAAGACTGGTTACCCATCCGACATGCTGGATCTCGATCTGGATCTCGAAGCGGACCTGGGAGTCGATACGGTCAAGCAGGCCGATCTATTTGCATCCGTCCGCGCGATCTACAACATTCCGCGCGACGAGAATCGCAAGCTGCGCGATTTCCCCACGCTCGCGCACGTGATCCAGTTTGTGTACGAGAAACGCCCCGACCTGGACCGCCAGCCCTCAGCCCCTAGCCCCCAGCCCCCCGCGCCTGCGGCGGTCACCCAGCCACCCGCGCCTGCGGTCGGCGATCCGGTCAAAGAGCGGCTACTGGCGCTGCTCGCCGAGAAGACTGGCTACCCAACCGATATGCTGGATCCCGATCTGGATCTCGAAGCGGACCTGGGAGTCGATACGGTCAAGCAGGCCGATCTA
>OCZT010003481.1_pt1 | contig 16034 bp, 17 predicted proteins | sample 1539031 | NCBI WGS metagenome assembly OCZT01 (sample SAMEA3539308, study PRJEB22396) | soil metagenome | biome: tundra; feature: field; material: soil | place: USA | collected 2010-05 | depth 0.15 m | reverse complement strand
CCGATCCATCGTATCCACGCCCAGCGGATGCCCGCGCCCTGTCTGCGATGCTCTCAATGGAGCCGATTCCATGAAGCGCCCCGAGCCCACTAGGGCCGTTGGCGGCATCAATCAACTCCCCGAGCCGTCCAGCCATTTCGCCGCCAGCAGCACGCTTCCCCTTGAGTGCGTATTTCACGCTCTGGTCAACCATCGCCCCAACGCCAGGAATGGCATTCAAGCCCATCTCTGCGAGTCCCGACCCGACCGCGGAAACGCCAGCCGCCGCCGCAGGGGACGCCAAAGCCTCCGCAAGGCTTCGCGTTGGAGTGCCCCCGCCATTCCCTGCGTACAAGGATTGCAAGATCGCGTTTCTCGTCTGTGGAACCGCCATGGCTACATCGGAGACGACTTTTGGTATTGCAATGCTTGGAGCGGCGGTCCCGCCCAGCGAATTCAGCCCATTCGCTGCAACATCGAGTGCGCCACCATACGCGGCACCAGTCCCCATCGCATTCAAAACAGGATGAGCACCCTTGAATCCTTGTGCTGCATCTTGCCCCCCGGAAAGGATTTTTGCGATGGTTGGATATTTCGCCAGCAGCGCAGCGCCCTTCCCGAGGATTGCCGGTGCGTCCAAGTAAGGCGCGAGCATCAGCGCTGACGATGGCGACCCTGTGATTCCCGTGGGTTGGGCCATTTCACTCAGGAACCGCGTGGAGGCTGGCTCGGCGATAGCCGGTAACATCCCCACCATGGGATCAATGTGCTGTGCCACGTTTTCGCGGGCGTGCGACACGGCACCGCCAATTCCAGAGCCAGCACCAAGGATCATCGCTCCGGCTGTTCGGAACGGCATGCCTGCAATATCGCCAGTCATGGATAGCAGCCTATCTCCTGTGCCCTCGTCTCGCGAAGATGAATTGTAAAGGGCCGGGAAAACCGCCTGGGTCGATGAAACAGGTGATCCAGATTCGCTTTGAGCTTGCGCTAAAGCTGTTGCCGATTCTCTGGTGCCAAGGTTTTGATTGGCAATCGAGTTTGCGGAACTTAGCGGAATTCCGTACTGGCTCGCGATTGATGACTGATCTTGCGATTCTGGGACATCATCAAATAATCCCTTTTTTCCATGAACTATAGTGACTTTGTCTGAGTATCCAGGAACTGTTACCAGAGGAGTGGTTTCCGGGACATCATCAAATAAGCCAGCCATTATGGTGCCCGCCTAGTGACGCCATTGAATTGATACCACTTCCCAGAAACAAGAGGCGTGTTCTTGTTTGTGATTGTGATTGGCGAATCTTGCGAACCGCCTGCTTGGTTTATTGCTTGATTATTCTTTTCTGTAATCGACCCTTTGATCTCCCAGGGCATTTTCCCAGACCCATATGCCCCCTCCATTTTGGAGCGAGCAATGCCATGCATTTCGGCATTTTCCGACGCACGCTGGATCGACTGGAGAAGCGGAATCCGATCAGTCTTCGAGAGATTGGACCGGAAAGCGCCCTTGACGAAATCCACGGGCCCCGATGACTCAGAAAGGACCTTTCCAAGGGATGCACCTGGGCGGATGTAGCTCGACAAGTGGGCATCTGCGGAGATCGTGTTGATGTCGTCCGCGTTCTTCACGCCCTTCATGATATTGAAGACTTCGAGGCCGAAATCATCATCGCTGAGGGCGGCGACCTCTTTCGGTTTGCTGGCAAGGGCCTTCGCTTGCTCCGCAGAGCTGTGTATCGCCTTGACATCCCCTTGGAGCCTTTGAGCGTCCACGGTATTCGCTGGCGTGACTCCGGAGAAGCCGCGATCATTGAAATCCTTCGCGACCGCCATCGTCCTTCCAGTGTTCTCGATACCCTGGCCCGCCCCGGTCTGTGAAAGATCCGTGGACCGCACGCCCTGCCCCTGCGTCGTCAACCCCGCGTAGATCTGATTCTGGAGCGCCGGCGCGGACTTGTTGAACGCGGCGATGTTGGCTCGCGTAGTCAGCGCGTCAAGCTGCCCATCCTTGTAGACGGGCTTCGATGCGGCAGCGCGGGCCTCCTCGAACTTGTTGTGTGCTACCACGTCCAGGGCGGCGGCGGCGGCTTCAGGCGTTCCGCTGGTCAACTGGACGCCATTCGCACGGGCCGACGCCTGGGCAGACTTCAGAGCGCCCCCGGAGAGGAGCTTCGGATCGTAGTGGAAGGGGATGGTCGTGGCCTCGGCATCCATGGGCCTCACGTCCACGGTGCCGGTGAGGCTGAATGGGTTCGGGGGCGGCACAGATCCGGTGATCGTGGATTCCCCAGTCCCAGGCGTCATCTGCGTGCCTTCGGGCTGGCTCCCGTTTTCCATCTGGGCAGCACGGGCCTTTGCCTCGGCCACAGGATCAGCGATGGCCTGCGAGTTCTGCGCGGCGATGGATCCCGGCTGGGCCTCCTGGTAGTTCTGTCCCGTGATCGCGTTGACCTCTGAAATAGACTGAGCGCGACCCTTCGCGGCGGCGATGGGTTGCTGACGGTTCGCGTATCCCTGGGAGGTCAGCGATGCGGCGGCGAGAGGATGCGCCTTGACGTACTCCGCCTGGGCTTGTGTATTCGGGCTTCCGTCCGGATTCTGGGTCGCGGACGACATATTCTGGAGCGCGTTGTCCTGGTAGATCTTCAGGATGTCCGGGTACTTGGCGAGGGCATCCGCGCCGTATTCGGATTGGGAGATCGCGTCCGTGAACTTCTCTGGGTCGAACGTGCGAACGCCCGTGCTGGGATCGTAGGATGAGCTGTTCTTGATAGCCATGTTGAGGGCCATCTTCTGCTTGTTCCCGATCTCCGTGCCTGTGGTGATCGCGTTGGTTCCTGCGGCCCCTGCAAGGGCTTGCTGGAGTCCTCCGTAGGCACCAAGGCCAGAAGCTACCCCGGCCTGCTGTTCGGCATAGGAGGGGGCTTTCTGGAGAAGCGAGACCCATGCATTGTCGGCCATCTTAGACCATCCCTGCGCGTTGCCGCGCCGCCGCTTGGTTCTGGTTCGCCGCCGCCATCGAAAGAGCCTGCTGGATTCCGCCCCCAATGGAGCTTACCGCTGACTGCTGGCCTGCGGAATTCCCCGCGATTCCAGTGGCCTCCGTCCCTCCGAGTGAACCTAGAATTCCAGTGGCATTCTTGGCGTAATCGTTCCCCGCGCCCGTGATTGCCTCGGCTGCGTTCTGGCCAGAATTTGCGGCGACTTGGTTGTTTCCGATCTGGTTCTGCTGGAACGTCGCATTCCGGTCGTAAGCGCCTTGGGCCTGTCCGAAGTGGAACTTGTTCGTGTCCATGTTGCGCTGGAATGATCCCTGATAAGCCTGATTCGCCTCGTTCCCAATCTCCGTCGAGAGCGCACGCCCAAGGCCACCGCCGACGCCGCCGTGGACGAGGGCGGAATTGTTGATCGCCTGCGCGGCCTGCTGCATGATGACCGCAGCGCCCGGATCCTTGTACTTGTCGAAGCTGAAAGGGTCTTCTTTGTAGCCGAATCCCGGCTGGACTTGGTTCGCCAGGAGACCGCCAAGCCGCGCCGACGCTCCTACGCCCGTAGTCTGGAAAGGCTGGAGATTCTTCTGAGCGGTCCCGTAGACGCCCTGGGAGATGGCGAGGGCTTGCTTTTCCCGCTCCGCTTGTGCCCTTGCCGCATCTTCCGCCGCACCCGCCGACATGATCCCAGAGACAGCCCCGAGGCCTCCGCCGATCAATGCCCCGTAAGGCCCCATGGAGGATCCAGCCGCCGCGCCGTTCACCGTGCTGTCAAGTACGCCAGCCATCTATTGCCCCCGAATCTGTTTGAATTGGGTGCCGTCGGTTGGCCCCGTCAAGGTGATGACAGCCCCTTGGATGCTCCATGTGCCGCCGATCTTTCCATCGTATTCGTACCCGATGAGCACGCCGCCGATGACGTGGTAATGCAGCACCTCGTCACCCGTCGTGGACTTCGCCGTCTGGATGCGCGTGAGGTCGGTCAAGTGCATCCCGGCCTTGGTGAGGTAGTTGATCCAGCTCGGGTCATTGGAAGACCCTGGACACATCGGCGATCCGACAGGTGGGTGAGAAAGTGCCATCAGTTGCTCAGAATCTGGACGGTGTTTGTCAGGCCGGTCACGACGCGCCGAACGGGAGCGTAGAGCTTGAACCACCAGATCCGGTTCCGAGCGCGTCCGCACAAGGTCCAGCGTGTGCGCACCATGGCGTTTCCGATGCTCCCCATGGGCTTGTCCACAGCCTCGGACCAATTCGTGCCCAGGTCGTTGCTGTACTGCATGGAGACGGTCGGGTCGGTGCCTGTGGTGCCGCTCATCTGGTCGATTCCAGCATTCACATTGTTCCGGAGGCCTACGCCCTGCTGCATGTTGAGCTGGCAGTCGAGGTAGCAGATCACCTTGTTGTCGAGGTATCCGATTGGCGTGGTCAGCTCGCATCCGAGCAGGTATGTTCCGCTAGCGTCCGCCTTGTCGTCCATCTGCGCTTCGGAGTCCAGGACATAGACCGCATCGCCCGCGCCGTCACCCACCAGTGTCTTATTCCATGCCGCGCTGAAGGTGGATAGCTGAGCCTGCCAGCGGTAGTGGAATCCCTCGTTAAACTTGGTCCAGCGAGTCCACTGGCCTGTCGTCAGATCGTAGATCCAGGTTGCGCCCGTGACTGGCCCGCCGTCCACGCTGGAGCCAGACGGGAATTGCCACGCGATGAAGGTATGCCGCCCCATGGAGAAGACGAACGAGAAGCAGTCGTTAATCCGAGGGTATGCCGCGATCCGTGTTTCCACCCCGAGCTTGCTGATCCGTTCGACCGTGAAGTCTGGATGGATTACGAACATACCGAGCGCCCCGGTGCGCGATTCGGTCCCGAGCAGATAGACGTTCGATCCAGCCCGGACCATGCTGTACCGTGCCGAGCACCCGACGCCGATGATCGCACCGTCGATCCGCTGGAAGATCTGCCCGTACTTGTCGTCGGTATGCCAGAAGACTTCCGTGGAGTTGATCCCGGCGACGTACAGGTGATTCACCGCCGAGCACATGCTGACGATGTGGTCTGTGTCGCCGATCTTGGAAATGAACTGCGTTCCCCACCAGAGATTTGTCACGCTGGGCTGGAGAGGATCGAAGGCGTATGGCTTGTACCCTGGAGCCGACCAGAATGCGTCCGTCGTATCCTTGGCGTTGACCACGAAAATCGTGTCGATGCAATAGACGTGCGTCGGACCCTTACTGGTGTCGAAGCCGGTATCCGTCACGCCAGGGAAGTACTGGTCGCCGATCTGGCCATACCAGTAGCTTGCCGTCAGGCTGTAGCGGTACCCATAGCTCCCATCAACGAAAAGGAGATCGTAGCCGTTCTCAGCGGCCACGACGATACCTGTAGCCGTCGCAAGCGTGCCGATGAGGGCGCGGGACTCCCCGAGGTTCGTTAGCTCATAGACATTCCGTCCGGCCACCTGGAACGTGCGCTCCCCGCTGGTGGTGATCCAGCATCGGGTGGCGTCCGTGCTAGTCTGCGGGATCTGGTTGACGAGCCCTTGCCGGTTCACAGCGTAGTACTTGGCTTTCGACGTGGCCGACTGTGCGAGCTCCAAGTAGAAGTTCTCCAGGCGCTCAAGTCCCAAGCTGCTCCATGGGGCACTGAATGGGTTCTGAGAGAGTGGGAGATCCTGCTTGGTCGCAGACATTAGAATCCCGTGTTGACGGTGTTCAGAGGCGAAAGCCAGTAATTGTCCGTCCCGGCATTGCTTCCGGGGTAGTTGCACCGAACCGGCCCGTTCGCCATGTCGGCTACGCGCTGCTTGAGTCCACCAAGGGCGGAGGTTGCACGGTAGACGAGGTTCTGCGAAGGCCCTGAATCGCTCGGGAAGTAGTCGTAGAGACACAGGACGAGGTTGAATAGGAGTGCATCGTAGTAGCTCTCATCGAGCGGGATCATGTCCGTGCTCTTGAGGTCGTTCGCGATGCGCGGGATACCGGTGATGCAGTACAGGTAGTTGGTCGGAGGCTTCGGCCACAAGCGGATCAATGCCGTCGGCTGTTGCTCATCCCATGCCCAACAGGTCGGAGGCGCATAGGTATCTCGCACCGAGATCTTGAAGTAGTCTGGCATCCGCACGCGGGCCGGATGGTAGACGACCGGGCCAAGCTCCACGGTGAGGGAGTCCAAATACATCGGGTCGGCCTGGAGATCAACGACCAGCGCCTCGCCGTCGATGGTCACTGCTGCACCGGGTGCGAGCGTACTGGAAACCACCACGACGCCTGCTTGGTGTGGCGTGACCGTCCATCGGCTCCAAAGCGGGTTGATGTACCGCTTGGAAGACCACTCCCCGATGAGGCCATTCAGGGCATCCACTGCCAAGCTGGAATCGCTCGCATTGGGCGCTTCCTCGGTCGAAATCAAGTGGCTCATCTGGAGAGCCCGCTTAATCAGTTTGGCAGCGGAGATGGCCACTTACTTGCCGTCCGGCCTGGTCTTCTTTTCCTTCTCAACCGCTTCCACGCGCTTCTTCTCCAGCCATGCCAGACGAGCGGCGGCGGTCTCGAAGAATTCGCCGTCCTGGTATCGGGGATAGCCGATCATGGGAACGTGGTCGGGGTTGTAGTTGTCGAGATGCGGCATGTTCTCTCCGGTGCTCAGGTGAAACAAAGGGGCCGCGCCGATTGCACGCGGCCCCGAGTGGCTTACGCCAGCGCGTACAGGTACTTGATCGCAGCCTCTTCCTTCTGGGCTACGAGCCCGTAGAAGCCGAAGATCTTGATCGCAGCCTGGAACGTGCCGGGCCAGACGGACTGCGCGATGACGACCTTGAAGCCGTTGCCGAATTCCAGCTCGTCCAGGATTTCGATGGACTTGCCCGATCCGGGGATCAGGATGTCCGGCGACACGGCGGCGTAGGCGTCCGGAGCGAAGCCGAGGCCCATGAGTTGGGTCTTGGCGGCGACACCCGCGCCCGCGATCTTGAACTTGGTCCCAATGGGAATGGCGGCGGTGGCCGTCACATTCTTGTACGGGCCGGTCACGATGGGAGCACCCTTGATGTTCAGCGTCACGGTCGTGTCGCCGGCCACGGTGGCGTCATCGGTCACGGAGCCGGTCCACTGGATCCCGATGCCCACGCCGGTGTCGGGCTGGATCCAGTCGATCTCCGTCGAGGTGGCGGCGTAGATCGCGGTTCCGGCCTTGATGACGGTACCGGAGATTGCTCCGGTGAGCGCCAGGGACAAGGTGTCCACGAACGCACATCCGGGGTTGCCGTCACCGTCGAGGGTCTGGACGGCGGTGAGGCCATCGTACCCGAAGGCGGCGGTGCTGGTCACCGAATCGGTGAGCTGGATCGGCAGGGCAATTCCACCAACCAAGGGACTGGAGAACGCCTCGAAGCCGCCGTTGCGGGCCTGGAGACGGCCCTCCTTTTGGGCTTCGTCGAGTCCGACGCCGAAGTGGAACGTGTTCTGCGCTCCGGAGGCGTTGACCCAACCGGGGAGCATCGGATCCACGACGAGAACGAGGTCGTTCTGGTTGGCGTAGATGCCGTTGCGGTACTGCATCTGGCCCTTGGCGTTGCCCAGGCCGGCCATGAAGTTTCCGCCGAACGTGGTGTAGCTGGTGCCCTGCGTGGTGATCTGCGGAGTCTGGGCCAGCATCTTCAGGTGGAAGTCGGCGGTGACCTTGTTCCGGAAGTTGTTGGTGAACTGCGCGACCTTGCGCTTGACCATCGCCATGTCGTTGTTTAACGCCAGCTCTTCCACGGAGGTCTGGAGGTTGAGCTCGGCGCGGACGGTGACCTTGAGGGTCACGGGGGCGTCGGACATGGCCTGATAGGCCACCAGGGGTTGCGTAGTGCCGGGAAGCGAGTAGTCGCCACCCAGAGTGGTCAGGGTGGTAGTCGCGCGGGGCGGGCGGTTGATGATCGCGGAAGCGCCGGTACGATTCACAGCGCCGATCTTCTTGGCAACCTCGGAGTCGAAGGAGATCCGGTCGATTGCGCCGGGATGAGCCTCCCAATTGAAGGCGAACCCTTTGCCCACCAACTGCTGGACCTTGGTGAAGTTCTTGTACGTCGTCATGAGCAAACCTCGTGTGGCTCTCTAGTTGACTGTCCCTGTTGTGTTCGTCGAGATCGCCCAGGTATGCGATTCCAACGGCTGGACTTGTACGCTTTCCGATGGCGTCCGACATCGGCACGAGGTTTCCCGCTTTTAACGTGTGTGGGTCACGAAATCGAGCTGGGGGAGTCGAACCCCCGAGCCGTTACTCGATTAGCTAGCGAGCCCGTAGATGTCCGGAACTTTGCCTGCTTTCAGCAATCTAGCGTATTTCACGCTGTCCATGTTGCGGGCCTGATCTTCAGAGTACTGAAATCCTCTCGTTTCGGGGGGAGGAGGCTTTCTGGCCACAGGCGCGGAGGTCGCTGCCGATGCGGAAGTGGTCGCCGCTGGAGCCGCCTTGGATGCCCGCTTGAATTCCGCCGAAAGCTCTCCCAGCTTGATCGCCATACCGGTGAGCCGGGATGGGTCCTTGATCGCCGCCTTGGATTCACGGGTGAACCAGTCCCAATTCGCTTTGCTGGAGACCAGCGCGGCGGTGTGGACATCGGCGTCCGCCGATCCAGTGAATGCCTGCACGAAATCGGGATGCAATGCGGTCGGGTCCTTGGTGAGCTGGGAATTCAACGCCTCCATGTACTTCGTGGCCTTCGGGATTGTGGATTTGGTAATCCGATCCAGGTAGGCACCGAAATGCTGCCGGATTTCCGCCTGCCCTTGCTCTTGACGCTCCTTGGTCGCGCGTACAGCCTCGCTCTTGGCCACCAGTAGGCGGGTGCGGAGGTCGGCCACGGCCACGGCGAGCTTGGTGTCGCGGTCGGCGGCGGATCCGGGGGCGTTGACATCGATACCGACCTTGGTGGGGTCGGTCTGGAGCAGGTTGATGTAGTTCGCGATGTTCCGTGCTTCATCGTTGGACTCCACGAACCGGACATCGAAATCCTTGTCCTCGGGGTCAAGCTCGACGCGGGGAGGCGCGGCAGGATTGGTCTTCAGCTTCTCGACTTCTTGGGCCAAGCGGGCGTTTTCTTCCCGGAGCGCCTTCCGCTGTTCCGCGACCTTGTTGTACCGGGCGCGCGGGAAAAGGTGATTCGGAATATCCTCCAAACCATCCAACTCTTTGGATTCGTCGTCGTCATCCCCCACGGGCCGGTCTGCATCCTCCTCAAACCAGTCCTTTTCCTCCACCTTCGGCGCAGGCTTATCGCCTTCTGCGCCCGCAGGAGCGTCGTCCGTGTCGTCCAAGGAGAGCGCATCGTATTCGGCGGTTGCAGTGGCCCGGTCGATCCTGCGAGGCGCGGAAGATGTGGCCTCAACAACTTCGGTGGGTACCGGGGAGGCAACAACTTCGGCCACGGCGGGGGCGGTGATTTCAGTCATGCGATTCTTCCTTCTTCTCTGCGGGCGGCTGTATTGCGGCCCGAATGGGCTCAACCATGATCTTCAGTTGAGCCAAGTACTCGGCAGACTCGTCGCGCATCCGCTGGAGCTCGATTTGCAGGGCGGCGTTGCTCGCGTCGATCCACTTGTCGTGCTCGCCCTTCTGATGTTCGATGGCAAGCGCGGTCTGGTCGCTCTCGGCTTGGTTGACGGAATCCGTATGCGCTTTGTTCATCTGGAGCCCGAGCTTCTGCTGGCCTCCACGCGCGTGCATCTTCTCTTCATGCTGGAAGGTGGCTCCGATCTTCTGTAGCTCGAAGTCGTGGTCCTTCTTGAGCTTGTCTTCAAGATCCTTGTACTTCTGTGTGATCTCTTCGATATGGGCCGTCATCTGCTGCATCATGCCCTTCAGTTGCGAATTCTCCTGCATCGCAACCTGAAGGTGTTGAGCTGGATCATCGTTGACCGCGCTCTTGGCGTTGATGGCCTCTTGGATCGGTTGCGGAAGCGTGGCCTTGTACCAGTCCGCCACATCCTCGGAGCCCTTCTCTGGACTCAAGCGGAGGAGCCAGTATGTGATGAGCGGCGCGGCCTGCGGAACCTTGGCGGCGAAGTCCAGCCACTTCTCGGAAGACTCCTCGCGCTGGGTCGCATAGCTGGCTCCAGAGTCGATGTCCACCAAATATTTGAGGCTGGTGATGTCGATGTTCCGAATTGATCCAGGCACTTCCGTGCTGCCGATGCTGACGGGCGTTGCGGTGCCATCGCTGGCCAAGGATTCGCGAACCTCGTTGTCGTCGTAGAACTTGGCGACCAATCCGATGTGGATCTTGGTGGAGAGGCGAAGTGCGGCCTTGTGGCGTGCTACAAAGTGGTAGCTGGCCACACCGCCTGCCGCCCGCTGGTTCTTCAGGGCGATCCCGCTTGGCGCGTCCATCTTCCCCTGGACAGATGGGTCGGGGAAGATGCCGGACATATTCCGGATCTGAGCCAATGCCGCCTCGCTGGAGACGGAATACACCTCGGCTGGTGGCGTCGGGACACGGAATTCCGGCTTCTGTGAGCCCTTCTTGAAGTAGAGCGTGTGCTTTTCCGCCGACCCAGAGCTTTGAACCCAATCAGATGGATTGATGAGCGATTCTTGCTCTGCCGTCACCCGATGGCGTGGCGTGGTGGCTTGCTCCCATGCCTTCTCGGACTCCCAGAAGTTCATCGACTGCTGAGGAGTCTTGTAGCGATGCGTCAAAGAGAAGTACTTGCGCACGCCACCAATGATCGCGGATGGAGCGGACTCCAGAACGACGGGGATCATGTCGGCGTAGGCGTCGGGATTTTTCTCCAGGAATTCCTCGGACTCCGACTCATCGAACCAGTACTGATCCACAACCATCTTCTTGATCGGCTTGACCTCGATCTGGTCACCGTCGCCGATCTGCGGAATACCAGGAATCTCCGTCTTCCGCTTGACCAGGAGTTCCCAGACGATCAACTCTTGCTCATCCTGCTTGTCGGGCTCCGTCCCTTCGAGGAGGGTGCCGTCCTTCCATCGTTCGGCATAGGTGTAGCCCGAAACGACGTGACGAAGGAGGACGTAGCGAGCGTCCTGGTAATCCTTGGCCTTCGCGGAGGCGTCCGGGAACACGGTTGTCGTGTCGTCGATGGAGACGATGTTGATTTCCGTGCGCTCGCCAGTCTCGTCGATCTCGAAGCGCCACGCGCCGAATCCAGAGCGGACCTGGAGCTCCAGCGCGTCGTTGAAAATATCCACGGCACCGGAGCGGTTCTCGTCAGCCCGCAGCACGCCGGTAAGGGACTCGCACGCCAACTTGACATCCTCCGCCATCCCGACAGGCTTGATGACGCCGACGCTCGGGTATTCGCGGATCGGGTTGACGACCTGAGCTACAAGCGCGTCTCCCTGGTTGAACTGGAGAACGGGGAGGTGCCCAGTCTTGCGCGTCTGAAGCGCGCTTGGTTCCCACTGCGCATCCTCGTCACCATGGGAGAATGCGAGCATCTTCGCGGATTCGTCGTGGGCCGGAACCCAGGATGATTTGGCATCTGCCAGCCAGTTACGCGCCTTTTTGACATCGATCTCAGCCATGGTTCCCCCTAGAATGGACGCGCACTCATGGCGTTAGATTGGGCGTTTCTGGTGCCGTCATCATACTTTGATTCCCCATCAAGGTATACATCCCGGATGCGCCGGGATGCTGTCGAGCTTTCTTCTGGGTACCGTCCGCGCCGGGAAGATTCGCGCTGGGCGAGCTGCCGCAGGGCGTCGCAGGCGTGGGAATGGATGTCGTGCTCCGGGAAGTCCATCCATCGGGCGTTCGTGGTGTCCCACTTCTTCGAGTGCTGCTGAATGTGGACGATTCCCTTGGCGCATAGAAGGGCATCGATTCGCAGGGCTGGGAAGAGATTCCGGAGCATCTGGTAGCCATCGATCTTCCGCTCGATCCTGGGGATACACTCCACATTCTCCAGGCCTAGATTCTCCAACATCTCCTTGACTGACTTGTTGCTCGTCTCCCCCTGCCGGTGATGGTCGCCGTCGTGCGGAAGCCAGTGGCCGGCAAAGCGGTAGCCTCGGCTGGTGATGGCGTTGACGTAGCTGGAGTAGGTATTGTCGGTGTCCTCGTAGTAGTCGATGACATCGTACCCGCCGCCTTGGCGCTGGACGAACCAGACTGCCGTGCCATCGCCGCCGATGTCCCAATACGTCTCCACGGTCACCGATGGGTCCCAGGGAACGAACCCGATGCGCTGCTGGCTGTACGCTTGGGCTACCTGCCTGGTGAACCAGCATCCCTCGTTGGAGGTTTCGAATGCCTCGTCCGGCGTCGTCGGGTACTGCTGGTGCATCTGCTCATGGTCGCCGCGCAGATCATTGGCCAGCTTGGACGCGTACCACTGGCGCTGTTGGAGCGTAAAGCAGACTCCAAGATTCTGCTCCATGGATTGGAAATACTTCTCCAGCTTCTCCGGGATAGGATAGTAGATCTCCCGAGAATACCTATCATCCTCGTACCACGGGAAGAAGTGGAACTTGTAATCCGCGTTGTCGAGGTCTTTCCCGCTATTCGCACGGGATGAATTGCATAATTCCCAGAATACGCCTTCGCGGCCTTTGGCGGTTGATTCAAAGAACACATAGCAATTCGGGCCAGCCGCCTGTAGTGTGCCTGCCATCAATTCTTTGGCCTTCGAGATTGATTTGGCGGCAATCTCTCCAATCTCGGAAACGTGGAGCCATTGCAGGGTGTCGCCACGGAATGACGTTCCGACACTGAGCTTGGATCCATTCGCGAGGGATAGCTCTGTCAGGCTGTCGGTTGTCGTGGGGATCTTGTCGCGAAGGAATTTAGGGAGATGATCGTAGGCGTATTTGATCTTCTTGTCGAAGATCGTCGCGGCAATCTCCCTAGATTGCGCGATCACTCCTGCTGAAATGTTGTCGTGAAATAGGCATGCGTCCAACATGAGAAGCTGGATCAGCGTCGAGAACCCGCGCTGTCGGCACTTAAGAATCACGTTCCGCTTGTGCCGCTGCGCAAGGAATTGCCGCTGGCTGGAATTCGGATTGAAAACCATATCCATGCCGTCGCGGTCCACAATGTGGTACAAATGCGAGAGACGCCACTCCCAGGATCCCAGGCGGCGCTTAATCTCAGCTTCCGTGCTCAAGCAGTCTCCAGCACCGGAATCGTGAGCAGGATCGGGAGCCACGCCTCGATGTCCGTCACTGACTGCGCCATGAGCGGATCCGCTTTGTGCTTGCTTGGGTCGAGGAAGTAGTTCGCGTACACGCCCTCTCCCGTGACTCCCAGCGCGATCATCCAGATATGACCTGGGATAGCCTGCTCCAGGAAGACAACGCCGTCAGCGTTGTCTATGGCGGTCACAGCGGGCGCTAGGATCGCTTCCAGCTCGGTCACGCGATCCTGAATGACGTTACGAAGGCGCTTTTGTTCCAAATGACTCAGCATGGGCGCTCCTAGAAGCTGTTGGATTCGAGAGATTTGAGATTGGAGAGCAGGCCCTCAAGGGCTCCGGTATCCTTTGGCCCGTCCAGCTCTCGCACCCTGCGGACTCCCTCCATCGCGTCCTTGGCGGCGGAGATATAGTCTCGAAGTTCCTTCGAGGAAAGCCACTCTCCTTCCAGCGCAGCCTTTGCCGCCTTGAGGCCGAGTCGGAATACCTCGTCAGCGGTCACCATGGCGTCAATGGCTAGGGCGGCACCCTTCCCGACGGTCGTGGACACCCTGGCGTCTACCTCTGGGTTAGGGAGGCCAGCCACAGCGCCAGCGACAAGAGCCCTGGTAGTCTCCACCCCATCGCGGGCAATCCCGCTAAGACGGCGCGTTAAGGTCTTATAGGGGATCCCGTACCGCTTGGCTATCTGAGGTTGAGTTAGGACTCCAGCCCGCCAATCCGTGATCGCGGATTTCATCGCCTCTGGGTCGTACTCGGTTGGAATCCTTGCCACGGAGGGAATATAAGTCCAATTGTCCATTGTGGACAGAATTGGACAGAACCTAGAGGCGGATCTTAGCTATCCCGTCACCCGAAGGCCCATCCCACCTGACATAATGGGGCGGAATCGCGTCGGTGGCGTGCCATGCCTAGAATCTACACATTTCGCGCCGCTTTCGCCTCTCAAACTATTTTCGCTTTGATGTAAATATCTCTAGGTTTCGGGACTGATTGAGTATATATTTATACCATAAGGAAGGCGAACAAGCCGACCGGCGTTGCTCCCGAGGGGAAGGCTTTAGACGCGGTCGCCACCGAACGCGGAATGCGGGTTGATCTGGATGACGCAAAGGCCGCATGGGACTCAGCCAATCCCGAGCCGGACCGCGAAGCCGTCACCGTCCGCGAATACATTGGCTGGGAAGACGCCCAGCGCAACGAGTTCGACCGCATCGGCGTCCAATTTTCTCAGGATCCGAAATGGTACGATTCTAACCTCGTCTGGATCGACCTGGACGCCGAGCTCGCCTAATTCATCCCCCGCCCGGTCATGCGCTGGGCTTCCTTTTCCTCGGAGCCAAACACATGTCCAAAAAAATCGTCATCTCCACCCACGTCCCGCCGGAGGCAGTTGCGCATATCGCCCAGGCGGTCGCGGTCGCCGGAATCTCCCGCTACACTTGGCTCGCCCAAGCGGTCGCCGAGAAACTAGAAAGGGAATCCAATGCCTCCTAAATCCGCTGTCTCGGTTCGCCGGGAGCGTGCCGCCGAAAGCTTCAAGACCGCTTCCGAATGCATTGGGATTCTGAAAAAGGGCTCCGGGATCTTCGCTGTGACCAGGGGTCAATTTTCCATGATCGATGCCGTACTGGCCTGCCTGGACCAAACCGGACCAGCAAATCTGTCGCTCTGGACGTGGACCGTTGCTGAGTACGAGGTGCAGGTGCTGGAGCGCATGATGCGCGACGACCGCCTTCTGTCTGGTTGTCTTGTGATCGACACGGGAGCACGAAACAAAAACGCGGGGATCATCCGGGATTGGAAGGCGAGCTTCGGCGGTGAGTCCGTCCGGTACGTGATCAATCACGCCAAAATCGCCACAATCGAAAATGCGGAGTGGAAAATCCTTTTGCGCGGGTCGATGAACCTGAATTTCAACCCGCGATTCGAGCAACTTGATTTGACCGAGGGTGGAGCGGATTTCGATCTCGTGAAGGAAATTGAAAACGAATTGCCAATCCTTGGTGATTCATCAACCAATACAGAGGCCTACGCAGCAACCAAACTTTCCAGTGCGTTCGCGCAAGAAACCTTAAACCTTTTCCAAGGAACGAAGGTATGGGCCAAATGAATATTCACGAAAGCCTGAAATCCGAGAACCCGAACGCAAACCAGCTTTTTGTCAGCTTGGTCGCTGACGCTTTGGAAACCTATCTAGAAGCACAAAAGAATATTGCCGCCAATGGCTCAATCTGCGCCCATCCGCGAACAGGCGCACCGATGGAAAACCCATACGTCAAAATTAGGGCGCAGCAAGTCGCGGTTCTGGTGAAATTCAAAATGATTCGGACCGAAGCAACACTGAAACGATTCGCGCCACCTTACCCCCCCCCTAATCTACACTTTCCCGGCGGGTGGCGCTGGACCCTTCAGCAGGACCATCGTCCCACCCCTCCCCCTCCTTCTTTTTTTTCTTCGCCGCCAATTCCCTCGCGCCCTGCTCAATCTTGTCACAGATCTCGCTTTTCACATAGTTCTCTGCGGATCTGATGGCGGCCCTGACTTGATCTTCCGTCAAGCTGGAAAAGTCGATCTGACTCATCTCTCCCCCTCCGCCGTCTCCGGCGTTTCCCTCTTCTCGACCCATTCTCGTATCGCCTGCCGAATTGCGGCCTGCCACGTCATCCCCTCGCGCTTTGCGATCTGTCGCGCCCTAGCGTAGAGAGCGAGAGGTATCCGGAATGGCGCGGCGATGTGCATTTTCATCCGTCGCCGTTGCCGTTGCCGTTGCCGTTGCCGTGGCCGTAGCCGTCGCCGTAGCCGTAGCCGTAGCCGTAGCCGTAGCCGTTGCCGTTGCCGTCGCCGTCGCCGTAGCCGTTGCCGTTGCCGTGGCCGTAGCCGTCGCCGTTGCCGTAGCCGTAGCCGTTGCCGTTGC
>OCZT010003480.1_pt1 | contig 16037 bp, 14 predicted proteins | sample 1539031 | NCBI WGS metagenome assembly OCZT01 (sample SAMEA3539308, study PRJEB22396) | soil metagenome | biome: tundra; feature: field; material: soil | place: USA | collected 2010-05 | depth 0.15 m | reverse complement strand
ATCCTTGGGCCAACCATATGGCCGTTTGGCGGCTTTGGCGGCGGCGCCGGGATGACCAACCAGGGAATCCTCACAGTCATCCATGGAGATATCGGGACCACGGGCGCATCTACCAAGATGACCGGATTCCACGATAACACCGTTTTAACTGGTGGCGTAGCGGAATGCACGTACACGGAGACGCCACTCAATATAGGGCTGGTGACTGGAACGATCTACACCGCTCCGCCGCCTCCTAATGGTGCCTGCCCCAACGAAGGAACCGCTGCTTCAATGGCCATCGCAACCCAAGCCGCGTTGGAAGCTCGAACCGCTTACACCACTCTCCAAGCCATCCCTCTCGGCATCACTCTGGCAACCAACGAGTTGGGCAATCGAGTCCTGGCCCCTGGCGTCTACAAATCCTCAAGCTTCTATCAGATAACGACGGGGCCTCTCACTCTCGACGCCAAGGGAGATCCCAATGCGAGATGGGTCTTCCAGATGGGATCCTATCTCACCGTAGGCACGCCGGCAGCGCCTGAAAGTGTCATCCTGATCAACGGCGCCAAGGCCGGCAACGTCTATTGGGCAGTCGGGGGCCTCCCCGGCGCGGTCATCAATTACGGGGGAGGCGGGACGATGGTAGGAACCATCATCTCTCAACCGGGAATCACGGTTTCAAGTCCCGGAGTTGGCGTGGTAACGACAATAGTCGGCAGAGTGCTCGCTTTGGGTGCGTCGACCACACTGGTGAACACCGTAATCGACTTGCCGCTTGCCCCGTAAGGCCTTGGCTGAGACCGCCCCCAGGGCGGTCTCAGCCGGTTTCAGGCAATGCGCTGTTTGGCATTTCCTATTCGCGTCGAGTTAACCCGGCGCTGGGATTTTGAAGATCGCGACGCGCAGTTCGGGAGGCAACAATGAGATTGAGTGCAAGAATGATTGCCACAGCGGCATTTGCCATTTTTCTAATGCCTGCGTCCTTGCTTCGTGCGGACGAGGCGGCAAAGCCGTCAGCCGGCGCCGGGGACGATAAGGCTGTCGATTCCAGCGCCACATCCAGCGCCGAGCCGGCTGCACCGATGCCGGCGGCCTCAATGGCGGCAGCCATGCCCTATACGAGCGGCCTGAACATCGGCACTCCCACGGCTGAACTGTTTGTGGGTTACTCCTATCTGCGCGCCGTGCCGACGCTGGCCGCCGGAAACCGGTTGGTATGGCTGAATGGTGGCAGCACGTCCATCGCTTTCAACCTGAACCGCTATCTGGGGCTGGTTGGCGACTTTGGCGCTTACACTAACTCGGAGATCCGATTCACGGGCCCATATGACTCTACAGTCGACGTGGACAACCCAAACGTGGGTGCTCTCACATACCTCTTTGGTCCGCGCCTTTCCTTCCGGAACCACGGAAGAATCACTCCCTTTGTCCAGGTTTTGCTTGGAGGCGCGCACGCCAATGAGGTGACACTCTCCCATTGCACGTTCAGCTGCACGCTCCTCCCCGCTCAGAACACGTTTGCCATGACCGCCGGCGGCGGCCTGGACATCAGGGTCCACCGCCATTTCGCCATCCGCATCATTCAGGCCGAATACCTGATGACCAGGTTCGCGAGTTACACTACCGGAACGACCGCGGCGCAGAACGACGTGCGCCTATCTTCGGGAATCGTTTTTCGCTTCGGCGGAAATACCGCTCCTCCACTGCCACCTCCCTCGCCGATAACTTATTCCTGCTCGGTCAATCCTTCGTCCGTATACCCCGGAGAACCGATTGCGGTGTCGGGCACGGCTCTGTATCTGGACCCCGCAAAGACGGCCGTTTACACATGGTCTGTGGATGGCGGAACGGTGACTGGGATCGCAAGCACCGCGAAGATCGACACGACGGGTGTCGCTCCGGGCCCCTACACGCTCAAGGGCCATGTCTCCGAGGGTGACAAACCCGGCGAGAATGCCGATTGCACAGCCCCGTATGCGGTCAAGGCGTTCGCGCCGCCGACCGTCAGTTGCTCGGCCAATCCTTCCTCCGTGATTTCCGGCGATTCTTCCACGATCACGGCAATCGGCTTAAGTCCGGAGAATCGTCCCCTGACTTACAGCTATAACTCGACTTCCGGTTCCGTGAGCGGAAGCGGCACGACGGCTGTTCTCTCTACCGTCGGCGCCTCGCTCGGAACCGTCACCGTGACCTGCAATGTGGTCGATGACAAGGGCCAGACTGCCTCGGGTACGACTTCGGTGACGGTCGCCGTTCTTGCCGCCGCACCGAAGCCCCAGACCAGCGATCTATGCTCGATTCAGTTTGGTCGGGACGTTCGCCGCCCGTCTCGCGTGAATAACGAAGCCAAGGCCTGCCTCGATGAGATCGCAATCAATCTGCAGCGCACCTCCGATGCGAGAATTGCCGTTGTAGGGAATGCTTCCAGTAAGGAGAAGGGCGGCAAGAAGCTGGCCGCCGAGCGTGCGGTCAACACGAAAGCCTACCTGGTCAGGGAGAAGGGTATCGATTCATCCCGGATTACCGTCTACGCCGGTTCCGCGAACGAAACGACAGTTTCCACCACCCTGATTCCGGCGGGTGCAACCTTCGATGCCACTGGGGTTACTCCTGTGGATTAGAGAGGAGCCGGGATGCGTCTGGCGACTCCGGCACAGCGCCAGCCGAAGTAGCCACCTCCAACCCACTGATGGAACAAAGGCTGACTGGAGACTACCCTCCAGTCAGCCTTTGTGTTAGACAAGAAAGCGCTATAGGTATTCCCCCTCAGGCGCAAAGAACGCGCGGAAGGTGGGGCACCCGCTTCGGTCGTCAAAACCAGCATTTGCAGGGAAGCCGGCTAACTCAGAACCCCATGATGTTGTAGCCGCAGTCGACGTAGAGGACTTCGCCGGTGATGGCGCTGGAGAGGTCGCTGGCCAGGAACAGGGCCGTGCCGCCGACTTCGAGTTGGTCTACGTTGCGGTGCAGGGGAGCGCGGTCGGCGTGGGACTTGAGCATGTCGGTGAGGTCGCCGACGCCGCGGGCGGCGAGGGTCTTGATGGGGCCGGCGGAGATGGCGTTGACGCGTATGTTTCTCGGGCCGAGGTTCCAGGCCAGGTAGCGGACCGTGGATTCCAGGGCGGCCTTGGCCACGGCCATCACGTTGTAGTTGGGGACGACCTTTTCTGCGGCGTAGAAGCTGAGGGTCATGATGCTGCCGCCTTCGGTCATGAGCGGGGCGGCGCCGCGGCTGACGGCGATCAGCGAGTAGACGCTCACATCGTGGGCGATGCGGAAGCCCTCGCGGCTGGTCATCAGGAAGTCGCCGCGCAGGTCGGCGGCGGGCGCGAAGGCTACGGCGTGGACGAGGATTTCGAGCTTGCCGTACTTCTCCTTGAGGGCGGCAAAGAGGGTCTCGATCTCCTGATCGCTGGAGACGTCGCACTGGAAGCCGGAGGCGCTGGGCAGCTCGTCGATGAGGCTCTGGGCCTCGAGCTTCATGCGGTCGTTTTGATAGCAGATGGCCAGGGTGGCGCCGGCCTCGTGGAGTTTTTGGGCGATGCCCCAGGCAATGGAACGCTTGTTGGCCAGCCCGAAGACCACGGCCGTCTTACCCGCCAGATTGATCATGCTTGCTTTCTTCCTCCATGGCCCGTGCTCAGGGGATACCGGACCAACCATCCAATAGAATATCAGCCGCCAAGGTCCACCAGCTCGACCTTTCCTACGGGCCGGTTGAGAAAGCGGGAGCCAAGCCGCTCGAACTTCTCGACGGAATCGGTGGCAAAGCAGCGCAGAACGGGCTCAGACGGGGCCGCTTCGGCGGCCGCCGGGGCGGCGCGGCCGTTGAAGAGGCGCACGGCAGCCTCGGCCGCGGCTTCAGCGGAGTCGATGACCCGCATCGCGGCCGGCACGGCGTGCTCGATGAGGGGCCGCAGCAGCGGGTAGTGGGTGCAGCCCAGCACCAGTGTGTCGGGGTTCAGGCCCAGGGCGGCGGCCTCGGCGTTCAACTCATCAAGATAGATCCGGATGACCTCGGCGGTGACCGGGTGCGCGGTCCAGCCCTCCTCGACCAGCGGAACCAGCAGCGGGCAGGCTTTTTCGAGAGCGCGCATCCCCTGTGCGCGGCAGGCGGCGGCGTAGGCGTGGCTCTGCACGGTGGCGTCGGTGGCGATGACCAGCACGTCGCCGGTGCGGGAGGCGGCGCGGGCAGCTGCTGCGCCGGGCTCGATCACCCCAAGGACCGGAACCTGCACCGCGTCCTGAATGGCGTCGAGGGCCAGGGCGCTGGCCGTGTTACAGGCGATGACCAGAAACTCGGCGCCCTGCTCGCGGACCAGGAACTGCGCGCTCTCGGCGGCGTAGCGGGCGATGGTGCGGCGGGATTTCGAGCCGTAGGGCAGCCGCGCCGTGTCGCCGAGGAAGGCGAAGCGGGCGCGGGGCAGGCGGGCTACCAGTGCGCGCAGCACGGTGAGACCGCCGAATCCGGAATCGAAGACGCCGATGGTTGGGGTCATGGCTCCAATGAATCCAACATTGCTTGAAATACTGGCTACAGTCCCCATTACTTGCCTCCCGTGGTGTAGAGTCTTTTGATTGAAGCAATGAGGGTTGGTAAGTCAGCGAGTGCCGTTGACACGTCCGCCTGCGCCGTTGCCAGCACGTCGGCTGACGCTTTTTTGGCTTTCAACTGCTCATACGTCACCATGGCGTTCACGGCAAGCGTCTGAGCTGCCTTGGCAGTGTTGACGGCCTTGTAAACGGCTGCGCTGCGCGGGAGGGCAGTCCCTGTCTCGTAGTCCGCCCGGGCTTGGTTGATGGTGGCTTGGCTGGCCGCAAGCGTCTGGAAATTGGTGCGGCGTACTGCATCCAGAGCGATCAGGCACAACTCTCTGAAGACACTCGCGGCATAGAGGTTGCGTGTGCCGGCACCGGCCAGAATCCTCTCGATTTGTCCTTCCGCGATGAGATAAGCCTCCATCATATTTTGAACAGACGGAGCGCCCTCTCGCACAAATGCATTGCGGAGTTCGCTGAGAATGCCCTCAACAGTACCGGAATGAATATAGGGATCGGTGCCATCCAGATCACTCATCGACTTTTGACGCCGGCGCGGCGTGGACTCCCATAAGAACCAGGTGTGGCGTTTGGGGTGCAGTTTGGCCCAGGTGATTGTAATGCCGAGTTCCAGCGGCATATTGAAGCGCGGTGTGGCAGGCGGGGCTGCACTCAATTCAACGCGCGAGAGATCGTGAATGGAGTAACGGCAGCTTTGAATCAGCGCCAGAACCCTGTCGAGCCTGCGCTCTCCGCCGGGAATCCCCGACGCGATACAGGGATCGAAACCGAGTTGAGAGAGCCCCACGATGTATGCGAGATAGAGTTTCTGGAACTCTTCGTCGTAGGGAATATTCAGAAAAACCGCATTATGGTTAACGGGCGGCGGAGGCACTTTCAGGCTTCTCTCCCCGCTGAGCCGAGTCATTCGGGCGTGTTCCTCGCTCAGCGGCCAGACGCGCCCAGGCCTCGTCCATGATTGCCAGTAATTCCTTTTGCCGGGCCTTGGGGATGCGCAGCCGCCTGATCCGGGATTCCAGCGGCTCAATGGGAGTCGTGATGTGTATCGGGCGTGGCATAACTGCCTCCATCATACTGCCAATTCCGGCGAAATTGGAATGGAAACGCCGCGGATGCTCATGGGTGCGCTCCCTCGGTGGGCACGGCATCGGCGGCCAGGTAGGTGCGGGTCAGGTCGGCGTGGCCGGCCAGGGTGGCGCGCGGCTGCCCGTCCACCAGGAAGCGCACCTGCGTGACGCGGGGCAGGTTGGCGTGCAGTGTGCCGCAGATGGAGAGCACGGTGAGCATTTCGGTCTCGATGCCCGAAGGGTGGCCAGCCGCAAAACTGCCGGTCAGGTTGACGACCGCCAGCTGCGGGCCGGTCTGCTGCGGATCCTGCGGGGGAGCGGCTGGGGTTTTGGCGCTGGATTCGCCGGGCCTGGATTCCCCGTACTTGGATTCGCCCGATCTGGGCTTGCCGGATGCGGGGCCGCCCGGTGTGAGGGAGCCGGCTCCGATCTCCGGGGCGGGCAGCAGAAAAACCTGGGCCACGCAGCTTCCGCCGCCGGGCGCCGGGTGGGCGGCATTGGGGGAGGCATAGAGGTCCAGCAGCTTGCCCAGCACGGCGCGTGCGCGGGCGCCGGGGTCGGAAGGCAGCGGCAAGGAGTGGACCTGGGTCAGGAGAGAACCGTCGCCGTCGTTGGCCACCAACAGGGTTGCCTGCTCGGCCGGCGCCACCTCCGGAGCCCTGGTGGGAGCCGAGTCCTGGCCGGCGATCAGCCGCTGGTGAGCGCGCTCGCGCAACTGCCACAACACCACTCCCATGGCCAGCGAGGCCAGGAGCAGGATGCTGAACAGATACTTCTGGTGGCGTGGAATCACGGCTGATGGGCCTCCGTGCGCCACTCCAGCAGCGCGGCGGCCAGGGCAGAGGCCACCTTCGCCTGGTAGTCCGGATCGTCCAGTCCGGCGGTCACTTTCTTGCCCGGACCCAACTCCGGCGCAACCTCGACGGCGACGGCGGGGCAGGTCATGCTGTCCACGGCGGGCAAAGGGTTGCGGCCCAGGGTCACGCTGATGCGGGCGTGCAGCAGGGCAGAGTTGAGCACCCCGGCCAGCGTCAGGCTGCGGGTGACCCAGGCGGCCTGCGCGGTCTTCCAGGCCGGAATGCGCGCGGGCTCGGCCGGCGCTAGCGAGGAGACAAACAGGTGAATGCCGGAGCCGCTCTCGGATGCGTGCAGGCTGAGGCAGGCCTGGGCTTGGGCGTGGTTGGCGATCTCGGCCCGCTTGTTCAGCTCGATCGCCGCATCGGATTCGCGGGTGGTCACCACCTGGATGCCACGCGCCGACAAAAGCGATCGCAGCCGCACGCTCAGCGCCAGGGTGAAGGTCTTCTCCAACTGGCCGTTGTTCAGGCGTCCGCCGGAGTCCTCGCCGCCGTGAGCCGCATCGAGCACCACCACAAACCGGGCCTGGGGGCCGGGCGGAGCGGGCGGGGCCTGTTGCGCGGCGGCCGGCAATCCGGCCAGCACGACCGCAGCCAGAGCCGTCAATACCGACTTAGTCCAGCGCATAAATGGTCAAACCGCTGAGCAGCTTGGGGAAGAAGTCGGTGGATTTTTGCGGCATCACGTCGCCGGCAAAGGCCACCTCCCTGAGTTGCTCCATGGTCACGGGGTTGGTGAGGAAGGCGACGTCGGCCTCGCCGCGGCGCACCTGCTCGATGGCCTCGGCCGCGTCGCGCAGATAGCGAAGGTTGGTCTGCTCGCGGACCTTTTCGGCGTCCAGGCCGAGCAGCCGGTCGAGCACGATCGAGTGCAGGTGGCTCAGGTCAAGCTGGCGCTGGCGTTCGGGCAGGTGGGCCAGGGCGGCGGCAATCGGCTCCGTTTTGGAGCGCAGCAGCACGGCCCCGGCGCGGGTGACGGCGACAAACGCCGGCCCCTGCTGGCTTGTCAGCGTGTCGATATAGCTTGACGAGGCTGCTGCATGCAATGCCTCCACGGTGAAAAACTCCTCTGCGGCGCGGGCAAAGGCGGCCGGATCGAAGCCGGGAAGGCTGTGAACCACGCGGTGGGTGGGCAGAATCACCAGCCCGTCGGAGTCCATGTTGTCGAAGGTCATCATCACCGCGGCCTCCGGGTAGGCCGGCTGGGGCAACTGGGTGGTGCTGTGCTCGGTCCAGGCCGACGCCGTGGCCGCGTGCTCCGCCGCGTGTTCCTTGGAATAGTTCAGCGCCGTCTCGTAGCGGTGGTGCCCATCGGCGATGATCAGCTTCTTGTCGGCCATCGCCGTGGTGAGCAGGCGGATGGCCGCCGGGTCGCTGACCCTCCACAGCCGGTGCAGCACGCCGTACTCGTCGGTGACCTCGGCTTCGGCCGGCCCGCTACCGTCGTAGAGAATCTTCTCGATGCTGCCAGCCGGGTCGGAGTAGAGCATGAAAATCTGGCCAAAGTGCGCGTGCGTGGCTTTCAGCAGGTTGAGCCGGTCGCTCTTGGGCTTGGAGAGCGTCTGCTCGTGGCGGAAGACCACCTGCTCGGAGTAGTCGTGGACCTTGCCGAGAGCGATGAATCCGCGCCGCACCTTGATAACGTCGGTGCCCGGAACACGAAAACGCCGCGAATAGGCGAAGATGCAGGGGTCTTTTTCCTGCACCAGCACACCCTGCTCACGCCATGCGCGAAAGTCGCGGCCGGCGCGAGTATAGACGTTCTCGCCGCGCTCGGCGTCGAACAGTTCCGGCTTACCCAGGATGATGCGCACCAAATTGTATGGGCTGCGCTCGTAGTAGGCCTGCTGCATTGCAGGAGAGATTTTGTCGTAGGGCTGGGTGACCACGTCGTCCAGCCGGACGGCGGAAGGATTGTAGCGCCAGGCGCGAAATGGATAAATGCGGGCCATGCTGAAGGTCTTGCTCCCCATTCAAACGGTGGGATTTGCGCGCCGACCTTCCGCTTTGCCTTCCGCGGGACCATTGCGCGCTTAGCGTCGATTGTATCCCAGTTGCCATTGCGGCCCGGCCCTCGCGCATACCGGGAGGTGGAATTCGATTGGAGTGAAACGATCGCGCACCCGTTGCGCAATCCGTGCTAATATCGCCATCAACCTTTGGTGTTGTTCGATGAAGATGTTTCCCCTCCAACGCAAAACTCCAGGCGGACGCGGCAATCTCGAACGGCTCGGCAGCCGGCTGTGTATCTGCGGATTGGCGGCGGCGTTGCTGTTGGCGCGCGCCCCGGCCCAGGACAACCAGCTCGACAAGGTCCACGTGCCCCCGCCGGCCACTGCCACGCCGGCCACCGGAGCGCCCGCGGGAGTTGAGGCGCCGGCCGCAACCGGCCCTGATGCCTTGAAGATCCATCCCGGCGCGCGCATCCGGATGAACGTGGACATGGTGCTGGTGCCGGTCACGATCACCGATCCCATGAACCGGCTGGTCACCGGCCTCGAACAGGAGGACTTCCAGATCTTCGAGAGCAGCGGCCAGCAGAAGATCAGTTCCTTCGCCTCCGAAGATGCGCCGGTTTCCATCGGCATCGTCTTCGACCTCTCCGGCTCCATGACATCGAAGCTGATTCGCGCCCGAGAGTCGATTCTGCAGTTCATCAAGACCGCCAACCCCCAGGACGAGTTTTTCGTGATCGGATTCAACGACCGGCCGGAGCTGATCGAGGACTTCACCAGCTCGGTCGAGGACATCCAGGCCCGGCTGGCCACGGTGCGCAGCGGCCATCGCACCGCCCTGCTGGACGCCATCTACTATGGCGTGGTCAAAATGAAGGACGCCCGGCACGAGCGCAAGGCGGTGCTGGTGGTCTCCGACGGTGGCGACAACCGCTCCCGCTACACCGAGGGCGAGGTGCGCGCCCAGGTGCGGGAGTCCGACGTGGAAATCTATTCGATCGGCATCTTCGACCCCTATGCGCCCACCCCCGAGGAGCGCACCGGCCCGCAACTGCTCGAAGATCTGAGCGAGGAGACCGGCGGACGGCTCTTCCGCGTCGACGATATCGCCGAGATGGGCGACATCGCCGAGAAGATTTCCACTGAGTTGCGCAACCAATATGTCATCGGCTACCGCCCCAAGGACCTGACCCGCGACGGCAAGTGGCGTAAAGTGAAGGTGAAGGTCAATCCTCCCGCAGGGCTGCCTCCGCTCACTGTCCATGCTCGCACCGGCTACTATGCGCCTTTGCAATAACGCGGTTCTCGCGGTTCTTCTTGCCGGAGCGGCTCTTTCGCTGCCTGCACAACAATCGTCCACTCTGCCGGCCCCGGCTCAGGCTCCATCCCTCACCGTGGACCGCGACCCGGTTCGCTCGCCGGACGGTGAGCCGCCCGCGCCTCCGCCTCTGCGCAAGCAGGGCGAGGGCTACGTTCTGCACACCGACGTCGAAGAGGTGGCGCTCAACTGCACGGTGCTCGACGGCAACCGGCTGGTCCCAGACCTGAAGAAGGAAAACTTCGAGGTCCTCGAAGACGGCGCCAAGCAGACCCTCATCAGCTTCCAGCACACCGACCTGCCGGTCTCCATCGCCCTGGTCGTGGACAACTCCGGGTCCATGTCCCGCAAGCGCCCCTCGGTGAACAAGAGCGCCCTGGACCTGATCCAGGCCTCCAACCCCCAGGACGAGGCCTTCGTGGTCAACTTTTCCGACGAAGCCTTCATCGACCAGGAGTTCACCTCCGACGTGAACAAGCTGCGCGACGGCCTCGGGCACATCGAGTCCAGGGGCGGAACGGCGCTCTACGACGCGGTAGTGGCCTCGGCGGACAAGCTGGTGGCCGACGCCAAGCGCCCCAAGCAGGTTCTCATCCTCATCACCGACGGCGAGGACAACGCCTCCACCCTCAACCTGGAGCAGACCATCCGGCGGGTCCAGCAACTCTCCGGGCCGGTCATCTACTCCATTGGATTGTTGTTTGGCGACGAGATGAGCCACGCCGAGGTGCGCCACGCACGGCGCGCTCTGGAAATGCTTTCTACCGAAACCGGCGGCATCGCCTTCTTTCCAAAGAACATCGAACAAATCGATCAAATCGCCGCCGAGGTGGCCCGGGACATCCGCAACCAGTACACGCTGGGCTACCACTCAACCAAACCGACCACCGAGCCCGGCTTCCGCCGTGTGACGGTGCTGGCCGAAGGCAAGGGGCAAAGCAAACTCATCGTCCGTACCCGCACCGGCTACTTCCCGGTGGTGCGGGTGGTCAAGCAGCCTGCCGCTCCGGCCAAGAGGTAGGCCGCCGCCGATGCTGCGATAAACTGGACTTCCCATGGAAGCCGCCAGCTCTACCTCGCCCGCCCTGCGCATTGCCCCCCGTGTCGCTTCTGACATCACGCAACTGGTGGGCCATACGCCCATGCTGCAGCTCGCCCGGCTGGCGCCCCAGCCAGCCGCCGCGGTCTTCGCCAAGCTTGAATTCCTGAATCCCGGCGGCAGCATCAAGGACCGCGCCGCCCTGGGGATGATTCTGGACGCCGAAGCGCGCGGCTTGCTCCATCCCGGCTCGACGATCGTCGAGGCTACGGCCGGCAACACCGGCGTAGGACTGGCGCTGATCGGCGTCAATCGCGGCTACACGGTGAAGCTGTTTGTGCCCGAAGGGTTTGCCGAGGAGAAGTGCATCCTGATGCGCGGCTTCGGCGCGGAGGTGGTGCGCACTCCGGTGGAGGAGGGCATGACCGGCGCCATTCGCCGCGCGCGCGAGGCCGGGGCAGAGATTCCCGGCTCCTTCACCGCGCTCCAGTTTGAGAACCAGGCCAATCCGCAGTTCCACCACGACACCACGGCGGTTGAGATGTGGGAGCAGATGGGTCCCCAAGTCGATGGCTTTGTGGCCGGCGTCGGGACGGGCGGAACCTTCTCCGGCGTGGCCCGCTACTTCAAGGAGAAGAATCCGGCGGTCATCAACGTGGCCGTCGAGACCGAAGGGTCGATCTTGCAGGGCGGCCCGCCGGGGAAACACAAGGTCGAGGGCATCGGCGTTCACTTTATCCCCGAGACCTTTCACCGCGACGTCTGCGACCGGATTGTGGCGGTCACCGACAAGGACGCCTTCGCCATGGTCAAGCGGCTGGCGGCGGAAGAGGGACTGGTAGCCGGCTCCAGCTCCGGCGCTGCCGTCCATGCGGCCGTCGAGTTAGCGCGGGAGTTAGGCCCCGGCAAGCGCATCGCCGTCATCATTCCCGACTCCGCCGAGCGCTATCTCTCGAAGAAGATTTTTGAGGGTGGGGTGTAGGTTTTTTCTCGCTCAGGATGACAGCATTTGTGGGAGATTGGATGACGGCATCCGTGGGTAGGGAAGGGCGTCAAATGCGCCGGCCTTCCTCGATGAGTTCCTTGATGGCGATGCCGTTCAAGGGGATGGTCTGGTTCCTGACAAAATCAGGTGTGCGTTGGGAGAAACCACACAGCGCCTGTAATCGCTTACAATTCGTTGCGCAGCGAGGACGGCGCCCGGCGGGGCCTTGTACGGTCCTTGCGCCCGGCGGCGCGGCGTCTCGCGGCGGAATGGAGCGTGAAGGGGATGCAAAAAGAGCGGAGTGGGAAACGTGCGCTGCGGGTGGTTGCCGCCAGCGCCGCTGGGTTGTTTTTCTGTTTGGCGTTGCTGGCGGCTCCGGGATTTGGGCAGAGCCTGGCGGGACGTTGGATGGCAGACGGCAGAAAGCTGGACAACGGCGAGCAGGAGAAATCGATTCTGGAGTTGAAACAGAACGGCAACGAATTGACGGGGACGCTGAAAACGCTGGGCTTCCAAGTGGATGTGAAGGGAACGGCAACCGGGAGCCACTTCGAGCTTTTCGTGTCGGAGTGGGATGCGAAGAAGCCGGTTCTGGTGGGCGACCTGGTGAACGGCGAGTTGCATGCCGTCCAGGGCCGCCGCAAGATTGTGGCCAAGCCCGCCGGCCCAACGGACGACATTCCCGCGGTGAGCTATATCGAGCCTCCGCCGCTGCACAACGTGCCGTCGAACGGCCTGGCCAAGACTCCCCCGATGGGGTGGAACAGTTGGAACCTGTTTCAGGGCAGGATCGACGACCAGACGGTGCGGACGATGGCCGACGCCATGGTGTCCAGCGGGATGCGCGATGCGGGCTATATCTATGTGAACATCGACGATACCTGGGAAGGCTTGCGCGATGCCCAGGGGAATCTTGGAACGAACCACAAATTCCCCGACATGAAGGCGCTTGCGGATTATGTCCATTCGAAGGGACTGAAGCTGGGAATCTATTCGGGACCGGGGCCGCGGACCTGCGCGGGATATCCGGCCAGTTATGGGCATGAGGAGCAGGATGCGAAGAGCTTTGCGGCCTGGGGCATCGACTATCTGAAATACGACTGGTGCAGCGCGGGGAGAGTCTATAAGAACGACAAGCTGCAGCCGGTTTACCAGAAGATGGGCGACGCGCTCGAGGCGACGGGCAAGCCGATCGTCTACAGCTTGTGCGAATACGGCCTGGGCAGCGTGGAGAAATGGGGCCCGGCGGTGGGCGGGAATCTGTGGCGCACGACCGACGACATCCGCGACTCGTGGGAGAGCATGATCGGCAATGTCGAGAAGCAGGCGCCGACGGCGCCCTATGCGGGTCCCGGTCACTGGAACGACCCGGACATGCTGGAGATCGGCAACGGGCACATGACGGACGACGAATACCGCACGCACATGAGCCTGTGGGCGCTGGTGGCCTCGCCGCTGCTGGCCGGCAACGACGTGCGCACGATGACGGACGCGACCAAGGCGATCCTGTTGAACAAGGAAGTGATTGCGATCGATCAGGACCCGCTGGGCAAGCAGGCCTCGCCGGTAAAGAACGGCGACCTGGAAACGTGGATCAAGCCGCTGGCCGGCGGCGGCGTGGCGGTGGGCGTGGTCAATCTCGGCTCGGCCGCGGCGCAGACCACGGTGAAGGCCGTCGATCTCGGACTGGGCGGGAAAGTGAAGAAGGCGCGGGATCTGTGGGCGCACCAGGACGTGAAGTTCACTGCCGGCGCGTATGCGGCAACCGTGCCGTCGCACGGCGTGCTGCTGTTGAGGGTGAGCGCGAAGTAGGGCCGGCGAGGTGGGGACGGCCAAACTGGGCCAGATTGCGCGGCGCCTGCGTTTGCGGGCGCCGCGCAATTCCCAACTGCCGGCAAGCCGCTGACACCCCGCCACGATAAGCTAGAGGCTAGGAGCTAGAGGCTCAAAGCTGACCATGTCTGACTACAAATACTCGACCCTCGCCGTTCATGCCGGGCAGTACCCCGACCCTTTGACGGGCGCTGTCAACGTGCCCGTTTACCTTTCATCGACGTTTGAACTCACCGGCATCGGCACCGACAAGGGCTGGGACTACTCGCGCGCCGGCAATCCCACGCGCGACCGGCTGGAAGAAGCGCTGGCGGCGCTCGAAGGCGGGACCAGCGGACACGCATTTGCCAGCGGCATGGCGGCCATCTATGCTTTGGTGGCCACGCTGCACACCGGCGACCACCTGATCTGCTCGCATAACGTCTATGGCGGCACGCAGCGGCTCTTCAACCTCATCGTGCGCAACTACGGCATCGACATCGAGTACGTCGACACCGGCAACCTCGACGCCGTCGCCGCCGCCATCCGGCCTGCGACCAAGCTCATCCACGTCGAGACGCCCACCAATCCGCTCATGTCGCTCACCGACATCGCCGCGGTCAGCGAGATCGCCCATGCGCGCGGCGTCGAGGTCAGCGTGGACAACACCTTCATGTCGCCGGTGTTGCAGAGCCCGCTGGCCTTGGGCGCGGACATCGCGATGCACTCGACCACGAAGTTTCTCAACGGCCACTCGGACGGGCTGGGCGGGGCGCTGATCGGCTCCAAGCCCGAGCACAAGGAGCGGTTTCACCTGGTGCAGAAGGCCGCTGGCGGTATCCTGTCGCCCTTCGAGTGCTTCCTGGTATTGCGCGGCATCAGGACGCTGCCCTTGCGCATGAAGCAGCACGAGGAGAACGGCCGCGCCGTGGCGGAGTTTCTCTCGACGCAGCCCAAGTTGAGCCGGCTGGCCTATCCGGGCTTGCCGAGCCACCCGCAGCACGAGTTGGCGGTGAAGCAGCAGAAGGGCTTCGGCTCCATGATGAGCTTCGACCTGGGAACCAGAGAGGCCGCGGGACGCTTCCTGGGCGCAATCAAGCTATTCCTGAACGCGGAGTCGCTGGGCGGCGTCGAGTCGCTGGCCTCGCATTCTGCCACCACCACCCACGCCGCGTTGAGCGATGCGGAGCGCGAGTCGCTGGGCATCACGCAGGGGCTGGTGCGCCTGTCGGTGGGCATCGAGGACAAGGACGACCTGATCGCGGATCTGGAGCAGGCGCTCAAGGCGGTGTAAAAAGCGGGTTCATCGTGGCCTAGATCAGTGTATCCTTGGGGCGTGGGTTCGATTCGGCGAATAGGAAATTCGCCGCATATCTGATTCCCGATCTGACAAGGGACTTATGGAACGCATTGCTCCTTTCGACACGCAGCATCTCGAAGCTGCGTGTCGAGTTCTGGCTGACACAAGTCGCGGCCTGACTGGAAAGGAGATCGGGCACTTACTGCAAGAGATACGAGTTGCTGACGTATCGCCTGAATTGACGAAATGGAAGCGTCTGTTTAATGCACTCGCTGGAGCTCAAAACAAGCTCCAGGTGGGGAATCACGTGATCATGCTGATCAACCGGGCAATGAATCCGGTTAGTTATGCCAGGGACCAGGCAGCTTTTGAATGGCGTCGGGATGAGGTCAATGTTGTTCTGGCGTTTTCCGGCTTTTACGTGAGGGAGGATGGGAAAGTCATCCACTCAAGCAAAGAGTCAACGTTGGCCGGGGCTCGTGCAAGAGCCGGACGAATGAGGGCGGCCCTTGAGAGCCGTAACGTTCACATCGAAGTTCTAAAGTACTGCACCGCTGAGTTTATTGAGGAGAATTACTTCCATGCAGTCCTTGAGGCTACGAAGGGAGTGGCCGAGCGAATCAGAGAACTATCCGGCCTCGCCTCAGATGGCGCTGATTTAATCAATGAGGCGTTTGCGATCAAGAGTCCCATTCTCGCTTTGAACCCGCTCCAGACAGAAACGGAAAAGAGCGAACAAAAGGGCTTTTCAAACCTACTTATAGGCATTTTCGGTGCAATACGAAATCCGCTGGCGCACGCACCAAAGATTGTTTGGCCAATGCCTGAACAAGACGCGCTTGATATTCTCACTCTGATTTCCTTTGTCCACCGAAGGCTTGATGGTGCCGTTAGGGCGTAGTGCGAGAATTTGCTCGGGTGGAAGTACGTGATAAAGCTCATACCCTTCAAGAGGGCATGAGCTTCTAGACAGGTTCTAAGAGGATGGTCATGTTGGAATCTGCGCTTGTGCTGGCCATCGACACCTGCGGCCCTTCCGGTTCGGTGGCCCTGGGGAGGCTGTCCGTGGGCGTGGTGGAGATTCTCGGCCAGATCGAGCTCGAAGGGCGCAGCTATTCCTCTACCCTGGTAGCGGCCGTGGGCGATCTGCTTGCGCGGTTCG
>OCZT010003479.1_pt1 | contig 16039 bp, 14 predicted proteins | sample 1539031 | NCBI WGS metagenome assembly OCZT01 (sample SAMEA3539308, study PRJEB22396) | soil metagenome | biome: tundra; feature: field; material: soil | place: USA | collected 2010-05 | depth 0.15 m | reverse complement strand
GCACCCGGTTCGTTAATGCGACGGGCCATCTCGTGGCGCTGCCGGATGATGATTTTTCCTCGGCCACATTGGTTGCCGGGCAGGCCTTCGCATCGACGTTATCACCGTTCGTTCCGGAAGCACCTCCTGGGCAGGCCATGGGGCAGCGCCAGAGGATGCGCAGGATTTCGCGCGCGGCAGTGCAGGTCAACAATTCAAACGGCTTTACTTTCGGCGGCCGGACGATCCCGCCGAATAATTTCGGCGAAGACCCGACGATTCAGCCGGTGCTACGTGAAACCACATACAGGACGCGGCAGCTAGGGCGTTCCTTCGATCCTCAGATCGTGTTGCTCAAGGACAATCCTGGGCCTCTGACGATCGTGGAATTCGCAATCGAGAGCACGGTGTAATCATGGGACGACTCATTATTATTCTAGTTCTATCTGATCTGTTCATTTTCTTTCTTGGAATGATTCATGCTGTCAAACTGGCTCGCGAGCAAGGAAAAATGAAATGAAACTCAGCCGCAATGCTGATCAATGTCAGGCGAAGGGGTGGCGTTGGCATTTTGAAATTTCCCATAAGCAAGGCGTATTCTGTCTTTGGGCACCGAGCCACCACTCCCCGCTTATTTATTGGGTGCTTTGGGGATGGCGCAGGATCGTTTCTGAGACGGTCGTAATGCGGTTGATAAATACTGGAAAGAAAAGGTAACTCCAATGGGAGGACTCGGGGCTTTCGCCGCAGCGGATGCTGCTCACGCAAGCGCGGACGCGCAGTCCAGGGGATATCAGTTTCAAGCTTTTCAGGAGCAGGAACAGTTCTTCCAGGGGATGACGAAATCGTTTCAAACCGACACCGCTATGACGCAGCATTTAGCATCGACGATCTCGAATATTGAAGCGGTGCGTGCGTCGTCCGGAGCATCCATAAACAGCCCAAGCGGCGATGCTATTCAAGGTCGCGTGCAGGCCCTCGGCAACCAAGACATCGCGCGGGAGACTTCGAACATCCAGCAGGAAGCGCAAATGCACCTTCAAGCCTCGAATTATTACCAACAGGCCGCGCAGGATGCGATTACAGCCGGGGACATCGCCGCGTCTGGCGCCATCATGAGCGGGATCGGCAGCATGCTCGGGTCGCTTACGTCGTTTATGCCACATTGAACATAAAGCCGGGTAATTATGACTGAAAACATCGCGGACCCTCTTCAACACGAAGGCAATGTCACCCAAGAGGTGATCAAGCCCGCGATCACCGGCGAGGAAGTCGCGCGCCTTGGCCAGTTGATTCCAAACGCAATGAAGGAGGCTGCGGCCGGTGCCAACGCGCTCGGCGAGTCCATTGCGTCCGGCTTGTCCGGATTGATGAAAGGCTCAGGCAGCCAGGGCGGCGGCACGGAAGCTGGTGTCGCTTCGGTAACACGCGATCAGAACGGCCAAATATCGGTCATGCCGTCGACCGGAATGATGTTCGGGTTCGGGGGCGGCAACTATGCGAAGGCCGCCCAGGCGGGCGCCGTGTCGAAGGCAACGCAATTTACTCAGGAAGACATCACCAAACTTCAGGTCTCAAATGCCGGGAATCCGGAAGGATTTAAGACGGCGCTGGACGGTTACATACAAGGCCTCAAGCCAGGGCTCGGAAGCGGCCAGACTGGCGCCGCGATTGTCAATAAAGCCCAACAACGCGGATCGCAAATCTACAACGGCATGGTTCTCCAAAAGGGCTCGTCGGATATCGTGGCCGCCAAGACCGGGCTTCTTAGCGGGATCGGACAGGATCAGCAAGACGCCAAAACCCTTGCGCTGGCGGGACAAGAAGGCAGCCCGGAATTCGGGAAAACTCAGGCCGACAAGGCGGCAAAATACGCCCAGCTCACGAGTAACCCCGCGTTTGGTTATTCCATGGACGTGGCCAATCTTGACCAACACGGGCAGGGTCTGGAAATTCAAGGTGCGCGCGTCGAAAACCAGATGAGGACGGCGTACGGCAGCGGTGGCCTTCAAGGCGCGCAAGGCGTCGTGTCGACGATCGACGGGATGCCGATCAGCGACGTTGACAAGGCGTCACTCACGTTAAGCGCGAACAAAGTTTTGACTGGTCTGGCGACGGGGAACGAAGAGGGCAAGGCAGCCAACAAAGGTTCTCTCGATAGCATCCTTGCGGTTTCGGGGAAGCTTGATTCGAACGGCAATCCTCAATATCCGCCGATCAGCGCGCTTACCGACATTCGAGACAGGGGGATTCAGCAAGGCGATCACGACACCGTGAACCGCGCCAACGCGGAAATAACGCTCAGCCACTACACGCGCGCGACGCAGGGCCTATCGCCAAGCCAGCACGACGCTGCGAATGGAGTCGGGCAACCTGCCCCGCCGACCGCCGCGCAACCGCCAGGAGGCCCAGCGGTTAAACCAGGCACGGCAAACTTCTTCTCGTCCGGCCGCGCCGGGGCGACGGGGTTCCAGTTTGACCCAAACCATCCCGATCTCACGACGGTCACGACGCCGGGCGGGCAGACGGCCCAGGTGAACAAATTTGCAGCCCCCTCGTTTCAGGGCTTCGTTAATGAGCTGGAGCAGCGCGGATACAAAATCAACGATGTTGGAGGCTACAACAATCGGGAGAAGCGTGGCGGCTCGTCTCTCTCTGAGCACGCCTTTGGAAACGCGATTGATATCAATCCATCACAGAATAGTTTTGGTGGCAGCAAGACCGATCTCCCGGCCGATGTTTCGCAAATTGCGGCGAAGTACGGGCTGACATGGGGCGGGGACTGGCACGGCAAAAAGGACTTTATGCACTTCGAGTGGGCTGGCGGGGCACCGGGTACATCAGCCTCGGCGGCCGGAACCCCTCTAGCACCCACGACCTCCGGCACTGGCAACCCTGTTCTCTTCGCGCAAATCACGGCGGGCGCTAAGGCGGCGGGTATCGATCCGAAGATCATGCAAGGAATTTATCACGGCGAAAGTCTCGGCGGGATGGGTTATGACGTTGGCGACAATGGATCGTCGTTCGGGCCATTTCAGTTGCACATGGGCGGCCTGGCGCCGGGCAAGAATTCCGGCTCCGGCATGGGGGATGACTTCAAACGAGAGACTGGGCTTGATCCGCGCGACCCAAACACGGTGCAACAGCAAATCGCCTGGGTTGCGCAGAAACTTCACGATGACCCGAGCCTGATTAAGAATTTCCACGGCTATGCCAATGGCAGCCAGCAAGTTGGCGGTGCCACGGGCGGCCAGACTGGCGGCCAGCCTGGCCAGGCGATCACGTGGGCCGATATCGCGGCCAATCCCGCGCTCGGACCTGCCTGGGCCAAGACACTGGCCGCCGATCAGGAAACCCGCAAGAACCTTGGCGGCGATCTTATGGCCGCAGCATCGAAGGGGCTTCAGAACAACGAGCTTCCAAGCCCGCAGGTCATGGCGCAGATCGAGCAACTTGCATCAAACAATCCGGGCCTTGCGGAAAAGTATAAAACTTACTCTGAAGACGTCGCGGCCTATTCCCTCGCGAACCAGCCTGGCGGCGGCGGCGGCGGCCAGCCTTTGATCGACCAGGCGCGCGCCTCGGCGGCAAGCTCGCCGGACATGATGTATCAGAGCATCGTCGATCGCGCGCAGCAGATGCGAGACAAGGGGCAGAAGCAACTCGACGATCACCCTGTTGCGGCGGCGATCACAGGCGGATGGATTCGTGGAACGCCCGTTCCGATCGATCCGAATAATCCATCTTCGATCGGCCAACACATCGCGGGCAATGCGGCGGTCGTGGACTCGATCACGGCGAGAGAGCCGAACTTTTCCCAAAGCGTCGTGTTCAAGGATGACAAGCCAGCATTCACGGCAGCCCTTAATGCGAGCGCTCAATCGGCCGCTGTGACCCTGCAAGCCATCTCCCAGCTACCTCCCGACAAGCTGGAGGCGACACTGGCGGACAAGGATGTGAGCAGTTCCATCGTCGGCCTGACGCGCTCTGGCGACCCCGCCAAGATGAGCGTCTCCTACGGTTTCCTCGGCGCACAACTTCAGCATGACCCGATGGCGTTTAAGAGCAGGTTCGGCAACGAGGCTCTGAAGGACATGACCGCTTGGAACGAGCATCTGAGGTTCATGGACCCAAAGACGCTGGCGAAGACCATGGCCGAGCAAGCTGATCCTTCGCGCGTGGCTTTGGAAGAACCCCTTCGCACGCAGGCCGAGAAGAACACCAAAACCGTGACAGCGCACGACGTTGCGAGCGAGATGGTTTCGACACTTACTCAGTGGAAGGGCGCGTTTTCCTCCGACGCCTACACGCCATCCGGCATCAACCCGGCGCAGGCGAGGGAAGCTTTGCTGTCTGATTACAAATCGAATTACGCCGACAGCTTTGCGAAGTACGGAGACGACAAATCCGCGCGAACATACGCCGCTGCGCAGGTGGCGACGAAATGGGGGCCGAGCGACAGCAATGGCGGCCGGGTGATGGCGTGGCCGCCGGAGCGTTCACCGGCGCTTCCCGTCATCAACGGCTCACAGGATTGGATACAAAAGCAGGCCAGCGCCAACGTGATCGAAGGCATCGCGCAATTTACCCAAGACCCGGTGGAACGGCGGGCCATGATCGGCGCCCCCTACGTTCTCGCGCCGGATGCGCGCACGGAAGCTGAGATGACTGGCGGGAAGGTTCCCAGCTACCCGGTCGTGGTGAAGGCCGCTGACGGGCGGGCGATGCTCTTGCCGGGAAGGTTCCAGCCCGATCCTGTTCAAGCGAAGGCAGATGCCGACGCCGCCAATGCGGCCACAAACCGAGCTTACGGGCGGGGGCAGTAATGGCTTGGATTCCAGATACTGACCCGGCCGCGCAGCCCGATCCTCAATACCCTTCCGGCGCGCCAGAGGCCGATCCGTTCAACAAGCCCACAGCGCCGCCGCTCACGTCGACGATCGCGGCTGAGTTTCGGCAAGAGAGCCCCTTTGCCAGCCTCTACAATATCACCACGAACGCGAAGATCGGCGGCACATTCGATCCCAGCTACAATCCCGCAGACACGTTGCGCGGAACCCCGCACGAGCAAGACGATTTCAAAATCTACGCGGGTTCGCCAAGCGAGGCATACACCCGGCGGCTGATGGATCAGAAAGACCAAACGGATAACGACCGGAAAACCATCGAGCAATCCGGATGGGCCGGGACCGTGGCGGGGATCGGAGTCGGCGCTATAAACCCGCTGTATTACATCCCGATTATCGGATACGGCGGTGCGGCTACGGCCCTCGGTAAAGCAGCGGCAACGGCGGCAACTGGCGCGCTTTCGGCCGGGCTGTCGGAAGGCGTCATGCATGCCGGGCAGGTGGATCGCTCATGGCAGGAATCCGCCGGTAACGTGGCGTCGGCGACGCTCCTAAGCGGCATCCTCGGCGGCGCCGTCGGCTCGTTGTCGAAAACTGAATTGGCCTCGTCCGTGAGAGCGTTGGACGATGCGCGCCCGCGCGTGGACGGGGCGACCGGGGCTTATGTGCCATCCCCACAAGCACTCCCACCGGCTGCGATTGCCGCTCGGCAGCAAGAAGTTAAGGGCGCGCTCGGCACACTGACCGAAAAGGAATTGGCCTCGTCAGTTAAGCCGTTGGACGATCTCGACTCGATAGGTGGGGCGCCGCCAACGGCCCCTCAACTCGACCAGTTTGACAAGCCACAGAAGCCACCAGTCATATCCGGGCCACAGGGCACGCACGCTCCGGAAGAGTTGCCGGGGGAGGAACCACATGGAGGCTACCTGCAATCCGAGCCGGCCATGGCAACTGGATGGTCGCCGGAGCGACGAGATAAGTATTTCAAAAATCAGGATATCGCAGAAAATCAAGGGAAGGTTGCTGCGGCTCTTGGAGAGGCCGGGATTCCGAAAGCGGACAGCGACGCCTATATGGGCGCGGCCGGGAGGCTACTATCGGAAGGAAAAGAAACCGATCCTTGGAGCGCATACGAGCGCGCCGTGATGGAACGCCATGGCCAAGACGAGCATCTGAATGAAGGCGGTGTATTTGACCAGGGGGCGTTTGGCGAGCCAAGCCGGATGTTCTCTCCAGGCATGCTCAGCGCGGCGGCAACCGACACCCGCCAGCTCCAATTGAAGGGCGCGTTTGGCTTAGAAAAGCTGAAAGTATCACCTGAGCTTTACATCTACGGCTCGCAAGGCGTCGAAGCCAAACGGGCGTTGAAGGACATTGCCGACACCGGCCTGCAATTCAAAGGGGATGCAACCGGCCAAGTCGCGCCGTTCGGGCCTCCGCTGGAGAATGTGAAGAAGGTCATCAAGAATAACGCCCTCGCGGAAACGGACGATATCATTGCGTCGAGTTGGAAAGACCATTATTGGGCCGGGTCTCCTCCAGGAGCGGCCAAACAGGCTCTCGCCAAGCAAGGCATCGGCGCGGCGCCGGCGGCCGACAGGCTGGGATACAGCGACTTCGACAAGGCGGTCGGCCTGGCGATGCACAATGGGGACACCCATGCCATCCCGGAAGTCCAGAAAGCCGCGCAGCAATTGCGGTCGCGGCTCATCGATCCTGTCTCCAAGATGGCCGAGGAAACGAATGGGCCGGACGGACAACCTATGCTGGACCCGGCACGCGGCCCGCCGGCTGGAGCGAAGAGCTTCTTCCCGCTCATGTTCGACCGCGACAAGATCACGGCGGATTACGACGGGGCGCGCAACCTGTTCACGAACGCACTCGAGCGCGACCAAGCCATCAAGGCCGACGCGCAACCGCGCTTGCAAAGTCTCTCGGATGAACTCGGGGCTGCTGTCAAAAAGGGCGACACGGCGGCGCAGCGCGACGTCATCGGGAGGATCGAGGGCGAGCTGAAGCAGTGGCCGGGGAACACTGCGCGCGAGGCCTTGCGCGCCATAAAGACGCGAGACGAAAACCTTGCGGCGAATAGCACGGCGGGGACACTCCCGGCCGGTACGGCGGTAGCGAAGGCCGTGAACAAAATCCTCGCCAGTGACCAAACGCTCTCACGGCAAGAGCTTCGGAGCACGGCGCAGCAATGGGTCGATCGCGTCATCGGCTCGCCCCAAGGGCGGCTCGACTACGATTTGCAATCGGGGGGCAGTTTCGGCGGCTTCAAAGGGGGCGACGAGGCGCGAGGATCGCTCAAGGAACGGAAAACATGGATCGACGTCAACGAGCTGGCGGACCGTGGCTACATCAACACGTCCGCAAAGCAGGGCGTCGCATCGCTTTATCGGACCGTTCTTCCGGACACGCTGCTCACAAAGCGATTCGGCGATGCGGAAATGACAGACACCTTCAAACGTATTAACGAGGAATATGCGGCGAAGGCGATCCCAGGGGAGGACACGACGAAGCTTTTCAAGGAGCGGGATCAGGTAATCTCGAAGCTCGCGGCGGTGCGCGACAGGCTGCGCAACGTCAACGGCTGGGATGTTTCCCCGCAGTCACGCAAGGCAGCATCGGTAATCCGCGATTTCCAGAACTACAACGCACTCCGCCAGCTCGGAACGTCATGGATCGTGCGATTAACCGATCTCACCAATGGCACTTTCAGGCACGGGCTTTCCACGACCTTCAAAGATTCCTGGGTTCCGTTCGTCCAAAGCTTAATGGACCCGCAGTTCCGTGGAATCCTCCGGGATCAAGCAGCGGACGCCGCTGTAGGCACGGATGGGCTGCTCGGCCACATGGGCCACAATCTGAACGATGTGATCGACAGCGAGCCGCAGAACCGATTTAGCCGCACTCTCGCGTGGTCGGCGGACAAGTCCATGATGCTGAACTTCCATGGGCCTCTGACGGACGCTGCGAAGACCATGGCCTACAATGTCGCGCAGGGCGAAGTCGGAAGGATTTCCGCGCGCGTCGTCGATGGCACGGCCACAAGCGCCGACATTGAAAAGCTCGCGCAAGCTTCGATCTCGCAGGACATGGCCGCGCGCATCTCAAAGCAATACGAGGCTAACCACACTGAGGCAGGGGGGCGCAAGTTCGCGAACCTTTCCACATGGACCGACGCGGGCGCCAAAGAGGCCTTTGGGTCGGCCATGCAGCACGAAGCCATGATGACCGTGATGATGCCGGGGATAGGCAACAAGCCGATCTTCATGGACTCGAACGCCGGCCGCCTGCTCATGCAGTACAAGAGCTTTGTCGCGGCGGCTCACTCAAACATCCTCCTCGCCAATCTGCAACAACGTGACGCTCGGACACTGGCCGGTGTGATGACCACGTTCGGAACGGGTGTCCTCGCTACGGCATGGTACAAAATCCTGGCCGGGCAACCGATGCCGGACACTCCGCAGAATTGGATCAAAGAGGGGATCGACCGCGCGGCCATGACTGGATGGATCGGCGAGGCGAACCGTTCAATCTCGGGGGCGTCTCACGGCTCGGTGTCGCTCGACCGGCTCTATGGCGCAACGGGGGCTTCGTCCCGCCGATCAAATGTGGATTTCCTCGGGCAGTTCATGGGGCCGACCGCCGACCTCGTAAACAAGATCGGCTCCATGGGCGTTCATACCGTCGAGGGGAACATCGGCGCCAGCGACGTTCACAACGCCCGCCTGATGTTTCCACTGCAAAACCTGCAAGGGCTTCGCATCCTGTTCGACAAGGTGGGAGATTCCGTGGATGACTCGCTCGGGTTCCCGCAGCGGCAGGCCGCCGGTCAAATGAATCGATAGGCCACGCGCCGGCCCCTGTGCGTTGCTCCGGCCCTGGCTTCCTGAGAAATTGGCGGCATCACAAGGGGGCCGCAATGCGCTTGATCAGACTTCTCGCCGCTCTGTTTGCTATCACCTGGCCAGGCGGCGTCTTCGCGCAGCAATACGAATCACCAGTTATTGTCATTGCCGCCGGTTCGACCGCCGCCATTACCGCAACGATGGCCGCCGATACGAGTCCGGCCGTGCGGACAAATTACCTTTGCGGGTTCGACGTCGAGGCGGTCGGGGGCACGGCCGTGGTCACTCCGCTCGCGATCACAGGGCTTCTTGGCGGCACGATGGCTATCCGGCAAGTGGTGACTTCTTCCGCGACCGGAGTCGGCTACACGCGCACCTTTACGCCATGCCTTCCCGCCGCCGCTCCCGCCGCCGTGATCTCCGTTGCGACAACCGCCGCTGGGGGCGCGTCGGCCGTAACCGTTCAGGTTTGGGGATTTCAACGATGAGCAATGACTTTCAAGTCCTTGTCTTAGACAATGTGACTAACAAGAACATTTCCATGTACGCGGATGACGCGGCTTTTGCGGTCCAGCACTATGGAACCCGCTATAGTTATGTGGCAGTTCCGTCCACGTCGTCGTCAAATAAGCTAACAGTATATGAGTCAATCGCCGCCATTCAGGCGGCGTCTATTTCAGCTTCAAATAATATAATTATGTGTCTATCCTACGCCACACCAGGAGACTTGCAGGGCTTCCCGATTATTTTTGTAGGGCAAGCAGCATCATCTTCGCTTCCGGGAACTATACAATCCGCCGACGGCAGATATTGGGTCATCAACAACGATGTTGTGACGCCTCAAATGTTCGGCGCGGTGGGCGATGGCGTCATTCTTACAACGATCACATTGGCGGCGGCCTCGGCCAACCTCGCGTGTTCCACGGCGGCCTTTACACAGAAGGATGTAGGAAAGGTTATTTGCGTTTTCAGGGCTCAAGCAACTCCTTTTTATTCATTAGTTACGACTATCTTGAGTGTTACAGACGCGACGGATGTAGTACTTGCCGCGAACGCAGGACACACCGTAACTAGCATCGCGGGCATAACAGCGGTTTATGGAACGGATGATACGCCAGCCATCAATTCGGCGATTGCCTTTATCACGGCGCGCATGTCAGGTCATGTTTACTTTCCCGCTGCAATCTATCTTGTTAATGGGGCGTTTCAAGCCGGTTCTCAGGCGCAAATTCCAATATTAGCTTCGGCGAATTCAGATTTCACGCTTCGTCTATCGGGCTCCGTGTCATCGCACTACCCAATTGACGGTATGAACTTAAGCGGGTCCATCATATTTTCAACAATTGTCAGTAGTGCCGGGGCAAATTCTGGCTTTAACAGCGTCTTAGGATCGCAATCAACAAGATATATGCGATTGGAAATGGATCGGCTTACTTTCTACACCGTGGAAGATGCGCAACATAGTTGCTTGAATCTTAGAGGTTTGTCTCAGGCATCGCTAGATTATATCATGGTGGGCCCTGGAATAGAGATGAGTTTGGGTTACCAAGGAGTTGTATCTGCTTTTACAAGCTCCTACGGTATAATAATGCCAGTCAACAATAATCACGTGGCAAGTTGGCTTCTCAGGTCAACTATATCTGGTTTTAATACGGGCTTGTCAGTTTGCGATCATTTCTGGGGCGACGCCCTTGGCATCTATTATTGCAGTAATGGGCTAGAATTCCAAAACTCAGACCATGGCGTCCACATTGGTTCGCTTTCAATGGAGTTTAATTACAATCATATTAACTTTGTCGGTTCCACATTCGCAGTTGTCCTAATAGACTTTTTTGATTTTGAACCAGCGACGTTAACTGAAATAGTGGATGCGGGTAATATTGGACGTGGAACGATCAGATGGGGTTATAATTTTGCTAATGGAAGCTTTACAGGCATCCGCGTCACCGGTGGCTCTAAGCTGATTATAGCCAGGATTGACCAGGACATTAGCTTGCTCAGTATGACATATGCTAACTTACCTGTTTATCCCGTGCTTGGGCAGCGTGTGGTTATCAGCGACTCGACTGTCAATACGTGGGGGACTGCGGTTGCAGTTGGTTCGGGCGCTGACGTCGTTACCGCGCAGTGGAATGGATCGGCCTGGACGGTCATAGGGATTTAAGGACTCATGCTGAACATCCGCACCGCACTTCTCTGCCTTCTGCTGATGATCGTCCCGGCATTCGGGCAGGCCCCGCCGCCGATCCCGGCGATCCCGGACACCGACCGGATCGTAAACTACAACATCTCCGTCTCGACCGCATCTGTGCCAGTTCCATTTGCGGTCTTTGGCGATTGCTCGGACATCCAAGTCCAGATCAATGGTGTTCCGCAGCCATTACCAAGCTCGCTTTGGAATTGCACATCGCAGAGCGGGGCGCTCAATACGCTGCCATTGCCAATCATCGACATGATGGTGAACTACACGCCGGCGCTCACGACCGGCACCACGACGATCACGGGCGCGTGGCATCCACGCAATCTGACGGTGCCTACCAAACCCGGCATCAGCCGGCGTGAGTACGAGCAGACATTTTCCACACTGGTCTCCGCGCAACGCGAGCTGTCCTACGAATATGGCGCGCTCTTCGCGGCCGGTGTGACGCCACTTTCGCCGCTACTCGATTCCACATTTAGCTCTACGCAAGGAAGCATTCTCTATCGCGGCGCATCGGCGTGGCTTGCCTTGGGACCGGGGACAAGCGGCCAGGTTTTAGAAACCCTTGGCGCGTCTGCTAACCCGGCTTGGGCTTCCGTTTTAGGAACCGGATCAGTCACCAACGTGGCGACGGGAACCGGCCTTACCGGCGGCGCAATCACGGCCAGCGGCACGATCGCTCTCGCGAGTGCGACAGACAGCACCGTAAAAAGCAACATCAGCGGAGGTGCCGCCGCTCCAATAGACAACACGCCAACGGCGATTCTTGATTACGCATTTGGAAGCACGCAGGGGAATGTTCTCTACCGTGGGGCGTCGGCGTGGGCGTCTCTTGCGCACGGGACTGCTGGGCAAACGCTGATCAGCGGAGGGGTGGCTGCTAACCCGTCCTGGGCCACATCGACCGTTCCGGCGCCAACGACCATTGTATTGGGCGGCGTCTTGTCATCGTCGGCCTCGGCCGGCCAATGCGCGACCGGCATCGACCTTTCCGGACACGTTACCTATGCCACGTGTCCATACGGCTCCATTGCGGCGGCGAAAATCGTCAGTAATATCACGGGGAGTCCCGCCGCTCCAATTGGCAACACACAATCGGCGATCTTCGATTCAGTCTTCAGCGCTACCCAAGGATCAGTTCTCTATCGCTCCGGCAGTGCTTGGACAGCCCTGGCAGTAGGTACAAACGGGCAAGTCCTAACGACCGGGGGTATTGCGGCCAATCCATCCTGGACAACGGTTACCGGCACGGGGACAGTCACCAGCGTGGCGACCGGCACGGGATTGACCGGCGGCGCGATTACGACAACCGGCACAGTCTCGCTCGCCACCGCCACCAGCCTCACTGTCAAGTCGAACGTCACCGGCGGGGCGGCCGTCCCAATAGACAATAACCTTACAGATATCCTCGATGCGACGCTCGGGAATTCCCAAGGATCAGTTATCTTTCGTGACGCCGCTGTCTGGAATGTTTTAACGCCTGGGCTATCAGGGCAGGTTTTGACGACCAGCGGGGCCGGAGCTAATCCGTCCTGGGTTTCGTTTAGCAGCGGCAGAGACCTTCTGAACACGCTGACGGCGAGCGGTTCCGCGAACCTAGGCGATACGACAAGCCTGACAAACGCCTACTCAGAATACGATATCGTCTTCGAGAATGTCATCGCGGCCACGAACGCTACAAGCTGCGAGATTCAACTCCACTCAGGGGGGACATTTAAGACAACCACCTATTCTACCTTAGTGGCATACGTAACCGGAAGTTCGGCAGGGGAATCTTCCACAACCACGTTTATACCTTGCTCATATCCATCCCAATCCTCGAATGCGGGCCCCGGGATAAGCGGTACAATCACCATCTACACACCCTCAAATACAACCGCCGAAAAAATGACTCTTGGGAAATTTGGGGCAGTTAACAACTCTTCGGTACTTCTGGCCACCACAGTGTCCGGCGTCTGGGCCGGGGGGAACGGGGCGGTAGATGGGTTCCAAGTGTTGTTCTCGGCCGGGAATATTACGAGCGGGACGATCAAAGTTTACGGGGTGAATTAGTGTGCGTTGAGGTTTTTGCGCGGCAAGGTATTTCATAGACATGCAAATCGAAGGCCCCCTGGCCCACGTCATCGGCGATTTCGTTCATCGCCTCGAATTCTTGGAGCACACCATGATTGACCTCCCGACGCTTCTTGCCGACATTGCCACGTTGAAGACCGACATCGACACCTTGATCGCCGACTTCAAGACCACGCCGGGGGTTGATCTACAGCCCGCAGCGGATGCCGTCGCCGCAATCCAGGCCGAGGTTCTTGCCGCAACCCCTCCCCTGCCAGCCGTTCTCGCACCCCACATTCCGTAATGACCCTCGCCGATCGCCAGAAAGAATTCGCCGGCTATTTTGTCGCGATGGGGTATCCCCCCATCTCGGCAGCGGCGATCGCCGGCGGGAACGGCACGCAAGAGAACTCCTGCCTGCCGACGACTGCCGGAGCCAAAGACCACGGGTCTGACGGCTCGCTGCAATGGCGTGGCACCCGCCTGACGGAACTCCAGGCCATGCCGGCGTGGGACACCCTCAAGACCCAAGCCGCCTTCACGATCCGAGAACTCCAGCGCGATTACAAATCACTGGAAGCCGACCTTCGCGCGGGTGTGAAAAGTGGCGCGACCGAGGAAGAGGTGAAACACCGCCTCGCGTCTCTTACTTTGAATTTTTGCGATGTGTTTGAACGCCCGAGCGCCGATGGGCGCATGCCGGAGCGGCGCATCAGCTTCGCTGAACAGACTCTCGCCCTCATCTCTCCTGCCAGTGCGCCCTCAATTGTGGCGGAGAAAATTAACATGCCTGCTCCGCCTTTGCTTGGCGGAGAATTCCCAGCCGCGTTTCGTGTGCAGACACCGGCGCCCCGCGCGCCCATTGGAGCTTCCACCATGCCACCGCTTGATCCGGCGCTCGTCGCCCAGCTTATCGCCATCCTCGCGCCAGTGGCCGAGTCCCTTATCTCCGGCCTTGTCAAAGGGTTGATTTCCCAGCTTGCCGCCACGCCCGGCGGCGGCGGCCTGCCTGGCCTGCCTGGTCTGCCTGCCCTTCCAATTCCGCCCGCCCAGCTCGCCCAGCTTATTGCGGCTGAGATCGCCAAACTTGCACCCCAGGTGCCAAAATGAACCCGATTATGTCAAACCCCTGGACCAGCTCGACCGGCGCCCTTGCTCTTATCGGCGCTGTGTTCGGAATAATTCACGCGGTATCCACAGGAACGGCGCCCGATAGCGCTGAACTTCAGATGATCTTCTTTGGGATTGTGTCGGGCATTGGCCTGATCAAAGCCAAGGATTGGAACGTCACCGGCGGCAGCATCCCACAGACCAAGGAAGCAGAGACGCGCGCGGAGAGCCCGCCGCTGAAATGAGGACGTCGTGACCTATCTGAAACGCCACAGATTGCTTCTCATGGAATCCTTGTTTTTCAGCATCGGCGTCGCGGCTACATTCATGTGCCTTTACACAGCCAGCGCCGGCAACCACACCGTCGACAATGCCCCATTGGTGGCGATTCACAACACCCAACCACAATGACCTGTCTCATCTTTTTATCCATAGGACTTGGAGTCGGGACTCTTCTCGGCGGCGCATTTTTGTGCGGGGCTTTGTGGGTCAGCGTTAAGCTGTTCCAGATATGGTCGAGGGGGCCATGATAGACGTTCATACGAACATCCCGATCCCAGACCCGTCAGACAAGACGATCGCTGCCATCAGGGAAGCGGTCACCCATATCCGCGAAGTCATCCATGCAGAGATGGGCGGCGTTCAATCAGTCATCGCCGAGCGACTCAACTCCATCGAGAAGCGTCTCGACTCTGGGATGGTCGAAGTGCGCGCCTCGGCTGCCGTCGCGTTGGCTGGCGTCGTCGAGGCCGGCAAGGATCAGGTCATCAAGTTCGAGACTTTGGAGCGCCGTGTCGCGGCTCTCGAACTCACCCTGTCGCAGACGGGCGGGAAGGATTTGGGGGCGACTAGGTTCGGGGCATCTATCAGCCAACTATTTGCCGCAGCGGCGGCAGTAGCCGCGGTCCTCGCGTTGGTTTTTTCATGGTTTAACTACAGGCATTAGGTGTTTCCCTTCCTGCCAGTTTCCACATAGATAATCCAACGCAGGGTTTCTCTGGCGCAAATCAGAGAGCACTCCCCCCAATCCTTCGTCAGCTCGCCGCGAGCCCTCATCTTTTCGTAGTCCTCAATCTTTTTCGTGTACTCGTGTTTGATATCCCTGAGCCGTTCTTCAAGTGCGGGCATGCGCCAAACATCCTTTAAGCTTCAATGCGTCCGATGCGGAGAATTTTCCCCGCACCTTTGTTGATATTGTTGGGTTATCTGGCTAATGTTGCGCCCCTGCCTAGAGTGGCAGCTTAGCATATTCCTCCCCCTGTGGATCGTCCGGTGCGGGACATCTGGCGCATAGGTGCGGGATTTTTTGTTGCCGGTTTGTGCGAATCCCCTGTTGCCGATTCGTCCACAAGCATGGCGGCGTGCATGGAGAGCCAAATCTCTGCAATAAATTCCACACCAGAATAATGGGAATGTCTCGCAGTATTCCATCCCGCCTCGATCATCTCCGTCGTCAGTACGCTCATGGTCGCGATCGCCGCGCGGGCCGCCGCTTCCGATCCATCCGCCAGAAAAATCGCCTTCGCGACTCGATCGACCATCTCGCTCATTTCACAGTTTCCTTATCGGCAGCGGCGCGGTGGCGCGAAAGAATATAAAGCTGGCGCCCGCGCTCCTGGGCTTCCTCGATCGCTTCGGCGATCTGCACTGCAAGAAAAGATAATCCGATTATTTGGTTTGCCCTCTCAGCCGCATAGACGGTTAAGAACAAATGCCATTCGTCAGCATTCGAACCTTCCGGCCTTTTGCTACCATCATAACATCCACTCATTTCATCAACTTCCTTGCTGCTTCCAACGCCAATTTCCCCCGGTTTGCCTTGCGCGTATATATGCTCGCCATTCTGCCATCTGACCATCCAAACCATGACTTCAGCTCCTCCTCGGTCGCCCCGTGCTCGGCAAACCGCGTGGCGCATGCCTTGCGCAGCCCGTGCGCGCGGCCTGGCACGCCGGCGGCTTTACATGCCTCGCGGAAAAATTGACCGAAGCTTTCCT
>OCZT010003477.1_pt1 | contig 16040 bp, 13 predicted proteins | sample 1539031 | NCBI WGS metagenome assembly OCZT01 (sample SAMEA3539308, study PRJEB22396) | soil metagenome | biome: tundra; feature: field; material: soil | place: USA | collected 2010-05 | depth 0.15 m | reverse complement strand
ACCCCGGCCTCGCGAACCATCCGTCCACCTTCTGGCCGTTGACGGTGAAGGAGACACTCTCGCCCATGTGGAGACCTCCGCTGCAGATCTTAGACGAGTCGAGTTCGCCGAACGTAGACTGGGTTGAAACGGGAGGCTCGTATGAATGCGCTCGTCGTCGCATTGCTCTGCCAGATTGCGGCTGCCGGACCCGGAGCTCCGGTCAGGCTCGAATTGCGTCCCGTTCCCGGTGCGAAGGCGTCCGTACGGCTGACGTTCACCGATCGCGATGGCAAGGCGTTGAAGGACGGAATCGTCGTGTTCGAGTCGGGAGCGGCGAGCCCGGCGGTTCCAGCAGGAGCCTACTTTGTGCAGGCGCTTGGCCCGGAGATTTTCAGTGAGCGGGCGTTTCTCAGAGCCGGCGGGAGCGCGGAGATCCACATTCTCCCGTCGGGTCTGGTCCGCATGATGGCCGTGAACGTTCCCGCCGAGGTTCGGCCCCGCCTTTTCGCGGCCGCTTTCGCGCCGCCGGAGTTCCGTGGAACATCGCAATGGGAGGTCATCGAAGCCGCGCACGGGATGGCCGACGGGGTCCCGTGGTCATCCTTCCGGCTTCCAGCGGGCCGCTACGCGCTCGCCATCGAGCGCGGTCCCGCCCTGCCCGTTCTCGTCGCGGAGGCGGATGTCTCCGCCGGACGTGAAACCGAGGCGTCGGCGAAACCGGTCGAGTGCCGGCGACTGAGTGTTCGCGCCGTGGAGGGCCCCAAGAAGAGTCCTGTTAAGGGTGCGCGCCTTGAAAGCGCTATGTACCAGGCGCCGAGCCGTGCCGTCGCGGCGCTGCTCGAGCGCCGCACGGCGCCGGCGGGCGAGAACGGCCTCCTCGATTTCGGGCTCGTCCCCGCGGAGTCGCCGTCAAGCATCCGCGTCGCCGCGCCCGGGTTTCGCACCGCAACTCTGAAGCTCGGCGCGCTCTTCGAGGAAGGCCGCCGCGACGTCGTCCTCGTCCCGAATCAGGACGTCGAGATCCGCGTGTCGGGCCTCGCCGGACGGAAGGGCGAAGCAAGGCCGGAGGTCGCGCTCGCCCGGTGCAACAATCAGAGGGCGAGGTCGAGCTGCTTCCCGAGGGACGCCCAGAGACGCCCGCTAGATCACGAAGGCCGCGCCCGATTCACGCGCGTGGACGGCGGCTTTCATCAGGTCGAGTTGCGAGTCCCGGGCGTCGGAGCGACCCACGAGACCGTCGAGGTCCCTCGTGACGGCGACGCTCCGGTCTTCCTCGTCGAGATGACGGTCGGGGAGTGGACTTTCCGGGGAACGACGAGCCTGCATGGGGGAGGCGCCGTGAGCGCGCGCGTGAAGGCGACGGAGTTCGTGGGGGGTCTCGGAGAGGGGATGGCCGCCGAGACGCGGTCGGCGGCTGACGGGTCGTTCGAACTGAAGCTCGTGTCGAAGGCCAAGAACAAGATCGGCCTCGGGGCCGAATCGGACGAGCCGCGCGCGGTGACGACCTCGATGGACATGATTCCGCTCGTGGAGGGAACCCCGGTCGTCGAGGGCCTGGCGCTCGAGCTCGACGCCACTGGTCTCGAGATCGCCGTCCGGGACGCCCGGACGAACGAACCGCTCCCGGGCTGTGCCGTCGAGATCACCTGGGACAGGGAGAGCGACGGCTGGGGAAAGTCGATGATTAGGAACGCCGACTCCGGCGGGCTCGTCCGCGAGTATGGTCTGGCGGAAGGCACCGTGCGGGTGGCGGCGAACTGCGAGAAGCACTACCCGAAGGACCTCGGTCAGGTAACGGTCGTTCGCGACGAGTTGAGGCATGTGGACGTTCTCGTCGAACCGTCGCAGGACATCGTCCTCGTCGTGGCGGATGAAAGCGACGCCCCCGTCGCCGGCGCGTCGGTACTGATTCTTGTTTCGCCTCTTTACTACTCCGGCATCGGCCGGGCGGGCGCGGTCGCGACCGCCGGGAGTACCGATTCCCAGGGTGAGATTCGCCTGCGCGGAGACCGGTACGGAGGACGGCCGGCTTTCGTGATCGCGCAGGGTCGAGCCCTCGCAATTGAAATCCTGCCCGCGCCCGTGTCGTGCGACCGCGCTGAGGACTGCCGCGTGCGTGTTCGCGTGCGCCAGCCGTCCGGTTTCGCGGGTCTCGTCGTCCGTAACGAATCCGGCAAGCCACTTTCGCCTCAAGAGTTGTCGTTCTCACGGCGCGGGATCCCGATCCCATGGCATGTTCTCAAGGAAGTCCTGTCGGCGAACGGGCTCCCGGTCGACGCTTCTGCGATGCCGCTTGAGGTGCGCGCGGCCTCGCTCCTCCCGGAGGGTGCATATGTCGTCACGACGATGCACCTGAAGCCCGACCCGAAGACGAAGAAGGACGTGTGGACACTCGCGAACGTCGGGATCTTCACCATCCCGTCGCTCGAAAGGATCGAGCTTCTCGACGCCGACGGTCCTCCGTCCACGAACGCGCGGGAGCAGGTGTTTGCCGCTTCCGCGGCGCGCTGACGCGCCCACGCCGGGCCGCGCCCTATACTCGAATTTCGTGCGTCGGTTTCTCGCCCTCGCGGTCGTCCTCGTCGCGGCGGGCGGCGCCGTGGCGTGCAGCCTCGTTCTGAACGGGGAGAGCTCCCGGAGGAAGAACGTCACGGGCTCCCTGTTCACGGACGTCACCGCTGCGTCCGGCGTCCGGTTTCGCTTTCATGGCGACCTCATCGACGCCAAGCTCATTCCGACGATGGGCGGCGGCGCCGCGCTCGCGGATTTCGACGGCGACGGGAACCTCGACCTAGTCCTCGTCCAGCAGGTGAAGAGCGCCTCGAAGTGGCGGAAGGCGGGACGCACGCAGCCGCTCGCCGAGTGCACGCGCCTCTTCCGGAACCGTGGGGACGGCTCGTTCGAGGACGTGACGGAGCACTCGGGCGTCGTGGCGTGCGGTTGGGGCGTGTCGGCGATGTGGGCGGACCTCGACAACGACGGCTTCCCGGACCTCGTCATCGGCAACGCCGGCGAGCCGAATCTCGTCTTCCGCAACAAGGGCGACGGGACGTTCGAAAGGATGGAGAAGACGGGCCTCGAGGGCGGGAAGTTCACGGTTGGGCTCGCGGCCCTCGACATCGACGGCGACGGGCTCCCGGACGTCTACATCGGGAACTACCTCGACACGGACTCCGAGCGCGAGTCGAAGGCGAAGGCTACGTCCTTCATGACGCCGGACGAGTACAAGGGGCAGGACAACCAGATGCTCCGGAACCTCGGCGGCTGGAAATTCGCGGACGTGACGGACGCGAGCGGCGCGAGGGATCCGGGCAGCAAGACGATCGGCGCCGTCGCGCTGGACTACGACGGCGACGGGAAGACCGACCTCTACGTCTCGAACGATCAGTGGCGCAACACGCTCTTCCACAACGAGGGCGGCGGGCGGTTCCGCGACGTGTCGGACGAGACGGGGACGGGATATCCCGAGGAAGGCAGCGCGACGGCCTTCGGGCGAAAGACCCGCAGCGGCATGGGACTCGCCGTGGCCGACTTTGACGGCGACGGACGGCCCGATCTCTACGTCACGAACTACGCGAACGAGCCAAACACGCTCTACCGCAACGTCGAGGGCGCGACCTTCGCCGAGAGCGAGCGCGAGGCATTCGGAGGCGACCACGACCCCACGCTCCCGCTCTCGAAGTGGGGCGTCGTTGCCGTGGATTACGACAACGACGGGAAGGACGACATCGTCGTCTCGAGCGGGCAGATCCTCTCGCGCCTCTTCACGGTCATTTCGAAGTGGTTCAACCCGGCCGCGCGCAACTTCGCGGTGGGGGAGCGGAGCTACGCGCAGCGGCAACTCGTCTTCCACAACGAGAGCACTCCGGGGGACGTGCGCTTCCGCGACGTGTCCTCCGAGGCGGGCGATCTCGGGCGGCTCTGCGTCGTCGGGCGCGGGCTTTCCGGCGGCGATCTCGACGGAGACGGAAGGGAAGACCTCGTCTTCAACCCGATCGATGGGCCGGCCGTCGTCCTCCGCAACACGGCGCCGGGCGGGCGTTCGCTCGAGATCCTTCCGGTCGCGGGCGCCGACCGGAAGACCGTCCTTGGAACGAAGATTACGGCCTCTGGACGAGCGAAGGAGTTTTACGTCGTCCCGTCGTATGCGAGCGGCTCATGGCTGCCGCTGCATTTCGGGCTGGGAACTGCGGACTCGGCGCGCGTGACCGTGCGCTGGCCGGACGGAACGGCGCAGGATCTCGGCGAGCTTCCCGCGGGCGCCTACAGGCTCCGGAAGGGCGAGCCGCTGGCCCCGCTCCGCGCGAGAGCGACGCCTACCGCGGCGTCACGTTGACGTCTTCGCGCCGCGCGGCCGCTTCGGCCGCGGCCACGCTGATCGCGTCGACGCCGTTCGCGTTCTTCAGGCTGCCGCGCGACATGCCGAAGGCCGCGAGCAGGTGGCGCGGCGGCGCGAAATCCAGATCGGGCTCGTTCACGAAGAGGCGCCCGAGGTTCTCGACGTAGGCCGACGTCAGCTCCCTCCAGGAGATCCGGTCGAAGTCCCGCGCCACCTTGCGGCTTCCGAGGGACAAGAGGACGAGCGAGTGAAAGACCATCTGGTAGATGGCCTTCAGGCGCGCGCGGCTGCGCTCGGGGTGGTGCTTGAGGATCTCGCGGATGAAGTGCACGTTGAGAGGCACGTGGAAGGACTCGTCGCGCGTGAGGATCGTGAGCACCTGCCGGGCGAGCGGCTGCTTCACGCGCCGGAGCGACAGCCGGTACGTCGTGGCGCCGATCGTCTCGAACATGAGGTTCGCGAGCATGATCGATTCCATGCGCTCGGCCCTCGCGTACGTCCGGTAGAACGAGGTGACCATCCAGCCCATCTCGGTCACGCGTCCGCCGACGTGCGCGAGGAACTCGTTGAGGAGCTCGCGGTGCCAACCCTCCGAGGCATTCGGCGAGGTCGGGATCCCACGCGCGGACTTCCTCCGCGAGCTAGTGCGCACCGGCCTTTCCCGATTCCTCGGCGCGGTACGCCGCGTTGAAGAAGCTGATGCAGGCGAGGCGCTCTTCCTCGGAGTCGAACTCGACGGGCTTCGATAGGTCGAGGCGCTCGGCGTACATCCTCTCGGCGCGCTTTCGGAGCGTCTCGAGCCACCAGGCGGTCGGCCGTTGCGTCAGAATTCCGATGAGAGTGGAAACGGAGCTCTTCGCTGGGATCACCGCGCCGGGATCATGCCGAAAAGGGCGGAGGGAGGTCAAACAGCCGCCGCGCTGCGGTCAAGATTGGACCCGTGCGGCCCTCCACCCGCCTTCAATGGAGAATCGGCCGGCCGGGTAGGTGCCCGGCCGGTTCGGCACGCGTCCGTATCTAACCGCAGTCCCAATAAGACCCGTAACCCGACGCACAAATCAAGTCGTTGAGGGTGTTTATTTCTCCGGCCACACCGCCGCCGCCCGAAACGGTAATCGAAGTGTGGTCGTTGGTGCACAGTTCGCCGGCGGGTGTGCAGGTTGTCACCCAGATGATCGTGACCCCGGAAGGAAAGCCCACCGAGGTCTGCATCGAAGAGCTGATGTCGCAGTGGTCGTGTCCGAGGGCGAGGTCATTCACTGATTCGCAGTACTGACCGGAGCACTCCTTGCAGTCGGCGAGGGCGGGCGATGCGAGGACGAGGGCGCAGGCCAGGCCGAGCAGACTGAAACGAATCGATCTCATTTTCAAATCTCCTTTCACTAGTCGTGGAACGTGAGGGTTGTGGACGTGAGAAGGGGCAGGCTGACGCGTGCCAACGGGTAAAGTCGGTGCTTGGGGCGGTCGGGGTATTGGGCCGGCCAGAACGCAAAGACCTGGTATTCGCCGGAGCCGAGAAGGTTGTGCACGAAGATCTCTCCGTTCGCGCCGCTCACGAGCGTCGCTTGGGCTGCCAGGTCCTCCTGGCGGACCTTCTTTAGGAGAAGCGCCCAGGGGAAGAAGACGGACGAGCGGCCGAAGGCGAGTGCTCCGTTCGAGCGAGGCTGCCCTTTGGCGTTCGCCAGGAAGAGTGAGGCGCCCGCCTCGATCGGGGTGAGAGCGATCTCGCGTTCGCTCGTCGAGTCCGGCGACGGATCCGGCGCGGCCAGGGCCATCTCCAGCCGATACCCTCTCGCAAGGGCAAAGTAGGGCTGAAGGTCAGGGGCGGGGTCCTGAACCACGACGCTGCCGGCGGAGTCGCTCTCGCCAACGGGCTCGAGGCCCGGCTCCAGCTCGCCGGGGACGTAGGTCTTCATCCTGTCCACCTCCGCACCCGTCACGGGCAGGCCGCGAAGGTCGACGATGCGGAGCCGCAGCGCTGTCGTTCGCCGAAGGGCAATGACGTACGGTACGGCGGCGTCGGCATCCGCCACGGTCAGCTGAACCGTTTTCGGCTCGAAGCCTTCCGCCGCCGCGGTCACCGACGCGGCTGCGTCCTTGAGGCCTCCAACCCGGAAGAACCCGTGGTCATCAGCGTCGATCGAAAACCCCCTCGACGTCACCGGGTCGTCCCTCTCCTTCCGAAGCGAGACGGTGATCCGCGCGCCGGGAATCGGAGCCTCGTCACTGGCGGCGACGACCCTCACCGAGACCTCGCCCCGCGCTATGGTCGTGTCGAGCTGGGCGCTTCTCTCGGTCATGACGTCGGCGATCCCGACGGTTCCATCCAATGACCGCTCGGGGAAGGAATACGCTATCCGGTAGACCCCGGGGCCGCCGAGCGTAAGGCTGTAGTCACCGCTGGCATTGGTTCGCGAGGCCATTTCAAGGAGCTTCTCTTGTGGGGGGATGAGGTCTTCGGGAGGCCAGGTCTGGGAGGGCACCGCCGCGAAGACGAGAGCACCCACAAGCGGTTGGTCGCCCCATCGGATCGTCCCGTACACCTCCCGCGGGTCGCGCGCGAGCGTAATGAGCACTTCGGGCCTCCGCCACTCGGTGGACCGGGTCGAAACAAACCGTCGGCACTGCAGGACGCCCGCCGCGTCTCTTAGGTCGAAACGGTAATCGGCCTCCAGGGCGGATTTGAACAGCCGGCCATCGCCTTTTGGCGCTGGTCCCATCCACAGGCGCTCGAAAGGTACCCGTGGCTCCGCGCCCGTCGGGCGGCGCAGGGCCTCGACCGTGAGTGCGGCTGGGGGCGTGTCCCGGTCCTCGACGCGGACTCTGATGTCTGGGAGCGGTTCCAGCCTGAGGTTGACCTCCTTCTTCGTGTCGGCGTCGCCGGCGAAGACGTTGATCTCGGCTTTGCGGTATCCGTCAGCCCGGGCGGCCCACATGTGTGGTCCTCGCGGAAGATCGCCGATCGTCACCCGTCCCTCAGCGTCGCTCACGTGGTCGTCGTACGAGAGGGCGACTTCAATGAGCGAAGGCGGCGGAGTTGGCTCCGAAAGCCCGGCGCCGGCCTCGGGCTTGCGGAGGGGCTGGGCGGGTAACCACTTCACGTGGGCACCGGCGACGGCAGTTTCGCGCTCCGAGGTGACGGCTCGCAGATTGACCGTCAGCCCCGGCCGGGCTCGCTCGACGGGCACGCGCGCCTCCTCGCCCGGCCGCACGACGAACCGGGTGGTTATCGGGGCGAAGGCCGGCATTCGCAGTACCGCGTCCCAACTGCCGGCGGGAAGGGAGAAACGCAAGGAAGCGTTCGATTCGACCACCGTCGTTTTTCGAAGCAGCTCTTTTCCGTTTGTCCGGCGCAGCCAGATGCGGACCTGAGGAAGCGGGTTCTCCAAAGGCAAGCCGGTCAGATGGACCGATGCCCACGGGGCGAGGATGACCCCCCTCTGCTTGGCCAGAGCCAGAGGGAGTCGGGTTTCTTCGAACCCTTCCGCCGAAATGGAGATCTCGCGGGCGGAGGGGGACACCCTGACGAAAACCGACCGTTCGATTCTCAAGACCCGGCCGGAATCCAGGCGCCGGTTGCCGGAGTCCCACAGCACATAGTCGAGCTGGCCCGGCAAGGCCCCGGCCGAGTACGGATTGATGAGTTGAAGCGAAGTCTCAGCGGGCCCGGCGGAATCATCGGCGGGCGCGGGGATGCCGAGGACCAAGCCTGCGAGCGCCACCGCGAGAGCGACCTCGGCGCGATCCCGAGAACGGCTTCTCCAAACTTTCAATAACATCTTCCTCCCGCCAGCCCATTCCGGGCCGTCTCGCGACGCTCATGAGGCGTAGGCTCTTGCAGAGTCCGTCGAAGTTCTTTCTTCTGCTAGTAGAGTGGCGATAGCCCGGGCATTTTGACCCCCTGGAACCTTTATCGTTCACTTTAGGTGCGCTTCGACGGAGGGCAGCCTCGGGAACTAAGGGAGTAAAGCCCCCATCGCAATAAGTGGCCCGCGAGCGATTCTTTCGACCCCTCCCCAGCAAAACTATTTTCGTTGAATCGGCGCGTAGCGCGCGAAAGAATCTCGGGTTAGAGCCACATCAATGGAAGTCGAGATCAAGGCGACGCACAGCGGCCTCGAAGTCGCCGAGCAGCTCCTGCTCGACCCTCGGGAGATGGGCCGCCTCATGCGTCTCGCGGATCTGCAGTTCGGCATCGGACGTGACGACGCACAGGATCTGCTTCAGGAGGCGGCTCTCGACATCGTCCGCGAAAAGAAGAGCATCAAGAATCCGCGCGGCTACGTTACGCGCGTGTTCTACATGCAGTGCTGCCAATACGTGCGCCGCGCCGTGCGGAGACGGGCCCACGAGCGGCGGGTCACGGCGTTCGATGTCGCGGCGCCGGCTGCCCTTCCGGCAGACGAACGGTTCGCGCTGGAGGAGGCGCTGGGGCGTATCTCGCCGGGGTGCAGAGGGCTCCTCATGGCCCACTACATGGAGGGGAAAGGTTTCGGCGAGGCCGCGACCGAGTTCGGCTTCAGCGAAAAGCAGGCCTGGAAGCGCTTCAACGCGTGCCTCAGGAAGCTGCGGCTGAGCCTCGAAGGGAAGAAAGAATGAGAACGGCGGTGACGAAACATCTCGGCGAGGGGACCCTGCTTCGCCTTGCAGCGCGAGATCTCGGTGAGCCGAAAGCGCGTGCGGCGAAAGCGCACCTCGCAGAGTGCGTGACATGCCGGACCGGCTTCGCGGCCACGCGACGCTTGGAAAGATCCCTGACGAAACTGGCTGAGGCGCGCCGGTCAGATGAGTCCCGAGACGATTTCGGGCCGGATGCGCGGTATTTCGAGTTCGTCGGTCGCCTGCTCGATGTTTCGGGGGAGGCGGAAGAGGCGGCCGAGAGAATCGTCCGGGCCGCTCGAGTCGTCGGAGCCGACGAGCTTGCCGTCGCGCTCCGCTCGCTGGATGGAAAACCCTACCGCGACTTCGCGCTGTTGTACGCGGCGCAGAAGGCGTTCTCGCTTGTTCCCGAGGATCCGGCCCGCGCAAGACTGGTTGCCGATCTCCTCTTCGCGGAAGGTGCGACGCTGCCGCCGGCATTTCCGGATTCTCGTACGTCGACCCCCGCACCTCGCCAGGCCGTCCAGGCGGAAGCGACGCTTCTGAAGGCTTACGCATTCCTTCAGTCCAGCGAGCCCCTGCTCGCGCGTGAGGCCATCGCCCCCGCTCGCGAGTTCTTCCGAGAATCAGGCGATCTTGGTTTTGGCGCCGCCCTTTGCGATTACTACGAAGGCCAGTCCGCGAGCCATTCGCGCGACTACGCATTCGCCGAACGGCTTCTGAAGCGCGCTCTCGGGACCTTCTCGGAGTTCGGTCAGGATCATCTCTGTGCACGGGCTGAAGTTGCGCTTGGAACGCTTCTTCTCCAGCGCGGCCAGAACGTCCGAGCTCTTCAGTGTCTCGAGAGAGTCGCGGGTTGCTTCGACCCGGAGCAGGACGCGCAGTTCCTCGTCCCGACGCTGAACAACCGCGCTCAGTGCCTCATGCGCCTCGAGAGGTTCGACGAGGCGCGCGCCGCGCTGGCGAAGTCTCTGAACCTGTGCCTGCGTTTCGGCTTTCGTTCGCATCTCCTGTTTGTGCGGAACGGACTCGCCGAACTTGACGTCCATCGCGGTCAGTACAAGCGCGCGCTGCACGCGTTTGGTCAGATCCTGAAGGAAGTCACGTCGCCCATCGACGTCTCATTCGCGCGCCTCTACCTCGCCGAGTGCCACGCCCGTCTCGGAAGCCGCGGGCCGATGGCCGCGGAGATCGAAGCGCTGCGCCACGAGCGGCAAGCGAATCGCTTCGCCCCGTCGCCCGCCCTCGGCGAGCTCTTCGTATGCCTCGATCAGGGCATGCTCGATGCTGACCTCATCGCGCACGTCCGCGCGTACCTCCGGGACGAAGTGAACGGCGTGAAGCGGCCTTACCGCTCAGTACGTCGGGCAGGTCGGCCGGGCCGCTGAGCTCGCTCCCGCGCGTCAGCGCGGTTCGACGCGGAGGTGGCCGGTGAGGACTTCGCGGCCGGGGACGAGGCGGATCTCGACGCGGAAGTCCTCGCCTGAAGTAGAGAGCCCGGGCAGGTTGAAGAAGAGGGGGAGGTTGAATCCCCGCCCGGGCTCCAGGCGGGTGGGATAAGCGAGCATCCGGCACTGGCGCGTCTGCCGGGAGCGCTCGTGGCCCTCTGCATCGAGGAGGACCAGCTCGAGAAGGGGACCCGTTTCCGTGGACCCCTCCCATGCTTGAAGCGTCTTGTTGCGGATTTCGAGGTGAAGGAGGACCTTCCCCGGCTCGTTCGCATTCGCGACGACGACCGGGTGCGGCGCATGGAGCATCAACGACAGCGTGACGTCGCCAGCCGGCTCTTCTTTCGGCAGGTGACTTCTCAGCACGTCGCTACTCCTTCCAGATACATGAAACCCTAGACGCCGCGTGCGGCGCTATTGCTCCTGATTTTGATTTCGTCGCTGATCTCAACCGATGGGTCCGGTCACCATTCCAATCGGTCCCGTAACGACGCCGATCGGACCGGTCACCGTGTTCGTGTTTCGGTCGATTTCACCGCGACCACGGGCGAATTCGCCGAAGGTAAATCCCGAGAAAACGTCGAAAAACGCGAAAAGAAAGTCCATATGTCCTCCTCCGCAGCCGGACAGGTGTGCACTTCTCCTGCCCTTCAACTACTAAGACAACGGAGATGGGCCGTTTTGACCCCCGACGCCCGAAAAAACTTCGGCCGCCCGAAGGCGGCCGCGTCGAAACGGGGCAGATCGAGGGTCTTGTCTAGCCGACGAGCCTCAGGGGACGGTACGCGCGCTTCACGCCGTTCTCTTCGTCCTGCATGTACTCGCGGACGTGCGCGACGAGGTCGGCGTCGATCGTGCCCTGATCGAGGGACATGAAGAGCTCACCGAGAGCGGGCGACGGCGCAAAGGGAGTCTCTTGACGGCTCTTTCTAAGAACCTCTATCTCATGGCACATGCCGTCGAAGTTCCCGAGGTGAGCCATGCACTCCGCAGAATAGAGTCGAGCGAAGACGGTGAGTCGTTCCGACGCAAGGGGATTCGACTCCCGCAGCATTTCGGCGAACGCGCGGAGAGCCCGCTGATATCGACCACGGCAGAAATCGAGCTCCGCGAGCCCGATTCGGATAAAGAAGAGATGCGATTCGTATTCGTGTCGACGCGCAAGGTTCAATGCCCGCGCAAACGCTGCCCGCGCTTCGTCGAAGCGTTCGAGGCGCATGAGAGCGGTTGCGCGGTTGTTCAAGGACATCGTGACGCGCTGTGGTTCCGCGGAGGCGTCGAGAGAGTTGAGAGCAAGCTCGAAGTGAGAAAGAGAGCGTTCGAACTCTCCCTTGTTGACGAGCAGAGTCCCTATGGCCGCCGAAGCCCGCCCGATGAGACTGTCTTGACCAAATTCGGTGAAGACGGTGAGCGAGCGCTTGAGTAGCTTTTCGGCAGCCGGGAATTCGCGGCGAAAGCTGGCCGCCGCCCCTTCGTAATAGTCGCAGAGCGCCGCACCGAAGCCGAGATCCCCCGATTCGGTGAAGAAACCCCGAGCCGACTTGACGGCTTCTCGCGCGGCCTTCGCTTCGCCCTTCTGAAGCAGGGCCTGGGATTCGAGCAGTGCGGCCTCCGCTTGCACGGCCTGCCGCGGAGCAGGGGTCGAAATGCGTTCCTGCGAATTCGCGGGCGGAAGTGTCACGGCTTTCTCGGAGAGAAGTTTCGCGAGCGCGAGCGCCTTGTTCGGATCTTCGGCGACGAGCTTGTCCGCCTTCTGCGCCGCATACAGGAGCGCGAAGCCGCGATAGGGTGTTCCATCCAGCGAACGCATCGCGGCGGCGAGCTCGTCGGCTCCGGCGCGTGCGGCGTCGATGATGAGCTCGGCCGGTTTCTCGGCGGCTTGAGAGAGCCGGTAGATGTCTTCCACCGAGGTGCGCGCCTTAGCCTTGGCGTTCACGAAGGGAAGCGTGCGGCCCATGGCCTGACGCGGCAGCTCGGGCACGGCCTCGCTCTCGAGGATCGCATTGAACGCGTTCTCCTCTTTCACGGCCGAGACGAGGTGTGCGAGATCGGCGAGGCGTCGCGCGCAGAGGCGGCAGCCCGCGTCGACGTGCTTTTTTGCCGCGGCCGTGGCATCGCCCGGCTCGCGGCCCGCCGCGAGGTCCAGGAGATCGGTCTCGGAGGGATGCTCCGCCGTCACGAGGCGAGGCATGCACGCATCCTTTTCAGGCACTCCTGGATCCGCTTCCAGACGGTCTTCGGCGAGTAGCCGCTCCGGTCGGCCGTCTCGGCGAGCGTCATGTCTTCGACGCAGTAGCACTTGATGACCTCTCGGCACTTCGGGTCGACCTGACGGTACGCGCTCGTCACGGCCGAGACCGTCTGCGCCCGCGCGGCCGCGGGATCGGCGACCGTCGCGGCAAGCTGATCGGTCAGCTCGCTCTCGCGTCCCCGGCGGCGCTCGCGCGCCTCGATGAGGTTCGAGCACTGATTCAGGAACGCGGCCCTGAGGTACGCCTTGGGGTCGCGCACGCGCGGGTTCATCGCGAGCACCTTGAGGAAGACCGTCTGCGCCGCGTCCTCGCACTCGTCCTGCGTGAGACCGAAACGGATGACGCCGGCCGCGATGAGACGCGGGCGGAACTTCGCATTGAGCTCTTCCCAGTTCCAGACGGGCCGCGCGGGAGCAGGCACCTCGACCGGAGCGAACCGGGAGCGCTGCTTCTGCGCCTCGTCGGGCAGGATTGCGTCGAAGTTCCGGGACATTTTTCCTCTTCTGAAAAAACCACCTATATGTTACGCCCGCTTTCCAGGAAGGGTCAATCGGAGCCCTCGCAAACCACCGGAATCCAACACGATCGTCAGACATCCGGAATCAGAGGGGTGGCTTCGCATGGCGACGAAGAAGAAGGACCCAGCGGCATCGTCCAAACTCGTTTACGCGTTCGGAGCGGGAGCTGCCGAGGGAAACGGGACCCAGAAGGACCTCCTCGGGGGCAAGGGCGCGAACCTGGCCGAGATGGGACGGCTGGGGCTGCCGGTGCCGCCCGGTTTCACCATCACGACCGAGGTCTGCACCCACTTCTACGGCAACAAGAAGAGCTATCCCAAGGGTTTGCGCGAAGAGGTCGAAGTCCACCTGAAGGGCATCGAGAAAAAGCTCGGGCGCACCTTCGGGGACCCGAAGAACCCGCTGACGGTATCCGTCAGATCGGGCGCGCGGGCGTCTATGCCGGGCATGATGGACACGATCCTGAACCTCGGCCTGAACGACAAGACGGTCGAAGGCTTGGCGCAAGTCTCGAAGAACCCGCGCTTCGCCTGGGACTGCTACCGCCGGTTCGTGGCGATGTACGGGGACGTCGTCCTCGAGCTGAAACCGCTTGACAGGACCGAGCGCGACCCGTTCGAGGTCATCCTCGAGAAGAAAAAACTCGCCTACGGCGTGAGCCTCGACACGAAGCTTCCGGTCGACGCGCTCAAGGAGCTCGTGCGGGATTTCAAGGCCGAGATCCGGTACCGCACCGGGAAGATCTTCCCGGACGATCCGATGGAGCAGCTCTGGGGAGCGATCGGCGCCGTATTCGGCTCGTGGATGAACGAGCGCGCCAAGGTCTACCGCCAGCTCAACGGAATTCCCGAGAGCTGGGGCACCGCGGTGAACGTCCAGTCGATGGTTTTCGGAAACCTCGGCGACGATTGCGGCACGGGCGTCGCGTTCACCCGCGACCCCGCCTCGGGCGAAAACGTCTTCTACGGCGAGTACCTCATCGACGCGCAGGGCGAGGACGTCGTCGCGGGCGTCAGGACGCCGCAGAAGATCGCGACGCTCCAGAAGAAGATGCCGAAGGTCTACAAGGAGCTTCTCGAGATCCGCCGGACACTCGAAGACCACTACGGCGACATGCAGGACATCGAGTTCACGGTGGAGAAGGGCACGCTCTGGATGCTCCAGACGCGCACGGGCAAGCGCACGGGCTTCGCCGAGGTGCGGATCGCCGTCGAGATGGTCGACGAGAAGCGCATCACGCCCGAGCAGGCGGTCCTGCGCGTGAACCCGGATTCCCTGAACCAGCTGCTGCGGCCCATCTTCGACCCGAAGGCCAAGGAAGAGGCGATGGCGGCGGACCGCGTCTTCGCGCATGGCCTCAACGCGGGTCCCGGCGCGGCCACGGGCCGTGTCGTTTTCACGGCACACGACGCGTTCGATTGGGCCGAGCGCGGCGAGAAGGTGCTCCTCGTCCGGGAGGAAACGAGCCCCGAGGACATCAAGGGGATGAACGCCGCCGAAGGCATCCTCACGGCGCGCGGCGGCATGACCTCTCACGCGGCGCTCGTCGGGCGGCAGATGGGCAAGGTCTGCGTCGTCGGCTGCGAGGTCCTGCGCATCGACGCGCAACAGCGCGTCATGTCGGTGCCGGCCGCGGGCACGACGGAAGTGCGCGTCGTTCACGAGGGCGACTGGCTCTCCATCGACGGATCCACCGGTGAGGTCATCGAGGGCCGCATTGCGACGAAGCCGTCGGAAGTCCTGCAGGTGCTCCTCGACGGCTCTCTGGACCCGAAGAAGAGCGACGTCTACCAGCGCTACGCGACGCTCATGAAGTGGGCCGACAAGGCGCGGCGTCTGAAGGTGCGCGCAAACGCCGACCAGCCCGACCAGGCCGCGAACGCGGTCGCGTTCGGAGCCGAAGGCATCGGCCTTTGTCGCACGGAGCACATGTTCTTCGGCGGCGAGCGCATCACGGCGATGCGCGAGATGATTCTCGCGGACAAGACCGAGGACCGCGAGCGCGCGCTCGACAAGATCCTCCCGATGCAGCGCGAGGACTTCATCGGCCTGTTTCGCGCGATGGGCCCGCGCCCGGTGACGATCCGGACGCTCGACCCGCCGCTCCACGAGTTCCTTCCGCACGGCGAGAAGGAGCGCGAGAGCGTGGCGCGCCAGGCGGGCGTCGACCCGCGCGTCGTGGCGCGCAAGGTGGCCGACCTCCACGAGATGAACCCGATGCTCGGGCACCGCGGTTGCCGCCTCGGCATCACATTCCCCGAGATCACCCGCATGCAGACGCGGGCCATCCTCGAGGCCGCGTGCCGCGTGAAAAAGGAAGGCATCGAGGTGAAGCCCGAGATCATGATTCCGCTCGTGGGCCACGTCCGCGAGCTGGTCGACCAGGCGCGGATCGTGCGCGAGACCGCGAAGAAGGTCTTCGAAAGGGAAGGCGTCACCGTGGACTTCCTCCTCGGCACGATGATCGAGCTGCCGCGCGCGGCGGTCACGGCGGACGAGATCGCGGGTGAGGCCGAGTTCTTCAGCTTCGGCACGAATGACCTCACGCAGACGACCTTCGGGCTGTCGCGCGACGACGCCGGCAAGTTCCTGCCCGAGTACGTGCGGCGGGAGATCCTGCCGGCCGACCCTTTCGAGAAGCTCGACCAGGGCGGGGTCGGGAAGCTCATGAAGCTCGCCGTCGAGCTGGGGCGCGGCGCGCGCAAGGACATCGAGCTCGGCATTTGCGGCGAGCACGGGGGCGATCCGTCCAGCGTGGAGTTCTGCCATCGGATCGGCCTCGATTACGTGTCGTGCTCTCCGTTCCGCATCCCGATTGCGCGCCTCGCGGCGGCGCAGGCGGCGCTGAGGAAGTGAGCACCGGCCGACACCATCGCTCCGACCTCGCCGAGATCGCGCGCCG
>OCZT010003475.1_pt1 | contig 16044 bp, 11 predicted proteins | sample 1539031 | NCBI WGS metagenome assembly OCZT01 (sample SAMEA3539308, study PRJEB22396) | soil metagenome | biome: tundra; feature: field; material: soil | place: USA | collected 2010-05 | depth 0.15 m | reverse complement strand
AGGGAAGCCATCCTTTGCGGCATCCTGCCGAGCCCGGAGCATGGGTGATATTACAGACTTTTCCGAATGCCTCGCCCCGGAGCGAACCAGTTGCCCCCACGGCATCTCTTATGGCGATTCCTACTTTTGCCGGCATCCACAGCACCACGATATTACCGCCCGGACCCGCCGATCTGATTCTTAGTGGAGCGAACCCTGTCGAGATGGTAGGCTGACCACCGCAAATGCTGACCATCTTGCTGGTGGACGACGATCCACTCATATTGCGCCTGTATCGGGATGGGCTTACCCGCTTGGGAGCCCAGGTCGCTGTCGCCCCCGATGGGCTGGCGGCGATTCAAGCCCTTCGCGCCGCCCGGCCGGACGTAATGGTGCTCGACCTGATGATGCCCCGCTGCAGCGGGGTGGATGTGCTGAGATTCGTTCGCTCGGACCCCAAGCTCAAAACCCTGCCGGTGGTGGTGGTGTCCAACACCTACATGAAGCAGATGGCGGCGGAGGCCGCCGCACTAGGTGTGGAGAAAGCGCTCCTGAAGGTTAGCTGCACCCCGTCCATCCTGCTCAGCACGATCAAGGAGGTTCTGGCGGGCGAATCCGGCAGCTCGGAGGCTTCCGACTTGCTGGCCGCGCCGAAACCGAGCCTGCCCGTCCCGCCCGCGCCGGCCCCCGTTGCCCCGCGCCCGGTCAAACTCCCTGAGCCGGCGCCCGTCGAGGCCAAACCTTCCGCCGCCGAATTCCAAGCCAAAGCCCGTCGTGACTTTCTCCAGAATGCTCCCGCGACGCGTGCCGCAATCCGCAGCCTCTACCATGCCTTCGTCACTGAGTCGAGACCAGCCGAGCGTGATCTGCGCCTCCAGGATTTCTATCGCAAGCTCCACTTTGTTTCTGCCACCGCCGGACTGGCGAAATGTCACCACCTCGCCCAGATGGCCTGCGCCTTCGAGGCGCTGCTCTTCGAGCTGATCGGCAAGCCGGATGCCATCCGCCCGTCCATGTTGCGCACGATCGCGTCCGCCGTGGACTTCCTGGTGCTGCTCTTTGATGGCGCCCGCGAGGCGGACCTCGATGCCCCGCTCTCGGCGAAAGCGTTGGTGGTTGATGACGACCCGTTGAGCAACCGGTTGGTGGTCGCGGCGCTCACGCGCGCGCAGCTCCAGGCCCGCAGCACGGATGATCCTTTGATCGGGTTGCAGTGGCTCAAGGAAACCCATTATGACCTGGTGCTGCTGGATATTGAAATGCCCGGGATGAACGGCTTCGAGCTATGCCGGAGGCTGCGCAAATTGCCCGGCTACGAAAAGACGCCGGTGATCTATGTCACCAGCCACAGCGACTTTGAAAGCCGCGCCCGAAGCGTCGTCAGCGGCGGCGACGACCTGATCGCCAAGCCGGTGTTTCCCATGGAACTGGCCGTCAAAGCAGTGGCCCACTTGCTGAAGCGCGATACTACGGCCGCGTAGCGGCGATCTGCCCGTCACTGCCGGCTCACGCCTCCTGAGTCTTCGCGCCGGTGAACTTCCCGTACCGCAGGGCGAGCGTCGGCAGCACCAGCAGGTTCAGGGCGGTGGACGTTACCAAGCCGCCGAGAATCACAATGGCCATCGGGCCTTCGATCTCGCGGCCGGCTTCACCCGATCCGAGCGCCAGCGGCAACAGTCCCAGCCCGGTGACAGTGGCAGTCATCAGGATCGGCATCAGCCGCTCGGAAGCCCCGCGCATCACCGCTTCCGGTCCCCAGGTCATGCCTTCCTCAGTCACCAGGTGCTCGAAATGCGAGATCATCATGATGGAGTTGCGCGTGGTGATGCCGAAGAGGGTCACAAAGCCCACGAGCGAGCCGATGGACAACAAGCCGCCGGTGGCGAACACCGCCAGCACCCCGCCGACCAGTGCAAAGGGCAGGTTCGAGAGGATCAGCAGCAAATTGCGTCCGGACCCAAACAAGAGGGCCAGCAGGAGCGCAATGCCCGCGCCCGCCAGCAGTGAATGCACCCAGAGTTGGTGCCTGGCCTGCGCTGCCGCCAGGGCCGAGCCGGTATAGACCACAAACAAACCCGGCGGGAGAGACACGCGCGCCTCGAACCGGCGCCTGACCTCGGCGGCAAAGGAGGCCACATCACGCCCTTGCACGTTGCAGGTCACTTGCTGCAGGCGTTGGGCGCCTTCGTGAATCACGCTGTAGCGGCCGTTGCTCGGGTGGACATCGGCCAACTCGCGCAATGGCACCGTCGTGCCCTGGGCATTGCGGAGTTGCAATGAGCCGATGGCCTCCGGGTCCTCACGGTCTTTCGCAGCTAACAGCACCGCGACATCGAACACGCGGTTGCCTTCGTAGATCTGCGACACAATATCGCCCTGATAGGCGGTTTGAATTGCGTCGAGCACGTTACGGGCGCGAAACCGTATTGGAGCAGGCGCTCGGGCCGCAGGCGAACGGTCATCTCCGGCAATCCGGGCTGAGCTTCGATGGCGACATCCACGGCCCCGGGCACGCTCGCCAGCACCTGGCGCGCCTCCTGGGCTTTCTGGTCCAGCAAGTCAAGGTCATGCCCGAAGATATCGAGCACGAACTCGGCGGTCGTTCCGGAAATCGTTTCTTCCATGCGTTCGGCCAGGAACGACATGACCTTGAATGACAGGCCCGGAAACTTTGCCAGCGCGGCCCGGATTTCGGCTTGCGCCGTCTCCGCCTCCTCGCCGGAGAGCTGCCGCAGGTCCACATGCAGCTCGCTGTAATGCGGGCCAAACGGGTCCTCGCCGTTCTCGGCGCGCCCAGCTTCCTGGGAGACGGAACGGACGTGAGGGCTCTTTAAGAGTTCCGCGGTAACCAGCTTGCCCAACCGCACGGACTCGGCCAGCGATGTCCCGGGCACCGCTGCCATGTGCAGGATATAGTGGCCCTCCCGAAACTCGGGGAGGAATTCGCCGCCGAAGAACGGCAGAATCGCCACCGCGCCCAGGCAGAGCAGGAGGGCCAATCCGAGCACCCATCGGGGCCGGCGACTTACCCCGGCCAACCACCGGCGGTGTTGCTCCTTCAGCCAGCGCACGTGCTTCGGTTCTTCATGCGGCTTCGCCTTCGACAGCAGCGCATAGCAGAGCGCCGGGGTGACCGTGAGCGCCACACCCAGCGAGGCGAGCGTCGCCAGAATGAACGCGACACCCAGCGGCGCGAAGAGCCGGCCCTGCACGCCGCCCATGGTCAGCACCGGCACAAACACCAGCGCGACGATGAATGTCGCGTACACCACAGCGCTGCGGACTTCCAGCGAAGCGTCGAGCACGACGCGAAACACCGAGCGCGGCTTCTCCAGGAGGGAATTTTCGCGCAACCGCCGCAGGATGTTTTCCACGTCAATGATGGCGTCATCCACCACCACGCCGATGGCAATCGCGAACCCGCCCAGAGTGATGGTGTTGATGGACACGCCCCGCCAGTCCAGCACGATCACCGCGGCCAGCAGCGAAAGAGGAATGGAGACAAAGGAAATAAAGGCCGTGCGCAGGTCCAGGAGAAAGAGAAACAGCACCACGCCCACCAACAGACCGCCGAGCAGCAGCGAATGGTCCACGTTGCCAAGCGATGCGTCAATGAAGTTGGCGGGGCGGAACAGGCCCGGGTTCAGAGCAATCCCCTCGGCGGCCAGCGCCGGTTTCATCTGCTGCAACGCGGCCTCCACTGCGCGAGTGACGACCATCGTGTTGGCCTGGTACTGGGCGTAGGCCAGCAGCACCACGCCCGAGCGGCCATTGACTTGCGCATCGCCGAACTTGGGCGCGGGCGCTTCATTCACATCGGCGACGTCCTTGAGCCGGACGCTCAGCCCCGCACGGGCCACCAGGACCACCTCGCCGAGTTGTTGCGGGGTCATCGCCTGGCCGGTGGTGTTGATGACGACGCGCTGGTTGGGTGTGTCAAGGTAACCGGCGCCGCGCACGCCGGTAGCCTGGCGCGCGGCGGCCAGCACCTGGTCCAGCGACAGGCCGTAGGCCTGGAGGCGGTCCGGCTTCACCTGCACCTGGAGCTGGCGGATGTCGCCGCCGAAGACGTCCACCTTGGCGACGCCGGGCACGCTGAGGAGGTAGGGCCGGAAGGTCCAGTCGGCAAAAGTGCGCAACTCCATGGCGGTGCGGTTAGTGGAGGTGAGCCCCATGACAAGGGTCAAGCTGGTGGACGAAGTGAGGGGCCCCATGCGCGGCGGACCCGCGCCTTGCGGCAGATGGTTCACCGCCTCGCCCAAGCGCTCAGCAACCATTTGCCGGGCCCGAAACACATCGGTATCGGCATGGAACACAAGCGTGACCACTGAAAGGCCCTGGATTGACTGGGAACGGATGGCTTGCAGGCCGGGCGTTCCGTTGAGCCCGGTTTCAACGGGCAAGGTGACCAGTTGCTCCACTTCCTCGGAGGAAAGCCCCGGCGCTTCGGTCTGAACGACCACCTGCGGCGGCGCAAATTCCGGGAAGACGTCCAGCCGCGTCCGCGTCGCGACGTAGAGGCCGTATGCGATGACAATCGCCGCCAGCGCGATGACCACCCCGCGATGACGCAGGGAAAACTGGACAATGCGGTTCAGCATGAGGCCGGAGCCAGAAACCCGCCTCGGCATTTAGGAATCCGGGCTTTCAATCGCCCACCTTGATTTGGGTCTTGCGTTCTTCCGAGAGCAACGTCTGCGCCCCGGTCACGACGAGCCGGTCGTTGGGCGCAAGGCCGCTGGTCACAAACCAACCTCCGGCCACCGGTTGGCCCAGCGCCAGCTCGCGCCTCTGAAAAGTGGTGTCGTCCGTCTGCACATAAGCCCAGGCGCGGTCTGCGGCACGCACAATCGCGGCGTTGGGGACGACCACCCCGTGCAAGGGCGCGCCGGGCAACAGGAGAAAACCAGCGAGGGCCAGCCCCGGCGCCAGCCGGCCCGCGGCGTTGGTGGCCACAAACAGGAAGCCCGCCCCCTGCACCTGGGGGTCGGTGGTGGTGGCCGGGCCCAGGAAGCGTGCTTCGAGCGGTGCGTTTGTTCCCAGCAGCACCAACTGGGCGCCCACTGGTGTTTCGGGCGGCGAGTCGCCGGCCGGAAGATCGAGCCGCACCAGGACGTGTTCGAGTTTGGCCAATGACCCCAGGAAGGCGGTCAGGTCTGGCTCGTCGGCGACCGACTTGCCCCAGACGGCCATGAGCTGCGCCTCCGTGGCTTGCAGCGCAATCTGGTCGTGCTGCATCGCGGCCTGGGCGCTCTCCAGCGCCTTGGCGGAGGCGTTCTGGCCCTGGGCAAAGAGCGCCTTGAGGCGCTGATACTCCTTGCTCGAGGCCTCCAGCGCGGCGCGGGCCGAAGCGGTATCACTCACCAGCGCAAGCAGCGGCGCCGGCTCAAGCACCCGACCGTAGGCTTTGACCGCCAGGGCCTGGGTGGCGGCTTCCAGCGTCGCGGTCTGCAGTCCGATGAGTCTTTGCGTGCCCAAGTCAAGGTTCACGACCACGTCGCCGTTCGTGCGGTGTTCCACCCTAGATTCCGCGACCACGGGTTTGTCGCCTTGGGCCTCAGCGGTTCGCTCTTTGCTCATCCGCAGGTAGCCATAAACCAGCGCAGCGATCACGGCGACGCCCGCGACGAGCGCCAGGAAAAGGGCGGTGCGCTTGGGTAAAATCATTTCAAGAGTTTAACCCCAACAAGCCGGGTTCCGCCAGAGCAGTTTGGAGGACGGGGCGTGCCCTCAGGGCCGCTCTAAAGTCGGTCGGGGCCATTCGAAATCCGAAGGCCGAAGGCCGAATTCAGAGCCATCCGAGCGGAGCAGCAGCCCATCCGACCAGGCCATGCTCGGATTTCGGGCTTCGGCCTTCTTTCGGATTTCGGTTTGCGGCCTTCGGATTTCAGGGCTGCGGACATTGGTCTCTCTTCAAGCGGTTGGACTTTCGAGCAGCCCTGGCGCACCCAGGGGCCATATGTCAGCCCTGCGGCGCCGGCTTTTGGCGCACGCGCAACATCAAATAATACACCGTTGGCGTGGCGACAAGCGACAAGAGGACGGAGATGCACAAAGCGCCAATAACCGCGATCGCGAGCGGCTTGAGCATGTCCGCCCCGCGGCCAATCCCATACGCGAGTGGCAACATGCCGAAGGCCGCCGCCAGCGAGGTCATGAGCACCGGACGCAAGCGGCGATGGCCGGAGCGGACCAGCGCATCCTCCAGGCTCGCGCCCTCAGCGCGCAAGTGCTCGACGAAGTCGAGCATCAGAATGCCGTTCTTGGCGACGATGCCCACCCCAATAATCGCGCCGAGGAAGGAGACGACATTCAATGACATGCCGGTCAGCCATAACGCCAGGACAGTCCCGAACAAGGCGAGGACCGCGCCGAAGACAATGGCCACCGGCTCGTAGAAGGACCGGAACTCAATCAGCAACACGGTAAAAACCAGGAAGATGGCCATCGCCAGCACGAACATCAGGTTGCGGAAAGAATCCCGTTGCTGCTGGAAGAGGCCGCCGAATTCGATCATGCCGGGCGGGATGGTCTTGTCCTGGCTTAGCTTCTGTTGGATTTCCGCCATCGCGCTGCCGAGGTCGCGCCCTTCGAGACGCGCGGTCACCGCTACGTCCTGCCGCAGGTCCTCACGGCGCAGCTCGAGCTGGCCGGGCTCTTCCACCAGGTCGGTAACTTGGGAGAGCTTCACCAGGGTCCCATCGGCGGCGTGCAGGGGCAGCTCGCGCAGCCGCGCGATCTGAGCAATGCTGGAGCGGTCAACCAGGACGCGGATGTTCACGACGCGGTCTCCCTCCAGCACGGTCGAGGCTTCCTGGCCAAGCATGGCGGCGTTGACCGCCGCGGCCACGTCGGCGGCATTCAGGCCGAACCGTTCCGCATCGGTGTAGCGCACGCGTAGGCTGAGCGTCGGACCGGCGTAGATCAGCCCATTCTTGGTATCCACGACGCCCCTGATCTTCTTCAACTGCTCCTCGACCTCTGGCGCTTTCTTCTTCAGGAATTCGATGTCGGTGGAGTAGAGCTTGACCTCGATCGGGTCAGGCGACCAGGTCAGGTCGCCGACAAGGTCACTGAGCACCCCGGGGAACTCCCATTCGATGCCGGGCAGGGTGGAATTCAGCTTCGCGCGCAACTCGCTGATGACGTCCTCGGTGAGCCGTTTGCGGTCAGGCTTCAGTTTCACCAGGAAGTCGCCGGTGTTGGGCTCGGCAATGGCCAGCGCGAGGCGGGCGCCGGTGCGGCGGGAGAAGCTTTCGATGTCGGGCGTGGCCAGGAGGAGCTGTTCGGCAAGCAAGAGCTGGCGGTCGGTTTCGGTCAGGCTGGTGCCCGGCGGGGCGACGTAGTCGATGACGAATGCGCCTTCGTCCATCGGGGGGAGGAATTCGCTTTGCAGATGTTGGTAGATGCCAATGCCGAGCAGCAGCACCACGCCGCACGCGCCGAGGGTCAGCCAGCGGTGGCGCAGCGTCGCGCGCACGGCGATTTCGTAAACCCGCAGCACTCGCCGCAGGAGGAAACCGCCTTCCTCGTTCCGGGGCGCGTGGCCTGGTTCCGGGCGCGCGCTGTCGCGGGTCAACCAGGCGGCGAGCGACGGGGTCAGGGTAACGGCGAGGACCAGCGAGGTGAGCAGCGCCACCACCATGGTCAGCGCCAGGGCGCGAAAGAAGACGCCGGTGATGCCTTCCAGGAACGCCAGCGGGAGGAACACCACCACGGGCGTGAGGGTGGAGCCGACCAGCGGCCGGAACAGTTCGTTCATCGCCACCTGGATGGCCTCGAGCCGCGGGAGTCCCTGAGTAATCTTGGCATAGATGGCTTCCACCACCACGATGGCATCATCAATCACGAGCCCGATGGCCGCCGCAATGCCGCCCAGGGTCATGAGATTGAAGCTCAGCCCGACCGCCCGCATCGCCACCAGCGTGACCAGCACGGTGACGGGGATCACCAGGATGGCGGTGAAGGTAATGCCCCAGTTCTTCAGGAAGAAGTAAACGATGAGCACTGACAAAATGAGCCCAAAGCCTATCGCGTCCCACACACTGCGAACCGACGCGCGGACGAACAGCGACTGGTCGTAGTAATAGGCCATCTTCAGGTCCGGCGGCAGGTCTCTTTTTAAATCCTGAAGGACCTGCTGGAGCGCCTTGGCGATGTCGAGGGTGCTGCCGTCGGGCTGGCTGCGGATATTGAGCAGCACCGCGTTCCTGCCCTCGGCGGTGACGACATTGAAGACTGGTTCCGGCCCGCGCTCCACGCGGGCGAAGTCCTTGATGCGGACCGGATGCCCGTTCACCACCGTCACGGTGAGGTTCTCGACGTCCGAGATACTGTGAACCCGGCCATCCACCACCGCCAGGTAAAGCGTGTGGTTCTCCTCATGCATGCCCGTCGGCGTAATGAGATTGTTCTTTTCCAGGGCGTCCGTGACTTGCGCCAGGCTCAGGTTCGCCGCCTGCAGCCGTGCCGGCTCAACGATGACGTGGTATTCGGGCCTGCGCCCACCAACCAGATCAACACGGGCCACGCCGGGGATGCGCAGGAAGCGGGGCTTGAGTTCGTAGCGCGCCGTCTCCCACAACTCGGTGATGCTGCGCTGCGGACTGATGAGGCTCACGCCGATGATGGGGAAGGCGGAGAACGTCAGGCGCCAAACCGTCGTGCTGGCTGTGGCGGGGAGCGTCGAGCGGATTTGCGCCAGACGGCTGTCCACGTAGAGCTCCGACTGAATCATGTTCACCTGCCAGTTGAAGAAGACGTTGATCTCGGCCGAACCGCGCCCGGTGGCGGAACGCACCGTGACGGCGCCGGGGATGTCCTTCATCGCTTCCTCGATGGGCCGGGTGATGGTCGCCATCATTTCGTCCGCGGGCATGACCCCATTTTCCACCAGGATGACAACGCGCGGGAAATTGGTCTGCGGGAACACGGAGGAGGGCAGCTTGAACGCCGCGTAAACGCCCGCCAGGCATAACGCCACACAGATGAAGGCGATGGCCAGGGAGTTGTGGACGGCAAAGCGGCCGACCCATGAATCCTTGCTCATAGCTCACTGCGGCAGCACGCGCACTTTCGTTTCCTTGGGCAACGCGTAAGCCCCCTGCGTCACAACCGTCATCCCGGGTTGCAGGCCGTCCGCTTCGACTTCGACCAATCCGCCGTCTCGCAAGCCGGCCTGGACGGGTCTCTGCGTCGCCTTATCACCCTGAACCAAAGCTATGACCGTGCTGCCTTCCGCATCTTTCACGACGCTCTCCACCGGCACCGCCAGACGGTCTTTGTGCTCCTCGCTGACAATGCGGGCCGTCACGAATTGGCCGGGGCGCAGACCGCAATGAGCTGGGAGGCTCGCGCGCACGAGCGCCGTGCCGGTTTTGGGGTCCACCTCCGAGCCAATGAAAGCCACCGTGCCTGTCACCGGAGAGGCGGATTTGTCCGCCAGCACTTCGACGGGTTGCCCCACTTTGAGCGCCGCCAGTTCGCGGCTGGGAACATTGGCGCTGACCACCAGGCGGTCCAGATCGATGACCTCGGCCAGGACACTCGTCAGGTCCACCGCTTCCCCCGGCTTCACATTAACGCGCACCACCGTGCCAGCCAGGGGCGCCTGGACTCGCAGCAGCGCCTGCTGCGCGCGGGCGGCGGCCAGTTGCTGCTCGGCCTCCTGCAAGGCCCTTTGCGAGGTGCCTTCGACCTGGACCAGTTTCCGCTGGCGGTCGAGTGTCTTTTCAGCGAAAGCCACCGCCACATCCGCCGCCCGGGAGTCGAGTTGGAACAACGCCGCTCCTTTCTCCACGCCCTGGCCTTCCACGCACTTGACTTCCGTCACCACTCCGGGAACGGAGGCGCTAACACGGGCGCTCGCGGCCGGGCGCTCGCCCGCCGGTTCAGGTTCCACCGTGCCATAGTCCGTAACGTATCCGCGCAGCGTGGCGCGGGTGATCTGGGCGACGTGGACCGGCACATCCGTATTGGGCGGCTTCTCGGGTTCCTCGGGTTTGGCCGGCTTGAACCAGACGAGCCAGGCGAGGCCGGCCACGGCGATCAGGCCGCTAACAATGACGGCAATCCTTTTCATGGGGGAGCGTTGAGTTGATTCGCCGGCACGACTCGCGGCGCGGTCTGCCAAACGGACTCCGGCAAACCCAGCGGCCGCTGCACCGCGTCTTCCAGCGCGCCCACGGCCTGCTGCAGCTTCACCTGCGCGTCGAGGCGGGCGATGCTGGCGGCGCTGAGCTCCAACTCGGCGGTGAGTACGTCGAGGCGATCCACGGCCCCGGTCTGGAATTGCGCCTCGATGAATTGTTGCTGCTTCGCCTGCGCACCCGCCAGGGCCTCGACGACAGCGACATTGGTCTGAGAGGCGCGGAATGAGGCTACGGCGCCGTCAATCTCGGTGATGACCTTGGCTTGCAAGGCCAAAAACCGCGCGGCACTGGCCTCGCGGCGGGCCGCCGCCTCGGCAATAGGGCCTTTGTGGCGGTTCAACAGCGGCAGTTCCACCGTGGCGCCCAATTGCCAGTCATTCTCGCCGGCGCCGCCGGCATTCCAGTAGTAGCCGGGCGCCAGATGGATGTCGGGATATTGTTTGGCGACTTCCGATTGCAAAGCGGATTGGCTGGCGGCGTAATCCGACAGCGCGGCCAGAATGTCCGCCCGCCCCTGAAGTGCGAGCCGTCGGACCTGGTTGGCGGTGAGATCCTCGGCCGCAGCCGGCAGTGCCAGATCGAATTCGAAGTCCAGCCCGTCCAGCGCGACAGCGGAAAGCCCCAGCGCGCCGGCCAGGCGGGACCGCGCCTCGACCTGGAGGCGTTGAGCGTCAGCGAGGTCAACGCGTGCGCGAATGAGCGCCAGGCGCGCCGCGTTGAGTTCGAGCCCGGAGATGGCGCCTGCCTCCAACTGGGCCTGCATGCGGCTAAGCAGATCTTCTCGCGACGCAGCCTGGCGCTGCAACAGGGCCACCCGCTGCCGGGCGGCGGCATAATCAAGGAGAGCGGCGCGCAATTGGCTGCGCACCTGCCAGGCAGCGATGGCGATGTTAAGTCGGGCCGATTCCGAGAGATGCCGTGCTTGCTCGGTGCGAAAGCGGCGCTTGCCGGCAGTCTCGAGTGGCAGGTCGAAGACCAACCCCGGAATCCAGGCGCTGGACGCATCCGGGACCGGTTCATAGACCGCCGACCAGGTGGCCGTGGGATTGGGCCGCTCGCCGGCGGTTTCGATGCCGCCGGCGGCCACGCGCCAATCGGCCCGGGCCACTTCAAGGCTCGGGTGATAGTAAAACGCGGCCAGCGTGAGCATCTCGAAATCCCACTTCGCTGCCGGCCAGGTGTTCAGTTCACGTTTGAGGTTCTTCTCCAGGAACGCCTTAAGGTCGGGATTGTCCAGCGAGCGGCGTTCCAGGCCCGCAGCCGTCTCCGCGGGAGACAGCGGTTGCGGGTGGAACCGGGCGCACCCGGCCACTAAAACCAACGCAATGATGGCTGGCCAATACTTCAAGAGGCGTGAACTCAAATGGAATCCGCTGAACAAATCAAGAACTACATGCCCGTCTTCGTCTGCCGGAATCGTTTCCGGCGCTGCACACCTCACCAAAACCGCGTGACGGCAGAATGAAGCGCGCGTGACAGTTTCGTCATGCGAGCCCTGTCGGGCCGACAAGCTCACCCGTTCCAGTATGCTTCCTATCTTCATCTGTACCCTCTATGGGGCGACAATAATTGTCGCATGGGGAACCAGGCGCAGCCCTTAGCCTCCAGGCAGAATCCCCCTGACCATGGCGACATCCTGTCGGATGCCGGCGCGGCTATTTCAGTCAATTGACGTATTTCACCGCGCGGTGGAATCGCCGCCTATGGCGAAAACAAAGCTGACCAAACCAACTCCGCTGCTCGGACATTGCATTGCTGGCCTTTCAGGGGTTGCGAACAACCCAATGGCGGGCTGCTCGACAAGCTGGTCTTCGATGCCGGCGTCGGCCATGCGGTCATTTTCCCGAACGCCCCTCGCGCAGCTCGTAGCTGCCCCCGGGCTGCCGGTTCAAGTCCACTACGCGGCCATCCTTGAATACATAAAGCGGTGTGCCGGTTTGCTCAGCCAGTTGCCGCGCTCGCGCCGCCGCGCGCTCCAGCGCCTGCCCCGCCTTGGACATGTCGGCATCCGCTACCATTGATTTCGTCTTCATGCGTTGTTTTGCTGCTCGATCAGCACCGGGCGTTCACCGGAATTGTCGTAATGCGCCCAAGCATCCACCAGGAACTTAAACTTCTGTTGAAAGTTACGCCAGCCTGCGACGTAGCGGCGGCGGATGACGTGTTCCGGCACTTTATGGCCGCCCTGCGCCATGCGGGCCACCACACGCGCCACGGCCAGCTCTGGCGTAGCGAGGCTGAGGTACAAAAGCTTCACCCGGTAACGTTGCCTCCGCCACTGTGGAATCAGCCGCGCATACAGCAGCCCGCTCAACGTTGTCTCAAATGCGAAATTGTCCCCTGCCCGCGCGTGCGCCTTGATCTCATGCAGCATGATGCGCCCTGCCCGCACCGCCGCCGCTTCCGGGGCGAAGGGCGAAAGGCCGGCGGCAATCAAGTCGGCATTAATGAACATCGGGCAGTCCGCCTCGTTCGGCAGGAACTCGCGCGCAAAGGTGGTCTTTCCAGCCCCGTTCGGCCCCGCGATGATGACAATCTTCTTCTCCCGCTTCATCGCAATTTTGGATACGCAACCGTCGGACAACCATCCACCGCAGCGGTAATGGCCTCCGGCGGCAGCAAGGGGTTCAGTTGCTCCAACTCCGACACCGTGGTCCAGCCAAGCTCCGCGAACAACCCGATGGCGGGCTGCTCGACAAGCTGGTCTTCGGTGCAGGGGTAGGGCATGGGCTAAATCAAATCCATCTGTCGCTCGTGCGGAATGGGAAACACGCCGATGATCACCCACGGGTTGGGGGCGACGAAATGAAACTGCTGCGTTGTGCCGAGAAAGAAATGTAGGTCTGTCCGGTTGAACTCGTCGAAATACTTTGCCCGCACCTTCTCCAGCGCCGTCTTCTCGTCGCCGTGACGGCGCAGGCAATTCCAGAACAACGCGCCCGCCTCCCAATCCAGCACCTGCATTTCGCTCTCGCGCCCGTCGGCATCCGCGAAGCGATACGAAAAACTGTAAGGCAGCTTGGGAATGACCTGAAACGTCCTCCGCCAAGCTTCCTCCGCGAACAACTCGCCTTGGTTGGTTTGGTTGCGCATCTCGGTGAGCTTCGCCGCATCCCACTCCCGCGTTTCCTCCTCCCACACGAAATCCAGAATCTTCGCGGGTTTGAACACCGCCAGCGAAAGCGCATTCGCCTTGGCGCCATCAATCAACGCCTGCAGCCGTGTATGCACGGTCGCTTTCCTCAGCAACAGTTCCCGCCGTTCGCGCCACTGGCAGTCCGTTCCCATGTGCGCGACCGGATTCAACTGCTTCATGTCCGCCGGATGGCGTGTCTCCGGGCGTGGGTCGCTGCGGCTCTTGATCAAGTCACACTCCAGCCAATCAAACTTTCGATACTGCTCCGTATCCTCCAACCGCCGGAAGGGCACGGGATAAACCCTCACCCACGAGCCATCCTCCCGAACGCCTGCCGCGCAAACCGTCTCACCGTATTTGCGCGACAGGGTCGGGTAGGTTTTGACCGTGATGAGGATTCGCTCCCTGGCCATGCTTCCCTTTCGCCCGTTACAAGTGATGCGCCTTTAACTTCGCGCCGCTCATTTGCTCTAGCGCCTCCGCCACGCAATGGCGATGGCACTGCTGCGGCAGACGCTCGAAACACGTCAAGGCCACCCGCTCACCCGCCGTCACCCAGCCCCGGATATTGTCCAGCGCCGCCCGCTGCTTTGGCAAACTCTCACGCTCATACTCCGCGAACAACGCATCGTAGTCTGCCTGCGTGTGTAACTCCTGCCGTTGATCCGACGCGATGCCCAGTTCCGGCAGATGCTCATAGCAGATGCCCACACCCTCACACGCCTTGCTCAACGTGCCCTTGGAGAACCCATACTTCCGACTCAACGGATTCCGCCGCACATCGCACAACATCGTCACGCCGTCGCGCAACAGTTCGTTTAGGTAGCTTTCGAGACTGCGGCCTTCGTAGCCAATTGTCACGAGACCCGCCGGCTGCCGCTTGGGCTTGGCCGCCGCGATGCGCGCCAGCTCCTCCGACTCAAGCCGCAGCTTGTCCAGGATTTCACTCCGCGTCGCGTAATAGGGATGCCGGCGGTATTGCTCGACTATCAACGCATTGCCGCGCAGCCCGGAATGTTGCTGGCAGAACCCCGCCACGCGTAGCGGTTCGACTGCCTGACGCCGGGCCGCCGCGCGACCAGCGTCGGTCAGCGTCCAGTTCTGGTCGTCCTCCGCCAGCAACCCCTCCGCAATCAGCTTTCGCTTGTCCGCGTAGGACGTGAACGAGAACGCGCCAAACTTGTAGGGCACGAAATCGTAGCTGGGCGGAGTCTCGCACTCCCGCGTGTAGAGGAACAGCAGCTTCTGGAAATCCGTGTGCCCCACCGGCTCGCCGACTGCGTCCAGCAAGGTCAACAACAGCCGTTGGCGTTCAAATAGCATGATTCAGGATAACCTTGTTTGGCCGCGCAAAGCAATCTGCCCCGACAGCAGACGCGGCAGCAGCAGGCTGCGCGGCCGCCGGTGCTGCCAGGCCAATCTCCGCGCACAACCCCATCATGGGCTGCTCGATAAGTTCGCGCTCGGTGCGGGCGTGGCCTCTGCTTGGCAGTAACACAATTCTTGCCGAGAATCAGGCACACCACTAAATCCTCCAAACCTGCTGATAGGCCCGCTCGGCAAGATTCGCCGTTCTGCTCTTAATTGCTGCTGGTGTGATGTCACTCAGCTTCGCAAATTCAGGAGGAATCACCACTCCGTTGGTTTCGAGTATCTTCCTCTTTTCCTTGAAGGGCTTATCGTCGAGTTTCGTGTTCAACTGTGAAGGTACCAGAATTAAATTCCCAAGTTGACCTATAATCTCCTCCGAGAAACCGCCCGTTCCGATCAGGGCTTGGGGTGCTAGATGTTCAATGGTCATCCCGTCAAAATCGACGGTCACCGACTTGACTGAATGACTTTGGAACCCTGCCAGCACATACTTAACTAGGCTTTTTTGTTTGGTCTGGTGATCGGTGTAAATGATCGACGGGAACAAGGCCTTCACCTCATCCAGCACAGGAATTCGTTCCCGAAGCTTGGCTTTGATCTCGTTGACGACCACAACCGCGGCCTGAGTGTCCGATGCCTCGAAAAGCCGCCGTCCCAAGGAGGCATACATTTCGGAAATTCCTCCAGATGACCGTTGCGAAGTGACTGCGGTGAATAGGAAGTGGAACTTCTCGACAGAGACTACCGCGTCCTCAAAGTGTTTCTTCTTGAGCTTTTTCTCTTTGAAGCACCGCATGAGTGAAAGGACGCACGGGGTTTGCTGCTGGACGCGAAAAAGCTGAAGTGCATTCAGAGCAGCCACGATTCGGCGCTCGTCTTTCGACCACTTCCAAAACGCCATCTCGTGGATGGCCCGATACAGCGAGGCGTCGGCCAACAAGGCATCGAGAAAGCCCCGCGCTTCAGTCTTGCCGACGCGGCTTTTGAGAACTTTGAAAAGCCTCTTGGCCGCGAGATAGTCGTAGCGTGATAGCCAGAAATGGTGGATAAACGTGTCCACTTCGAGTTGGGCAGACGAGCCTTCCAGTGTTTCCAGAAGTTTCTCCCATTTGATCTTCGGCTGGTCCACCGAAGCGCTCTTCAACTTCAGGTGTCTTGTAATGTGATTCTTGACCAGGTCCGTAAGGCTTAGGTCCTTGCCGCGCGTGTTCAGAGTCTCGAAGATGATATAGGCATCGTCTTCGTCATCTAGCTTCACAAGGATAACCTTCAGATCGAGCACGGCATTACGAATGCGCGTGAGCTTTTCCTCAACCAATTTCAGCCTTTGATCATCTTTCAACGAAGGGTCGTTCTGGACAGTTTCGACCACCTTACCGATCAGGCTGTTGAACAAATCGAATGCAC
>OCZT010003473.1_pt1 | contig 16051 bp, 30 predicted proteins | sample 1539031 | NCBI WGS metagenome assembly OCZT01 (sample SAMEA3539308, study PRJEB22396) | soil metagenome | biome: tundra; feature: field; material: soil | place: USA | collected 2010-05 | depth 0.15 m | reverse complement strand
CATTTTCAATGTTTGATTGTTCATTTACCATGGCAGCATATTCTTGATCTTCATAATCTGGAACATTGACAACAAACTTCTTACCATCTCTTATTATAATTCTACGCGTCATATTACTTCTTTATATTAGCTAATTTTTGAAGTCGTTCTCTGAGAGCAGTTTGTTGTTGTTTAGCCTGTAGAACTTGTTCGGGTGTAAAAAGACCTTTCATATACTGTCTTCTTAATGCATGGTCTGTTATTAAACATGGAATAGAATTAGCGGTTGGCTTGGGAACCTGTCCAAGTTCTGCCCACACTTGTTTATTATGTAAACCACATATACCATGACTAAATGCAATTCTTTTAGGTTTTCTTGAAGATTCTCGTTTCACCCTAAAATCAACTATTTTCAGTTCTTTTAAAATCATGGGATTTACACCTTTAGAAAAGTTTTCAAAACCTTCATCATTTATTCTTTGACACCAAGCACACATAGGGACATGTGGTGCAGGCACATTATAAGGAAGCATTTTCCGACTTTGAGGAACAGAAATAGGTTTGGAATCTTGTTCATTGATCATATTATAAATAAATATGGTAAATAAATCAAATAGGCTTAGATTTTTCTAAACAAAGTTTTTTAAATTCCATCCAACCAGCAGGAATATCAAGTAGTTCTAAAGCACCATAAAAACCAGTTTTGGTGGTATTCTCAGCAATCATGATTAGATTTACATCCGAATACTTCTCCAGAACGTCTTGTGGTGCTATGCCCAGTAACCACACCTTATCTAAATCGGTTATACCAATAACATTTACACACTTAAACTCCTTACCCTTATGTTTGCCACTTGGGCACATATATGGTCTGCTTTTTCTAAATACTAACGGTACATTATTTATAGATGATCCTTTAACATCAGCAAATACACCTAAAGGAACCAAATCAGGGTGACTCTTTTTATAAGATTTATCAACTATAGAGTCATCAAACTTATCTTCCTTACCATAAAACTTTAATAAACCGTATTCAATACTTGCCCCTGTCATTTCTCTCTTAGAACGCATTTGGTTATCAAATCCCTTCCACTCTTTTGTCTTAGCAACAACTTTCTTGGCAGCAAAATCTTCAAGATGTTTTTTATCCTTTTCGGTGAGAACCACAACTCTTCCGGAATTTTCACATTTTTCCATTTGTGGACGGAAACATTTTTCAAATATGAAACGATTAAACTTAACTCGATCATATCTTTCCATTGGATCGCCGACGGAGAGTTTGAGTGATTTGTAGAATTCTTCTATCATAGTGTTAATAATACCTCTATAAATAGCATAAGTCAACTTATAAGAAGAATATAAGAAAAGAGGCTGACTTCGTGAGAAAAGTCAGCCTCTTTGGAAGCGATTTCTTACCACTCGCCCTCCACCATTTAGTTTTATTAAACTAACAAAATTATAACATTTAATTTGGTGGAAGTATGGGGAATCGAACCCCAATCCCAAGCGTGCAAGGCTAGTGTAATACCATTATACCATACCCCCAAAATCGGAACAAATGACTTAAGTGTTTTTAACACCACATAGCATCTACGTTCATTTGTCAGTTCATGCTTCCTGACTTCCAATTAAAAATTGGTGCTAGTGAAAGGAGTTGAACCTTCACGGATTTCTCCATAGATTTCTAAGACCTACGCGGCTGCCTGTTTCGCCACACTAGCATAACCAGCGCACTTACATTCCATTGGAATGCCCACCACTGGAGGTATTCTATAGGAACTACCCTACTTCTTCATGTTAAATACTCTTAAACACTATCCGTTAGTTAAACAGAACGCAAATCTGGTAGACGGTATTGGAATTGAACCAATGACTAAACCGTGTCGAGGTTTCGTGTTACCACTATACCAACCGTCTAATATTCATAACTATAACACACTTTCTAAAAATGTCAAATTTTTAAACTTAAAAGGGATGATTTGTTATAATTAAACTACCTCTGTAAAATTGATTATTTGGTGGATTCATAAATGTCATCAATTGAAACGTAGATGAAGTCAAATTTATTATACCAGGTCCGTAATTTATCATGGTTCCAACATAAACATATTTATTAGTATCCATTGGTCTTATTCCTATAATTGGATTGTTGGTAATAATTAAATATTCATTATAAAAATAACCAGGATTATTAGTAATAGACATAACCATAACTGGTACAGATATCAGTGATGCAAAACCTGTTCCATAATCTACCCGTATTCCTACATAAGTTATAGAAGCATTACTAATGGTATTTGTAAAAATAGCTTCATTTGAGTAGTCGCTTTCCAAGGCAGACGTGTCATATGCTGTGGCTGCAAAGTGATATGTAGTGCCGGTGACCAAACTAGAGATGGTCACATTTGTCACGTTGCCCACATCAACTGTGTTGGTATATACACCAGCAGCCGCACCATAATAAATCTTATAGCCCGCAATGTTGGTGCCTATACTCTGATTCCATGCCAACGTCACGTTGCTGGCGGCAAAAAGATTAAATGCAAAAATAAGTGTTGTTATAAAACAAAAAAACAATTTAGTTTTCATAACAACACTATACACCAAAATATCCAAAATGTCAAAATTTATTATTGACTAACTGGTGCTGATGCGATCATAGATAATGAAGCTGCAGGAGCTTGTACTACAGTAATTTGAATTGATCCATTAATCTGAACAACAGTATTTGATGTTCCTGCATTAGCTATTACAGAAATGGTTGCTGTTCCAGCACCCGTTCCCATAGCATAAGCAGAAAATCCGTCGGCTGCTATTACTAACGATGCTATATTAACATCGGAAGAATTCCACAATGGAACACCTGAAATTGTAGCATTTGGAACTACTCTGCCCAATGCTGATAATGGAGATATTGTTAGGTCTACTTTTTGGTCTGTTGTAATATTAATCATATGGTTATATTTGGTTTTCAATTCTTACTACATTTATTTGTAAAAGAACCGGGATGTTAGGATCTACTACAGGAGGGGGAGACTTTGATTTATTTTTTATTATAAAATATATCACAACTCCTATCACTCCCACTATTATAATACTCGTTATTATAGTTAGTAAATTCATTACGGCATATAAGTATAACCAATGCGACTTTAAAAAATAAAAAACCCGCCAAATTGGCGGGTTTTTAGAACCTATTAACCTAGTATTATTACGTATTAGAAACTAAAACCGAGGAAGGCGGTGACGCCTAAACTATTCTGAGCTTTGATACCAGTATTACTGACATCAAAATCATACTCTGCTCTGACACCAGTGTAGACATCCTTCTTTAGCCAAAGTCTACCTTCAATTTCAGGAGCTACTGTCCAAGCAACTGGTCTATTTCCATAACTAACTCCACCATTTCCACCAGCCAAAAGTTGAACACTTCCTATACGGAAAAGGTTCCAATCGTTGAATAACTTAGTATTGAATTGCCAAGTACCTACATTCTTATCTGTGGTATTTGACCAACCAATACTCTGACGCACACCAACTTCGGAAGGAATAACAACACGAGCTTTATGAGCCAAGCTGAAATTCAAACCGGCCATGGCATCACTTGTTCCAGTAGTTTGAACTGTTGCTCCACCACCAACTGTGGCATTCCACAAGTCTGAATGATCTGATGAGGTCGCTACTGCGTTTGTTGAGCCAATGGCTTGGACGGTAAACAATGCACTGGCGAACAATACGCCGAATAATGTTTTAACTAATTTCATTTTAATTTCCTTTTTATTTTTTGTTTATCTTGTATCTTAATCTACAACACAAGTTGTAGATATTTTTTACTATAATAACTATACCATATGTATTAAAACCTGTCAACAATTTTTTTGAATTTTACAGAGAAACTATATTACCATGTCCCCTTACGTATGCAACTCCATTAATATGATACACAGAATGAACGTTTTGAAAGTGTATTTTGTTGGCCACGATTTTTTTGTTATAAAAATCGAAAGGAATAATTCTTAATTGTACAGTTTTACATTTTACCGCATTCGGTTCATACGTAAAACCATACAATTCTATATCTTTTTGTGTGAACAGATGATTAATCATGAAGTATAACTTTTCTTCTTCTTTATTTTCCCTCTTAATGTAATACAGATGCCAAAAATTGTCAATAAAATACATCCTAATATGATTATCAATCTATTCATACTTTTTTCTTATTCAGGAATATGGGTTTGTAATTTTCGTTCATTTGCTTTAATCTTTACACCATCTTTTAATTCACGTAAACGATAACCATCGTGAATTAAAGAAAAGCAAATCTCAATCAAGATATCATCTGAAGATAATCCATCTTTTTCAAAATTACTAACCAACTTTTTAATGTGTGGTTGAACCTCTCTTGCCCTCTTATAGAGAATGTTATATTCATCGTTCATATAATTCCAAAACTTAAAGCGATAGCAATAATTTCTATCCAATCTTTAATTTTCTGTTTTAGTTTCTTCAACTTCATATCCCAATTCCTTTTCTAATTTGGATATATTCTCTTTTAGTCGTGATTTGTATCTGTCAATCATTACACCTTTTTCTCTTGAACGTTCAAATCTTTTCAATTTATCTTTGCAACGTTCTAGTTGACACACTTTTTTTATAGCTGGCAAAACAACTGGTATCAATCGAACATCCATATATTATCTCCTATTTTCTACGAAAGAATAGAATTTCTTAGCAATCTCTAGTACCCTATCACTATTTGGAATCTGATCAGTAGTGAGATACGCACTTTTATCTGTTCTGCGTGCTATTTCTATACTACAATCCGTTTGCCACTTTACCCAATCAAGAGCTTGAGAGAGAACATCAGATCGTATTTCATAGGCATTTTTATTTACAGTATTCATAAATCCTCCGGGAAGTGTAGATTCAGTTTGGTCAGAAGAATATGGGGGATTTACCAATTTTACATTCCACTTTTTATTAAATTTTTCTATTGTTTCTTCCAATGGTTCTTCCACATTTTTAGTTATAGGAGTCGGGCGAATCTCTTCCATTTTTCTAACCAATGTGGCAGCATTTTTTATATTTATTTGAGTGTCGCCCTTCTTAAGAGTTATATCTGGAGAAGGAGAAATAACTTTAACTTCTGCAAATGGACTCTCATCCTCTGCTTTACGAGTTAGATAATCTGTTTCTTCTTTGGTGAAATGTACAGGTTTATGATTTTTATTGGAGAATAAAATCTTATCGGTTATACTTCCACTTAATTTCTTCTCATATGAAGAAATTATTGTATCTGTTGGGAATCCGGAATAGACTGATGTTCTATCTTCTTTTTCGTAGGAAGAAATGGTCTCGTCGAACCATTTTTCGTCGCAAACCTCACGTTTTTCTGCATTATCCATAATTTACCTTTCTGTGTGTAATGAAACCTGTATTGGTTTCTAAAAGATAAATATTGTAAAAAAATGAAAAACTATTTTTTTATATGTTTTTCTATAGTGCGGAGTTTACTTTCCATGTCTCTGGCTCGTTTTTTTAAAAGCTTATATCTACCATCTTGAAGAGCCAATATATGTCCTTCTTGTGTAGAATGTGGGGTAGTAATAAATGGTTCAAACGGATTTGATAAATGATTATGTTCAGTTCCCCCGCCTGCTATCTTACGATATCTTTGATCTGCCTCTGCATTTAATTCTTTAATTTCATTTCTCAGAGAATCAAGATAAGATTCTCCTATTCCTTCGTAAATCAAATCCTTTAGTTTAATCATAATCAATGTATTTTTTAAAATTTCTAGGATTTCTATCAATTGGATGAATAATCACATGAGATGAATCAAATTTTATATCTTTTTTCTTCTTCCATGAAAATCCCCCTCCGGATTCATAAAAGTAATATGGTATATCAATAGAATAAATTCCCTCTCTAAATTTACACACCAAATAAACATGTTGAACAGATGAGTCACATACAGTTGAACATTCAATTCCTACACCACTTAATATATCGGCTAAATCATCGGCAATCAAATGACAAATGCCGCCATGGCCCAACTCTTCATCATATCCTTCTTCATTTTGTGCCCACTCATCATATTGTTTTTGTGCAGCAGCAACAATTTTATTTAATATATTGTCATCAATTTTTTTAACACTAATAAGACCTTCTAGTATTAGATCTTTTAGTTTAATCATATTCCCTTATCTCTATTCCAAACTTCTTTAGCAAATGAATGAAGAGAATCTTTATAAGAATAAGGAAGTTTATAAATAACTTCTTCCTTTATTTGCATCCAATTTTTACGATTGGTAGGATCTACTAAAGCATGAACAGTTGATTCATCTTTGTCAAAATTTTCTCTAAGAGCAATAGCCATCATACCACCACGTTTGCAATAAGATTTAATCTTTCCCTCAAGTTCTTTCTTTTGTTCTTCGAGAAGTTCATAAAGCGATGTAGGAGAATCAAGAGAATTCATCATATGTAGAACTGATTCAGTCACCATATCTTTTAGTTCTTTTTCTTTTATTGTATCTTCTGCGGCCATCGAAAGAGGTTCACGCATTTTAACTTCCTTATTTGTTATCTCTGGATCTAAATTCCAATTCTGAGGTGGTTTATTTGTATCAGGAAGATTTTTACTTTTCTGACCATCACCAAATTCTTTTATATAATCTTTTTCTTCTTCTGATGGAGGTTGCTTAGATGGAAATATATTCATAACTATAAATATCGGAGATTTAGGAAGAATAGAGGAAAAATGGTGGACCCGTCGGGGAGTCGCACCCCGAGTCCGAATTACGGAATTTACACAGCACTACATACTTAGTTTATTTGAACTTCAATTTGATATGTGAATAAACCAAAACTATCAAACCTAGACAACTATAGTGTGTTATCAAATCACTCTGATAATTGGAACCACCAGCAGTTTTCTCACTATATCGTCTTTATGAGTTAGTGAGAATCCCTCACAAGACGGGTAACCTTTTATTAGGCTACAGCAACGATGCCGGATGCATTCAGGTCGAATGCGAAACCAACACCAGTCAAACGATTAAGTTTGTTCTTTATTTTTCGGTTCGGAGTTTAACGAGGCCAACGAACCGTATCCTCGGTATGCTCTATGTACCTACAATAATGCGTCGAAACTACTGCGGGCCCATATTATGACTATAATTATAACACAAAACCAAAAAATGTCAAATAGTAGTAGGTTATGAACATATTTATATTCTGTAATGAAAAGTTTGAAACTAAAAGATATAGTGGATGAAATTATTCAAGAAGAACTTGAAAAACAGAATGAGGTAAATTGGAAGGGATTAACTGTTGCTGGTATGATTGGATTGGCTGGATTACATCCAGCCGGTCAACAAGCTTTAGCAAAAGTTAAACAATCATGGAATCAAGCGGTACAAAATAAACAAGCCATGAACCAACAAGCTGCACAGCAAACACACTTCCAAAATCCAAACGAAGAATTGCCATCAGAAAAAGATATGGGAGGTTGGGATTTAGCCAATAAATATACCGATAGAAATATTAGTTTAGCTCAAAAATTAAAACCAGCGGTTGATAGTTATATGAAAGAAGGAATATTTAAAAATACAGAAGGAAACCAATTTAGATTGGTGGAAAATTAAAAAGATTTACTAAAACGGAAAACTATTTATAATCATGCCTTATTTATTTGAACCCTATAACGCGTATCAGAAACCGGCCAAGAAAAAACATTGGACGCAAATTGCTGAGGAAGAAGCTCTTCTTATTAAAATGCAGTTAGAAGAAGCTATTAGACAACAATCAATAGAAAAGACTCTTTACGAGCAGGCAATGAAGGAGCATCTTGCTTTGCGAGAAGCTGCAGCTAAACAAAATCAACAACCTAATAACTGGAACAATCAAAACTTAGCTCTACCACAATATTTTCCACAGCCAGCACAACAACAAGTTCAAGATGGCCAATATGCGGCTCCTGCTGGTGGTGGAGGATGGATATCACAACTTACAGAAGAACTTCAAGAAGTAACAGCATTTACAGTCACTCCTACATTTGGATTAGGTCCATTGTCAGTAACTTTTGTTAATAACACAGTAACTCCTGAAAATGATACATTTCTTTGGCTATTTGGAAGTGGTTCATTAACTAGTACAGCAATAAATCCAACATTAACTTATACTGCACTTGGAACATATACTGTAACTTTACAGGAAACAAGTTCTGCAGGAAATACATCTACATCTACTCAAACAATAACTGTTAATTCTCCATCAGTAACATCATCATTTACATTTACTACATCTTCTAATTCTCATGCATCAATTGCAATGTTTACTAATTCTTCAACCACAAATGGTGTTGGAACATTGAATTATCATTGGTATTTTGGAAGTGGTAGTACAACATCTGTGTTAACAAATCCTACTCAGTCATACTCTACTGCAGGAACATACACGATTCAATTACAAACTACTGAGAGTATCTACGGTGTGGCAAATGCAACGACTTCAACGTTCACATTATCTTAATCGTTGGTCATTTCTTTTGAAATAAAAGAAGTCCATCCTTTGAAGTCGGAACTAATATCGTCAAATCCAAGACGTGAAAATGCCATGGCTCCTGCTTGAGAATAGTAGTCTGGCGAAGGTAAGGCTTTATGTTGGTGTTTACTTTCAAGATTTTTACGGAAGAACGATACACCAACAAGACAACAATCCGCAATCTCGTTTATTTCTTTCCATTTAATATCATCGGTTAGTAAACCAATCGAGAAATTTTTAAGGTGCCTCATGATTCCTGAATACACTCTCATGGTGTCATCCTCTGATTTATGATAAGATGCTAAAGTGCATAAGACCCAATCAGCTCCGTTACTCTCAAGTATTCTAGGACAATCTTTAAATGCCTCTGCTATAGTGGAACGAAGAACCATTTGTTCTTTTGGTTCAGAGTCCAGATAGAGTTTTTCAAATGCTTGTTGGTTCTTTTCAGAATACAAGCAATTTATTATTCCATACATATAAGCATAAATATCATGTTTATTTTCATGATATCAAAGATGTTTATAAGATAGACGTATATTATTGCCCCGATTTTATAAAATGAACGGACCCTGTCAAAGAGAAGAAGAGCCTGTGTTCTCTGCCAAGGGTTCTTCTTCCTTTTCTACGACAGGTGCAAAGATGGCCTTAAACGCCATAATCTGCTTGTCTGTAAGGGTAGGCATTTCAATAGTGACCTCTAATGAAATAACTGTCTCGCTTCTTTCGTTTCCATGAACTCTAAGAGTGTAAACAGACCCATGAACTACAGGCCGTGGCAAATCAAACCTAATGGTTTGTCTTAAAGAAGGAATATCAATCTCAACAGGACCACCCTCAAGAGCCTTCTCAAGTGGTAATTTAAGATTCTTAGATATTAAATTTCTCGTAAATCCCTGCGGACCACCCCTAAGATTGGTTTCAAAACGAAAGCCATGCATATTATTGAGAATATCTTGGAGGTTAATACCATCAAATGGATTAGTATGAAATCCTTGAGAGAACGGATTGTTTCCAAAAGGATTGAAATTGGGATTATTCTGTGGTTCATCATAATCCTTACGCTTAAGTTCATCAGATAGAATATCATAAGCAACATTGATTTCCTTCATTTTATCTGGATTACCACCAACATCCGGATGATGAACCTTACATAGTTCCCTATAGGATTTCTTTATATCTTCCGCAGAAGCGGTATTAGACACCCCTAATACTTCATAAGGATTCTTATTATTTTTATGGTGACTCATTATTTTTTATATACCAACCAAGTTCAGGATGCAAAGTATAGAATTGTATCCACCGAATATATTTCTCTGTCTGATTCCATATAGAATACGGATTACGATTTCTATACTTATACCGTGGGTTCCCTTCTATATCATAATACATGAAGAAAGGAATTTTCATTGCTCTTTCATATGAGCCAGTTTCTCCAAACTCATAAAGAATTCTCTTTCTTCACCACACCAAATACATTCTTCGATTCCATCTCCCTCGATTAATCTCCAGGTATGGTCGCATCCCTCATGACCAGCAACTTCTTCAAAAGTAGGAAGCTCGTCATAAGGTTCATTTCTTACTTCATGTTTATTATCGTTTATATTCATATTTTTAACTCCTTAATTTTTTTAAGAAATAACATATCGAATTCTCTAGAACTTTCTTCTCTCATCAATTTTATTATTAACTCCATTGGTGTTAATAAATCTTTCATAAATTTAAATTCTAATTGATTATTCATATAAATTCCATTTGCCTGTGTGGTTTCTTATAATTGAATGATTCTCTATAATCCGCTAATTCTTTTCTTTTATAGACTTTAAACTTTTTTCTAGTAAATATTTTATATCTTTGTTTACCACAACTAGAACATTTCCATAGAATGTGTGTACCATACACTATTACTCCGCCGTAGTCAACTAAACCTGGGTCAAAGCCGCTATTAGATTCCCAAATATGATTACACCAACTCATACTATCGTTCCATAATTCAAATCTATGGGAGTATGTCCAGATAAGGAGGCATTATTCTCTGGTGTATCTTCTATAATAAAGAATTGCGGTTGACCATTCTTTTTGGGAATGTCTCCTTCTACTAACCAATAGTTAACAGGAAACTTAATAAGTTCCTTTCTTAATTGACTATCTTTAATTTTACTCAGTCTTTCTACAGCCTCTGATATTTTCATTATGATTTTATGTCTTTTCATATATTTTAGATATTCCATCTTCTACGTCCCATAAAAATTTCTTTTTACAATACCAACAATGTTCTTCAGTACTAACCAATCTACTCCAATCTATACCATCTGTCGATATTTCTCTATTATGAAATTCATTAATGGAACCACACCACGGACATTCCATTGGTATTATAGAATCAACTGATATAATTTTAGATTTTTTCATATAATAACTAATTCAAATTTTTTATCCATCTCTAATGTATGAAGTTTTCTAAATTGAGTTCCTTCTTGTAACATTTGACGTATCGAAGGATCTCTTCCAGTCCACATACCATACATCCAATTAAAGTATAAATCATTGATACAACCCTTGTATAACCAAGAGTAATCGACCCATATTTCTTTACCATCCATTTCTTCTAAACATGCGTCATACATGACCATTATCACTTATTTTATCCCACAATGATTTATATGTAGGAATATTTATTATACTCTTAGGATCTATTTTTCTTTTAAAAACAACAAAGGCAATAGAATCAATCATGGAATCAATATCAACATCATCAAACTCATCAAGTCTATCTTTGTGAGGACAGATTGAAACAAGATATTTAGCATAATCTTTACCGTGTTTTCTTATCAATTCATCAATATGCGAATAATTCTTATATGGATAAGTCTCTCCACGAACCATTACTGTTTTCGAATTACTTAGTATAGTTTTTTCTACCCATTTATCTAATTTTGACATAATAGAAGTTACTTTTTCTCCGTTAGGAAATGGAACAATTTCTATATCTTTCTTATTCATCACATTAGATAAAATGTCAACAAATGATTTGTTAAGTTCTTCTTCCAAATTGAATTTAGAAAATGATATAGATTTCTTTTGTTTTTTCTTCATGCGTGACCAACCTCCGATATTTTATCCCAAAGAGAGAGAGATTGATTCTTATCAACCCAAGAATTTACAAACTTTTTAAACATGAAACTGAGATAATCAAGTCTATTTTTATAGATTATATTGATTAACGTATTGATAATTTCTTCTCTGGTAAATTGTTCTTGAGTTTCCAAAACAATCATATTAACCACAGTTACACCAAATTTCGTAATTGGTTTCTTTATTGGTTTTTTTACATTGGATTTTCTTTTCTTTTCCGTAAAGAATTCCACTAAATATACCCTTTTATCATTGGCCATTTTGTGAGACATCTTCTTAAAAGTTAATCTATTGTGAATAAAATCATTTACAAATGGATATAATATATCTTTAACCTCTTGTCTTTCATTAACCATTACCCTAAAAACACCTTTGGGTCTCGGCATCATATTAAGAAGAGGATTCGAATATTCATTTTTGGCCCTGAGGTATTTCTTTGTTATGTAATCAGATGATTCTTTATCAGGAGTAGTTTTTTTAAATGGAGCGTTTATATTCATATATTTCTTAACAAATAACTATACCACATGTCAAAAGAAAATCAAGTGGCAAGTTGACATTTTTTAGTTCGTAATGTATATTATAATATGAAATGTAAACATTGTCAAGAAGAGTTTATTCAAAATAGACCTGATAAGAGATATTGTAGTAAAGGATGTAAGAAAAAAGAATCATTTAAAAGAGGTTTAGAAACATCATATGGAAGAATGAGACATTGGAAACGATGGGGCATAACTATAACATTTGAACAATATAATACTTTATTAAAAGAACAAAATTTTAAATGTAAAATATGTGGATTACCACAATCAAATTTTAAACAACGTTTATGTGTGGATCATGATCATAATACTGGTAAAATAAGGGGATTGTTGTGTCATAAATGTAATAGAGCATTAGGATTTTTTAAAGACAATACTGAGCTTCTTCAAAAAGCATTGGAATATCTACAATCTTAATATCTTTATACGTATTCATTTCTCGGGAAAAAAGTAGCCCCGTATCGTACATGGATCAGCGCAGCCGTACGAGGCTGTCCCTTTTCCATGACCAGAAGGGCACCCCTACCTATAGGGGCTGGGGGCCCGTTGCCCCCCACCTATAGGGCTATTTGCCCAGCCATACTGTATCCGTTGACAACTTGCCAGTTGTCGCCCACTCTCTGCCGAGTTTCGCGCCGTCTGCCCATATTTGGCCAGCCGCATCCTCTTCCGGGGTGAAGGGTTCAAACCCGCCGCGGAGTTTCCCGTTCACGTCCCGCGAACCATCTCCGCGGAAACCAAAGGGATGACGCGTTAAGACTTCAAACACCCCGCGGATTGTGTTTTCCATATTCACCAAGGTCCGGGACGTATTGATTTGAGTTTGAAGGCCGGCGGACTGTTCACGTTCATCCATCTCAAAAGACGCCTCCCAGGCGGCTTTCTCGCCCTCATCGTTCAATCCAATCTCGGTGCGAATTGAGTCTAAGAGACTCATCGCGATTGCGTGTCTTACATTCTGGTCTGCCTTTACTTGGCTGACTGTTCTGCGGTTATTGTCGTTTACGTTATTAGTTAGTAATTTCATATATCGTGCTCATAGAATACACGATACAGGGGGAAAGTCTATAACTATTTTGCTGTACTTATACGGACGCGTCTATTAGCTTTCCTTATTGATATTATTAGGGGAACCACATAAGTTTTCCTTGTCAGCACCATTAGTTTTCTTGGGCGACACTATTAGGTAAACTCCAATGATGATTAGGCCAACTAATGTGTCCACGGCTTCCATCATATTATTAAAACTAATCAGGCCCAGCAGTCTCTCTAATCCGGCGGAGTTCTTCCGGCAGATGAAATTCTACTGGGCCAGATAAGGTTGACTTATTCCGCCGGGACCGCGGGGGCTACCACATTTGACAGGGCCCGAAAAGCCGTTACCATGAAAGTGCGGAATGAGTAAGACCGGCCTTTTTGCCGCTGGGTCCTGAAAGCCTCGTTACGGCCTTCCCCAAATTGACTGCGCCAGACACGGCGAGCGAAGGAGCGATTGTATTTCATATGTTTGTTTTAGGAACGTTTTTTGATGTTTCGGAAATCATGCCGGCATAGCACCGGTCTTAATAATCATCGCGGCTACCTTGCGTTGGGCACGTTTGACGGCTTGACCGCCGGGCGACCTTGCCCATTCCCAAACGAGGGTAGCCACCGGTTTATTGGGCGAGGCCACAAAGGTTTGACGGCGGCCCTTCGGGCCCATGGCGAAGCGAACGAGACAGTGAGACTGTTTGGCGAAGTGAGCCGCGTGACTCGCCACGGTTAGGAACGATGCTTTTGGTTTGATGTCTTTAAGTGTTATTGTATTCATATCAGTAAAGGTAGTGTATCAGTGTTTCGGAAAATGTCAAGCCCACATGTGATTGCGTTGCATCGCGTCAACAATACTCTCTTCCCGGACGGGTTGAACCGCCCGAATTTCACCGAAACCAACCTTTTTGGCGAGCATCGCGGACCGCAGTCCTTCGTTTGTCGCGGGGGTGGGTATCAGTACTTTAGGGAGGGGGCGGTTGTCTCGATAACACAAGACAAGGCACATACTGGTGTTTGGTAATGCAAAGTTTACTTTCATATCCGTAGTGTATCAGTGTTTTTTATTCTGTCAAGTTTTTTGGAAGGGTGGGCGGCCCCTCAGGACCGCCCTATTATATCACATACTGCTATTTTGTCAAAAATAGTATATCAGTCTTTTTGGGTGTGTCAAGCCCTAGACTTTAACCTGTTCATAGGGCCCATTCTCGCCCTCAGGGTATCCCCATCGGTTGACTGTGCAAGGCGTATCGGAAAACACCCTGCGGACTACGGGCTGGCCGTTGGTGCCGATTGAGATCCAGCGGAAACAAGGCCGGCCCTTGAACTTGGAACGTCTAATACTCTTGTTAATTTCGTTTTTCATATCCGCAGTATATCAGTCATTCCGTATATGTCAAGCCTCAGCGGCGACCACGGGCAGACTGGCCACAACCGCGGCCACGGCGTAAAGTTGGGTGTCCTTCCCGCGTGTTTTGTTTTCCCTCATTCCCGCGAGAGTCAAAGTCTTATTGTCAACGGCCGCGTGTAATCGGGAATACACTTCCTTGTAATTCTCGATACCGTTGAACGCGGCCAGGTCTTTTTGGCTGAATGGAACACTCGGGAAATTCAGTGTTCCTTTAGTCTTTGAGACTCGGCCGGAAGGGATGACGGTGACAGCGGCGGATACCACTTCCAATTCAACCACGGGGAGAATAGGGGTAATACCGTTCGCGAACGGATGGGCGCACTCGCGACAAACGTAAGGGGTGAGGGTGAGGCCGGAGAGGGAAACCCTTTCGGCTTTACATTTTGGACATTTCATTAAGTTATTATTCATATCAGTAAAGGTAGTATATCAGCGATTTTGATTCTGTCAAGCCCACTGTTCCATCCGTATTGAGGCGAGGGTGAGGGCATGCCACTGTGCGGGAGTAAGTATGGGAAACATACCGGCCCTTGTCGCACGTCGAATGATTCTCATAATTTTTCTCATATCGTGCTCGCAGTATATCAGCGATTCCTATTTTGTCAAGTGGTTGACATATGAGCCATATGTGATATAGTATCACCCATATGGCGTATTGCCACGGGCCATAAGGCGTGGTATTGCCATGGGTATGGGGCAATATGGTGGTCCATATGGCATATGGCCAGGATTGACAAGTCCAGAAAGTCTGATATACTTTGGAAGTTGTATGAGAGTAACCATCCGTAAGGAAGAAATTAAGGCGATTCTAAGCGCCTACTTCCGGGTGGAAGTTGATGATTTTATCATCGGCCCTGCGGAGCCATCTGCAATCGGTAAGATGGTCCGAATAATGGTTATCAAACCGCTTGACATTTCGGAAAAGATTGGTAACATAAGGGCGTTGAGAGATATATCGGTGAAACTCGGTAAACCGATTACCCTACAAGAGGGCAACTGGGCCATGACACATTGGCTCGAATGGATTAGTTTTGTTGATGAGTATAACCGTCTGCCTCTTCCAGGTTACGGCCTGGCAGAAACTTTCGGAAAATTGAAGTGATTTCCTCGGCCGGCGGCGTTTTATATCAGTATCAATCAAAGCCGCTGTCAGAGGGTTCGCCAAGGCGAATAGGTGCCGGCATCCGCAAGTCGTGGGCGCCGGCGCCACTTTGTCCATAAGGGAGGCCGTACAGCAAAAAATCCAGCGCGGGGGGTACTGCCCCCGGCTGGCTCGGTGGGGCTGTTGTTGGTTAGAATGTTCCTTTGGGTAATCCCTTAAACGTGTCAGCGATATAGGTCTTGCCGGTGCCGGCGGGGTTCAGTTCCAAATAGGTCTTTTCGGCGGCTAGGGCCAGTTTATCCTCGC
>OCZT010003472.1_pt1 | contig 16052 bp, 14 predicted proteins | sample 1539031 | NCBI WGS metagenome assembly OCZT01 (sample SAMEA3539308, study PRJEB22396) | soil metagenome | biome: tundra; feature: field; material: soil | place: USA | collected 2010-05 | depth 0.15 m | reverse complement strand
GCTTCCCGCGCCTCGTCCATTGACTTTGGCCAATTCGCGCCTATGTTTCGCCTCGACGCGGCCCGGTATCGAAACGCGATGCCCCGAATAAGCCGCCTGTCTGCGTATCCGAAAACCCCGTGCAAATCTGCGTGCCGTTCCGGGGTTGAGCGCGACAGTCATTTCCAAGAATCCAAGCGGCGGTTTCGACCAGAGGCTCAATGTCTTTTTCCCATCTCGGCTTGTCCGACAAGGTGCTCGCCGCCGTCGCGGCCACCGGTTACACCACCCCTACCCCCATTCAGGAACAGGCGATTCCCCATGTTCTGGCCCGCCGGGACGTTCTCGGCATCGCCCAGACCGGCACCGGCAAGACCGCTGCCTTCGTCCTTCCGATGCTTACCATGCTGGAAAAGGGCCGCGCCCGGGCCCGAATGCCCCGCACCCTCATCCTCGAGCCGACCCGCGAACTCGCGGCCCAGGTCAAGGAGAGTTTCGACAAATACGGCGCCGGCCAGAAACTCAACGTCGCGCTTGTGATCGGCGGGGTTTCGTTCGGCGACCAGGACACCAAATTGACGCGCGGCGTCGACGTGCTGATCGCAACGCCCGGCCGGCTGCTTGACCATACCGAGCGCGGCGGGCTGCTGCTCACCGGCGTCGAACTGCTTGTGATCGACGAAGCCGACCGCATGCTGGACATGGGCTTCATTCCGGACATCGAGCGCATCTGCAAGATGATCCCGTTTACCAGGCAGACGCTGTTCTTCACCGCGACCATGCCGCCCGAAATCCGCCGCATCACCGAAACCTTCCTGCACAATCCCGAGAAGATCGAAGTTTCCAGGCCGGCGACCACCGCCGAGGGCGTGGCCCAGTTTCAGGTCGCGGTTGGCCGCGAGCCGCACGAGAAACGCGACACGCTGCGGCGCCTGCTGCACGACGCCAAGGACCTCCAGAACGCGATCATCTTCTGCAACCGCAAGCGCGAAGTGGCGCTGTTGTACAAATCGCTGCAGAAACACGGCTTTGCCGTCGGCGCCCTGCACGGCGACATGGATCAGTCGGCGCGCACCGCGGCCCTCGATCAATTCCGCAAGGGCGAAATTCCGCTGCTGGTGGCCTCCGACGTCGCCGCCCGCGGCCTCGACATTCCCACCACCAGCCACGTCTTCAATTTCGACGTCCCGCATCATGCCGACGACTACGTCCATCGCATCGGCCGCACCGGCCGCGCCGGCCGCGCCGGCACCGCGATCTCCCTCGTCACCTCGCTTGATCAAAAATCCATGCTCGCGATTGAAAAGCTGATCGGGCAAACCATTCCCCGCGTCGACAGCGGCGTCGAGGTCCATGCCGTCGACGGCCCGGCGGCGCCGTCCAGCGGCCAACCCGAGCAGCCGCGCCAATCGCGTGGGCGAGAAGGCTCGCGCGACGGTGCAAGAGAAGGTTCAAGAGAAGGTTCACGCGGAGGCCGCAAGCCGCGCCGTGAGCACGAACCCCGACGCTCAGGCGGCGGCCGCGGCTCCAGCCCACCGCCGCAGCAGCAGCCGCAGGTACCGGTAGCTGCGTTCACGCCGCCGGTCCCGCCCCCGGCCTCGCGCACGCCTTCGATCGGTCGCGCCGAGGCGCCGCAGGCGCCACGCGATCCGGCATCGGAGCCGGCCGATCACTCGCATCTTCCGGCGTTCCTGTTGCGGCCGGTCCGGGCCCGCGTCTGAGCATTCGAATCTCGCAGCCGCGAAGACCAACGGGAAGCCGTTTACCGGTCGTTCATTCTCCTCATTTAACTTGGCGGCGATAATTTTAATTATTGCTGCGAAGACGGGCGGCGCTGCCCGCTATTGGGGACATCGGTGATCAAGGTGCTCGACGAACACGAACGCACGATGGCCTTCGCCGAAGTAGCGCTCGGCCAGATCAAATCGCTTCGTCAAACCGCCATCCCCCGCAATTATGAAATCTGGTACGTCTACGCCACCGGATACAATTCACCGCTCAACAAGATCATCAACGAGACGCTGGCGCGCAACGGCAAGCTGACCGAGTCCGACCTCGAGCAGATCTACGAGACCTATCTTTCCCAGATCAAGATCAACGACCGGATCGACAAGGTCGGCGCGCGCGTGATCGGCGAAATCGACGACGTGATGACGCTGATCAGCGACGCCCTTGGAATGTCGGCGAGCTATGACAACAGCCTGGCCGGTGCGGCGCAAAAGCTCTCGGTCGCGCATAACAGCGACGAAGTCAAAGTGATCGTCGAGACGCTGGTGCAATCCACCCGCGAGATGCGCGAAACCAACAAGGCGCTCGAAGACCGGCTGACGCTGTCAAAATCCCAGATCAGCAATCTGCAGCAGAGCCTTGAGGCCATCAGAGCCGAGAGCCTGACCGATCCGCTCACCGGCCTCGGCAACCGCAAATATTTCGACCGCTCGATCGAGGCGGCCGTCCAGACTGCGCTGGCGAACGGCGAGCCGCTTTCACTGTTGATGTTCGACATCGACCACTTCAAGTCGTTCAACGACTCCTATGGCCATCTCACCGGCGATCAGGTGCTGCGGCTGGTCGGCATGTCGCTGAAACAGACCATCAAGGGCCAGGACATCACCGCCCGCTACGGCGGCGAGGAATTCGCGGTTGTGCTGCCCAACACCGCGCTCCGCCAGGCGCTGACGGTCGCCGATCACATCCGCCGCGCTGTCATGGCGAAGGAATTGAAGAAAAAATCCACCGGCGAAATTCTCGGCCGCGTTACCATCTCGGTCGGCGTTTCCATGCTGAAGCCGGGCGACGATACCGATTCGCTGATCGAACGCGCCGACGCCTGCCTCTACGCCGCCAAACGCAACGGCCGCAACCGCGTCATCTGCGAAGTCGATCCGGAATACGCCGCCGAGAACCACAGTGAGGTCGCCTGACGACCGCCTCTGCGAGTCGTCCCGGCGAACGCCGGGACCCATACGCCGTGCCGTCTCGTTTCGGCAGCGTGGTCGAGGCCTGTAGCAACAATTGACGCCGGTGGTTATCGGTCCCGGCTCGCGCGCGAAGAGCGCTTGGCCGGGACGACGCGTGAAGCTGTCTTCTTCTTCGCCACTTTCTTCGCCGGCTTGCGCACCTTGGGACGCTTGCGAAGTGCCGCGCGCTGCGCCGCCGCCAATGCCGCCCTCGCCCACCCCGTCAGCTCTTCCGGATCGTCATACAGCCGTTCCGGCAACTGCCAGTACGAGCCGACCGTGACGGTCTTGGCCCTGGTCTGATACTGAAACGGTTTTGAGCCTTCCGCCTCAAAGCGCGGAATCGTCTGCTCGTCCGCGCGGAAATAAAGACCGCCGCGGAGCGCAAGGGCGAAGTTGGTACCGTCAGCGGAAATGCCGAAGCCTGAGAACATCCGGCGGATCGTGACCGGCCCGAAGTCGGCAAACAAATCGATCAGGAAGTCGCGGTCCATGGTGCGGCTCACGTCTCTGCGAGTCGTCCCGACGAACGCCGGGACCCATACGCCGTGTCGTCTCGTTTGGGCAGGATGGTCGAGACCTTCGTTAACAAGCAACGGCGGTGGCTACGGGTCCCGGCTCGGCGTTCGCTGCGCTCACTGGGCCGGGACGACCAAGAGGATCAATAGCTCTCAACCTTCGCGCTTCGCAGCCGTCAGCTGCACCGATTCTCCGCAGCCGCAGGCGCCGGTCTGGTTCGGATTGTTGAAGATGAACTGCGCCGACATCTTGTCGGCCTTGTAGTCCATCTCGGTGCCCAGCAGAAACAGCACGGCCTTGGGATCGACCAGGATCTTGACGCCCTTGTCCTCGACGACCTCGTCCGAGGGGCGCACATCGTGGGCATATTCGACCGTATAGGATTGCCCGGCGCAGCCGCCGTTCTTGATCCCGACCCGCAAGCCCACGATCTCGGAATCGGCGCGCCTGGTCAGTTCCGCAATCCGCTGCGCCGCCGCTTCCGTCAGCTTCATCACCTGTGGGCGGGGCCGCGGCTTCGGCTTGGATGCCGGACTTGATGAGGCGGGTGTCATATTGGTCATGTGCTCAATCCCAGCGGCAAATCAATGCCGGCTATTTTCCCGTGAACATGTGAAGCTCGTTTCCACTAACGCTTCACCACATATTGAGAACGAGGCGGGCCTCATCGGTCATCCGGTCCGGCGTCCACGGCGGCTCCCAGACCAGATTGACGTTGACGATGCCGACACCGGGGACGCTGGCGACCGCGTTCTCCACCATCTGCGGCAATTCCCCGGCCGCCGGACAGTTCGGCGTCGTCAGCGTCATCTCGACGTCCACGGTCCTGTCGTCCTTGATGTCGACCTTGTAGATCAGGCCGAGTTCGTAAATATCGGCCGGAATTTCCGGATCGAACACGGTCTTCAGCGCGGCCACGATTTCGTCGGCGAGCCGGTCGGTCTCCTCCCGCGGCAGCGCCGAATGGGTTTCCATGTTGATGGTCTTGGCTTCGACAGTGTCGGTCATGAAAATAATTCCCGCGCCTTGATCAGCGCCTGTGCCAGATGGTCCACTTCTTCACGGGTATTATACATGCCGAACGAGGCGCGGCACGTCGCCGTGACATTGAACCGCTCTAAAAGCGGCATCACGCAATGGGTGCCGGCGCGCACCGCGATGCCCTGCCGGTCGATCACGGTCGCGACATCGTGGGGATGCGCGCCCTTCATCTCGAACGAGATTACCGGTCCCTTGCCGCGCGCGGTGCCGATCAGGCGCAGCGAATTGATTTCGCGCAGCCGCTCCTGGGCATAGGTCAGAAGATCGTGCTCGTGCGCGGCAATGCGCTCCTTGCCGATCGAATTGACGTAATCGATCGCCGCACCCAGCCCCACCGCCTCGACGATCGCCGGCGTCCCAGCCTCGAACTTGTGCGGCGGATCGCCATAGGTGACCCAGTCCCTTGCGACCTCGCGGATCATCTCGCCGCCGCCGTTGTAAGGCCGCATCGCCACCAGATGCTCGTGCTTGGCGTAGAGCACGCCGATGCCGGTCGGGCCGTACACCTTGTGGCCGGTGAAGACGTAGAAATCGCAGTCGATGTCTTGCACGTCGATCGCCAGGTGAACGGCGGCCTGGCTGCCGTCGACCAGCACCGGGATGCCGCGGGCATGGGCAATCTTCACCACATCCTTGACCGGCACGATGGTGCCGAGCGCGTTCGACATCTGCGTGATCGCGACCAGTTTGGTGCGATCGGTCAGCAGCTTTTCGAATTCGTCGATCAGGAAATTGCCTTCGTCGTCAACCGGCGACCATTTGATGACCGCGCCATGGCGTTCCCTGAGAAAATGCCACGGCACGATGTTGGAATGGTGCTCCATGATCGAGAGCACGATCTCGTCGCCGGCCTTGATGTTCGGCTCGCCCCATGACGACGCCACGAGGTTGATCGCTTCGGTGGCGTTGCGGGTGAAGATGATCTCTTCGTTGCGCCCCGCGCCCAGAAACTTCGCGACCTTGGCGCGGCCGCCCTCATAGGCTTCGGTTGCCGCATTGGCGAGATAATGCAGCCCGCGATGCACGTTGGCGTATTCGGTCTTGTAGACTTGCGTCATGCGGTCGAGCACCGCACTGGGCTTCTGCGCGGACGCGGCGTTGTCGAGATAGACCAGCGGCTTGCCATAGACCTTGAGCGACAGCGCCGGAAAATCTTCCCGCACCCGCATCACGTCATATGAACCATTTGAGACTGCCGGATGCATGGTCAACCCCGTGCCGCCAGCCAGCGCTGCGCCGCAGAGATCGCGAGTTCACGCAAGGCATCATTGGCGATCGACTCAATTGCTTCACCGACGAACGCCTGGATCAGCAGCGCCTGCGCCTCTTTTTCGGAAAGGCCGCGCGCCCGCAGGTAAAACAGCAGGCTCTCGTCAAGCGCGCCGGTGGTGGCGCCGTGACCGCAGGTGACGTCGTCAGCGAAAATTTCCAGCTCCGGCTTGTTGTCGGCCTCGGCCTCGTCCGACAACAGCAGCGCCCGCGTCATCATCTTGGCGTCGGTCTTCTGCGCCTTGGGGCGCACGATGATGCGGCCCTGAAACACCGAATGTCCGCGGTCGTCGACCACCGCGCGGAAGATTTCACGGCTCGCGCAGTTCGGCACCGCGTGATCCAGAAACAGCGTGGTGTCGGCGTGCTGGCGGCCATTGAGCAGATTGACGCCGTTGGTCTCGACGCGGGAACCCTCGCCGGCAAACGCGATTGTTGCCTGATACCGGCTGACATTCGCGCCCGTAGTCATGCCGAAGGTGTTGAAATGCGCTCTCGCGCCCAGCGTCACCACGGATGAGGAAATGTTGAAGGCCTCGCGGCCGTCTTCGATCAATCGCACATGATCGAGCCGCGCGCCGTCGCCGATCGAAACGATCAAGGAGTCATGGACCTGATAGGCTTTCGCGCCATCCGCGGCGATGTAGCTCTCCACCAGCGTCGCGCTTGCGGCCTTGCCGACCTTCAACAACGAGCGCGTGAACATCGCGGAGGGCTGCGCGGCGCTGGCGATATGAACGATATGCAAAGGCCGCGTCAGCACGGCGCCATCGGCGACCTCGATCACGAGGCCATCCGTCATCATCGCGCTGTTCAGCGCTACCATCGAATCGGAGCTGTCGGGCGCGAACAATTGCGCATGCTGCGCGGTATCGCTGGCTTCCAGCGCTTCGCGCAGCGTGCAAACACCAAGTCCGCTTTCAAGATTATCCGTTTCGGACAGTTTTGGCGCGAACACCCCATCCACCAGCACCAGCCTGCGCGCGCCCTCGATCGCATGCAGCTTCAGAGCGGCGCCCGCGCGCTTAAGCGCCGCCGCATCCGGTTCGGCCGCTGATGGCAGCGCCTCGCGCATCAGCACGCGCAGGTCGGTGTATTTCCAGTCCTCGATCCGCCGGTGCGGCAGTCCCGCGCGCTCATAGGAATCGAACGCCTGCCGGCGCGCGTCGGCGACCTTGGCTGCGCCCGGCAGCCGGTCGCGCGCGACGGAGAAGATATCGCTCAGCGCGCGTCCGGTTTCGGTTTTTGCCACTGCAAGGTTCATCATGAAATCCGTTTGGGCCGTCAGGCCGCGTCTTCGAACTGCGCGTAGCCGGAAGCCTCGAGCTCCAGCGCCAGTTCCTTGCCGCCGCTCTTTACGACCCGGCCCTTCGACATCACGTGCACGACGTCAGGCACGATGTAGTTCAGCAGCCGCTGATAATGCGTGATCACCACCATCGCCCGATCCGGCGAGCGCAGTGCATTGACGCCGTCGGCGGCAACCCGCAGCGCGTCGATATCGAGTCCGGAATCCATCTCGTCCAGGATGCACAGGCTCGGCTCGAACAGCGCCATTTGCAGGATTTCGTTGCGCTTCTTTTCGCCGCCGGAGAAGCCGACATTGACGCCGCGGCGCAGCATGTCCTGCGGAATGTTGAGGGAGGTGGCGACCGCGCGCACCTTCTTGAGAAAGTCAGGGGTGGAGAATTCGCTCTCGCCGCGCGCCTTGCGCTGGGCGTTCAGCGCCGTGCGCAGGAACGTCATGGTGGCGACGCCCGGAATCTCCACCGGATACTGGAACGCGAGGAACACGCCCTTCGCGGAGCGCTGGTCGGGAGCCATAGCGAGCAGGTCTTCGCCGTTGAACAGGATCTCGCCGCCGGTGACTTCATAGCCCGGCTTGCCGGCGATGACATGGCTCAGTGTCGATTTGCCGGAGCCGTTCGGCCCCATGATGGCGTGCACCTCGCCCTTGTTCACGGTCAACGAAAGCCCGTGGAGAATCTCACGCTCCTCGACACGAACCTGCAGGTTTTTGACTTCGAGTAGTGCCATCACATTTTTTCCGTTTTTTCCTCGTCCTGAGGAGCGCCGAAGACGCGTCTTGAAGAACGGGGCTGACAATTTTCTTTCTCATCCTTCGAGATGGCCGCTGTGCGGCATCCTCAGGATGAGGCGTTATCCAACCGAACCTTCCAGCGAGATCGAAATCAGCTTCTGCGCTTCCACCGCGAATTCCATCGGCAATTGCTGCAGCACGTCTTTGACAAAACCGTTGACCACGAGGCCGACGGCTTCTTCCTGCGACAACCCACGCTGAATGCAATAGAACAGCACGTCTTCCGAGATCTTCGAGGTAGTCGCTTCGTGTTCGAACAGCGCGGATGAATTCTTGGCTTCGATATAGGGCACGGTGTGTGCGCCGCATTTGTCGCCGATCAGCAGCGAATCGCAGGCGGTGAAATTGCGCGCGCCGGTCGCCTTGCGGTGGGCGGTGACGAGGCCGCGATAGGTATTTTGCGAAACGCCGGCGGCGATGCCCTTGGAGATGATCCGGCTGGTGGTGTTCTTGCCGAGATGGATCATCTTGGTGCCGGAATCGACCTGCTGGTGACCGTTCGAAATCGCGATCGAGTAGAACTCACCGCGTGAGTTGTCGCCGCGCAGGATGCAGCTCGGATACTTCCAGGTGATCGCCGAGCCGGTCTCGACCTGGGTCCAGGAAATCTTCGAATTGTTGCCGCGGCAATCGCCACGCTTGGTGACGAAATTGTAGATGCCGCCCTTGCCTTCGGAATTGCCGGGATACCAGTTCTGCACCGTCGAATATTTGATCTGGGCATCGTCAAGCGTGACCAGTTCGACCACGGCGGCATGCAGCTGGTTTTCGTCGCGCTGCGGCGCGGTGCAGCCTTCGAGGTAGCTGACATAGGCGCCCTTGTCGGCGATGATCAGGGTGCGCTCGAACTGGCCGGTGTTGCGCTCGTTGATGCGGAAATAGGTCGACAGCTCCATCGGGCAGCGCACGCCCGGCGGCACGTAGACGAACGAGCCGTCGGAAAACACCGCCGAGTTCAAAGTGGCAAAATAATTGTCCGAGGTCGGCACCACGGTGCCGAGATACTTCTTCACCAGTTCGGGATGTTCGCGGATCGCCTCCGAGATCGGCATGAAGATCACGCCGGCCTGCTTCAGCTCCTTCTGGAAGGTGGTCGCGACCGACACCGAATCGAACACGGCGTCAACCGCGATGCGCCGCTCGCCTTCCGGGCGCACCACGCCTTCGAGGACCTCGACTTCGCGCAGGGGGATGCCGAGCTTCTCGTAGGTTTTCAGGATTTCCGGATCGACCTCGTCGAGCGAGCCGATCGTCTTCTTCGGCTTCGGCGCAGAATAGTAATAGAGATCCTGATAATCGATCTTGGGATAGTGGACCCGCGCCCATTTCGGCTCGGTCATGGTCAGCCAGCGGCGATACGCCTCCAGACGCCATTCCAGCATCCACGCCGGTTCGTTCTTTTTTTCGGAAATGAAGCGGACGGTATCTTCCGATAGCCCCTTCGGGGCCTTGTCGGACTCGATAACGGTCTCAAATCCATATCGATATTGATCGACGTCGATCCGGCGAACCCGGTCAACGGTCTCTTGTACGGCCGCCATTCCATCCTCCGCTCGCGGTTTCAAGGACCGCGGTGGATCATTCCAAAAGCTTTACGATGTTTCTTCGAGGAAATCACCTGCCTTAGAACCGTTCAAGCAGTGTTTCGTCGCTTCCTCTAAGTAGGGTACCTGCAAGCTTTCGCCAAGCCTCCAGGCTGCGATCAATGTCCGCGTCAGACGTGGACCAGCCCAGACTGAGCCGCACTGCTCCTTTGGCGAGTTCGGGGCCGAATCCCATGGCTTCCAGCACGTGGGACGGTTGTACCTTGCCCGAAGAACAGGCGGAACCCGAGGACACCGCGATACCTGCGAGGTCGAATCCGATCACTGCGGTCTCCGCCTTGAGGCCGGGAACCGTGAACAGCGTGGTATTCGGCAGGCGGGCCACGTCGTCGGAGAACACAATGACGTCCTGGATTTGCCGCAAGCCGCTTTCAAGACGGTTCCGTAAGCTTTCCAGACGAATAGCGTCACCCGCCAAAGCGCCCATGGCGGCCTTCGCCGCGGCCCCGAACCCCGCAATTCCCGCAATATTCTCGGTTCCCGCCCGGCGCCCCAGTTCCTGACCGCCGCCGCGCAGCAGCGGTTCAAGCCCAAGCACCCCCTCGGCCAGAACCACCGCGCCAACGCCCTTGGGACCGCCAATCTTGTGCGCCGAAAGCGTCACCAGATCGGCATTCATCACATTGATATCAAACGATATTTTACCGAATGCCTGGATTGCGTCGACATGCAGCAAGCCACCGGCGGAATGGACAATCTCAGCCACTTCCGCCACGGGCTGCACCGCCCCGGTTTCGTTGTTGGCCAGCATCACCGACACCAGCGCGGGAGGTCCGCCCGCGAGCGTCGCGCGCAAATCGTCCAGATCCACCAAGCCGGAGCGCGCAACGCCGATGGTGCCAATCGCTTCGACCGGGAACCGCCCGCCCGCAAGAACCGAGGCGTGCTCGATGGCCGAGACCAATAATCTTTTCACCGGAAGCCCAGACGCTCCTCGCCGCAGCCCCGGCGTCAGCGCCAGCGCATTGGCCTCGGTTCCACCGGACGTAAAGACGACGTTTCGCTGGCTGGTGCCGATCGCGCCGGCGACCCTGGCCCGCGCCTCCTCGACCAATCTGCGGGCCTGACGGCCTTCGGCATGGACCGACGAGGGGTTGCCCTGGAGATCCCATGCCGCGACCATCGCCTCGCGGGCTTCAGGACGAAGCGGCGTGGTCGCATTCCAGTCGAGATAAACCCGGTCAGACATTGAGTATGATAATACCTTAAAGCTGCGGCTTTGGAAGAAAGGCGCGCCCGGACGCAACTTGTCCGCCGCCTCCGACGTTATGGCAATTGGTGATCACGGCGTCTGCTGGCAATCGAATCGCTAACGCCTTGAACGCACTGCCGGATGTTCAAGAAGCTTGCTTTTTGCCCCTCGCCTCATGCTAGAACGCGGCCTCCAGTTCACCGAGCGCCGTTCGCATCGCGCCAGACGACGCCTGATCCGCCCCTTTTTCCTTGCCGAGGGTTCGTCTGCCGAAAGCCAGATGAAGCCGGCACAAAGGCGGTTGATTTTGCCAAGCGATCAATCAAGGGATCACTGATGCCTGAAGTCATTTTCACCGGCCCCGCGGGCCGCCTCGAAGGTCGTTATCATCCGGCGAAGCAGAAGAACGCGCCGATCGCGATGGTGCTGCACCCGCATCCGCAATTTCACGGCACGATGAATCATCAGATCATCTACCAGTGCTACTACGCATTCGCGCATCGCGGATTTTCCGTGCTGCGTTTCAATTTTCGCGGTGTCGGCCGCAGCCAGGGCTCGTTCGATCACGGCACCGGCGAACTCTCGGATGCCGCCTCCGCGCTCGATTGGGCGCAGACCATCAATCCCGAAGCGCGCGCCTGCTGGGTCGCGGGCTTCTCGTTCGGCGCGTGGATCGGCATGCAACTGTTGATGCGCCGGCCCGAGGTCGAAGGCTTCATTTCGATCGCGCCGCCCGCCAATCTCTATGACTTCTCGTTCCTCGCGCCCTGCCCGTCTTCGGGACTGATCGTGCATGGCGAGAAGGATGCCGTGGTGCCGCCCAAGGACGTCAACACGCTGGTCGAGAAACTGAAGACCCAGAAGGGTATCGTGATCGACCAGCAGATCATCCCCGGCGCCAACCATTTCTTCGACGGCAAGCTGCAGCCGCTGATGGAGACCGTGACCGGCTATCTCGACATGCGTCTCGCCAACGTTCGCTGAGCAACCGAGCAGGCCGCGGGACTATGGTTTGCCGCTGGTCAGCGCGGTGTCGCCTTCGATCAAATCGGTGACGCTGTCGGCGAGAGCCTTGTTGTCGAGCACGAAGAACAACCCGCCCCGCCCGTTCTGGCTCTTGCCGCAGTCCGGCGGCGACATCGTGCCCTGCTGATTGAGGTCGCCGAAGATCACATAGTGGTGGCTGCCGGCAGTGGAGACGCCGATCTTGGCGTGATTGGACGTCGCGTCGAGTTTGAATTCCTGATCTTTCCACGTTCCGGTCAGCGCGATGGCGACCGGACCCGGCGTCGTTTTCAGCAGCGGCTCGCCTTGCTTCGCGGCCACAAACGGCGCCAGGCAACCGACCTTGGAGGCCTTGGTCGTGGTGTAAATCCGCGGCGTGAGCCACCAGGTCGCAGCCCGCTCCGCCGTGCCATCGAGGACCGCGGATACGATTTGCCAGGGCGCCGCGGTCAGGTTCGAGGTTTTCGCAATCAGCACGACGTGGCTGGATAGTTCGTCCCTGGTGAAATAGGCCTCCTGCGGGCCCCGCTCACCGGGCGCGAGTTTGAGCTTGGTCGGCAGCTTCCCGAGTTCTTTGACCAGCGCTTGCACGTCCTCGGGCCCGCCATTCCGCACGATCTGCAGTTTGGTCGGATCGGTCACGACGCCGGCGCGCTTGAGCGCCGTCAGCACCTTGATCAGATCGTTCTTGTCGAGCTTCAGCGCGAAGAAATGCTGGCTGGCAAGCAGGTTGTTGTTGCTGCTGACGCAGCCGAGCGTATTGCCCGCCTTGCGCTTGATGCGGCTGGTGCCCGATCCCGGCCAGGACGGCGTCGACACCTGCATCACAAATCCCTCGCCGGCATCGTTCCAGGCCAGCAATCCCTTCGAATGGGCCCAAGGCGCGTCATTGGAACGGACGGGATCGCCGTAGAACTGGTCGTTCCAGATCACATAATTGAAATTGCCGTTATAGACCTGATCGAAGGTGGCGCCGATCGGATCGCTGGTGGTCGCGCCGACGCATCCCTTGCCCTGGCTCAGCGCGTTATCGCGGCTGCTGGCGAAGACGAATTGCTGGCCGAATTTCTCCTTCGCCTGCACGTTGCCACCGAAGATACATGCCCGCTTTCCGGTGTCCGCGCCGCAGCCGGCAAAGGTGTTCTGGGAATTGAACTTGAACGCGAACCACCAATCGACTGGGGCGCCGCCCTTGCTCAATAGCGGCACCGGCGTTTCGCCGGCGGACCATGCCGGCACCGCCCCCGAAACGATCAAACTCAACCCGGCCAACAACAGCCTGGCGAGCCACCGCCACGTCCCCTGCCCATTGCCCCATCCATGTGCGCAAGATACCGCTCGCGGCATCAATCCTGATCTCCCGATTGGCCGGTCGCGTCCGGGTGGGCAGAAGATTTCGCCGCTTTCTTCGAGGTCTTGCGCTGCCTGCCTTGCTTGTCGCCGTTGCCATCTTCATCGGCCCCATCGCCATCGCCGGAAGCGCCTGACGGACCGTCGCCAGCCGGCCCGGCCGATGGCGATTTGGGTTTTTGGACCCTTTGAGGTTGTGCCTTGGGATCGCTGTCCGTCTTTGGAAAGACCGCAGCGACGACCCGCTCGATGGTGTTGAACAGGAAGTCGGTGCTGTAGCCCGCGACGAACCCCAGCGCCGCCGAACTGAGGTGCAGCACGGTGCCGTCTTCGTCTACCAGATAGTTGACGAACAGAATAATCGCGCCGCCGGAGATCGCGCCGAGCAGGACGCGGTTGAAGTATTCCGGTTTGCGCCGCAAGTCGAAGCTGCGCTCATAAATGTAGGTATGTGCGGACCGCAGCAGGTAGGCACACGATCCAAGGGCGCCATAGGCCCACGGCACCAACGATTCCAGCAAATTCCTCTGCCAGAGGAATTTGCTGGCGTCGGCCTCCTGACCCCAAACATAGATCAGGCATTCGGCAACGATGACGAACGCGCCGAAGATGATGGCAACAAGAGCGAACATGCGCGTGAATCGCAGCGCCGGCGAATAGCCAAAAATCCTGTCGCGTAGATTGGAGCCGCCGTCTGGCATCGTGGCCTGCGTCGTTAGCAGGGTCTCGGCTGTGACCGGGCTCATCGCGACCGCAAGGCGGTAATAGGCCTGCTCGAAGTCGATCCATTCCGACGCCGTAACGCTGGACGACGACGGCCCTTCTCCCTCCGCCGGCGGATCGAATACCCCAAGTTTCGCCGCGGTGCCCTGGATCAGTCCGATGTCGGCGAACGACAGCGGCCCGCCGGCCGATGTTTGGACGCCGGCGCTCACAGCGTAGCCGGAGAGCGTCAAGGCATCGTCAAGCTGCCTCAGTGCATATGCGCTGGCCCGCGTGATCTTTCCTGATGGCGTCGATGTGTCAGCTGCCGCAGCTGGCGACGTGGTGTCGGTCGGCATGTTTCGATCCCCCTTGATCCAGCCCAACTCGCCATTTAGGCGTTTGTTTATTTTTTTCGATCATAGATAGAATGCTTGCGGGAGTCCATGCCTCAGGTTCCCATGGGCCCGTCGCCCAGATCCCCCATCACTAACAACGTCCGATAAGACGCCAACCCGATGTCAGGCGGCGGCGCTGGCCTGAAGGCGTGATATCAGGGAATTGCGGCGATCGAGGAATTGCCGAAGCAGCGCCGGATAATCGGCGCTGACAGCCGAGCGGACCGACGGCCGCGCCGCGAGAGCCTTGCGCCAGCGCGCCAGTTTCGGTTTTCCTGCGAGAATTCCGAAGTCGGCAATTTCATCGAACACATCGAAATAGCGAAACACCGGTGCGAACACCGCGTCGACCAGCGAGAAGCTCTCGCCGTCAAACCATGGCGAGGCCGCGACCCGTGTTTCAAGCCGCGCAAAACGCTGCTCGAGCTGCGACGTCTTCGTCTTGAATGCGGCTTCGTCGTGCGCCGAGTAAAGGCCGGCGATATCGCCAAGAACGGTCGATCCAAATTCGATCCAGGCGCGATGCTCTGCACGCGTCAAGGGATCGGCGGGATGCAGCGGCTTCGGTCCGGTTTCCTCAAGATATTCCAGAATCACCGCTGATTCGAAAATCGCCTTGTCGCCGACTTGCAGCACCGGAGTCTTGCCGAGCGGCGAAATCGCCAAAAACCAATCCGGCTTGTTGGCGAGATCGATGTCGATCCGCTCGAAGGCCACGCCCTTCTCGGTCAGCGCAATCACCGCGCGCTGCACATAGGGACAGAGCTTGTGGCTGATCAGTTTTAGTCGCGCGGCCATATCAATATCCCGTAGTTTCCATGCATCTGCATTTATTTAAATGCAAACGCATGAAACCGTCAAGGATACGATCGCATCACCAACGCTTGATCAGGGCCGGGCGATCACGCCGCCGGTCATCGGGATCGGGACGCCGGTCGTGGCGGGATAGCTCAGCGGCAGGCCCTTCAGGCCCCGCGCCGCCAGAAAGCCGAAGGCCTGCGCCTCGATGGCGTCCCCCGACCAGCCCAGCCCCTCGGCGGTCTCGACGGTGGCCGGCGCCAGCCGCTCGCGCAGCATCCTCAGCATGGTGAGATTGCGCGCGCCGCCGCCGGCCACAATCCAGCTCCGCGGCTCCTTCGGCAACAGCGGAGCAATCCGGGCGATGGCTTCTGCGGTGAAGGCCGTCAGGGTCGCAGCGCCGTCGGCCGGAGACATCTCGCGCAACGTCAGCGAAGTGAAATCGTTACGGTCCAGCGATTTCGGCGGCGGCAGCGCGAAGAACGGATGCTGCAGGGCGCGAACGACCCATGCCACGTCCACAGCGCCTTGGGCTGCCATGCGGCCTTCGCAATCGAACGGCTGGCCCATGGTACGGAACATGTAATCGTCGAGTAGCGCGTTGCCGGGTCCGGTATCGCAGGCGATCAGGGTATCGGCGCCATCGATATAGGTGATGTTGGAGACGCCGCCGATATTGACCACGACCATCGGTCCCTCGCGCTCCAGCGACTGGGCGAGTGCGCGGTGATAGACCGGCACGAAGGGCGCGCCCTGCCCCCCGGCGGCGACGTCCGCCGCGCGGAAGTCATGCATGACCGGGATATGAATGGCCCTGGCAAGCGCCGCCGCATCGCCGATCTGCACGGTCATTTTTTGCGCCGGCCGGTGCAGCACCGTCTGACCGTGAAAGCCGACGATATCGACGTCCCCGCGGGCGATGCGGTTCTGCGCGGTAAAGCTGGCGACGGCCTCCGCATGCGCGATCGTGACGGCGCGCTCGGCCTCGCGCAGGATGCCCGGCCGCGCATCGCGCTGCGGCAGGTTGACCGCCTCGCACAGGGCCTGGCGTAAGAGACCACGCTCGGTTTCGGTGTAAGGCCGGTACCCCGAGGGGCCAAACGACTTCACCCGCTTGCCATCGGTTTCGATCAA
>OCZT010003471.1_pt1 | contig 16056 bp, 11 predicted proteins | sample 1539031 | NCBI WGS metagenome assembly OCZT01 (sample SAMEA3539308, study PRJEB22396) | soil metagenome | biome: tundra; feature: field; material: soil | place: USA | collected 2010-05 | depth 0.15 m | reverse complement strand
GCTGTCGGCAAGGGCAAGTCGAACGACGAGGGCAAGGTCTTCCCGCTCGACGTCAAAGCCGGCGACACCATCCTCTTCGGTAAGTACTCTGGCACCGAGATCAAGCTCGACGCCGAAGAGTTCCTCATCATGCGCGAAGAAGAAGTCCTGGGCATCGTCAAGAAGTAGTGCTTCGTGCGTTCTCTACGCTTCGCGTGAAGACAAATACCTCGTTCCGCAATAACAATCTTTCGATCGGCCTAATGCGCCGGTAACAGGAGCAGCACAATGGCAAAACAGATTCTGCATGGAGAAGATTCACGTCAGGCAATCCTGCGTGGAGTCAACATTCTGGCCGACGCGGTGAAGGTCACCCTCGGCCCCAAGGGACGCAACGTCGTCATCGAGAAGAAGTTCGGTTCCCCGACCATCACCAAGGACGGCGTTACCGTAGCCAAGGAAATCGAGCTCAGCAATGCGCTCGAGAACATGGGCGCGCAGATGGTCCGCGAAGTAGCTTCGAAGACCTCCGACGTAGCCGGCGACGGTACCACCACCGCAACCGTGCTCGCCCAGGCAATCTACCGCGAGGGCGTCAAAACTGTCGCCGCTGGCGCCAACCCGATGGCTCTCAAGCGCGGCATCGACAAGGCGGTCGAGGCCATCATCGGCAAGCGCGATAAGGACGGCGTGTCGGTCGGCGGAGCGCTCTCGAAGCTCTCCAAACCCGTTTCGGGCGACATGATTGCCCAGGTCGGCACCATCTCGGCAAACTCCGACGCGCAGATCGGCTCCATCATCGCCGAGGCGATGAACAAGGTCGGCAAGGACGGCGTCATCACCGTCGAAGAGTCGCGCACCATGGAGACCCAGCTCGAAGTAGTCGAGGGAATGCAGTTTGATCGCGGTTACCTTTCGCCCTACTTCGTCACCGATGCCGAGCGCATGGAAGCCGCGCTTGAGAACCCCTACATCCTCATCTATGAGAAGAAGATCTCGTCGATGAAGGACCTGCTTCCTCTGCTCGAGTCCATCGCTCGCACCGCCAAGCCGCTCATCATCATCGCCGAGGACGTAGACGGCGAGGCGCTAGCGACCCTGGTGGTCAACAAGCTGCGTGGCACCCTGAACGTCGCGGCCGTCAAGGCTCCCGGCTTCGGCGATCGTCGCAAGGCCATGCTGCAGGACATTGCCATCCTCACCGGCGGCAAAGCGATCACTGAGGACCTCGGCATCAAGCTCGAGGGCGTCAAGATCGAAGATCTCGGCACCGCCAAGCGCGTCACCATCGACAAGGACAACACCACCATCATCGATGGCGGCGGCAAGGACGGCGAAGTCGAGGGACGGGTCAAGGAGATCCGCGCACAGATCGAAAAGACAACCTCCGACTACGATCGCGAGAAGCTGCAAGAGCGTCTTGCGAAGCTCGTCGGCGGCGTTGCCGTCATCAAGGTCGGCGCTGCTACCGAAACCGAGATGAAGGAGAAGAAGGCGCGCGTCGAGGATGCCATGCATGCAACCCGCGCGGCTGTCGAAGAGGGCATCGTCCCGGGCGGCGGCGTCGCTCTGGTGCGTTGCGGATCAGCGGTTGATGTGGTCATCAAGAGCCTTGAAGGCGACGAGAAGATCGGTGCATCGATCATCCGCCGCGCAATCGAGGAGCCGCTTCGCTTGATCGTCTCAAACGCAGGCGAAGAGGGTGCGGTCGTCATCGGCAAGATCCGCGACTCGAAGGAAGCCAACTACGGTTACAACGCTGGCACGGATCAGTACGAGGACCTGGTCAAGGCCGGCGTCATCGACCCGACCAAGGTCACGCGGACGGCGCTGCAGAACGCAGCTTCGATCGCCGGCCTGATGCTGACCACCGAAGCCATGATCTCCGAGATCCCGGAGAAGAAGGAAGCGGGCGGCGGAGGCCACGGAGGCGGCGGAATGGAAGGCATGTACTAGACTTCCCTGCTCTCCACCTCATCCACAGCAATACGAAAGCCCCGGAGCGATTCAATTCGCTTCGGGGCTTTTCCTCGTCTGCGGCCCTTTCTCTACTTGATGTGAAAGCGTGACTGCAACTGGAGGATGAGGCCGCGAACCACTACCGGCCAAGGCAGATCTGGCTTACCGGAAAACGTCTCCGCCCACACAAGGTGTCCGCGAGTGCCGCCTGCCGTGGGCGTGTAGACGCGTAACGTACCCAGGTCTACATCGCCCGGGCTTGTGTCGATCACTCCCACCTCGCCGGTTGGCACCATCAGAAAGTTCAGGTCTGCCGAACCGCCTGTCGGGGCGACGGTCTTGCCCAGCTTCTTCGTGATCAGTTCCGTCAGTTGCCCGCGCGCCACACCATCCGCGTTATGCGTCTCGATGGATACTGCCGTCGCACCGGCGAGCGCTCTCTGGAACGCTGCGCCATCGCATGTGTAGACGTGATTCTTCAGCGTACAGCCGCCGACGTCGTCTGTACTGACGCCGCCCTGCGCACATACTGCTGTTCGCGGGAGAACCAACCCGAAAATCACAATGACAACAAGCAGGGATTTCGCCAAGAGGGACCGAAGCGGATGATCCACTCGGCAAAAGGAAGGATTCAACATGTCCTGGAATTCTACTCCGCGGATCCGCAACGGACGCTTCCCCTGCGGCTTCTTGCAGTTCGTTTATCCAATCAGCAGCCCGACCAACCGCCTATTCCTGATTGCCGGGCCGGACCTCTTCAGGAGCGTGCAGTTTCGCCTTTGGAGCACTAAACTTCACATGCACCAGGTCTCTTTGCGTATCCCTGCGCGCGGGCGCATTGAACGTCGCCACGTACGTCTCGCTGATTGCGTGCCGGAACATATCAAGAAACGGAGCCATGGAGACTGGATTCCCTGTTCCCTGGTAGTAATTGACGCCGCCCGTCTCCTGCGTTAGCTGTGAAAGATAACCTTGGCCGCTGAAGTTCACCGATGCGCCCCCCATGCCAGCATCGCCAAAATAAATCGAGTAGACAACAACCCCGGCCCGCTGCGCATCCGCAACCGCGGCAGCGACGTAAGGGCTGTCCTGGTTCAGGACGCTTGTGCTTCCGTTGTAAGGGTCAACCCCATTCGAAATCATCAGGATGAAGCGAGCCTTATGTCCCATTGGCGCGCCCAGAGCGCTGTCGTAGGAAGAGGCTGTGGACCCGGGCCATTTCTTGACGAAGTCTGAAATGCACAGGTAAGGACTTGCGCTCATGCCGGGCATGCCCGCGGGCACGTGAAGTGTGGAGGAGGCGAGCGCGTGGTCGGTAGTGAATGGCTGGGCGGATAAGACGCTGCCGTACTGCATGTAGCCGACCATCACCTCGACTCCGGGAGCCAGCGTGCCCACAAATTTCCGCAGGTTATCGAGTTCACGCCCAACGCTCTCACGCAGTCCGCCATCGATCAGCAGCGCAACTTGCGCGTTGGCAGGAACTACCGGCGCCCACGCAGTTAGCGGCTCCTTGTGATCGTTCACCGAAACTGCCACATCAGAGGCGCTTGCCGGAGGGGTGGACTTGGCATCGACATTGACCAGCGCCTGCGTCGCGACAGGGCCCTCCTCTTGGGCACGTGCTGAGAGGCCAAGCAGGAGTGAGCAACAAAAAAGGACGAGGGCGCAGAAAAGTCTTTTCATACGTCTAGTTAGACGTCGGCGCGGGCGGATCGTTGCGTGCAACCGCGCTGCATCGACACAATCGGTCCGCAACGCCTCAGTCTCCGCCGATTCTCACCTTCAGCCCTGCCCTCATAGTGAATGGCAACGCCGGATAGCCGATCGGCCCGATGTGCTGCTGACTCAACAGGTTGTCGAGTTGCGTAAAGACCGTCACTCGCTTCTTCACAGCATACGTAACGCTGGCATCGAGCTTTGCGTAGCCGAAGTCCAGATCGCGGTTCGGCAGCACCAGCGAGTTTCCGAAGTTCGGATCGAAGCCATCGAGGAAGGTTGAGTCGTCCGAGCGGCTGGCAAGCGCGCCCTGGAACCCAGCACCCAACCTCGTGCCAACATACTGGACCGCGAAAAACCCGGTGTGCGGAGGTCTCCGAAACGGCCGCGCACCAACCAGCGGACCCTCCGCCCCAATCGCGATTCCAGGGAAACTCGGATTGTCGCCTGCGGTGCCGCTACTAAAGGCGTCGGTGGAAAATGATTGCGTCACAACTGCATCGAGATAGGTGTAGCCACCGTGCAGCAGGAGTCGGCTGAATGGCCGATATTGAATCTCAGTCTCGAAGCCCTGAGCGCGAAAGGCGAGCGAGTTCAGGTACGGGCTGAAAACCGTGTCCACGACGCTGGGCGAGTATCCGAAGATCTTTTCCAATGCCCCCGACCCGACACCCTCGAGCTGGTGGTCGAACGTGTTGTGAAAGTAATCGAGTTTGAGGATCAGCTTTTCGCCGAGTATGTTCTGGTCGACGCCACCATCATAGGTGCGCGAGCGCTCCGGCCCCGCCGGCATCACGTGGAACTTCGCGATGTCTGCCGTGTCACCAATCTGCTGCAATTGCTTGTACAGACTCGCAAACTCGATGCCGAGCGTCGGCTCTTGCACGCCCGTGGCAGCATTCACGCGGAGCAGCGTGCCGCGAAACCACTTCGTCCCAGGACGCACCGGAACGTACGACAGCCCCACCCGCGGGGCTCCCGTGATGCCGTATAGATGATTCTTCTCGACACCTCCGGCGGCAGAGTAAAAGAGGCGGTTCTTGATCTGGCCCTGGAGCTGCAGCGTGTATTCGTAGTTCGTCCGCTGAATCTTCTCGTTGGAAAACGAAGTCACAAAACTGCCCCGCTCGTTCTCGTAGCGAAATCCAATCAGCGCCGTCAGATAGCGGCCAAAGCTGTAATCAGACTGGTAGTAAAGCTCGTCGCGATTCGAATCCTGGCTCTGGTTCGGAACGAAGAAGGATGCCCTGCCCGTCGCGATATATCCGTTAGCTCCCCGAATCGTGACCACGTTGCCGAAATACTCCGTGAACGGACCGAATTGGGACTGGAAGACGATCGGCGTGCCGACATCGGTGAACTGTTTGCCCTGCTCGCGCTTACGTGCAATCCCATAGCGCACCAGGTTGTGCCATCCGCCCTGAAGCCGGTTCTCCAGCGTAAGTCCCGAGTACAAATCCTGGTCACTCAACTTGCCATTCGCGGAAATCCCGTAAAAATCGTGCGCGCTCGGAAGCCCGGAAGCCGAAACTGCATTGCGAATCGTGAACCGTGCCTGTGTGCCCGCCGTCAGTGAATATCCAAGGTTCGCCGCCGATGTAGCTGAGTGATACTCGTCCCTCGGCAACGCGTTCGAAGTATCGAAGCGCGAGAACGCCGTGTAGTAATCGAGTCTGCGATGCGCACCGCTCAGCGACGCCTCGTCGCGATACGTGTGAAAGTTGCCCGCGTCGCCGGAGTAGTTCAGCACAGGCCTTGTGGAACTGCCGCGCGGCGTGGTGAGGTTCACCACCGATGCGCCCGCGTCCGTGCCATAGAGTGCAGAGTTCGGCCCGCGATAGATCTCAAGTCCCGCGAGCCCGCTCGATGAGACGGTCCCGAAATCGAATGTGCCGCCCACATCGCCGGCGGGGATGCCATCGATGAGCACCTGGTTGGCCGTGGAGTTGCCACCGCGCACAAACAGCGACGTCACCCCGCCCATCTGCCCGGTCTGAACCACATCCACTCCCGGAGATTGCCGCAGCGCATCCACGATTCCAATCGTCGTCGCAAGCTCACTCTGGGCGATCAGCGTTACGGCCGCGCTGGATTGCTCCACCGGTGTCGGCAGGCCCGTTGCGGTCACCGTGATGTCCTCATGCACCGAAGCGCCCGCGAGCACGATGTTCTGCGTGACTTGATCGGTGGAGCCGCCGTAAAAGTCCTCGCCGATGCCCGGGTAGAACGTCGAGGATGACGTCAAGAGAACGAAACGACCAGTCTCGGTGGACTGTATTTCGTAGGAGCCGTCTATGCCAGAAATGGCGACGGCAACCGGCTTCTGCCCCTGGATAAGCTGCACGCGAGCGCCGGAAACCGGACGCCCCAGCGGATCGGTCACCAGACCGCGGACCACGACAGCGCGTGCCGGCGTAGTAAAGATCAACAAATGTGAAAGCAACAGGAAGGCGGCAAGCGTCGAGGATCTGCGCAATGCAGACCCATACAAGAGGAATGCGGCCAGAAGACGGCCGTTGAGTGCGGACATGTCGGGACTCCTACGCTCCCCCCCGGGAACGTGGTTGATGTACGCGGCGAAACCGGTCTCCTGACTTACGCGGGTACATGCTGGCCGAATAACTTGACCCTTCCCTTCCCGTCGCCTGGCGGCTTCAGTGGGAGAGTCCTGGCTGGCATTCACGCAACTCCCGATTCCGCCGGAGCAGCGTGCGCGTTCACAGTTGCGGGGCAGTGGCGGACTTTCACCGCGCTTCCCGAACATTTCGTTGCGGGCAAGGGTTGTGGGTGGCGCGACAGCCCAAAAAAGCAGCCGCAGGACAAGGGTGAGATTCAAGTTGTAAGCAATCCTGTTGACGATGTCAAAAAGCGCGAGCGGAAAGCTCTCTTTTTTGGCTCCTGATCCACGCACTTGTTCTACCCCCATTTCATCATGCAAGTTCCCGCAGCAATGGAAGGATTACCCTGCCCCTGGCCCGATTCGGCTAGAATGGATTAAGCGCGGCTTCAACGGCTGCACAACATGGAATTGGTTGCAACATCCCCGCGGATTGGGTGACAGCTGGAAAGTTTCGCTGGCACACGTGAGTCCGCTGCAGCCCATGAAGAAATGCTTTCAACATCCCCGTTTCGGATGCGAACGCCGTGCCTGCAATCAACAGAGCCGAAGCGAGCAGTCGAGACTGAAGGCGGAGTATTGTGAACGGACTATTGCTGGAACAAGCCCCGGTGCAGGCTGCGGGTGAAACATGCAATCTCGACCATTACCTCGCCCAGCCCGACGACGCCATGGATGCGCGCATCGCCGCAGCCCGGAAGAAGCTGGGCAAGGATGCGATCATCCTCGGACACCACTATCAGCGTGACGAGGTGATTCGCTTTGCCGACTTTACCGGCGACAGCTATAAGCTCTCCAGGGTCGCAGCAGACACGGATGCAAAGTACATGGTGTTCTGCGGCGTGCATTTCATGGCGGAGACCGCCGACATTCTAGCCCGGCCCTGGCAGCAGGTAATTCTGCCCGACCTGAACGCCGGATGCTCGATGGCGGACATGGCGGAGATCGGGCAGGTGGAAGATTGCTGGGAGTCGCTCGAGCGGGCCGGCGTGACGGCCGGTGCGGGAATCCTTCCGCTGACCTACATGAACTCTGCGGCCAACATCAAGGCATTCTGCGGTGAGCGGCGCGGGCTGGTCTGTACTTCGTCCAATGCGCAGGCAGCGTTTGCGTGGGCTTTCCAGCGCGCCTCTAAGATCTTGTTTTTGCCGGATCAGCACCTTGGGCGGAATACTGCTTTCACGATGGGGATTCCGCTGAACGAGATGGTTGTGTGGGACCCGTATCAGATCAACGGCGGCGTAACCCCGGATCGGCTGCGGGCGGCGAAGATCATCCTGTGGAAGGGACACTGCTCCGTGCATCAGCGATTCCTTCCGGAGCACGTAGACCGGGTGCGGCGCGAAGAGCCGGGAATGCAGGTGGTAGTCCATCCAGAGTGCCGCTGGGAGGTGTGCCAGAAGGCGGATGCGCTGGGATCGACCGAACGAATTATCGATCTCATTGAGCGCGCTCCGGAAGGCTCGAGCTTTGCGGTCGGTACGGAGATTCACCTGGTGAACCGGCTCGCAGTACGGTTTGCGCCGCTCGGCAAGCGCGTTATCACGCTCGATGAGTCCGGTTGCCTGTGCACCACGATGTACCGTATTTCGCCCCACCACCTGGCATGGACGTTGGAAAATCTGCTGGAGGGCCGCGTGGTCAACCGCATCCAGGTAGACCCTGCGGTCAGACACTGGGGGCGTGTGGCACTCGATCGAATGCTGGAGATCAAGAGTTGAACAAGACATTTACATTAGGCGAGGCCCAGACGCTGCTGCCGGTTGTGGAATCCTTGTTGCGCAGGGCACAAGGGGCGGGCGCGCGAGCGGGCGTGCTGGAGTCCGAGATGCAGCAACTGACTCAAAGGATCTTTCTGTCCGGTGGAATGCATGTGAACGTCGCTGTGGCCGCGCGGCGACGGGCGGAACGGGAGAAGGCATTGCAGGAGGCGCGGGATACGCTTGCCGAAATTGATGAGATAGGGGTACAGGTGAAAGACCTGGAGCAGGGCCTGCTGGACTTCCCCTGCGTGATGGATGGCAAGACGGTGTTACTGTGCTGGAAGTTGGGTGAGAAAGAGATCGGCTTCTGGCATTCCCCGGAGGATGGGTTCGCGGAACGAAAGCCGGTGGATGCGCGCTTTGGCAAGCAGGAGCGGGAACGGCTGAACTGAGATTGATTCCCGGTGGTCAATGACGGGGAATCTTGACCGAAGATATCCACAGATGTCTTTTATCAGACGATAATCTTTATCGTTTACAATCCTTTCCATGCTGGTAAATGGGACCAAGCCGTTTCGCGAGCTTTGCCGGGAGAACGGCATTGCAGTGACCCACCAGCGTCAAGTGTTGTATGAAGTGATGAAAACCATGCACGGCCATCCAAGTCCGGAAGAGGTCTATGCGCGGGTGAAGAGAAAGGTTCCCGCTATCTCGCTGGCGACCGTGTACAAGAACATACATCTGTTTGTCGAGAGTGGCGTCTTCCGCGAGGTGAGCATGCATCACGGCTCCGTTCGCGTTGAGATGAATGGAAAGCCGCACCATCACATGGTGTGTTCAAAGTGCAGGACAATCACGGACATTGGCGAGAAGGAACTTGGGTTAGTGGCCAGGCGCCGCCGATTGGCCGGTGGTTTTGTGGTCCAGCGGTATGCAGTGGACGCGATTGGCATTTGTGTGGCGTGCCAGCAGGATTAGAAGAATTTGCTAACAGAAGATTTCGAGGTGATGTATGGCAAACGAAGTGAAAAGCACAGTGATGACAACCGATGCTGGCCGTCCGGTCGGCGATAACCAGAACTCATTGACGGTAGGTCCGCGCGGGCCGATCGTGTTTGACGACTTCTTGCTATTCGAGAAAATGGCGCACTTCAACCGCGAGCGGATTCCTGAGCGCGTGGTTCATGCCAAGGGATCCGGTGCCTATGGGACCTTCACCTGCACGAACCCGAACATGGCGAAGTACACGACTGCCAAACTCTTCGACACCGTTGGCAAGAAGACTCCTACATTCCTGCGCTTTTCTACCGTTGGCGGCGAGAAAGGGTCGGCGGACAGCGAGCGCGATCCACGCGGGTTTGCAATGAAGTTTTACACCGAGCAGGGCAACTGGGACCTGGTGGGAAACAACACGCCGGTGTTCTTCATTCGCGATCCTCTCAAGTTCGGTGATTTCATTCACACGCAGAAGCGCGATCCGGAGACCAATCTGAAGTCGCCGCGGATGATGTGGGACTTCTGGTCGCTCTCACCGGAGAGCCTGCACCAGGTAACGATCCTGTTCAGCGATCGCGGAACTCCCGATGGGTTCCGGCACATGGACGGTTTTGGCAGCCACACGTTCTCGCTAATCAACGCGGCGGGTGAACTGTTCTATGTGAAGTACCACTTCAAGACGAAGCAAGGGATCAAGAACTTCACCCGCGAAGAGGCCGACCACATGAAGAGCGTGGATATGGACCACTCGCAGAGCGATCTTTTCGGCGCAATCGAGAAGGGTGACTTTCCGAAGTGGGCAGTGAAGATGCAGGTAATGCCGGAGGCTGAGGCCGCGACCTACCACATCAATCCGTTCGACCTCACGAAGGTCTGGCCACACAAGGACTATCCGCTGATCGACATCGGCGAACTCGAGCTCAATCGCAATCCGAAGAATTACTTTGCCGAAGTGGAGCAGGCTGCGTTCGAGCCACGCAACATTGTGCCGGGAATGGGCTTCTCTCCCGACAAGATGCTGCAGGGACGCCTGATCAGCTACCCGGATGCGCATCGTTACCGGCTGGGCGTCAACTACGATCAACTTCCCGTCAATGCGCCAAAGTGTCCGTTTGGGACGTACCACCGCGATGGGACGATGGCGTTCACCGACAACGGCGGCGCTTCGCCGAACTACGAGCCGAACAGCTTTGGCGGCCCGAAGGAAGACGCGCGTTTCAAGGAGCGTCCGACTACCTATCCGAGTGCGACGGTGGGGCGGTTTGACCATCGCGAGCATGATGGCGACTTCTACACGCAGCCGGGGAATCTTTTCCGCCTGATGCCGGTGGACGCCCAGGAGCGGCTGTTCCACAACATCGCGGGCGGACTTGGGCAGGTGGAGCAGCGCATCCAGGATCTGCAGATCAGCCACTTCTACAAGTGCGATCCGAAGTATGGTGAGGGCGTGGCTCATGCGCTCGGCCGGAAGATCGATGAGATCGTGAAGAAGGAAGATCTGGTTACCGCTTAGACTCGTTGGCGCTCAACCAGGGAGGGCGGTCTACAAAGACCGCCTTCCGCATTTATGGTTTGCTGCCTGGGTTCCACGCAGGGCGCCAAGTGGTGTTGCTCAACCAACGCATGGGTTCAATCATCGAAGCGATCGCCTTGACCATGTGGGGAAAGTCGATCGCGGCCAGATCGTCGGATGGCTGGTGATAGTCCTTGTGCAGCCCAAAGCTTGAAACAGTGTGGGCGATGATTCCCTGGCGCGCGAGCGCGAAGTTGTCGGAGCGCTTGAAGAAGTTCTCCTTAGGGTGAGGATCCGGAAGCAGGTGCGCGCCGTGCTTTGCGAGCTCCGAACCGAGGTTGGTGCGGTCGAATCCCGTGAGCCAGAGCGAGTCGTTGGGGACCGCCGGGTCCGGACGGCCGATCATCTCAAATTCGAGGTCGGCAACGATCGAGGCCAAGGGCACCGGCGGATGGGCAAGGAAGGCTGCGTTGCCGAAGCCGCCGATCTCTTCCGAGCCGAAGAGGGCGAAGACGACGGTGCGGCGGAGACGCGGGCCAGCTGCGAGCGCATGGGCGAGTGCGAGGACGGCTGTCGTGCCAGAGGCGTCGTCATCGGCGCCGTTATAGATCGTATCTCCGGCGGCGTTGGCAGGGCCGATGCCGAGGTGGTCGAGGTGCGCTGTGAGCAGTACCACCTCGTTTGCGGGGTCGCTGCCGCGAAGTATGGCGATCGCATTCCAGGTCTGCGTGCGTGGAGTGTTCTCGAAGGAGGACAGGCGCTGCTGGACCCGCGGTGGCAACGGAGACGGGAGGGTCGCGGTCTGCACGAAAGTGCTGTTATCTCCGCCCGGCGCCAGTCCGAGAGCCTGAAACTGCGCTGCGGCAAAGAGTACAGCGATGTGCTCATCGCGTGTGGCGGAGCCGCGGCCGTGAAGTTCGTCGGCGGCGAGGAAGTCCATGTCGGCATGAACTTCTCGATCCAGAGCCGAGGATGCGGATTCCGTTTGGCCCGCGCGAGAGTCGAATGAAGATGACTGACTTGGCACGCGGAGGGGAAGAAGCGCGAGAGCAACGACTGCAGCGAGGATGCTCAGCGGATGGGGACGATTGTCGGCAAAGGGCATTGCGCGGATTATAGTGGGTGCGCGCAACACAGTCTGCTGCGAAGATGGAAGGGCAAGAGGAACCGGACTATGAAGCAGTGGATACGGCGAGTGGCGGCTGCAACAGGCATATGGGCTCTTTCTTTTTGCATGGGATGCGACGGGTTTTTCGTGAAGCCGGCTTCGACGGGCGGCGGTTCGACAACCTCGGGGAATTACGTGTATGTTGCGAACGCGACCACGGAGACGCTTGTCGGCTTCGTGGTGGGTACAGGAACGCTGACGCCGTTGACGAATTCAAATTTCGACCTAAAGTTTGTTCCTACCGCGGTGGCTGTGAACCCTGCGAACTCGATCCTCTTCGTCGCCGGCAGCGGTTTGATCTATGCGTTTTCCATTCAGTCGGGCGGCCAACTGAGTGTGCTCAACAACGGCAATGCAGTGGCCGTTGCGACGGTTGCTTCCATGGACATTTCGCCCGACGGAAACTGGTTATTCGCGCTCGATCAGAACGGCATCACGCTTGACGAGTTCCAAATCAATTCCACATCGGGGCTGCTGGCCCAGGCGACCGGCGCGAGCTACACGGTTTCCGGTGCGACTATCAAGCCGAGGGCGGTAAAGGTGGCGCCGAACGGAGCTTACGTATTCGTTGCGCTGGGTACGGCGGGTGATCTGGTGTTTCCCTTCAATACGTCGACTGGAACTGTTTCGACTCCTCTTCTGCTGTCGCTGCCATCAGGCACAAGCGACAATGCGTTGGCCGTGAGCCCGAACGGCTCATATCTCTACGTTGCCAGGAGCGGGTCGCCGGGCGGTCTGGCGGTCTACTCGATCGGCACAGGAGGTTCGCTGACGGCGGTGAGTGGATCTCCCTTCGCCGCAGGCAATGACCCGTTTTCGGTGGTGGTCAATAACGCCGGCACCGACGTGTATGTGGCGAACCAACTGGACAGCACGATATCCGGATATGCGGTGGCGAGTAATGGAACGCTGACGGCGCTGAGCGGCTCGCCTTATGCCAATGGATCGGCGGTATCGGCATTGGCAACCGATCGTACCGGCGCTTATCTTCTCGCCGTTGCCGGTGCAGGGTCGCCTGATCTGACGATGTACAGCTTCGGGACGGCGGGGACGCTCAATTCTGTGACTTCGACGAGCACCGGGACCGATCCTACGGGGCCGGTCGCTCTGGCCACTACACACTGAGACTCGTGAGGGTTTCCGGCGTTGCAATACCCTCCTACCCTCCCCACCCCCCCGGGGGGGTGGTGTCCCTAAGTGCCTGTTTTGCAAATAGATAGCAAAAACAGAGTCTGTAAATATTAGATTCTATGTGGTTTATAGTCAAATATTAGATTCTGCACGGTTTACGCTTATGTTGGGCAAACAGCCGGAAAACGCCACGGTCTTATGCGGGTTTTTCTTACTCTTTGCTACTAGTTAAAGAATAGCAGATTGGGGATAACTAAAATGCCAACTATATCTCTTTGTAAATCAAGCATTTAGCCCAATAAGGGGCTTGACATGCAAATTTGCTGTGATTTTTCGCATATATTTTTTTTGGAGGGGGCAGCCCGTGTCAGGTGAATCAGGTAGGTGCTTGAGCGGTGGATGCGGTTAGATTTCCAACACCTACGCGCGCGCGCGTCCGCACCACCGAGAGTCAGCGGATCGGCACGCGACAACTGGAAGCAAGGAAAGACCCACACCCCAGGGTTCAGGTTGTCCGATGCCCTGGCAAAACGGCATCGCCCCGCACCTGCGCCGAAATAATTCTTCGCATATGTTAATTTTTGTGCCTGATTGTATTTCGCTTGAAAGTCCTTAGCCTGTTGTTGGCATGCGAGCTGCTTCAGTTCAGCCGGCGTAGGGCTAGGTGTGTCATTAGCGGGGCAAAAGACGGGTGTGCAGATAGTCGATTACTTGGGGCAAGACGCGCTATGGGCGCCCATCTCACTCATCCCGCGCACCTGGGCCCTCGCCCGATGAGTGATTGGCCCGGTTCAGCTTCTTAGCAATGCTTCGTGCTGCCACCTCAATCATGGTGCAGATTACCCCCACCGCAAAGCCTGCCAAGATGGCAAGGGGAAAGTTTGACTTGAACACCTCCAATCGAGTGACCAAAACCGCGGATACGACGCCCACAATACCCAGCACGATATTTCTCTTCAAGAATTCACTCGCGGGCATCGCAACGCTCCTTTGCTAAAATGAACAAGCCACCACTCCGCCGAAGAGACCTGCTGCGGTGCCTCCGCCTATGTTGACAGGTATCGATGTACTTCTGTAACCCATGCAAGCCAGAGTCCGCGTCCAAGCCCCCCCGCAGCCCTACGAGGGTTGCTTTGGCTACACACTTGAGATACGAAGGTGACGGCGGGTTTTCATAAGCGCAGACACCCCCTCCACTGCACACTACTCGGCAAGGTGTGGAACTGTTACAGTGCCCGTACACGCCATTTTTGTCAGGACCACTTTGTTGATTGTTATTTGGGGCAAGAGTCTACGTGTGAAACACGTCGTTTTAGCTCAAATCCAGCAGTGCTGCCAGGAGCGTCACGTAAGAAATAAGCATAACGCTACCGATCCCTCGAGATAGAACCTCCCTATGGTCCGAACCGCTTAGATTCATGACCTTCATCAACCGTTGACATGTACTAAGTCCGATAGCGAGCGGCAACGTCACCATGAGTGGCCGATAGTAAAAGCCAATTGAGCTCACTTGGTGCAAATGCTTTTCAATTTGAAAATGCATGACTGCGTATTCCGTAAGAATCCAGACCACTAGAACTGCTGACCACAGGATTCTGGAAGATTTCAATACTCGGCCTGATCCTTCCATTTTCATACGATCCCCCTATTTACAACCCTGAATGTGATCTAGGCCTACTGAAGCTAAATCAGCAACTGCGGAGACAATCCCGGCTGTTGTGAGGTAGGGGACAGTTACGCCTGTCCACCAGGTATAACCGGCAGCTCCGAGCGTAAGAACAGATCCGGCGTGGCCAGTGTTGCCTAAAAATCTGTTGACCTGAGCGCACGTAGGAAGGTTGATTGGCTTACCTGAAACCGCTTGGCATCCCTCTACGCCGCAGACCAGAATTGGCATTTGGGGTGCAGGCTGTTTGTTTGGGGCAGTAGATGAAAGTGTTACTCCCTTTCTGGGATGATAGGAACATTCACATAAGACACGCCTACGTCGGCCTTCTTGAGCTGTTCTACAGCTATTGCACCAGCTTCGATTGATCCGTCATGACAAGAAACCACCAGGTTTCGAGCGTCTTTCCATGACGTGGTCACACAAGCGCTACCAGCACGGAAAATCAACCCATGGTGGTAATAAGCATGCCGAAGCTCCCGAGCAGAGAACGGGTGATCCCCGACCAATACGAAATACTGATCTCCACTGAGAGCCTCGTTATCAGAACGCCTTGCAACCATCGCGACTAGCTTCGGAGAAGCCCAGCTCGTTTCTATGACCTCAAACTTCCCACCATCGAAGTGCCCGGTGAATACAAGGAAAACTACCGTTACCGCTAGGATCAGCACAATGAGCACCTTTAGTGAAACCCTTACAGATCTCCTCATGTGTGGCACCCCGCTGCTCGTATCGCTTGGCCCTGTTGGATTTGAAGGTTATCCGACGGAGTGTCGAATCCCCGTTTGATCGCCGCACCGAGAGGACCGCTAAAGTCCGGATGAAGAGCAATTGTCTGAGCAGCCCCAGCCGCAAACTGACAGAAACCCGCACCAAACGGACAAGTAACTCCGAAGCTTATATTGCCCGCAGCAACCGCGTTCGAAAGCGGACCAAAGACTGAGCGATTTTGGGGAAGATTCTTATCATCTTGCTGACCGCCTGGACGCACTAGCGATGCGTATCCGAGCAACCCAAAGAGGTTCGACGCTAAATTTGCGTTCCTGATTCGCTGTCTTAATTGCGACGGCCCTACTCCGACTGATGCTAACGCTTTGTTATAGCAGGGGTCGCTATTTGGGGCGGGCGCGGAAGTTCCTGCCCCCCCTGGATTTGGAGCCGAAGATTGTCCTGAATTAGGGTTCACGGGACCTGCGGTAAGGCAGTAGCCGGTCAGACATGGTGCTTGAGGGTGGTTCGGGTCTGGCTGCGCGGTAACCGTGATCGTTGTTAGCAGCCCGGTCAGAACAGGAACTCCATTTGGGTCTAGAGTGTAGGAGTTGCCGTATTGATCGTGACATCCGTTAGCGCAGACCGTTGCGCAGCCCTTTGTCCCGATGCCACCTTGCCCCATCACGCAACCATCCAGTCCTGATGGATCGATGAAGCTCAGCGGGTTATTGAGTACATAGCTGTACCGATTCAAACTTTGCGGGTTCGTTGGATCATAGCTGCCGTCATAGGGGTCGGGCCTGAGCCATCTTCCCATGGTCGAGCTTAGCTGCCGGAACGGTGTGTGGAACGAGGTGGATTCAGTATCCTTCTCGTCCCCGGTAAAGGTGTAAA
>OCZT010003469.1_pt1 | contig 16062 bp, 12 predicted proteins | sample 1539031 | NCBI WGS metagenome assembly OCZT01 (sample SAMEA3539308, study PRJEB22396) | soil metagenome | biome: tundra; feature: field; material: soil | place: USA | collected 2010-05 | depth 0.15 m | reverse complement strand
TCATCGTCTTCGACGGCGTCATGGCGAACAGCGACGTCTACCTGAACGGAGAACTTCTCGGGCACCGGCCCTACGGCTACGTAAGCTTCCTATATGAACTGACGCCGCACCTGCATCCGGGACAGAACGTCGTCGCGGTGAAAGTCGACGACTCTCAGCAGCCCGCCTCACGCTGGTATTCCGGCGCAGGCATCAACCGCCAGGTACGTCTCGTCACCACGGGCGACGCCCACATCGTCCCATGGGGCACGTTCGTTACCACGCTGGATGTCACCGCCGCCTCAGCCACCATTCACATCCGCGCTACCGTCACCAACGAGTCCGCCACCCCGGCGAACCTTTCACTAAGCGTGCGACTCACAGCACCCAACGGAAGTCCCATTCTCGCGACCAAAGATATCTCCTCCTCAATGCCTCTGTATGTCTCCCCTCGCGCGACTGCCGATCTGGACGCCGAGGCCACCCTGCCAAAGCCTGACCGCTGGGATCTGAACCACCCAGTTCTCTATACCGTCCATGCGACATTGCTCCGTGACGGCAAGGCCGTCGACGACGAAGATGTTCCATTCGGAATTCGCGCGTTTAACTTCGATGCCAACAAGGGATTTTTCCTGAACGGCGTGCACCACAAGGTCTACGGCGTGGCCCTTCACACCGACGCCGGTGCGCTTGGCACCGCTGTTCCGCTGGCTGTGTGGGAGCGCCGGCTGACTGAGTTGCGCAAGCTTGGCGTCAACGCTATCCGCACTGCGCACAACCCTCCCGCGCCGGAGTTCCTCGACCTCGCGGACCGCATGGGCTTCCTGGTGATGGACGAGATGTTCGATTGCTGGACCGTCGCCAAGAATCCCTACGACTACCACCTCTATTTCAAGGATTGGGCCATCCGCGACACAATTGACACGGTAATGCGCGACCGCAATCATCCGAGCATTATCCTGTGGTCCGCCGGAAATGAGATTCACGATACCCCGCATCCAGAGATCGCCATTCCAATCCTGGCGGCGCTCGTGAAGACCTTCCACGACAATGATCTGACGCGACCTGTGACGCAGGCTCTGTTCCGTCCGAACGCAAGCCACGACTACGACAACGGCCTGGCCGACCTGCTCGACGTGATTGGGCAGAACTACCGCGAGCAGGAGATCCTCGCCGCGCACGCGCAAAAGCCCATGCGCAAAATCATAGGCACTGAGAACACGCACGACCGCAATCAGTGGGTTGCCATGCGCGACCACCCTGAATACTCCGGCCAGTTTCTCTGGAGCGGCATCGACTACCTCGGCGAGTCGCGCACATGGCCCACCATCGGCTCCGGCTCCGGCCTGCTGCTGTCCACTGCACTGCCTCACGGCCGCGCCTTGGAGCGCCAGAGTTGGTGGTCCACAACTCCCATGGTCGCCATCGTTCGTCGCGTCGCCAGTGTCCGCACGACACCCGTTGATCCCGGTTACGTCAACGCCACCAGCATCGACCAGGCAGCGGCTCCGGCCACTCCCGCCGCTCCCCGCGCAACCGGGCCGCCGCCGGATCCCTCGGTTCGCTTCTCCGAGCCGATACTCGCAGATTGGACTCCCAGGAACCTCGACCCTCACACCGAAAATGTAGAGGTTTACACCAACGCCGAAGAGGTCGAGCTGTCCCTGAACGGCAAGTCGCTTGGCACTGAAAAACTTCACGCAGACGCAAGCGCCATCACCTTCAAAGTGCCGTTCGCGCCGGGCACGCTGAAGGCAATCGCCCGCAGCCATGGAAAGATCGTGGCCACCAATGAGCTGAAGACCGCGGGCAAGCCGGCTCGGCTCGTCTTCACCGCGGATTCACCCGCCACCCCGCTTACCCCTGACTGGAACGACGTCCGCTATGTCACGGCAACGCTTGTCGATGAAGCCGGCACACGTGTCCCGGACTCGACCACCGTGATTCATTTCGCCACCAGTGGGCCAGCGTCCGTTATCGCCGTCGACAACGGCAACATGATGGACCACGATCCCTTTCAGGCCGCTCAACGCAAGCTCTACAACGGCAACACTCTCGCTATTGTCCGCGCCTCCGGAAGCTCAGGCCGGGTCACGGTCACCGCCACCGCGGACGGCATTCCAGCCGCAACACTTACCTTGACCACGGCGCCAGTCGACAAGGAAGATCCCAACATCGCGAAGACGTCGGCGACCGAACGCGGCTTCTGACCTGCTTAAGACGGTCGCCACCTTCAGCGACTTCTTCTCAGCGGTGGGCTGCGCAAACCGGCATAATGGATAGAGAGACTCTCTATATCCTCCCCCGGCTTTGCGCCGAGCTATTTGCGAGAATGTCATGTTGCCATTGAGCGGAATGTCGGTACTCGGTTCTGTCGCGGGAGCGGCGGCGGTCCTTGCCTGGCGCGTACGCGAAGGGCGCACCGCCGTCACTATCAGAAAAATCGTCATGCCCCCAATCGGCATGGCAACAGGATTTGCGATGTTCCTTGTCCCCGCCTTCCGTATCCCATTGGCGTGGGCGGTTTGCGCCTTCCTGATTGGGGCCGCCGCGCTCGCCTATCCATTGCTGCGGACATCGCGTCTCGTGCGCGATGGCGAAGCCATCATGATGCAGCGTTCCAATGCTTTTTTCGTGGTCGTGATCGCGCTGGCCGTGATTCGGATACTAGCCCGCAGCTACATCGACAGGTTCCTCAACCTGGACCAGACCGCCGCGCTGTTCTTTGTACTTGCCTTTGGAATGATCCTGCGCTGGCGCATGCGTATGTTCTTCGAGTATCGCCACATAACCTGCGAATGACCGTAGACTCCCGAGCGGGGCTTAGCAAAGGTCGCGTAAAGAACGGTGGACGCTGAGGAACCCGCCCCCGGACTCCTGTCCGCGAAGCGCTTCCGCACGAATTATCCTCAAGGCCGTCCGACACCCTCGGCGGATTGAAGGGCGAGCCCGACGCGCTCTCCGTTGACGAGTACAGTTCCGGCGTCGATGAGTTGCTGGCCGGTGCATTCATACGCTTCGTAACAATGAAGCGATCCCAGGGGAAAGAAAAACTCTACTGACAGGGGCTTGGTTACCGCTGCGCCTGGTTTGGTGGGCGTATGGACTGTCGTGCTGAAGCTGATGCCGTCGAAGTTCTGATCGCCGGGGAAGTAGCTGAGCACTCGCCGCAGGAGCGGTGACAGGTGATCGTCGAAGGCCAGCGCGGCCAGCTTGTAGCGAGACGTCCCCGCCGGTTCTGCCAGCGCTGTGCTGACCGAAAGCTCGAGATATGCCTGATGGCGGAACGCAATAAATGCCGGGGGCGCATAGGTTACGAAGTGCGCTTGCGGCTCCAGATCTCTGAGCATGTGGTTGCTGACGCCCTGAATCGACGACTGGAGTGCTGCAAGCGCGGGGGGTGATGTATCGCGCAAGGACGCTGGCGGCGGTAGAGCAGATGGCGCGGCAATGGGCTTCGGCTCGGCTCGAAGTGGCTCTGGTGCGCGGCTTGCCAGCGGGTTCGACTTCGGATCGCTTTCCTCCGCAATGGCCGGGGCACTTGGCAGCGGCTTGATGCTCAACGCAGTGCTTGAATGGGTGGCCGCCTCCAATGGAGCGGGAGGCGCAACCTCATGCGCCCTGGGCTGTTCGTCATCGGTCAGCCACAAGTCCAGCAGAGTGGCGTTCAGGAAGACTTTGCCATCGAGCAGCGCGGCTTGCTGCGTCAGTTTGTCCGGCGCGGCCACAAGCTTCGCCGCTGCGCTCTGAGGCAGGTAGACCATCAAATTTTCCGCACGCTCCATCGGCATTCCCATGGTCCTGCCGAGGACGTGGTGGGAGACCTCCACTGCATATCCCTGCACCATGGGATTGCTCTGAACCGCGGGGACCACCGCCTTCAGGATGGGCAGCACAACGTGGAGAAATGTCTGCCGGGCGCGCAATCCTTCGCTGAACTTCTCCCCGGAATATGCGCCGTAGTAGTTGCCTGAAATCGCCAGCACGGTGCCGCCGTTGAATCGTTCGAAACGGATGGAGTGCTGGTCGATGCGCTGCTGTTGCTTCTGGTCCACGTCGAGCTTGCGGCTGAAGTAGAAGGGGTAGTCGAAGTGATGAGCGGAAATGTGCTGCGCGGCCAACTGCAACTGGCTCATGGAGCTCTGTTGTAGTGCGCGCATCTCAGGGTCCTGAATCTCGACCGGCGATACCACCTGCCCCGAGGCGATCCCTACGGCGAACAGCAGGATTGGCAGGAACGTAAATTTATTTTTTCGCATAGACTGTGCCCCCTGGCTGGTACGGCGGGTCGGCCACGGCACGGATATAGGCGATCAGGGCTCGCACTTCTGCCGCGCTCAACGTATTGCCATAAGGCGGCATCAACGCGGATTTGCTCAGCGCGGGTCCGCCATGCTGGATCATCGCCAACAGATCGGCATCGCTCATTTTGTTCAACGTATCGCCCTCAGTAAAGGGATGCGGTTTTACTTCCAGATTGTCGTAGTTCGAGACGCGCTCGGCGGATGATTCTGGATCGTGGCAGCGGGCGCAGTACTCATCCACAAGTATGTGGCCCAACTGTTGCTGGTAGCCAAGCGCGGTTTCGACGATCTGTACAGTCACTTGCTGGGATTTTCCGGGCGTCCCCGCGCTCAGTTGGTAACGCCCTGCGATTGTGCCCAGCGTGACGGACGTGGTCGCCTGGCCGCTGGAATCAGTCAGCATCGCAGCGGGCTCGAAGTGAACGTCCGCGGGACCATGGAATTCCACCATCGCTCCGGCGACCGCCGTGCCCTGCTCGTCATTAACCTGTACGACCAGCGGATCTTTCAACACGGTGCCGGGTTCACCGATCTGCTTCCCGCCGCTGGACTCCACGAGCGCGGTTCCGGCAGCCGTGGCCTTCAGCGCCGGCGATGTTGATGCGTTGTGTTTGCAGCCCGCGACGGCAGCAGTTATCAGGCACGCCAGGCATATGAGTGATCTACGCATCATCGCTTTGCCACCTGCTTCCCCGCGCCTTTCAGCGTCATCAGGAAAGCCGTCATCGCATGTGCATCCTCATCGCTGACGTTCTGATTTGGTTCCATCGCCCCTGCACGCAGGGCCTGCGGGTTCTTGAGCCAGACGAAGACCCACGCGGGAGTCAGCCGCGAACCCACCGCAGTCAACGTCGGCCCGATGTAGCCTTTGTCGGTCTTCGGGTCGACAATGTGGCAGGACTGGCATGCGTATCTGGAATAGAAAAGCTGCCTGCCGTGTTCGACCATGGCCGGAGTGCTCGTCGAGGCCGCGCTATCTGGATCGATGGCCGGCGACTGATATGCCGTCAACATATAGTCGGTCAATTCCTTGCGGTCGCCATCAGACAGGTTCAAGCGCGGCATGCGCCGGATGAGCGATGGGCGCAGCGTGTTCGGGTTCTTCAGGAAATCGTCGAGCCATTGCCGCTGCACTGAACTGCCTTCCCACGTCAGATCCGGAGCCATGTCGCCGCCACGGCCATTGACGCGATGGCAACTCAAGCAGGCCAGATCGTTCATCAACTTGCCCGCGTGTCCCGCGGGTTGGTAATTCGTGTCCCGCACCGCGGCCACGCGCAAGGCATCGGGCATGGTATGGCTACGGTCAGTGAGCGCCAGCAGAGCGTTGGTCAGGTCATCGGTCTGTGCAGCCGTGAGTGTGAACTGCGGCATCTTCAGGCCGGGACCGAAGGCTCGCGGCTGCTGAATCTTGCTGCCGATGTAACGCGCCAGCGAGTGTTCCATGCCGGGCAGGAAAACCAGCTGGGCAAGGGGCTTGCTGCCGACGCGGCTAAGCTCGGGCGCGAAGTTCTCCGGCCTCTGCACACCGTTAATCTCGTGGCAGGCCGCGCATCCGAGTTCAGCGGTGAGCTTCTTGCCGTGTGCAATCTGCTGTGGGGTCGCATCAGCCAGATGCACGTTTGTGCCGTAGTCTGAATCCGACTTGCTCTCGAGGAAGCCGGCCAGAATCCCGGCCTGCTGCGGCGTGAAGCGGTAGTGCGGCATAAGCGTCGTCGCGTTGTAAGTGCGCGGATTCTCAAGCCACGCATGCAGCCATTCGGGTTTCGCTTTGTTGCCCAGACGCGTCAACTCGGGCCCAAGATTGCCCCCCACTATGTTGCCGGCGGCATTCTGGACGGCGTGGCACGAGGCGCAGAAGGATTCGCCATACAACGTGGCACCCACCGATGGATCTACCGGCGCCGTCGCCTTGGCTTCGACAGCAGCGGTATCGCCGGCACGAGGCGTACTGCTGCTGACCAGAAAAGCGGAGATGTCACTGGCGTCCGCATCGCTCAGCTTGTAGTTGGGCATCGTAGCCGTTACGGCATAAGCCTGCGGATCCTTCAGCCAGCTATAAATCCACTCGCGCGTTGTCTTGTCGGCCACATGGGTCAGCGACGGTGGATCGTCGGTGGCGGTCATGGCGCTGCCGTCGGGTAGCTTGACGGAGTGGCAGCGGACACAGCCGTAGCGCGCAAGCATGACTCTTCCCTGGTTGAGGTGAGGCGTTCCAGTCAGCGCATCCTGATGGCATTGACCACAGCCGGACTCAATGTAGCGCGCCGGAAGAATAGGCTCTTCGCCGGCTCGTTCACTTTGGTGCGCCTCGGCGACCGTAGTGGCAGCGCCCTGCCCGCGATGGCAGATGACGCATCCGAACTCGTCCAGCTTATGCGGTATTGGCGGATGCTGGCGGAACGGCTGCTCGTGCACATCCGCAAGACTTGCTTCCTTCAATCCCTGGTGGCAGGTCGCGCAGCGGTCCACCACGCCCAACTGGGGCAGCCACACCTGCTGGATGCCCGGCTGGAAGCGGCGTCGCAGGCTTACAGCATCACCGCGATCGCGGATTAACGATAGATAACGATTCTGATAGCCGTGCCATTCACTGAAATGCTCCTTTGCCGGAGCGATGGCCAGCGCAGCCAGCAGCAAGAGGCTGACTACACCAAACGCCCGCACCGAATCGCCGAACAGGACCCGCCACACGGAGGAAATCGATTTTCGCAGGGATCGCACTTAACTCCTCCAGGGCAGTACCCACGACCATCCGGGGCCGCGGAAAAATGTGCCAACTGCCGTGAGCACAATCAGCTCAAATAGAAACCACGTCATGATCCAGTACGCCAGCGGTTTGGAGGCGAGGTATCGCTGAAACCGGTGGGGAGATTCGAGCGTGCTGTTCGCGGCGACGATGATCGCGATCGAAACAATCACCGTGGGGACGGCAGCCACATACACATGGAACAGCATCAGGAACAGCAGGAGGCCAACCGCCGCGACATAGAAGATGCGAAGCCGCTTTTGCCGTTGTACCAGGAACAGGCCCGTAGCTTCGATGTTGACATCAAAATAGGGAATGACGACCAGGGCGATAATCAGCAGCGTAGGCACCAGCACTCCCGCAACGACCGGGGGAAAGTAGTGCAGCAACTCCTGCAGTCCAAGAAAATACCATGGGGCCTTCGCGGGGTTAGGCGTGTGAGATGCGTCGGCAATGCCTTCCAGCGGGGCATTGAACAGGAGTGAGAAGACGACCAATACTACAGCCAGCAGTTCGATGACCAGGACGGCGCGGAACAATACTTCCGGGAATGTTTGCAACTCATCTTCAGATGAGACCTTCACCTGCGCCGAGGTGCGCCGTGTGACGAAGGCGACACGCGTTGGCGAGCGCCTCTGATCGGAGTCCACGCCAGCTATAAAATCCTTCGGCTCGCTCATTTGACCTCCGTCGTGGGCAGCAAAGCGTCGTCGAGCGCTTTCGCCTTCGGCTCGGCCTGCTGTACATAGAGTCCGCCGTCTTTGCGAATCCGCCAGAAATGTACCGCGATAAAAAGGATCGCTGCGAGCGGCAGGACGACGCAGTGCAGCACATAGAAGCGCAGCAGTGCGTTTGCATTAACTTGGTTGCCGCCCAGAAGAAGGAAGTGGATCTTGTTGCCGATCAGCGGCACGGTAGAAGACAGATTTGAACCAACGGTGATCGCCCAGAAAGCAAGCTGGTCCCAGGGCAGCAGATAGCCGGTGTAACTGAGCAGCAACGTGATAATCAGCAGAACGATACCGATCACCCAGTTGAATTCGCGCGGTGTGCGGTACGCGCCGCGGTAGAAGACCTTGAACATGTGCGCGAAGACGAGGAACACCATGGCCTGCGCCGACCAGCGATGCAAATTCCGCAGAAACAATCCTGACGACACGACGAACTGCAGATCCTTCATGTCCGCGTAAGCCTGCGGCACCGAGGGATGGTAGTAGAGCATGAGCAGAACGCCAGTGATGACGAGGATGAAGAATGTTCCCAGAGTCAGCGTTCCCAGGAACCAGGTGACATTAAAGCTGATCATCCGCTTGCGAACTTTGGTGGCGAACAGATGCAGGAAGATGTTCTGTTGAATGGCCAGCGAGCGATGCAGCGTGCTTGTACCCGTGCCACTGCGGAAGACCGAGCGCCACACTCGGCTACTGCGCAACCGTTCGACGATCCCGTCCTCTTGCGCTGGCATGCTCATATCCTCAGGAACTGTAGGGGTGGGATGTCTGTAGCGCGATCGACCATCAGGTCTCCGTCGTCGCTAACCCAGGTCCTGAGCCACGGCAAGGGCTTCGGCGCAGGACCTTCGATCTTCTCTCCCGTGCGTTTGAACTGGCTGCCGTGGCAGGGGCATTTGATGATGCCCAACTCTGGGCTCCACGCGGTCAGACATCCGAGGTGAGTACACACAGCGCTGAGAGCGAAAAAGCCTTCGGCCGCGCGCACAAGGTAGATGCCTGCATTCACGTCCATCGTCACAGAGTCGACGGCGAAGCTCTCCGGCTTACCGGCATTGACGATGGGGGATGGCTCATACAATACGTTCGGCGAAAGAAACTCGTAAGCGAAGCCGAGGGTGCCTGCCGCAGCGACGCCCAGCGATCCCAGACCGATCTTCGTGAAGAACGCCCGGCGATCGATATCCAGCGCGGTTAGTGCAGTTGTATCTTGCTTCACTTCGGGCATTCATTACCTCGCAATCGCGCCAGCAAGAGCCGGCCTGGATCGCAGTGGACGGTCGATGAGTTCGACGGAGATCAGGCCGGTAGGCTCCGCGGGAATAAGGCTGTAGGACTCCATGGTAATCGTGCCTACCGGACAACGTGCCGCGCACAGTCCGCAACGGATGCACCGGGATTCATCCTTGAGCATGGCGGACCCAGTGATGAATCCGAGTTCGTCTGCCCTGATATCGTCGAGTTCCACGCCCAGCAGATCGCGGACGTCCGCAAGTTGCGCCGTTGTCTGTTCGTCAAAGGCAATGCGATCGAGCGAGACGAGTTCCAGACAATTTTCCGGGCAGACATCAACGCACCCGCCGCACAGAATGCACTCGGTGCCGTCCGCCGGCACACCTTCAAATACGGTATTGACCCAGCAGTGCAGGCAGCGTTGCGCTTCGGCCATAGCCGTTTCTTCGTCAAAACCGATCTCAACTTCAGTGACGCCGGTGCGCCGGTTCAGCGGCAGCATGGGAATATGGGGCCGGGTCAGGTCGAGCAGGTCCAGCGGCATGTGGTAGCGCTCAAGCACCTCCACTTCGACAATCGGTTCCGGGTGTTTAGTCCCGCGCAGGAACTCATCGATGCCGACTGCCGCGCGCTTGCCATCGGCCACGCTGTCGATAATAAGGCGTGGCCCGAACACGCAGTCGCCTCCAGCGAAGATACCCGCAGCCGACGTCATCAGCGTTTGAGGATTGATGGCGATCAGTCCACGCGGCGACACGTCCACGCCATCTGCGGGACTAAGGAAATCCAGATTGGGCGCCTGCCCGATGGCCATGATAATGGTGTCGCAATCAAGCCGTGTCTCACTATTTTCGAAGAAGGTCGGGTTGAACCGATGGTTCGCATCGAAGACCGACTTGGTCTTGAGCGCCTCAAGCGCTACCGCTCGCCCATTCTCGCCGATGATCCGTTTCGGACCCAGACCGGCGTGGATGATAATTCCCTCTCCTTCGGCCTCTTCGATCTCCTCAAGCGCAGCCGGCATCTCGTCGCGGTTTTCCAGGCACACCAGATGCACTTCCTGCGCCCCAAGCCGCAGTGCGGACAGCGACACGTCCATCATTTCTCGAGCAGCCACCGCGGCCAGGCTCTCCTGCGAAGGCTCGATGTTCTCGACGCCGCCTGGGTGCTGGCGAAGCACCTCACGGGCTGCGGATCGGGCTACATCCATCGCCACGTTGCCGCCGCCGATCACCAGAACCTTTTTGCCGATGGTGAACGTATAACCGAGATTTACATTCAGCAGAAAATCGATTCCCTTGTAGACGCCGTCCAGTTCAATACCGGGAATCGTCAGGTCACGGCTGCGGTGCGCTCCGACGGCAATCAGGACGGAATCGAATTGGTGGCGCAGATCGGAGATGCTGAAGTCGCGGCCGGCCGCCTGGTTCAACCTCAGCGTGATATCGCCGGTGGCAAGAATCTCGCGAACCTGCGCTTCGACGACGTCGCGTGGGAGGCGATACTCGGGCAGGCCAAGATAAAGCATGCCGCCCGCTACCTGCGATGCTTCAAAGATGGTGACGGCGTAGCCCATCAGGGCAAGATCGTGAGCGGCGGAGAGTCCGACCGGCCCCGCTCCCACAACCGCTATGCGAAATGGAAGGGGGGCCTGCAGGCGGCCGGCGTTCACATCGACAGGGTGCAGCGATTCCGGACCATATCGCTCGGTCAGGAAGCGCTTGAGCGCGCGGATCGCAATCGGCTTATCGATCTCACCGCGACGGCATGCCGTCTCGCATGGATGTGCGCACACCCGTCCGCAGATGCTGGCCAGAGGATTGGGCTCGCGCGCAATGCGGTAGGCTTCTTCAAAACGACCCTCCGCAATGAGTTCCACATACCGGCCGGCGTTGGTGTGCGCCGGGCAGGCCATCATGCAGGGGAAGTTAGTGTTCAGCCAATCTTTGTCCACTTTTTTGTCGACGAAGCGTTGCAGCATAATTGGCCTTTGGGTTGGGCGAAGAAAGGGCGGCAGGATTACACGCTGCCGCCCCACGGATTTACTTGCTGAGCGTGAAATCCGCCGAAGTCTCTCCGGCAACCTTAACTGGATTGGACTTGCTCTTTGCTCCTTCATGCCATGCAGTCACCGTGTACGCGCCGTCCGGCACATTGTCGATTTTGAATTCGCCAGACTTGTCTGTCTCCGCAAAATAGGGAGTTGGCGAAACAATCACGTAGGCCGACATCTCCGGATGGACGTTGCAGAGCAGCGCTACCACGCCCGGGTTATCGAACTTGAACGGATGCTGTTCACCCTTGGGCCATGTGCCCATATTGTGCCCAAGTTTCTTGTTGCCGCTGATCGAGATCCAGAAGACGTTGTGCGCGACGCTGTCGCTGTTCAGGAATTCAACCGTTGTACCCTGCGCGATGGCAACAATATGCGGCACAAACATCAAGCCCTTCTGGTCGATTGTGATGTGTTGCGTGGATGCGGGGAAGGTCTTGCCCGCAATTGCTTCCACGTACACGACAGATCCTCCACTGACGCCGGAGACTTTGCCGTGGATGGTGCCGGCATAAGCAGCCGTGGTGAGAGCAATCATTGCGGTAAGAGTTACGAGAGCGATCCGTTTCATGTGTTCTCCTGATTGTGAAAATGAAAGTCGTGAGTGGCGCGCTAGTAGATCCATTCTAGCCCCGCGATCGCGGCGTTGGTCCGGAATGGCTTCGTGAGCGCCAGACCCGTTGCCGGGTCGTAGACGATTTGCTTCGGGCGGATCTGGTATTCGAACGAGGCCTTGATGTTGGCGTGGATCAAGAACTGCAAGCCGGGGGTGAACCGGTTGCGTGTCGCCGAATAAGGCGAGAAGAACGAAGATCCCGGAGGCGCGGCCGGATCGTACTCCAGAAACTTGACGCGATCTGCCGTTGACTTCACCTGGTCCCAACGCATGATCGTCATCATCCAGGGCAGGGCAAGATAGTCCGCCTCCAGGAAGCCTCCGCTGAATGTCGCCGCGCGCGCTGCCATGAAGCTGCTGGGCGCCTCCGCTGTCTGCGCAGTCACCGGCACAAGGTTGTGATCGTGCCCCGCGAGATATAAGCCGAACAGGTTAAATGTGCGGTAGTTGAAGTTGAAATCGCCGCCCACACGATAGAAGGGCTCCCGCGCAGTGAGTACGGTCGGCGTCACGCCATCGGAAAGCACTCCGCTAAACTTCTGCACGCTTCGCCCATAGAAGTACAAGGTGCCCAGAGCGAGATACGTGTGATCGCGCGGCCCGGTCGTGCCCGCCGCTTGCACACCGTCGCGGCTCGCCGGATCATGTTCAAGATTCCAGCGGTAGACGAACCGTCCATAAAGGTCCTTGAAGTTTGAGTCAGACGCGAACGATACAGCGTTTTGCGGCCCCACACTGAGCGGACTGCCGGTTGTCGCGCCGCTGGTGTTTTGGTTCATCACCGCAACCGAGTAGTGATACCCCTGGGTCAAGTGGCCGCCGCTTACCTCCAAACCATGCGCCGCCTGCGACAAGGTGAAGGTATTGTTCACATTCTGGAACGGCGACAGTCCATTCTGCACCCCGATGTTGGCCTGGTTGAAGATGTCCCAGCCGCTCAGATTCCAGGTGCGAGCCTGGCTGACGGGGAGATCCAGCTCAAACCGGCCAACACGCAGGTTCAGCGAATTGGCGGGCAGCTTCAACATTGGCATCTGCACAAAACGGCTGATGTCGTTGAACTTCAGGTAGCCGTCGCCCAGACCACCGTTGCCGTTCGCGCCAGCGACGCTGATGTCGTCATCCACCCAAAAGGCTATGTCGCTGCCAAAATTTCCGGCTGTAAAGATACTGAATAGTCCGGGCTGGAAGTCCGACTTGGGAACGAAGTTGCCTACCGTGTCCAGGGGGAGAACCAGATTAAAGTTGTCCCGGTTGGAGCTCACCTGCTGATAGAAAGTGTTGTAGCGCAATCCGATGGGCGGGAGGCCGGGAATGGTGCCCGGAAATACCGTGTGTGGCCATAACTCCGCCTGAGCGGGAGCACCCAGCATGGTTGGGGGGACCTTCAAAAACGAATCATCATCCTTGGGAAACTTGAATCCCGCGTCCTTGAATGCCTTGCCGAAGTCATTGAGCTTGGGAAAATCCAGATGACACGTAGTGCAGGACGTCCCATACTGCCGTGAAAATGCCGGAATCGCGTAGCCAGGGGTTGGGAATAGCAGGAAGACAAATGCTGCTACCACTAAAGAGACGACCAGAGAGCTGGTACGCCATTTGTTGTTCATTCAATCCGCCTCGCCATTCCAAGTCCCGTTTGACGATCTGCAATTATGGCCGGAAACGGTCAAAAGAGGCAGATTCGCATCAATAGAATCAATCACGTAAGAAGCTAGAGACCCGTTGGCCCATGCCCGCAAGAGCGACTTTCAAGCTTATTGCTAAAATACTCAAACTATTGCGGCAAGGATGTGATCGCCGTCACCAATTGTTTGGTCGGGGGCTACAGACGGAAGACAAGTCCCGGGATCAAGGCCAACCGAGTTGGGTCCCCCGGGGACACCTTCGCCGTACGCTGTTTCTGCCCCGGCTTCGAGATTGTCTAATGCGACCAACCATCCCGTATAAGTAGTCTTTCTGACATAGCGTCGTCTGTGCTTAATTGCTCTACTCAAGACAATCTGGTGGTGGATCGCTTCGCGCGAAACCCGCGTGAACGACTCAAATGACTGGCGAACGCCTTGGATGCGCCTGTCATTGCGCGTTTGCGTAGTGTACACCGCAGGCAAGAAGGTCCGTTAGACCGGGCAAAAAAGATGGCTGGAGGTTGACCGGGCACAAGAATCAGTCTGATAGCGTCAAAGAACTGTGAGCGAAAACACGCAGCCCATGCAACCCACACCTTGGCCTCGTCGCTCTCTGGCCCTGGTTTTTCTAATCGCGGCGTCTTACGTCTTCCTGACGGACGAGGTTTACTTCGCGCCCAAAAACGTGCAGATTACTGCTCTTGATCTGCGAAGCCTTGATGGCTTGCCTGTCTCTGCACAACCACTCCAGGGCAAGCCGGTCGTGCTCAACTTCTGGGCGCCTTGGTGCGCGCCGTGCAGGTTAGAAATCCCCTGGCTGCAAAGGCTGCAACACGATCATCCTGAAGTCGCCGTCATCGGTGTTGAGGACGACGCTGACCAGTATCAGCAAGCAAAGAGCCTCGTTGCTCAAACCGGATTAACCTACCTCATGGTTCGGCCAAATGACGCTCTGCGAAGCAAGTTCGGTCATGTAGTCGGGCTGCCGACAACGCTCTACATCAGCGCCTCTGGAAACGTCGTCCATACCGTGAGCGGCGTTATTCCAGAGTCGGTCATGGCGAAATACCTCCACGACGCTGCTTCCGCTCACTGACGGTGTGCGACGGAGTTGGCTAATTCGCCCGGCCTTTTACAAGTGAGATGTAGTCTTCGAAGCGCAGGAAAGGAACGTGCTCGCACCTTATAGCTTATAGATAAGCTGCATTTAACATGCGCCCGGGCGATTTGGTTTGGTGCAGTGAGGGACTCGAACCCCCGACATCCTGCTTGTAAGTCGGTTCTGGAGTTCTTCTCCCACTGTCTGCTACTTGCTCTAACTATCGCAGAATCACGGGTATCTGGCTGAATCCAGCGGCCCGTGATTTCTGCCAATTTCTCCCATTTTCTGCCTAGACTACCCGCAATTTTCACCGCAGTATTTTTAGGGTAGTGGGGTCTTCGCGTGGAGAATGAAGGCTACTAGCTAATCCAAACCCATTTGACGAAGAGGATCACTCCAATGGCCGCGCTTATCGCTCCGAAGGCCCCAGCGACAAATGCAATCAGAATGCCGAGGCATCCTCCCCCTCCCTTTGCTGAATCGCCGAGAGCGCCAGCTATCGCACAGACGACCCAAGCCCCGATAGAGCAGAGAATCCATCCCCACCACGGAAGTAATTCGGACGGGCTGAAAGGCATCCCCCCGATTGTACAACCGCCACAATCTGCGCAACACCACCGCGCATAGAATCGGCGCATGAAGAAACGCGGCGTCAGCGCATGGCTCATCACTTGGGAATGGATCGGCGACCACGCGGCAGTGAAGAACAAAGTTGCTGATGTTCTCTCGCCTCGCTGGTCAGCCGAGCGTGTCCGGCAGATTGTGGAGATCCTCTATCAAAGAGAAGACTCCCTACGCGAGAGAATCGCTTGGCGACTATGCAAACGGGAGACGCCCTGCCCAGCGCAATTCACAGTCCGGGACAGGCAAGGGCCGCCATAAAAAAGGGGGAAATATGTACTTTACGCAAGGTGAGTAGGGGCTAATCAGAATTGCACATTAGGTCGCGGGTGGCCTCAAGATCATCATGGTCGGCCTGAAAATCCAGTATTCTCACAAGCCATTTGATCCTCGTACGATCACTATGGTATTTGTTCGCGCTAAAGTAGCCGTATGAACCGCCGTCCTTGTCTACGATGATGGGGGCATCGCTGCTGTACTTGTTCCATGGGCTGCTGTCCGAATACTTCGATCCAAAATCCCCGTATTTATTCCAAATGCAGTTGGTGTCATATTTCGAGCCAACACCATATTTGTTGCACACGGAACCAGAACTGGTAGCCGTGCAATTGATACATCCGAGGAACGTTTTGTGGTCTTTCCCGCCGAAGAGAAGCAGCGCTGGAGTTGATTGCGCGTAGAGGACGGAACCGGCCAAAAGAACGATCAGGCAGCAGGTGACTTTCATGCTGCCATGCTACGCCTTCTGCGTAGTCAGCAGATAGTTGCAGGTACATTCTCCCTGTATTTTCATGGGTTTACCTTCAGCGTAGGCAGAATTGCGGTGGAAACTGCGGGGACTTTGAGGTGAAATCGGCATGGTGCGGTGACGGATGGTGACACATCTACCTATTTAGACCGTTACGCGCGCGCGCTACACGGATAACCTGTAAACCCGTCAACATCCGTCACCAGCAGAACGGCGGTGAATGGTGCCAAGGGCGCGCACCGCATAGCTGTCCCGGCCAAGACACAAACATGCGGATTTTCCACATATCGGCCTCTTG
>OCZT010003467.1_pt1 | contig 16064 bp, 13 predicted proteins | sample 1539031 | NCBI WGS metagenome assembly OCZT01 (sample SAMEA3539308, study PRJEB22396) | soil metagenome | biome: tundra; feature: field; material: soil | place: USA | collected 2010-05 | depth 0.15 m | reverse complement strand
TTTTTTTTTAATGATACGGCGACCACCGAGATCTACACTCTTTCCCTACACGACGATCTTCCGATCTGGCCACCCAGCGCGCAGAGTGAGCCATACTTTAAGGTTTCGCAAAGGTCGCGCACCAACGCGATATTCTGCTGTCGGTCGGTCCCGGCGATGATGCGGTCAATGGTTTCCACGCCGCGGGTGGACCCTATGCGACAGGGAGTGCACTTGCCGCAGGACTCGTGAGCGCAGAACTCCATGGCGAAGCGGGCCATTTTCGCCATGTCCACCGTATCGTCGAACAGGACAATCCCGCCGTGGCCAATCAACCCGTCCCGGGCGGTGAAAGCCTCGTAATCATAGGGCGTGTCAAAAAGCGCGGGAGGAAAATAGGCGCCCAACGGTCCACCGGCCTGCACGGCGCGCACCGGTCTTCCGTTTGACGTGCCGCCGCCAATCTCGTAAACCAGCTCGCCCAGACTGATGCCGAAAGCACACTCAAAGATGCCCCCATGCTTGACGTTGCCCGCCAGTTGAATGGGCATGGTGCCCCGGGAGCGGCCCCAACCGAAGTCAGCGTAGGCCTGGGCTCCCTCGGAGAGTATGAAGAGCACGCTTGTCAGGCTGAGCAAGTTGTTGATGACCGTGGGTTGGCCAAAGACCCCGCTTATCACCGGCAGAGGCGGCTTGGCGCGCACCTGTCCGCGCTTTCCTTCGATACTTTCAAGCATCGAGGTCTCCTCGCCGCAAATGTAAGCGCCGGCTCCGACCCGGACTTCGATGTCAAATGAGTATCTGCTATCGGCTACATGCGGCCCCAGCAGCCCGGCGCCGCGGGCAAGGTCGATGGCCTTTGTCATGGTGCGCACCGCATGCGGGTACTCGGAGCGGATATAGATGTATCCCTGGGTGGCGCCAACGCCGAGGGCAGCGATAATCATCCCTTCAATCAGCGTGAACGGGTCGCCTTCCATCAGAGCACGGTCAGCAAAGGTGCCGCTATCGCCTTCATCGGCGTTACAGACGATATATTTCTTCGCTCCGGCTGCGCGCGCGGCTGTCTCCCACTTGATGCCAGTGGGGAAACCGGCGCCGCCGCGGCCACGCAATCCTGAGCGCTTTACCTCGGCGACAATTTCGTCCGGCCCCAAGGAAATGGCACGTTCCAGCCCGCGCAGCCCTCCCAGAGCGCGGTAATCCTCGAGCGACAAAGGATCGGCGAGTCCGGTACGAGTGAAAACCAGCCGGGTCTGGCGCTTCAAGAAAGGCACATCCTCCACGAGCCCGATGCAGCTGGGGTGCGGGTGGCCCTCAAGAAAGCCGGAGTCAAAGAGAGAGGGGACATCCTGCGGCGTCACCGGCCCGTAGCCTACGCGGCCGGCGGGGGTGGCAACTTCAACCAGCGGCTCGAGCCAGAACATTCCACGAGTGCCGTTGCGAACAATGGTGATTTCGAGATTACGTTTCCGGGCCTCGGCGGCGATGGCGCTGGCTACGCGGTCCGCCCCAACTGCAATCGCGGCGGCGTCGAGAGGAACAAAGATTTTCATCGCTTCGCCTCCGTCGTCAGGCCGGCAACCAGTGCATCCAGTCGCGCTGCGCTGAGACGGCCATGCGGCTCACCGTCCAGCATCGCGCTTGGCGCGGTGGCGCAGAGTCCAAGGCAATAGACCGGCTCCACGGTAATGCTGCCATCCGGCGTGGTGCCTCCCCAATCGAGACCCAGCGCTCCCAGCAATCGGCGCGAATTGGCCTCCGCGCCCATTGACTGGCAAGCCTCGGCGCGGCAAAGTTTAAGCACATGCCGTCCCGCAGGCTCACGTCGAAAATCGTGATAAAAGCTCACCACTCCATGCACTTCCGCGCGCGTGATGTTCAGGATTGAAGCAATCAGCGGCTCGGCTTCCTGCGGAATGCAGCCGAACGCCTCCTGCAAGCTGTGAAGGATGGGCAGCAAAGGCCCTTCGCGCCAAAGCTCGGCTTCGATGATTCTTCTGGCCACGCTTCCGTCGAATCCGTGGCGATTCTGGTGGCCGTTGGTGGGGATGGACATCGGTGCTTCGACCTCGGGGACCGCATAAAGATGGTATTCCCAAAAACACACAAGGGTAAAGCTCTTTCATTCGAACCGTGGCAGGAGCGAGACAGTTCGCTTCGCACAGACTCTAAGCGTGCGTACTCGAATTCCGTTCGCCAGAAGGGATGCAGCGAAACTCGCCCGAATAGATAACAAAGCGCCGGCCGCGCAGAAAACCAATCAGAGTCAGACCAAGCTCCCGGGCAAGCTTGACCGCCAGGCTTGAAGGCGCTGAAACCGATGCGAGCACCGGGATTCCCGCCGCTAGCGCCTTTTGCGCTATCTCAAATCCGCCTCGCCCGCTCACCAGCATGATGTGGCTCGCCAGCGGCAGGTGCCCTTCCAGCAGCGCCCAGCCAACAATCTTGTCCACCGCGTTGTGGCGTCCGATGTCTTCCCGAATGGCCATCAACTGCCCATCGCCATCAAAAAGCGCGGCGGCATGCAGCCCTCCGGTCCGGCCAAAGACGGCCTGTTCGGAACGTAGAATATCCGGCAGCCTGCACAGAACGTCGGGATCGAAGCGAAAGCCGCGATCGGGCTGCTGCAATCCCCGCACCCGGACAGCATCGATAGAAGCTTTGCCGCATACTCCACAACTCGATGTTGACGGGAAATTACGCTCCATATTGCGAAAATCGAACGAAGAATCCTTCAACTCAATTTCCACTCGGTTGCTTCGCCCGCCATTCTTCGGCGCGGCCATTCGAAATGACGAAAGCTGATCGGTCGTCTGAATAATCCCTTCCGTCAGCAGGAATCCCACCGCCAGTTCCAGATCGTGCCCCGGAGTCCGCATCGTAACCGTGAACGGCCTGCTCCCGATGCAGATCTCAAGCGGCTCTTCGGCTGCCAGGGAGTCCTGCTGGGAATGCACTTGCCCGTCAACCCATTCAGTAACCTGCGTCAGCTCGACACTTCGTTCGGGTGCGCGCATCGGGGACTCCAGCTGTTTCTGTAGATGGAAAGTGCGCTGCGAATCGAATCCGCCGCGCACTCGCCGCTGCAACTTATTCTTCTAATCAACTTCAGGCGATTGCTTTGGACTCCGCTCCCACCAGTTCAGGCGCAAAATTCCTGCGCCGGCCTTCTTTCGTATCCAGCCCGGCCTGCGCCAGGATCTCACCCAGGAGATTGAGCCTGGACGGATGGAACATCAGGTGAACTCCGGCCAGCCCTTCCATGGTCCGCATCCGGCGCAGAATTTCAACCGTGATGGCAATACCTGCGTTCATGGGTTTCTCGGCACTCTCCAACCGCTTGATGATTTCGTCGGGGATGCAAATTCCAGGTACGTTCTTTGAAATCCAGTTCGCCGTCTTGGGTGAAGTCAGCAGTCCCACTCCGGCAAGAATGTGGCACCTGCGATCGAGGCCCACCCGCCGCACTTCTTCCATGAACAGTTCAAACTGCGGCAAATCGTAAACCAATTGCGTCATCACAAACTGCGCGCCCGCATCGATCTTTTTCTTCAGGCGCTGCACCCTGGCGCCAAACGGCGGCGCAAACGGATTCTCAACGCCGCCAATATAGTAGGTCGGCGGCGCGTTCAACGCGCGGCCAGACATGAACGTACCGCCATCGCGCATCGTGCGTGCCGCCGCAATCAGCGAAACCGAATCCAGATCAAACACCGGCTTTGCCCCCGGATGGTCGCCATTCGCTACTCCATCGCCGGTGAGGCAAAGAACATTCTCAATGCCCAGCGCAGTGGCGCTCAGCAAATCGTTCTGCAGGGCGATGCGGTTCCGGTCGCGGCAAGTCATCTGCAACACAGCCGTGTAGCCGTTCCTTGCCATCAGCGCGCACGAGGCCATGCTTGAGAGCGCGGCATTCGCGCCGGCGGCATCGGTGGCATTGATTGCGCTTACCCACGGAGCCAGCAACTCGGCCTGGGTCAGAACTGCACTCGCATTCGCGGCGGTTCCCGGAGCCACTTCACCGGTGAGCACAAAGTCTCCGCTGGCCAGATCTTGCTCCAGCCGTCCGGCGGGAACCTCCCGTTTTGCCGGAAGCGGCATTACGGACGGCATTCCCTCCAACGCTTCGGCAATCCACGTCGAGCGGCCTTCAAAATTGAACTCGCGCGGCGGAAGCCGGTCAGGCAGCAACTCGCCGTTGTGCTCATAGATGTCGCGCCACGCACAAACCATGGTCGGATCCAGTTCGCAGGTGCCATCCTGGCGAACGCCTCCGCAAGGGCCATTACGAATCTGCTTTTTGCAGCGGGTGGGACAGCGCAGCGCGGTAAGGTTCAGCATGCAATTGCCGCACATCTGGCAATCGAACATCACGCCCTTTACCTTGCTCTCCAACCATGCCATCGGCCGTTCGAGGTGCTTCCGGCCCACAACCTTCACGATCGGACGAAGCACCGCCAGTCCCACATGAACGGCTTGTATGACCAGGCGCGTAGACCCGCTCATGCCGGCGGCCGGCGACTGGTAGCAATCCTTGGATTTCTGCTGCGATACGCTGAGCATGGCCCTCCAGGCGACGGCTTTTTCTTTTGACAGCAACCGGCCCTGCTTGCTGGAGCGCGGCAAACCAGGGGCCTTCAAACAAATAGCCCTTGAGAACGCGCTGTCATGCCGAAATGTAAGCCATATATACGGCAAGCATACCACATATAGGTATGCAGTATGTGGCGTAGATCACACGGTTTCGCTCATCTCGGACCGCCCCTGCCTGCTCGTTTCGATCATCGGGCCGGGCGCGTTTCATCAGGCTAAACAGCCGCGATTCGCCGCCGGCCACGCATTTCGCCGAGCCATCTTCGACGCACTGGGGCGGCACTTTCCCGCGTCAAACGGCCAAACCCGTTGTATGCGCGATCGATACAGAAAGAGCAACGGCCACGCAGCAGTCAAACCGAGGCCTTGCCGTCAGTCGCGCTACCCATGGTGTGCTCACGCTATGGTATGGTGATTTTTGGGCAAAAATCACCACCTTGACTGGACCCCCAGTTGAGACGAAAGGCCGGTAGCATCATGCTCGTCATTGCCGAAAAAATCAACGGTACCCGCAAACTGGTCAACAAGGCAATAATGGAACGCGATGTCGCCTTCATCCAGAATCTGGCGCGCAGCCAGGTAGATGCTGGTGCGGATTATCTCGACATCAATGCCGGCACGCTGCCTGAGCGCGAGCCCGATGACATCGTCTGGCTTATCAACATCGTGCAGGAAGTCGTCGACAAGCCGCTCTGCCTTGACAGCGCAAACCCCGAAGCGCTTCTCGCAGGCTTGGCCGCCACCAAACAGCCTCCCATCATCAATTCCATCAGCGGAGAAGAGAACCGCCTGCGCGACGTTCTTCCCGTCGTAGCCAAGCACGGCCTCAAGACTCTCGCCCTGGCCATCGACAGCAACGGGATTCCGGAAAGCTGCGAAGGTCGCATGGCAATCATTCGCCGCCTCTTTGAAGAAACGCGCAAGTTGGGCGTGCCCGATGAAAATATGTATGTCGATCCGCTGGTCATGTCGGTGGCTACCGCTCCCGATGCCTGCACCATCACGCTCGACACCATGCGCAAAATCAAGGCGGAGTTCCCTGAAGCCCATCTCACCGGGGGCCTCAGCAACATCTCCTTTGGATTGCCCGGCCGCACCCTGATCAATCGCGCATTCCTCACCCTCGCCGTCAACGCCGGCCTCGACTCGGCCATCATGGACCCGACTGACCGGGGATTGATGGAGACCCTCTACGCCACCAACGCGGTTCTGGCCATTGATGCCTTCTGCGGCGCATACTCCCGGGCTTTCCGCAAAGGGATCATTGGAACCAAGCCTCCCTCCAAGGTTCCAGCAGCAGTCTGAAATTGAGTGCAAGCATCGTGGGGGGATAAACGATCGTTTATCCCCCCACGAACCGGTGTTCGAGGATTTCCCTCGTTTTATCCTGGCCTGAAGAAAAAGCCGAAGACAAAGCATGAGTACAGGGCTATTCATGGAAGGAGATTATGGAGTTCAAGAGTGACATCGAGATCGCACAAAGCACAGAGATGCTTCCAATAGAGCAGATTGCCAAAGATATAGGCATAAATCACGAAGATATTGAACTCTACGGCAAGTACAAAGCCAAGATCGATTTCAATTTGTATGAGGCGATGAAGGCCAAACCTGACGGCAAGCTGATCCTGGTCACGGCCATCACGCCCACGCCCGCCGGCGAAGGCAAGACCACCACCTCGGTCGGCCTCGGCGACGCATTGCACAAGCTGGGAAAGAAGGTGATGATCTGTCTCCGCGAACCCTCGCTGGGACCGGTCTTCGGCGTCAAGGGCGGCGCTGCCGGCGGCGGATACGCGCAGGTAGTGCCCATGGAAGACATCAACCTTCATTTCACCGGCGACTTTCACGCCATCGGCGCGGCCAACAATCTTCTCGCGGCCATGCTCGACAATCACATCTACCAGGGCAACGCATTGGGAATTGACGGGCGCAAGATCACATGGAAGCGCTGCATGGACATGAATGACCGCCAATTGCGGTTCATCGTCAACGGCTTGAACGGCAAGGCCAACGGCACTCCGCGTGAAGACGGCTTCGACATCACCGTTGCCTCCGAGATCATGGCCATCCTTTGCCTTTCGAGAAATCTTGACGATCTAAAAGAAAGAATCAAGAGAATCATTGTTGGCTATACCAGGGACGATAAGCCGGTAACGGCCGGAGAACTGAAGGCCGAAGGAGCGATGACCGCGCTGCTGAAGGACGCCATGAAGCCAAACCTGGTGCAGACATTGGAGCACACTCCGGCCTTGATCCACGGCGGCCCGTTTGCCAACATCGCGCATGGATGCAACAGCGTGATGGCGACCACGACAGCGCTGAAATTGGCCGATTACGTGGTCACCGAGGCCGGATTCGGCGCCGACCTGGGAGCAGAGAAGTTCATCGACATCAAGTGCCGCATTGCCGGCATCAAACCTGCGGCAGTAGTCATTGTCGCCACCGTGCGCGCACTGAAGATGCACGGCGGCGCGCAGAAAAAGGAACTGGGCGTTGAGAATCTGGCTGCGCTTGAAAAGGGCCTGCCCAACCTGCTTAAGCACATCGAGAACATCACCGTGAAGTTCGGCCTTCCGGCAGTGGTTGCCATCAACCGCTTCCCAACCGACTCGGAAGCCGAATTGAAACTGATCGAAACCAAATGCAAGGAGTACGGCACCAACGTTGCGCTCTCCGAGGTCTGGGGCAAGGGCGGCGACGGAGGCATCGAACTCGCCAAAGAAGTCGTCCGGCTTGGCGGAGGCGAGAATGACAAGTTCCGCTTCATTTATGACACCGAACTCCCCATCAGGAAGAAGGTGGAAGCCATCGTTGGCGAGATTTACGGTGGAGACGGCGTGGACTTTGCGCCTTCCGCGCAGAAACAGATGGAAAAACTCGAAGAGCTTGGCTTTGGGAAGCTTCCCATCTGCATGGCAAAGACTCAATACTCGCTATCCGACGATCCGCTGAAGCTGGGACGGCCCACGGGTTTCAGGGTCACCGTCAGGAACCTGAAGGTATCGGCGGGCGCGGGTTTCATTGTGGCGCTTACCGGCGAGATCATGACCATGCCCGGCTTGCCCAAGGTGCCAAGCGCAGAGAAGATCAACGTGGATTCGACGGGCAAGATTTCGGGGCTGTTTTAACGGAGTCGATGCAGGCGAAGTTGGAGTGTCCTGAGTCAGAGATTCGTTGAAGAATTTGGCTGTGAAAATGCAGGTCCCCGCCACGGCGGGCAGGCATTCGACTCCGTTTGTCGCCCAGCCACCCCAGCGACGAAGACCTGTCGCTGGGGACCCCGGTCGCGCGCCAAACTCCGCTCAGGATGACAGAGTTTTTGTTTAGCGAACTTCGGACTCAGGACACCAGATGCAAGGCGCGGGAATCCCCCCGCGCCTTGTTGTTGTGTGCCCCGGTTAGTTTGAGGCGGTGACCTTCCCCACCAGGGTGAGATCGATGCCCACCTCTTTGGCGACCTTGAGAATGAAGACGCTGGGGTCCTTCAATCCCCATTGAACGTAGGGAACCGTGAAGCTCCCTTTGGCCGTGAGGTTTGCCCCGTCGATACGAATCTGCATGGGAACCGTCAGGTCATGCGCGGTGCCGTGAACGGTGAAGACGCCTGTGACCTGGATGGTGGAGTCGCCTGTGGGCGCGATGGCGCCCTGGTAGCTTTTGGGCACGAAGGTTACGTCGGCAAAATGCGCGACGTCCAGAACGCTGGAGTTCATGTTCTTGTCCCGGCCCTTGTCTCCGCTGTCGCCGCTGCCGGCGGCTACTACTACTGAGCCGGAAATGGTCTTCGCGCTTCGGTCGAAGTCGATTGACCCGCTCTGCACATGAAAAGTTCCGTTTACGTGGTGGCCGCTGCCGCCCAGGGCAAAGGCAACCTGGCTTGACCCGGGAGCGATAGTGAAAGTCTGATGCTGGGCCTGCGCAACAGTTGCGAGCGCCAGCGGAAGTGCGAGAAAGAAGGCTTTTGCGTAGGTCTTCATGCGTGTCTCCTGTGGGGAATGGGTTTCTATTGTTTTTGATTTGATCGCGCGATGACCTGCGACAACCATTTGCTGATAGAAGCAATCTCGCCGGCGGACATATACTCGTGTCCGGGCATGTCGGTCCCTGGGATGCCAAACCGGGTAATTTGCGCGAGACGGATCAAGCGCTGCCCTTCAGAACCTGCGGGCGGAAGATAGAAGTACGGACCGACGGACAAGTCGGGCGGGAGCCGCTTGAAGCTTGCGGCCCAAGCGCGACGCGTTTGGCCGTCGGGCGCGTGGCAAGTGGCGCAGTCGCGGCGAAAGAGCCGCTCGCCCGTTGCTGCGTCGGAGGCTTGAACCGCCTCTACCGGCGGCTGCCAGAGCCTCTCCTCTGCAACGTGCTCTTCGGTCCCGAGCCCATGCAAGCTGGCGAGATAAGCCACCAGGTCGTCTCCCCGATGATCGCGAAAGAGAAACGCATACGAAGGCATGATGGAGGCGCCGCTGACTTCGGGCGGATTGTAGAAGTGCGCCTTGAGCCAAACGGGAGACCGTCTGCCGCCGACCTGCGATAGATCGGGACCCTGCCGTCGATTGCCGATCATGGGCGGATGCTGCTGCCTGATCTCGTCGATGGTTTCTACGGGGCCCCACAACTGAACGTCAGGCGAGTTGGGGCGAACGTATTGGGAATGGCAGTGAATGCAGCCCTCGGAGATATAGACCCGGCGACCGCGCTCGATTTGCGAAAGCGGAACCTGAGAGTCCCCTCCCCGGATTGCACGATCCAGACAAAGGGCTAACAGCATCACAACCCCGGCAAGAGCGACTTCGCGCTTGCGCAGCAGAACAAGCTTCACCAGCCACGGCAGCAAAATCACTGCCCCGGCCGCCAGTACAAAAACAGGTGGAACATAGCCGAGGTTCTGCCCCATGCCGATTCCCATTGCGGAGGCGAACCATCCGGCAACGGCGTAAATCCACCCGGCCATACGTCCTCGCTCTGCAACCGAAGTGGCCGGGGAAAGCAGAGATGGATAGGCAACCAGGGCGACCGAGTATAGGGACACACCGATCGGATAAAAGATCGAGGCCAGCAAGACGCGTTCGGGATAGAGCAAGAGCAGGCAGGCGCCGCCAAGCGCGACAAACGCGGCGGAAAGAACGAACGAGAGGCCGCGGCGGCGGAGAAGCCATGCGGCAACAATGGCCGCAGAAAGATGCAGCAACCCATTGACGCCGATGTGCACAGAGCCGGCCCAGGTTCCAGCCTTCAACGCCGGGGTGTTCTGAATAATGAAGAACGCGGCGGAGTCCAACCAGACCAGCGCGGCAAAACCGGCAAGCACCTGCGCAAACGAAATTGCAGGTTCCACCGGTGCATTCGGCGGCTCAAAATGCGCGGATTCGGGCAACAGCGTGATTCCAACGCCCGCAAGACACAACAAGCCCGCAACAATCGCTTGTACATCAGCCGAGGTGTTGAAGAATGGCGGCACGTTGCAGATCAGGTAGCCAACGCCCGTGCCCAATCCCACCATCAGAAGCGGATTTCGAGCTCCAGCCCAACGGCGTAAATAGGTAGCTACGGTGACAGTGACCAGGCCAAGCCCCGCACCAATCAGGAGCGACACCGCCATCGCAGCGGCAACACTAAGCGGGAGAAGCGAAAGAAACGCCGCCGCGGCAGAGACCAAAAATCCAATGCGAAGTCGCAGGTCTGGCGATGGAATAATATGCGATCGCGGCGTCAACAGGCTCAAGAGAACACCGCCAACAGCCATCGCGGCCATCACGGCTTTCAGATGCGTGCCCGCCAAGCCCAGGTTCGCCAACCGATTGATAAACGCAAACTGAGCAAAGATCAGGAAGTAGACATACGTGATGGCGACAAGGCTCGCGCCTTGCCAGCCGGAGTTGCCTCTTTCACTGCGCGCCATCGGCCAGCCACCCCTTGCGAAGCCCGATGGCCTGAATCAGAACACACGCGCCATCGAAGACGGCCACAGTCAACCAGCCTGTCTCCAGCGCATGCGACGTGATCTGCGCAACCAGGAAAACGGCGACACTGGCGCGCGTGATCGCGGTCAGCAGCCACACCACTTCCAGCCTCGACCTGCATCCTCCGCGATAAGTGAGATACGCGCCGTAAAGGCAGGACAAGCCAACGGAGAGCACGAAGGCGCCGACGAACGAGAAATATGGGAGCGCGTCGAAAGGCACGTCAAGATTGATCAGGCGTAGCGTCAGCGCAGGCAACACGATGAGCAGGATTCCGGTTGCGGCATCGGAAACGCCAATCAACAACTGATAACCAAGGAGGATGGGACGATTCATGCTGTCTTCTCCAGAGAAACGGGAACAGAAACCGGGGCGGGCTCGCGCAACAGTGTGGAGGCATCGACGAGCCAGTCAAGCGAGGCGAGAAGCATAAGGATTCCCGACCCAAGGCGCAGGACGTAGAGAATGTTTCGGAAGATGCCGGGAACGATGGTGAACGTGGGGTCGAAGCCCTCACGCCGACCGGCCACAGTCATAAGCGCAATGTAGGCGATAACACTGCCATTCCAAAGATAGAAGGACCGCGCCCGGTTGAAGATCCATCCGCCTTCGCCCAGCAGTTGAACCATGACGAAAATGATCAGGCTGGAAGTGAATCCGGCCATGGCCACAAAGGAATGCCCCACCAGCCCATCGGTAAATTTGAAGTGGTCCAGGACCCCGGGCAAAAAGAAAACCCACCCCGTGACCAGCAATGCAGCCCACCACCAGTAGAATGCCAGCCGCCAGCGTCGCGTGGCGGCATGCCACTCGAAAGCCGCGTAGTAAGCGGGTGTAAGCGGCAGCCAAACAAGCAGACTGCCCAGGCTCAGGTACTGCGAGGGAAGGTGATGGCTGATGTCCGCGCGGCCCATCTTGGCGCAAAGCAGAGACTCGACAACAAGCAGAGCCCAGTTGATGGCCACGATCCTCGAACTTCCCGATTTGCGGCGCGTGAGCCCGAAAGGCAGCATCAGCAATATCGCAACAATCGCCAGCGACGACTCCAACTGGCTTGCGCCGGTGGGGCCGCCCGTGTCAGGATTCACAGCTGGATAGATGGCTGGGTCAGCCGCAATATAGATAAGAAAGGGCACAACCAGCAGCACCAAAAGGCCAGCAAGCTTCGCGGCCCAGGCAATGGTTGTGTTCTCCGCATTGCTCCGGTTCTTTGCAAGAGCGAAAACAAGAAATGCCCACAGCATCAGCATTGCGGCCGGAAACAAAACCCTCGCGTACCCGCTCCAATCCAGAAAGAGCTTGCCGCTGGTGTGGCCTGAAAGCCAACTCAATACGCCCACACCGAGCGCTGCAGACCAAAGCCACAGAACCGGGCGGGACCATTTCGAGACCGGCTCACGATCCGCTCCGTAGACCTTGAAGAGAAAACCGGCCATGGGGATGCTGGTCCAGCCGTAGAGTTCGAGGTTCATGTGCACCATGATCCAGCGGCCGTAAGTCCACTCGCCCAGTTGTTTGTTAAGGGCGGGGTAGAGCAGCAGGACGGCAATCAGCGCGCCTACGGCGTTGGCAAACACGAGCCAAAAGAGGCCGTGCCATGCAGCCAGGGCAGCAGCCTGCGGGTTGACTCTGCGCGGCACAACATCATCCAGCGTATTGAAGTTCATGGATTCTTCCATCGTGCATTTCCAGAAGACGGTCGCAACGCTCGGCCAAGCCGCGGTCGTGGGTAGCCATGACCAGCGTGACGCCCTCCGTGACAACAAGGTCCATCAGCAATTCAAATACGATGGCACTGGTTTGCTCATCCAGCGAGCCTGTGGGTTCGTCGGCCAGCAGAATCTTGGGCCGGTTCATCAGGGCGCGGCACAGTGCGGTGCGCTGCCGCTCGCCCCCGGAAAGCTTCTGGATCCGATGGCCAAGACGATGGCTCAGGCCGGTGCGGTCAGCGAGTTGCTTCAGGCGCACCATTGCGGTCTTGTGGTCGGTTCCCGCGGCAACGGTGGGGATGAGGCAGTTTTCTTCAAGCGTCAGGTCGGGAATCAGGTTGTGAAGTTGAAAGACAAAACCGACCTCGTGGCGCAGCAGTTGCAGCAAATTGCGGTGGCGATTGACTTCGATGCCGTTCACCGACACCATGCCACGATCAGGCTCATCCAGGCCGCCAAAGAGGTGTAGAAGCGTGCTTTTGCCACAGCCCGAGGGGCCGCAGAGCGCTACTGTTTGGCCCTCGTGCGCCTCAAAGTCGACGCCCTTTAGAACCGTGATGGTTCCCTCGTCATAGCTCTTCCAGACGTCCTCGGCATGCAGAACCACGCGCCCGTGCTCTTTGTCCTGTGCGGTGACTTTCATTCGAACCGAAGCGCCTCCACCGCGCGGATGCGCATGGCATAAACAGCCGGGTAAAGCGCGCCCGCCACCCCGGTTAGCAGGGCCAACAGAATCACGATCAGCATGACCAGCGGCTGAAGCGTCACATCGACATAACCGTGAAGAGCTGGAATCAGCTTGAGCGCGAAAAGAAAGCATGTCCCCACTGACAGTCCCGTCAGTGCGCCCAGGATCGAGACCAGCGCCGACTCACCAAAGATCATTCCGCCAATCTGTACGTGAGAAAACCCATTCACGCGAAGAATCGCGATCTCGCGAATGCGGGTAAAGACCGACATGATCATGGTGTTGGCCACACCCAGACCGCCCAGCAACAGGCCGCACCCGCCCACCGCCCACGCCGTAGCTTTGAGAATTCTGAACTGCGAATAGGAGCGCGTAAACTCCGCATCTTCAAGACCAATCAGGTTCGGATACTGCGACTTGACCATGCCCTTGAATGCCATGGCTTCGTCCTTGTTGCGCAATTTGATGGTGATTACCGAGGAGGTCCCTTCCTTGTGAAAGAACGTTTGCGCAGAACTGAGCGGCATAAACACGCCGCCGTCTTCAAAGCCATTCGAGGTTCTCAGAATGCCGATGACATGAAAGGTTGCGTGGCCGATGGGGACGTGGTCGTCGAGTTTCGCCGCCAGGAACTCCGCTGCCCGTTCGCCCAGAACCACGTCATCCGGATGCTTCGCGAAGTTGAGCCGATCGCCAGCCACCCAAGTCGCCTTGGCAATGCGCGCGTCCGCGGCTGTAACTCCAAAACAGGTGATGATGGGATGGCCAGCGCTGGACACAATCCCGAAAAGCACCGGGTCAGCGTGTTGCACCATCGGCCAGCCAGCAATCTGCCCGGCCGCGGCCGCGGGTACGTTACTGAAGAAAAGGTCGGAGACGTTCCGCTCAAAGACGATGATCTCGCTGTCGCTGGAGAGGATGCCGGAAAACATGCCGATTGCGCCTTGCAGGATTGTGACCACGGTCAGCATGGCTGCCACGCTGAAAGCAATGCCAGCCACGCTGATGAATGAGCGGATGCGATGGCGGCGAAGATTGGTCACAATGAGCTTTAGAAAGATCATGCCCGCGCTCCGGCAATCAAGTTGCAGGCATCACCGGTAACCCGAACCAGTTCCTCCTCCAACTCGCTCCGCAACCTTCCGAGGAAAGACAAGCCGGGCTGCGACCGCAGAAGGCTATCCAACGCCTTGTCGCCCAAATCGATGAAGCACATGAGCCGCTTAACCGCGCCCCGAGCGCCAACGACTACTGCGGTATTGGGCCGATCGAGAAGCACATCCCGAGCGGCGGTCTTTCCCGAGTCCTCCGCACCCTGAAGCACATCCTTGAGGTCATCCACAATCTGGTAGCCGAGTCCCCAGAACATGGCAATACGCTCAATCAGTTGTATCTCGCGGGTGGTAGCGCCGCCCAGCATGGCGGGCAGCACCAGCGTCAGCCGGATAAGCGAAACCGTCTTGCCCTTCGCGATGCGCTCAGTTGTTTCGCCGTTGTGCGGCAGCATCCCGTAGTGGAGGTCAAGGCTCTGGCCATTGAGCACCCCCTCCACGCCTAGGCATTGCTCAATATATTTGAGCGCCCGCGGCTGCGCATCTTGCGGGCAACCAGACACAGCCCGCCAGGTGAGCGCATAGGCACGGTTAATCAGGGCCAGCGCGGTGAGGATGGCGCCTGCCTCGCCGAATGCGAGATGGGCACAGGGAACGCCGCGCCGTTCCTGAGCATTGTCCATGCAGGGCAGATCGTCGAACAGCAATGAAGCGGTATGGAAGTACTCCAGAGCAATTGCGAGATCCTGGGCCGGGGCAGCTTGCATGCCATATGCCGTCGCCATCTGAAAGACGAGACGCGGCCGGACCAGGCTCCCGGGGTTATCCAGCACATGACGCAGCGCCTCTTCAAAGTGCGGATCCAGGGTGTCCGGCAGCAGCAGAGAGGCGCTAAAAGCATCCGCAAACGGCTTGATCTCCAGGGTGCTGCTGTCTTGCGCCAATTGCATTCAGATCCTCGTCGAGATGGTTATCGTCGTAGTAGCCTGAGACACCGTTGGTCGGGGAAGACTTCTGCCTGAACTGTTCAAACAGAAAAGGTGTTATCCCAAGTGTTGGTTTAGACGCGGCAACCCTTGCTTTGGGGAGCCCGGCCTGTCTCCTCCGATGATGAAGGTGTGTAAACCGTGCGGCCAGCGAGACTGACAGCAGGCTGCCCCGACAATGCAAGAAAAGGCCGGAGGGGGGCCGCCGGCCTTTTCAGGGACTCATGCAATCTATTTTACCAGCTATCCGCCTTCCTTTTTTGCTGCTTCGACCACAGGTAGTCGGCAATGCGGTTGATGTCCTCATCGCTCAACACGTGTTTCCAGGCTGGCATATACAGCGGCGGCGTGGGGCCGGCGGTGTTTTCAAGCGGTGGAGCCCTGCCGTTGCGGATGACTGCCAAGACTTCGTCCTTGGTGTAGTCGTCAGACAGATGCAGCAGCGAAGGCACCTCCCCGCCCTGGGCATTGGGGTTGGCCACGCCACCCTGCAACTCGGTTCCGTGGCAGCCCACGCATCCGAATCGCGCAAAGTCCTGCTTGCCTGCTTCGATGGCCACATCCTCAGGAGTCAGCGCGCGGAGCCTGTGTGAAAGGATCAACTGCGCATCGTCTGCCGTTGCCGATACCAGGAAAGCCAACAGAGCCTTCCGGGCGTTGGGTTCCAGGTCGTACGCGGGCATTGAGCTGCCGGGATACACCAGTTCTGGATTCACCAGCTGTTCATCGAGCCATTCAGGCGAGTGCTTCTTTGTGACGGCGAGGAGATCCGGACCGGTCTTTGCGCCTACGCCGCCGATGTTATGGCAGGCGATGCAGTTCTTCTCAACAAACAACTGCCGGCCGTACTCGGGTCCCGGAATCAACCGCACGCTGGAGTAGTACGTCCCCATATCCTCGCTGGTGAGCGAGAGCATGTAGTAGGTCAGGTCGCGCGCCTGATCCTTTGAGAAGTGGAAATTGGGCATTGCCGAGCCGGTCGAGACCTGGTTGGGCGCCAGGAAATGGCGCTCAAGCCAATCGGGAGCGCGCCGGTTTGCGCCTTCGCTGGTCAGGTCAGGGCCGATGCTTCCGCCCACCCCATTCAACTT